>Ga0233425_10011274_pt1 | contig 10501 bp, 8 predicted proteins | sample Watercolumn_Towu_2_FD_181712 | JGI IMG/M metagenome (GOLD analysis project Ga0233425, IMG submission 181712) | Freshwater microbial communities from Lake Towuti, South Sulawesi, Indonesia - Watercolumn_Towuti2014_140_MG | ecosystem: Environmental > Aquatic > Freshwater > Lake | place: Indonesia... | reverse complement strand
TGACTTGGACGAGCAGTTCGCAGCCGTACCGGCAGGCTTTGACAGCATCAAGGTCGGAGTTGACGTGCTGGAATCATCCATCGAGTGCGCCACCGTGCCAATCCGGGTCAAGGCCCGAGGTCCGACGTTGGTGGCCTACTACTTCCTGTGGACCTTCTGCCTGCCGATTGCAGTCCTGCTGCTGCTTGGGGCGCTGTGGGCCTGCCGTGCAGCCCGAAAGGCTGCTGGAACTTCATCCAAGCCAGCTACTGGCTGAGAGGCGGCAAGTCCCCCCTCTCGCCCTGCCACCCTTTCCCTGTGCAGAAACAAACCCCTTGACTCGCGCTCCGAGCCGTGAGAAATCGTTTACCTGTGAGGTGTATCGGACTGGCCCGACGGGGACGAAGTGGATATACTGTATTCGGACGGCAACGTCGAGAGGTTGTGTCGTGACGACAAGCAGGCAAGGAGGAAACTGGGGGCGGCGGGGCAGAAGAGACTTACCTCTCGGCTCGCAGACCTCGATGCCGCTGAACGATTGGGGGAGGTCATCGCCGGAAGTCCCCACCCCCTCAAGGGAGACAGGAAGGGGCAGTACTCGTTCACGCTCGACGGCGGGAGACGGCTCGTGCTCGAACCTGCGGACAGCCCACTCCCTCTGGACAGGGACGGCGAGATCGACTGGCCGAACGTAAGGTCGGTACGTGTCGTTTTGATAGGAGACTACCATGACTGATGTCACCCTGTCTGCCCCCGTTTGGGTGTCCCCCCCGGGCCACACCATCGCCGACATCCTGGCCGAGCGATGTCTGACCCAAGCGCAACTGGCCGAGAGGATGGGCTTCACCAGAAAGCACGTGAACGCCCTTGTGAAAGGAACTGCTGCCATTGAGCCCGGGACGGCCTTGAAGCTTGAGTCAGTACTGGGGTCTACCGCGAAGTTCTGGCTCACCCGGGAGGTCCGGTATCGGGAAGCGCTTGCGAGGAGACAGGAGTTGAAAGTCCTGGAGAGAGACTTGCCTTGGTTGTCAACGCTGCCCGTGGCCGACATGGTCAGATACGGCTGGATCCGCAAGTGGACAAGCAGAACGGAACAACTAGCCGAATGCCTCCGCTTCTTCTCAGTGGCGTCCGTGGAAGCGTGGAACTCAAGCTACGGCAGGCCTCTTGCAGCATTTAGAGCGTCGCATAGGGGTGAGGCGCAGATGGGCGCGGTTGCGGCGTGGCTCCGACAAGGGGAACGGATGGCTGGTGAGGTGTCGTGTGGCGGCTTCGATGCCACCGGCTTCAGAAGGGAACTGCTGGGCCTCCGGTCTGTCACGCTTCAGTCGGATCCCGCGGTGTTCGTGCCTGTGCTGAAGCAATCGTGCGCCAAGCACGGGGTGGCAGTGGTGTTCGTTCCCCCGCCCAAGGGGTGTCCGGCCTTTGGCGCTACTCGATGGCTCTCGCCGGGCAAGGCTGTTCTTCAACTGAGTCTCAGGGGCAAAGCCAACGACCTGCTTTGGTTCACATTCTTCCATGAGGCGGCTCACATCTTGCTCCACGGCAAGAAACTGCTCTTCCTGGAGGGAACGGAAGGGCTCGACCCGAAGCTTGAGAGTGAGGCCGACGGTCTTGCGGCGGATATTCTCGTTCCTCCGCACTACGGCAAGCGACTCCCTTACATTGGGGTGTCAAGGGAGTGCGTCGTTGCCTTCGCCAATGAAGTGGGCGTCGCCCCCGGGATAGTCGTCGGGCGGCTCCAAAGGGAAGGCCTCGTCAAGTGGGACCATCTCAACGGGCTTAAGGTCTACTACCGTTGGAAGGAGCAGTCACAGGGGTCGGCGTAGTTCCGGAGAATCGCTTCTTCCGTTGCCGCGGTTCCGCCCCTCCCCTACTCTCCCTCCTTCTTGGCGTGCCCCCCCGGGAACACCTTGACGATGGCCGCCTTCTTGTCCGCCGAGTCCTCCCCCGCGTACCTGGCCGTCATGGCCTCGGAGCAGTGTCCCATGATGGACCGGAGGACGATCCGATCCACACCGTCTCTGATCATTAATGTACTGAGCGTGCGCCGGAGAACCTGGGGTGATACCACCTGATCGATCTTGACGGCTTCCCGGGCAAGCTCGAATGCTTTGCGAACGGACTGGGGCAGTCTCATCTCCCCCTTGTTGTTCGGGAAGACCCAACCGTGCTGGAGGCCGGGATGTTGGTCGGCCAGCATCCGCTTCCTGTGCTCCCGGAGCGCTTCAACCAAGGACGAGTGCATGGGCACTACCCGACTGGCCTTGGTCTTGGTGGACTCCGATAGCTGGCCGCCCGATATGGTGCGGCAGACAACGATCTCCTCCCGCTGGAAGTCGATGCTATCCCACTTCAAGGCGTAGACCTCCCCGGCCCTCATCCCCGTTCGCCCCATGCACAAGATGGCCACGTAGTGGTCGGGGCAGTACTGCTTGGCGGCATCGAGGAACTTCTGCAACTCCTCGGCGGTCAACGTCTGCCGTTCACGGACAGCGGAGCGGCTGGACTCCGGTGGCCGGACACGCCTGCAAGGGTCGGGGAGATCGAAATCAGCCGAGGCGTCCCTCAGCACCTGCACCAACACCCGCCACCAGCCGATCAGGGTTCCGGCCGCGTACCGTTCACCGTTGGGCTGCTTCAGCCGCTCGACCCACGTGACCCAGCCCTCCACGACGCTGCGAGAGATCTCCGTGACCTTCAGGTGCCCGAGCCGCGGGTTGATCCTATCCCGAATGGCATCCCAGTACCTCTTCTGCGGTCCCGGCTTCAGCCGCGGTTCCCGGGTCGCGTACCAGCGCTTCGTGTACTCGGCCACCGTCTCCGTCGCGGCGGGCACAGGCTTCGCCTTTGAGCGGGTTGAAGTCTCGGTCGCCCTGATCTCTTCAGCCTGATCGTGGAGCCGCTAGCCTGGATTCCCACGGCTCGGCAAGCTCCCAACATTTCGGCGCGACGTTATGCGACCAACTTAACCCCACGGGCCTAACCGAAGACCAGGCGGAGGGTCCTGTTGTCCAGCCACGGCACCTTCACGTCTTTCTTGGCGAAGCCTGCGGCCAGCAGGAGGGGGTTGTGGGCGCGCTTCTGGAAGCGTACCACCATCTCCTTCTTGGAGACGGAGACCTGGGCTGTGGCTTGGACGAAGTCGCGAAAGATGGTCTGTGAGCGTGCGGTTTCGTAGCCGTTGCCCACCTGGGCTCCGAGCAACCGGTACAGGCCGCTGGCCATCAAGGTGAGCTGCAGATCGAGGTTGACCTTCATCGGAACCGCTGACGAGAGTGCGTCCATGTGGAAGAAGTCGATGCCGTCGGAGATTCCGTTCTCGATGACCATGCGCTGGGCATAGCGCTCAACAAGCTTTGTCGGGGAGCGCCGCAGTTGGTTGGTAATGAGGATGGTCGGTTCGTCATGCCCCAGGTCTTCCACGGCAATCTGGCGCAGCGGACCGTCGTAGTCGTCGAGCTCAATGCGTTCGTCGAAGACCCGGGGATTGGCGTACTTGCGCGAGATGCCGTCGATGTGGATGCGGCGCCATGCGGTTGGTTCCATGGCGCGGAAGCGCTCCAGCATCCTACGGTTGCGCCGCCGCAGTGTGATGAAGAGGATGCCCATCTGGTTGAGACGGTTCAAGTTGGTGTGCGTCGTGAACTGCGAGTCGAAGACCAGCTCCTCCGGAAGCCGGCCGGTGCGCGATTTCCAGAATTCCACGAATCGAAGGATCTCGTCGGCCTGATCCTCCTTCCTGATGTCACAGTTCGCGTAGCAAAAGACCCGGCGGTCCGCGTCCTGGACCAGGAAGCCGAGGATCCCTTTCTGGCGGCGACTCCTTTTCGACACGTAGTGCTTCTCGACAAGCGCGTCCTCTCCGTGAAACGGGATGGTGTGGAAGTCCAGGTCGAAGGAGACGCCGCGTTTGAGTCCCAGGCGACTCATGGCGTCGAACCATGAGCGCATGAACGACTGGTGACATTCCGCCGGAAGGCGGCAGCTGTATTCCGTCAGGAACGCTCGTTTGGGGATCACGTTGAGCCCGGCGAACAGTCCAAGCCCTTCGTCCAGGACATGGCTCATGATGTGGCTGTGCCGAGCGTTCCCGAAGAGCTTCAGTGCGAGCAGCGACCTCATGGCGTGGGCAGCGGGAACCATGGCCGTACCGGGGAATTCCGCCTCGTCCAGCATGGCCTGGAGGGGCACCGCGTTCAAGTACGGCACGAACAGGAAGATGCCCCCGAACTGCGTACGGAATGTGCGCGGGCTCAGGTCCAGCTCACGGACGTCAGCCACTGCGGCCACCTGGGGGCGGGTCGTCGCAGGGCGTTCTTCGTCTCGCCGTCTCGGCAGGCGTGCGAAGCCCTCTTCCTTCAAGATCAACGACACTCCGGCCGGGCTCAGAACCAACCCCTCTCGGCGCAGCGCCGAGCTGATGTCGTAGATCGACAGATTCTGTTTCCGCAATGCCACGACGTTCGTGCGCAGGCGGTCCCCCTTGCTCTCCTTTTTCTCCATGGCCACTCGCCGCTTCTCGTTCGGGTCTGCGAAGAACTGGCGGACGGGATTCTTGCGGAACAACGAGCACATGACCCGGAAGCTGCCCGCGGTGTAGCCGAATCGCTTGGCCACATCCGCAGAAGACACCTCGTCCACGAAGTAAGCTCGCAACGCCTCGTACTGCCTGTGAAGCGGAGTCCCTGGTTCAAGAAAGAATCGTTTGGCATCCATTATGTGTCACCATCATCTAATAAACCGATTGCCACTATGCCATAATAGCAACATGCCGTCAAGCACAAAATAGCGCCAATGGGCGCAAAGCCAGTTCGCAAGATCCCCTGCGCTACTTTGGACGATTGACCATGAAGATGACGAGCGAACTAATGTCCGTGTGGATTTCGATCTATAGATCTACCGAAAGACTAAGCGGAGACACGCTCACCACCAGGAAACATGCGGGGATCTGCCCCACAAGCGTTAGCTGGCGACCGGTCCGTGGGAATCCAGGCTAGTCCCCGCCATCGCTCAAGGCCGTCTGACCACGCCGAAGCCCCCCAGTTCGCCAATGGCCCTCGCTTACCGGCAGGCGAAGGCGGGTGGAGCCTCGGCGCTGGGACGCGAGCATCGAATCCGATTGTGCTACCCGCGCATTGTCCGCCTTCGCCGGCTTGGTGCGCCGGCCGATGCGACGGCACAGGCAGTCGGCGGAAAGGGAGTTGGTGCCGCGCTGCGGGGGCTACGGCGTGATCTTCGAGGTCACACCAGTGGGTGAGACACCGGGTGGCGAGGCGGGTTGAAGTCCGACCTCCCGCTGCCGACGGCTGCTCACACCCCCCCTTGACAGCGTACGGCAGTCAGCCGTACACTCGCTTCGGGAGATGGAGGTGTCCCATGAGCACACAGAGCGCTGCGAAGAGGAAGAGCGCCCGGCTGGAGGCTCGGATTCCGGCCAAGCAGAAGGCACTGCTGCTGAGGGCAGCAACAATCAAGGGCCAGAGCCTGACGGAGTTCGTAGTCTCCAGCGCTGCGCAGGCCGCCACCGAGATCATCCGGGCGAGCCAGGTGCTGGAGTTGTCAGAGCGTGACCAGCGTGCCTTTGCGGAGGCTCTGCTGAGTCCTCCCAGGGCGTCACAGCGACTGAGGAAGGCGGCCCGGCATTACGTCGAGCAGGCGCAATGAAGGTGACGCTTCTGCCGGTGGAGCGCTACCGGGTGGAGCCGCTCGGGGCACATCACGAACGGAACCCGTTCGATTCGGGCAGTGGCGAGCTGGATCGTTACCTCGGCCAGCAGGCGGGGCAGGACGGGCGGCGCAAGGTCGCATCCGTGTTCGTAGCGGTCGATAAGACCTCCGGAGCTCTGCACGGGTTCTACACGCTGTCCATGGCCGCCGTCCTGCTGAACAGGCTCCCGGAGTCCTTGGCCCGTAAGCTGCCCCGGTACCCGTCGATTCCCGCTGTACGGCTGGGTCGCCTGGCCGTTCACAGGGCTGCCCAAGGTCAGGGGCTCGGGACCCACCTGCTGATGGATGCGATGGCCCGCTCACTGGAGAGTCCGATCGCCTGGGCGGTCTTCCTCGTGGACGCCAAGGACGACTCGGCGAAGGCCTTCTATCAGCTCTTCGGGTTGCAGTCGTTCCTCGACGAGGAACGCAGCCTGTTTCTGCCGCGAAGGACGATCGAGCCCCTGTTCTCGTAGAACAGCCGCTCTACCGGCTATCATCCACGTCGGTACCACGGGCGGCAGCCGCCACTCCGCTCCCTGGCAGTCGGGCACGCACACGCACTGGCCGGTGACAGAGGAATCCTGTGTTCCCTCGCAGCTTCCACAGCTCCCACCGCACCCGTAGTCCCCGCACCAGGGCTGCTGGCCTTGGCAAACGATGCGGTTGTTCCCTACCCTGTAACGGACTCCAGCTGACTGGCGGACGATGGCGGTCAGTCCAGCAGATCGAACACGAGATCCACGGAGGCACGGAAGCCTTCGGGCAGATTCGCACCGGTGGACCATGCCCATCCGCCGCCAAGACGGAGGAGCTTCACCGGGCGCCAGGCAGCGCCCACTTCCACCGCGTAAGAGCTCATCGGAGAAAGGTCGTCGACCGAAGGCAGGAGCGACTCGATGAAGTCATAGCCCACGAACGCGTTCAGTCGCGGGGTGCCCAGCAGCAGGTACATCGGCAGGTAGCCCCTGGCGCCTCCGTCCTCCGCCGTGTACACCGGGTAGTAGTAGCTGAGCCCGGCCCCGAATCCCATGCCAATGGCCGCGAACCCCACGCCCGCAAGGTTCTTTGCCGGGGACGCGGAGAACAGGTAGCCGGGAGCAACCCAGAACGCGAAGTCCGCCTCCGGGGCCTCCGGGGTCGAGTGCTTCGTCCCCGGAGAACGATTCCTGGTCACAGTCGACGCGTTGGGGCTACCCGAGGGAAGGGGAGGGGCGCTCAGCAGCTCAGCCAGGTAGGAGTTGCCTTCCCCAAACCAGCTCCCGCCCGCTTCCTCCGGGACCGGGGTGCGGCCCACGCTGCTCCTGTTTTGAGCCATGTCGTCGTCCCGCACCAACACGAAGATGCCGTCGTCCAGCATGACTTCGGCCAGGACGGTGAAGCGCAAAGGCAGGCGCTTTCCGCCGTCCGTGTAGATCCCCGAGACTCTGCTTGCGGCCAGGAGCGTGGAGGTCTCGGCACCGTAGAGCAGTTGCACCTGGACGAACTCCGCACCGTCGGACGGAGCGCCGGACGAGTCCTTCGTGTACGTGCACGGGATTTCTCCATCGCTGTTGGCAGGCTCGCAGCCGGAGAGCGAGAAGGATCCGGCAAGACTCCCCACGTCCTGCTTCAACAGACCGATGGTCTGCTGGACGACCTCGTCCGACATCAACTCGGGATCGTTGACGTCCGCGGACGCGGCGGTGGGCAGCAGCGTGAGCGCAAGACCGGCAACGGCAAGACGAGTCAGTGCGTTCATGGTGGCACCTCCTGATCCACAGCGCTGGATCCCGCCAAACGTGGTGGCAGCCCATCCCGGTAGGCAGGTCAGGCGCTCAACCATCTGCTCTGGCCAACAGCCCGGAAGACGGTTTGCATCGTCCCTCGGGAACTCCAACTGTCCGTACCAGCAGAGTACCGCCTCGACGGCCCTGAGTCCAGCACTCTCCGCCCAGTCTCGCAAGGCGGTCTGACCGCGGCGCTCAGGGGCCCGTGCCGAAGCCGTCCCCGGCCCCCTCCCTGCCCCAGTCTCGGACGAGTGGCTCCATCGACGGGTGGGACGCGAGCCAGCTCTGCAGGCCCGATCCCGCCGGTACGAGGGCGGCGTAATCGTCATGGACGTGCAAACGGCCCTTACCCGCACGACGACGGCTTGCCTGAGCGGGTTTTATCTTGCAAACTGAATGCTCCATGTTTAGATTGCAAGGCAGGAGGGGCCATGGAGTACCGAACCAGGCATGCCGAAAAGAGGCTTACGGAGTTGGCGCGACACTTCAAGATCGTGCTTGTGACCGGAGCGCGGCAGGTTGGCAAGAGCACGCTCCTGTCGCACGTATACCCCGACATTCGGTCCATTGTGTTCGACCCGACGTTGGACTTGTACGGGGAGCGCCGGGATCCCGACCTGTTTCTGGACAGCTTTCCGTCGCCGCTCATTCTTGATGACATCCAGTATGTGCCGGGCCTGCTGCCTGCGTTGAAGCGGCGCATCGACCGGAGCGGGCGGAAGGGGCAGTACTTCCTGACCGGCTCGCAGAACCTGTCGATGCTGCGGCACGTGTCGGAGAGCCTTGCCGGCCGCGTGGGTATTCTTCACCTGGACGGCATGACCGGACAGGAAATGGCGGGGGCCGGGGGAGACAGCACTTGGCTGGATCGTTTCCTCGCCGGACCCGATGCATTCCTGGGTAAGGCTTCGCTTCTTCCACAGACTGTCGGGCCGCTGGTCAGGTACTTGTGGCGCGGGAGCTTGCCCGGGACGCTCGACTTGCCTGATGCGACTGTGCCGGACTACATGGCGTCGTACGTGCGGACCTATATCGAAAGGGACGTGAGGACGGCCGCGGACATCCGGGGTCTTGCAGACTTCGGGCGGTTTTTGGCGCTGTCGGCGGCGCTCACAGGCCAGGAGATCAACGATTCGCAGTTGGGGCGTGAATTGGGGCTTAGCCCGCCTACGGCTCGGCGGTGGCGGGAAACGCTCACGCAGACCTACCAGTGGCGAGAGCTGCCCGCCTTCCACGGCAACGCGGTCAAGCGTGTCTCGGGGCGCAGGAAGGGGCACGTGAGCGACACCGGCCTGGCTTGCTGGCTGCAGCGCCTGAGCTCGCCCACGTCCTTGCTGGGAAGCCCGCTGATGGGGCGGCTGTTCGAGAGCATGGTGGTCAACCTGGTGCACCAGCAGGCCTCTGCCATGGCGGTTCCACCAGCGGTCTGGCACTGGAGGGCGTCTGGTGGGGCCGAGGTCGACATGGTCCTTGAACGGGACGGACTCCTGTGGCCCATCGAGGTGAAGGCCTCGACGGCCCTCAGCGGGCATGACACTCGGGGAATGAGGTCGTTTCGTGAAACCTACGGTTCCCGGCCTATCGGGACCGGGCTGGTCATCTACGCGGGGTCAGTCATCCGCAAGCTCGACGAGCACACCTACGCTGTGCCATGGAACTTCGCGTAGCTTCTCGGGACGTTACCCCGGAGAGTCAGGCTCCAGCTCCTCCATGCTGTGCTCGACGAGGGGAGTGACGCCTGCAAGGACCGAGTAGACCCTATGCGCGTACGGTCGTATTGGAAGTGTCGGGACGTATCCGGAAGCAACGGGACGCAACGGGCCTCATGGGAAATGCGTTGAACGGGATCCGGAATCGCTCACAACATGAGGAGGTCACCCTGTTTCGCCGCTCTTGGCTGCGAGCGCGCGCACAGGCAAAATTGCTTGCGCCGCTCCAAGGTGAGCGCTATTCTATAGATTCTCTGGGAAATGCTGTCATGTTGGGCCACCCGGAGCATTCAGTGCGGGGGCAGACCAGGTTTCGAACCGAGACGTTTGTTGGACGGAATGGGTGGAGCAATGAGATCACTGGACCGTGGCACGGTGCGGCCGCTGTTGTTCGTCGCGGGTTGTTTTGGTGTTGCCGTTCTGCGTTGCGGAGGCGGAGCGGGCGGGCCGCCGCAGGATCTGATTGACGGCGAGGTGGCCGGATGGACCTGCAACCAAGAGGATCCGTGCGGTGCTGTGAACTATGTCGCAGGGCTGGCGGAGACGGGCGTTGCACATGTAAACGCATGCTGTGCGGGGGACGCAGCGCCTGATGGCACGATGGCCCATCCGTACACGAGTATCGGCTCGGCCTTGGCCGCGGCCAAGGAAGGCGGCACGGTCGCGGTCGCCGCAGGCCTGTACGAGGAATCGGTGAAGGTGGACAAGCCGGTGGTCCTGATTGGGGCAGGCAGCGACAGGACCACGGTTCATTCGACGGACGACAACGCGACGCTGCACCTGAGCGGGGTGGAGAGCGTCACGATTTCCGGCTTCGCGCTGTCCGGGACAGGCGGGGTTGGACTGTTCGTCGAGAACTCGAAGAGCGTCTCCCTTTCCGACGTGGCCATTTCCGGATACCAGGTGGGCCAGTCCTGGCACGTCGGCCTCGGACTGTATGTCGCGGATTCGACAGGAGTGAACGCTGTTGGGCTGGACGTGTCCGGCAACAGCGCTTACGGAATCCTGTTTGCCAGGAGTACCGGAACGGTCTCGGGGTCGGTGATCCGGGACAACGGAACCGGTTGTGCGACCGCGGGAGTTGCAGTGGTGGATTCATCGGCGCTGACCCTTGGGATGATGGAGGCCCATGCGGACTTCGCTCAAGCGGGCGTCATCGATGCCGGGGGGTGCAGCGTGCATGACAACAAAGGTGTAGGACTGTATGTCGCGCAGTCCATGGCCGATGTGAACGGCGTCGACTTCTCCGCCAATCTGTGCGGTGGCATCGTTGTGTTTGGTGCTCCGCAGGAGGGTGCGGCATCAAGCGTCACGGGGAGTATAGTGCAGGCGGCG
>Ga0233425_10011272_pt1 | contig 10503 bp, 10 predicted proteins | sample Watercolumn_Towu_2_FD_181712 | JGI IMG/M metagenome (GOLD analysis project Ga0233425, IMG submission 181712) | Freshwater microbial communities from Lake Towuti, South Sulawesi, Indonesia - Watercolumn_Towuti2014_140_MG | ecosystem: Environmental > Aquatic > Freshwater > Lake | place... | reverse complement strand
CACGCTTGCAGCGCCGTGAGAGCGATTCGTCACCCGGCGGAAACCATCGCCGACGGGGAATGTCCGGCATGGTCGGTCTCGCCTAACCCACTCGCCTTCGCCGTGTGTGCAGTTCTGCCCGAGACCGCCGGACCCCGACGGTGGGGGGTCTCCACAGATCCACTCGGTCTCGGGGCAGGGAGGCGGTCCGTTCTGGCGCGCCTCCGCGTTCGACGCAAGCATTGTCGCGAGTGCGATACTGCCGATGCTGACCAACCGATCTGCTGTTGCACGAACTCGTGTTGTGTGGCCCTTTCCCATTGTGTCCCTCCTGGATGGCGATCGACGCAGCGACACACTGCATCGACCGCACAAGCACGCTAGATCGCTGTCGAAGGGAGATCGAAAAGTGAGCCGCAATTTCTTGGCTGGCGGGCAACCCTCTTCACGCTGTCTGCGTTGAGCTCACCTTGCGCGGCGAACCGACCGAAGGCCGCGCGGCTTGCCGCGGTGGCGATGTTGCGCAAGAGTCGTTCGCGTCGATCGGCTCGCGCGCGAAGCGGCAACGCCGAGCGGATCTCGCGAATCGCAACTCCACTGGTGAATCCGCTTCGACAGGACCGGCGAGCCGCGTGGCGCGGGCACTCGAGTAGGCCCCATCCCTCGGGCACTTCGCGAGGGCGGATCATCCCGTGCGGAGCGAGCAGGTAGCAGCGATCGGCGAGGCGGTATCGCGAGATCATGCAGAACTTCGTCTCACCGTGGATGGCGTGATCGAGTTGCTTGAGCCTGACAAGAACCCGTCGGTAGTCGGCGAGTCGGCTCTGGGCAAAATCCCAGCTCGCGCGCTCTTCAAAGAGTTGAGGCTCCCCCGTGCGCAGATGGGGCTCGTACACCTTGACGCGTGTCTCTTCAATGTGCGCCCGGCGCGCCTGCAGGCGGACGCGCTCCGCCACGAGGTCCCCGCTCGACTCGTTGTCGCGAAGGAAGTCACTGCGCGACTGCTTGCACTCAATCACGATCACCTCAGACTCAAGTCGCGTGTGTCGCCACCCAGCGGCATCGAATCGCCACCGGGGAATGGGGCCCGTCACTTCAAGCGCGACCGCCCGGCATCCAGCACCCCAGAGCCATGCGAGCGCGAGTCCCTTGAGTGCGCGGTGGTCGATGGTCTCCACGCCTCGACGATACCGTTAGGTATCTGTTCGGGCCATGGTCTTGATCGAGCGTTGTCCCGTTGGGGGCGCTAGCGAGCGTGCGTCAAGCCTGTCGCTGAGACTGGGTCGATTGTGTGGAACTTGCGCCAGTGTTGCCGGGGAGCGACTGGGGAGGGGAGTACGAACCTTGCGCGGGAGGCGGTACCTGCGGAGAGTCCGACGGAATGTCAGCGAGACCCTTCTTGAACTCGACGATGGTCTTGCCAACCGAACGCCCAAGACCAGGCAGGTTCTTCCCCCATATCAGGAGCCCGAACACAAGGATGATGGCCAACTCCCAACCTGAGAAGTTGAAGAACGCGAGCAGCGCTTCTGGGGTCCGTGTCATGGCGATGGAATCGTACACGCCGCGCGCGAGAAGTCGAGAGCGCGCGAGTTGCTTTGGTACCTTTCCGGCATGCAAGGATGCACGCGCTTTATAGGCATTTCCCTTCTCGCGTTCGTAAATGTTGCGCTGGTTGGGTGCGAGGCTCCACCAAAGCCTGCTCCCGAGCCCGAGTATGCGCGACCTCTCGCCCCCGGCGAATGTGCGCTGCGCAAACTAGGCCCCGGCGAAGCGTGGCCGGACTTGGCCTCCGCTTGGCAGGCGCGCGATGCGTACCTGCAAGAAGCGCTCAATCAGGATCAGAAGTGGTTTGAGACGCCTTCGAGCAAAGCGCGATTCCCGCAGATGTTCCCCTTCGCGGATGTGTGCACATGGGAGCAAGCGTCGTCGAGCGTGATTGCATTCCGACAACTCCTCGATGACAGCACAGACGCAGCCGCCTTCGATGCCGCGTTCAAGCAGATGTTCGATTGTTGGCAGACGAAGGGGTGGAATGGAAAGGGCGGTGTGCTATTCACCGGCTACTACGCCCCAGAGTTCAAAGCATCTCTCACGCGTCAGGCTGGATACGAGTACCCGATCTATCGGCGACCGAAGGAACTCGAAACAGATCCGGTGACCGGCAAGCCGGTGGGGCGTCGCGTCAGCGAGTCGACGATTGAGCCATGGCCGGGCCGTGCTTCGATCGACTCGAGTGGCATGCTGCGCGGGCTCGAACTCGCATGGTTCCCGACGCCGCTCGATGCCTACATCGTGCAGGTGAACGGTAGCGCAAAGTTGATTCTGCCCGACGGTAAGGTCATGTTCATCGGCTACGCGGGTGCCACCGACGGCGCATACAAGGGGCTCGGCTCAAGCCTTGTGGAGTGCGGCGCGATCGCCGAGAAGGACTTGAATCTGGCGGCGATCAAGCGGCTGTACGAGCAGAATCCTTCGCTGGTGATCGAGAAGATGAACCTAAATGATCGGTATGTGTTTTTCGCGAACTATGACGGGAAGACTTGGCCGGCGGGGAGTCTCGGCGTGAAGGTCACCGACAAGACCTCGCTCGCCACTGACAAGAGCGTTTACCCGCCCGGCGGCATCATCTTTGTGGACACGAAGGCTGCGACATACGGCGGATCGAAGCAGGACTTCAAACGATTCATGCTTGATCAAGACACTGGTGGCGCGATTCTCGCGCCCGGTCGCGCGGACATCTTCATGGGCATCGGCCCAAGTGCGGAGATCCTCGCTGGCGGTCAGTATTGCGAAGGGACGCTCTACTACTTCTTCCTGAAGCCAGAGTATGTCTCGCAGTACCAGCTTCCCGAGCGCAAGCCCGCGGCGAAGTCGAAGTCCACGACAGGCTGAGCTACGACGCGCTAGTAGTCGCGTCGCACGAACAGGCGCGTCGCGATCGCCAAGATGATCGCCTCGAAGATGAGGCTCGTCCCGACGATCCACGCCATCGAGCGTGATGCGTCGTCGGTCTCAACTGCGGTGCGGTACTCGCGTCGATCCGCGATGCGAGGGGCGAAGACTCCGCGTGGCCGGGGGCCGTCCTCATTGCCAAACGCATTGGCGTCGACGATGACGCGGTTGAGAGCGTCGAGCGTCTCACCGGTCTTCGGGAGACAGAGATAGAAGCCGTAGAACCAGCCGTGGACGGAGAGCCATGTATCGCGCTGCTCACGCAGCGTCTCGCTGCGCGCCTCGAGTTCCTCTTTGCGATCCTCATCGGGAGGTTCGTCGGTGTTCGCGAGTTCCTCCGTGCATGCCGCGATGTCCATCGTGTTCGCAAGAAGACCGTGTCGGGTGAGTGACTCACCCATTGCCACAGTCGAAATCGCCGCCCACGCCATCAGCGTGATGATGAGCGCTGCAAGCGACGAGCGCGTGATCATGCCGACAAGGGCACAGATCGAGAAGAGGAAGCTGTAGGTCACCGTCACAATCGGCACGGCGAGGAAGAGCGACCACTCCCATGCGCCTCCGCGGATTCCGATGACGAAGAAGGTCGCGGTCGTGAACGCGCTGACTTGCACCGCCGCGAAGAGCAGTCCGGTCGCATACTTGGTGAGGAAGAGCCTCGCGCGCGAGATGGGCTTCGCCAACAGCAGGTCGACCGACCCGGGCGCCACCAGATCAGGCACGATGCCGCAAGTCGTCACGAGCGCCAGAATCGTGGCGAGAAGGCCAAGCCACCAGTCGATGCCGAAGTTAGCGAAGAGCAGTTTGTAGAAAGTCTCCGGTGACATCACACTCGAGTTGAAGAAGGGGCTATCGCCTGTCCATCCAAACCAGGAGACGCCATCTTCGTTGATCCCGAGCGATGCGAACAAGCCGACGACGAGCAGGGTTGTGCCGAGCGCGAGCCAGAAGAGCTTGCGTGCGCTTAGCTCTCGGTACGCGGCGATGAAGATGGCGCGGGTCTGCATCACGAGACCGCCCCCGGCTTGAGAATGAGACCTGTCGTGGGGTCGGTTACTGCGCGCATGAAAAGATCTTCAAGCGACTCGCGCACCGACTGGGCGCCCACGATCGTCCTTCCCTCGACGCGCAACTTGTCGAGGATGGGTTGCGCGGCGGCGGCATCGATGCCAAGGAACGAGAGTCGCGTTCCAGCCCCGGCAATGCCGCTCGATGCAAGGCTTCCGGGCGCGAGTGCCTCGACGCGCGTGTGCGCATCGCACCAAGCGGGGGGCCCCCCTTCAATCACGATCTCGTAGCGGCGACTGCTGGCGGTCAACTCGTCAATCGTGCCCTGCGCGGCGACGCGCCCCTGCACCATGATCGCGACGCGTGCGCAGACCATCTCGACTTCGGCGAGGAGGTGTGAGTTGAGCATGACCGTGCGACCCTCGCCGCGCAATTGCACGATTAGGTCGCGGAACTCCTTGCGGCCGACGGGATCCACGCCATCGGTCGGCTCGTCGAGCACCACGAGCTTCGGATCGTTGACGAGCGCGGCGGCGAGGCCTACGCGCTGCTTCATTCCCTTGGAGTAGGTGGCGAGCGGGCGATCCCCCCATGACGCCATCCCGACGCGATCGAGGAGTTCGTGCGCGCGAGCCTTGCGGGCGCGGCGGGGAACCTTGGACATCGCGCCACTGAACTCGATGACCTGTCGACCGCTCAAGTATGGCGGGAGTCGGTGGTGTTCGGGCAGGTAGCCGATGCTGCCGAGCGTCTCGAGGTCGCCCAGCGGCCGCCCGAGGAGCGTTCCCTTCGCTGCGTCCGCGCGCACGATCGTCAACATCACTTTGACCAGCGTGCTCTTGCCCGCGCCGTTGGGCCCGAGCAGACCGAAGATCTCTCCTGCGCGGACATGAAGATCAACTCCCAGTAGTGCTTTGACGCGTCGACCGTAGGTCTTGCGTACCTCTTCGAGGGAGATCGCGAGGGCGGGATCCATGTTGACGCGCGCCTGTGCGTTCAGGCGACTCCGCCTGACTCTTGACTCTGGGCGGCCCGCGCGGCGGCGGCGGCGGCGAGGTCACGACCACGATCCCGCGCGGCGCGAAGTGCTTCGTCGACCATCGCGCGAAAGCCGCGCGCGTCAAGCACGGCAAGCGCGGCACTCGTTGTGCCGCCGCGACTCGTCACAGCGCCGCGCAGTTCAGCCGCCGACGCGCCAGACCGAGCGAGCATGGTCGAGGCTCCAAGCACGGTCTGCTTGACGAGTCGCTCGGCTGTCGGCTGGTCGAATCCGAGGCGCTTTGCTCCCTCAATCATCGCCTCCGCGAGCAGAAAGACATAGGCGGGCCCCGACCCACTCAGGGCGGTGGCAGCGTCGAACAGATGTTCGGGAAGCTCAAGCGAGATTCCAAGCGATCCCAAGAGGCGCATCGCGAAGTCTCGGTCGTGCGCGGAGCATTCAGGGTCGCACACATGCACCGTGGCCGCTAGTCCCGAGTCCGCAGCAATGTTTGGCATACAACGAACGGTGCGTGCGTTGGTCCCGAGGGCCTCGTGAATGCGTGCAATAGAAACGCCAGCCATTACCGAGAGCACAAGTGACGGCGCGGGAAGCACGCCGATGCGCTCGGCAACCTCTGGGAACGATTGAGGCTTCACGCAGAGCGCGATGCGCTCACTCGTCGTCGCGTACGAAGCGTCGCTGACCGTGCGGCAGCCAGCACGGTCGGCGCGCGCGCGCGCGACGGGATCAGGATCGATGACGAGAATCTCGCGCGGATCGATGAGGCTCGCGCGAAGCGCCCCAGATACGAGCGCGCTTCCCATCGCACCGAACCCAATGACTGCGAGACCCTTCGTCATCGCTAGACAGTAGCACGGCTGCTAGGATCGGGCGCCATGTCACGTGGCGGAACTGGCGCGGTTGCGTTGCTCGACTTCGAGCATCCCATCGGCGAGATCGAGCGCCAGATCGCCGAGTTGGAAGCAAGCGGCGCCGGCGCACCCGAGTTGGCGACGCTGCACGCCGCGCGGCAGGCGCTCATCGCGAAGTCGTACGAAGCGCTGACTCCCTGGCAAACAGTGCGCGTGGCGCGACATCCGGGGCGCCCGCAAACGCTGGACTACATCGACATGATTTGCCGCGACTTCAGCCAGCTTCATGGCGACCGACGGTTCGCGGATGACCCAGCGATCGTGACCGGATTCGCGAGAATCGGCCCATACAAGGTCCTCGTCGTTGGGCATCAGAAGGGGCGGACGACCCCCGAGCGCATCCTCTGCCGATTTGGATGCGCGAATCCTGAGGGGTATCGCAAGGCGCTTCTCAAGATGAAGCTGGCGGAGAAGTTTCGGCGGCCGATCGTGACGCTAGTGGACACCCCCGGTGCCTATCCGGGGGTTGATTCTGAGCAGCGCGGTCAGGCTGAGGCGATCGCGGTCAACCTGCGCGAGATGAGTCGCCTGCGCACGCCGATTGTCTCGGTGGTCATAGGCGAGGGGGGTTCGGGCGGCGCGCTAGGGATCGCGGTCGCCGATCGCGTCGGGATGATGGAGCACGCCTGGTACTCGGTGATTTCGCCGGAAGGGTGCGCGGCCATCCTCTGGAAGGAGGCGAACGAGCGCACGAATCCGCAGGCTGCGAAGGCGCTCGCGCTGACGGCCAAGGACAACCTTCGAAATGGACTCGTTGACGCGGTGATTCCCGAGCCTGTCGGGGGGGCACATCGCGACCCGAGAGCGGCCGCAACGAACTTGCAGTCGTGGATTGTGGAGCAACTCAAGACGCTGGTTCCAATGCCCAGCGATGACCTCGTGCGCGCGCGATATGAGAAGTTCCGCCGTATCGGTGCCGTTGCGGGGGGGACTCGCGCCGCTTCCGGCGCGACTCATTGACCCTGCGGGAATCCCGCGTAGAATGGTCGCTTCCGTGTCCGTCAAGAAGAAAAAGCCTTCCAAGTCCGCTTCGAAATCGGAGCAGGCGAAGTCGAAGCCCGGCGCCGCTAAGGGCGCCGTGGTGATCGTTCCTCCCAAGAAGCACCAGCCGCCAACGGCGCCGCAACTCACGAAGTTGCCTCCGCCAAAGCAGGTCTTCCAGATGCCCAAGAGCATCGTGGGAGAGCCGCCGCCACCGCCCAAGCGCTCGAAGGGTGCGCCGCCGCCGGTGATCGCGAAGCCGAAGGTCAAGCACAAGGCGGTGACCACGACGGACAAGTCGAAGGAACCGAAAAAGAAGATCGACCTTGCGCACGCCGTGACCGTCGCACAGGCTGCGGTTCAGGCGGCGACGACGCAGAAGGCCGCGGGTGGCTACGTCGTCATCAACGGACGCAAGGTACGAGTGCTATCCGTAAAGGGAGTGAAGATTCCAAAGCAGCGGTCGAAGGCATCGGCGACCGCAGCAGTGGCGAGCGACGGCGATGAAGCGCCGGTGCACGCCGTGAAACTCGGACCATCGAAGCTCGGGGCGAAGGATCTTGAGCGATATCACGGGATCCTCCTCAAACTGCGATCCGAACTTGTTGGTCGCGTCCAGATCACCGAGAAGGAGGCGCTCAAGAGCAACGACGGCGCGCTCTCGACGATGCCGCTCCACATGGCGGACATCGGCACGGACACATTCGATCAAGACTTCGCGCTCGATCTCGCTCAGCATGGTCGCGCCATCGTTGTCGAGGTTGATGAGGCGTTGGCGCGTTTCAAGCAAGGCACCTTCGGGCTCTGTTTGATGTCGGGGAAGCCGATTCCAAAGGGGCGACTCGACGCGAAGCCGTGGGCGAAGTACACGATTGAGTCCGAGCGCGTGATGGAGCGCGCGCGGAGCCGTAGTTGACGGCCGACGGTCCCGCCTGGCGTTCGGCCCGCGCGTGGATCCTTCTTCTTGCCGTGTTCCTAGTCGGGGTAGTGGTCGATCTTGCGTCGAAGTCGATCGCGTTCGAGCGCGTCGCCGGTGAGCCGATGGATCTCTCCAATCGTGAGGTTGTCGCCGAGCCTTCCTTCAGACTGCCGTGGCATGAAGGAGTGCGGGCGATTCCGCCGGACCTCCTCGACTTTCACCTCGTTGTGAACCATGGCGCAGTCTTCGGCATCGGTCAGAACGCGCGGGGAATATTCATCGCGTTCACCGTGCTCGCGGTAACGGTGGGGGTTGCGATCTTCGGCTGGTGGACGAAGGCGACCTCGCGTTGGACACACATCGCCATCGGGCTCATCCTTGCTGGCGGGATTGGAAACCTCTATGACCGCGTTGCGTTCGGCGCGGTGCGAGACTTCCTCTATCTCTTTCCAAGGCGGGTGCTGCCGTGGGAGCTCGCGTGGCCTGGCGGAAGTCGCGAGATCTTTCCGTGGGTCTTCAATGTTGCGGACATGCTGCTGCTCGCAGGCATGGCGATCCTGCTGCTGCGATCGCGAGGCGACGAACGCACTCCGCGTGGTCAGCAGGCGGGGTCGCCGAGTCGCAGTCCGTCCGGAAGCTGAGTCAAGTGCGCTCGGGTCAGCGGCGTGGGGAGAGCGTCGAGCGCGAGCGCGTCGCTCACGCTGAATGGGGCGCTAAATGTGCGTCGAATGAGTCGGCAGTGACCGCCGGTGCCGAGCGCTCGCCCGAGATCTCGTGCGAGGCTCCGAACATAAAAACCCTTCGCGCAATGAATGTCGAGCGCGACTAGCGGGAAGCGGTACTCGCGCACCTCAATCGCATGGACGAACGCTGGTCGAGGTTGAGGGGCGGGGGCGGGGACGCTCTCTGGGGCCGTGGACTCGCGCGTCGCGCGCCGGGCGAGGTCGTAGGAGCGTCGACCCCCGATCTTGACCGCGCTAAACGCCGGCGGAGCCTGCATGATCGCGCCTCTGAACTGCGCGAGCGCTTCATCGAGACGAGCGGTCGTCGGCGGAGAGTGGCACGCGACGAGCGTGCTCGCCCCTTCGCGATCGTCGGTTGTAGTGAACGCAGAGAGATCGATGACGGTCTCGTAACGCTTGTCGCCACCCATCAGCCGATCGATGAGTCGAGTGAAGCGACCAAGCGCAATGACGAGGAGGCCGGTGGCGAGTGGATCGAGCGTGCCTGCGTGGCCGCAACGAACTCCGCCGGCCGCGCGACGCACGCGCTCGACAGCGCGCATGCTCGTCGGGCCTTCAGGCTTGTCGATGAGCAGGATCCCGTCGAGATTCTCCGAGTCGGTGGCGGCCATGAAGAGATCTCGGGGATCGCTAGACTAACCCCCCCTGGACAGGTGTCCGAGTGGTCGAAGGAGCAGCATTGGAAATGCTGTATACGGGTAACCGTATCGAGAGTTCGAATCTCTCCCTGTCCGTTCAAGTGCGCTGTGTCGACTCTGTGCGCGTCACGGGCTCGACGCGGCACCAGCGCCAGCGATTGCACCGGGGGCAGGTGAGCAACTTGCGTGGTCGTCCGATCGCGCCAATGCGGATGCCTGGGTAGGGAAAGGCGCACCCGCAGGTCAGGCAGCGGACCTGCCAATGTCGCTGCGTGTAAGTGCGAAGGCGATCGAACATGATGCGCCAGAGGCTAGAGTGTCTGTGGGCGTGGCTCGTCGCGGTTGGGTTGTCGCTACACTCTCCCCCCTAACTCGGGCTGTAGCGCAGCTTGGCTAGCGCGTTTGACTGGGGGTCAAAAGGTCGTGGGTTCAAATCCCGCCAGCCCGACTCCTCGCACGATTCGCCACGGCTTGCGCCGTGGCACTCGTGCTCCGCTCCGGGATCTGGCTTCCTGCGGCGCGCGCTACGCGCGCTACGCGCGCTACGCATTGCCCTGCGAGTCCAATCGTGGCTCGGTGATTGCGCACTGTGCGTCTATATTCGGAGGCGCATTGCGGAAGGATTTCCTGCCATTTTGCAGACCCTCCATCAGCGAGGCGGATATCGCCGCCGTCGCGGATGTTCTGCGCAGCGGGTGGATCACCTCCGGCCCCTGCGTACAGGAACTCGAGGGAGCAATTGCCGCGCGAACAGGCGCCGCCGAAGCCGTCGCTGCGACATCCGGCACGGCACTAATGCACCTGACGCTGCTCGCCATGGGCATCGGGCGCGGAGATGAGGTCGTTGGCCCATCCATGACTTGGGTCTCGACCCCGAACATGGTCGAACTCCTCGGCGCGACGAATGTCTTCGTTGATGTCGATCGAGAGACGCTGCTCGCGTCGGCCGACGCGATCGACGCTGCGATCACCCCCCGAACGCGCCTCGTCATCCCCGTCCATTACGCGGGCGCGCCGTGTGATCTCGACGCGATCGCCGCAGTCTGTCGGCGCCGTGGAGTCCCGATGCTCGAAGACGCTGCCCACGCCATCGGCACGCAGTACAAGGGGCGCGAGGTCGGCGGGGGGGATCCCGCCATCTTCTCGCTGCATCCAATCAAGAACATCACTTCTGGAGAGGGCGGTGTCCTCACAACCAACAATGGCGCGCTCGCAGCCAAGGTGCGCAGACTCCGGTTCCACGGTCTTGCCGTCGACTCGCACGACCGCCGCCAGCAGGGGCGGTCGCCGCAGGCTGAAGTGCAGGAACTTGGCTTCAAGCAGAACATGCCTGACATGAACGCGGTGCTGGCGCTGCGTCAGCTGC
>Ga0233425_10011270_pt1 | contig 10505 bp, 7 predicted proteins | sample Watercolumn_Towu_2_FD_181712 | JGI IMG/M metagenome (GOLD analysis project Ga0233425, IMG submission 181712) | Freshwater microbial communities from Lake Towuti, South Sulawesi, Indonesia - Watercolumn_Towuti2014_140_MG | ecosystem: Environmental > Aquatic > Freshwater > Lake | place: Indonesia... | reverse complement strand
AGACCGCTGATGGTTGGCCCAAGAGATCTCAATCCCGAGCGGTGCTCGGTGCTCCTGCCCTCTTGAACTGAATCCGTTCTGGTGATTAATTGTTCATGTGCGCGGCGCATCGTTAATCCTGGCCGGCGGACTGCTCGCCTTGACCGGTTGCGGCAAAAAGGCCCCCGCCTCCGGGCCGAGCGGGACGCACGAACAAACAAACAACGTTGCGCCAGCGCCCGTCGCCGTTCCTCCCACTGCCACCGCCCCAGCCGACACGAGCGAAAGCGACACAGCCGCCGTCCTCGCCCGCTTGACGCGGGCCGTGCGCCGGTACGGCCTCGAGCAGCGCCGCGCGCCCAGGACGCTTGATGAAGTCGTAGCGGCGGGCTACCTGGGCGCGGTGCCGATCGCGCCCGCCGGAAAGCGGTTCGCCATCAACGAGAACCTCGAAGTCTATCTGACCAAATGACGCGTGACCGATCCCAACCACCCGTGCGGGCGTTGGCCAAGGGCAGGCCAGCCCCACGACGCGCCAAACCGCACGCTTTTACGCTGATCGAACTCCTGGTCGTCATCGCCATTATAGCGATCCTCGCCAGCCTCCTCCTGCCAGCGCTGGCCGGCGCCAAAGCACGAGCCCAGCGGCTCAAGTGCACGTCGCAGATGAAGCAGCTAGGGGTCGGCTTCACGCTCTACCTGACCGATCACACGGACCAGTTTCCCCCGACTGCCTATTCAACCGGCGATTACCAATACCAGTTGTCCTGGGATGATTATCTGAACCGCTACATCGGTGGCAAAGGGCCGGATGAAGACCTGATCCTGGGCATCTCGGGCGCAATCGCCGACCCAGCGGTCATCCCGCCGATCCTCAAGTGCCCGGCGGACCGAATCCGCCTCGGCATCAACTACGCCCCCTACAGCAAGCGACGAACCTACGCCATGAACTGGGCCGGGCCCTCGTTCTCGCTGCCCTCACGCTACACCCCCCTGCCCCCCGCGAGTTTCGGCGTCGGCATCTATTACAACCTGCGCGGCACCGAACCAGGCCAACTCCCGCTCTGGGAACCGCGCGGCTACAAGGAGAGTGTCATTGGCGACAACGCCGGCACGATCCTTCTGGCTGAGCTCCCGAACGGCCGCAACGCCGCGGGCAACGATTGGCCCTCCTTCTGCGCCGGCACCGGCACCACCGTCCCCAATGGCGTCACGCCCGATTGCGTCCAATTGAGCAAGGGCACCTTCAACGGCGTGGACTACGGCTCCGCCGCCTACGGTCTGCACTCGAAGCGCTTCAATTACCTCTTCCACGACGGCCACGTCTCCATCCACAGGGTCACTGACACGGTGGGCCGGGGCACAACCAATGCGCCATTGGGGATGTGGACCATGACCGCTGGCGATTGAGGCGAACCTCCGCGGCACGAACAGGCTGGCCTTGCGCCGGGGGCGGTTGCTAATCTCCCGAAACGGCCTGCGTGGTCAAATCCGGCCTGGCCGGCCAAGTTGACGCCGGGTCGAAAGTCGGCTCGAAAATCAGAGTCTTATGCGTACCTTGCCTGTCGGATTCGGGATGGCGGCCATGCTTTTTGCTTGCGCCGGCTCCGCGGCGCCCGCGGCTCCCGCCACGCTGCAACCAGTCAACCTGCGTTGTGAGTACCGGGCCGACCCGTTGGGCATTGACATCCCGCGGCCGCGGCTGAGTTGGACCCTCGAGGCCGGCCCCGGCACGCCGCGCGGGCTGCGCCAGTCCGCCTGCCAAATCCTCGTAGCCAGCAGCCGCGAACGGCTGGCCATCGGGCATGGCGACCGCTGGGATAGCGGACGCGTGCAATCGGACCAGTCCGTGCATGTCCTTTACGAGGGCAAAGAGCTTGCCTCGCACGAGGAGGTATTCTGGAAGGTCCGAGTATGGGACCAGGATGGCGGCATGTCGGCCTGGAGCATCGCCGGGCGCTGGTCCATGGGCATCCTGTCCCCTGCCGCGTGGAACGCCACGTGGATCGGCCTCGATCAAGAGGAAGAGAAAAACGCCCTCGCGGGCGTCGAGTGGATCTGGTTCCCGGAGGGTAATCCGGCCGAAGCCGCCCTCATCGGGCAGCGGTTCTTCCGGCGCACGGTCACGCTGCCCGCTGCGCAGGCCATCAAAGAAGCTCGCTTCGGCATCACGGCTGACAACGAGTTCGTCCTTTACGTCAACGGCCAGCAGGCGGCCAGCGGCAACAACTTCCATGCGGTCACCGAGGTGAATGTTGCCCCCATGCTGCGGCCGGGCGCCAATTGCTTCGCCGTCGTCGCCCGCAATACGGGCGCCAGCCCGAATCCCGCCGGCATGGCCGGCCTGCTCCGGATCGAATTCATCGACGCCGAACCGCTGGTCGTCTCGACGGTGCAGACCTGGAAAAGCAGCGATACCGCGGGCGAAGGTTGGGCGCAAACAGGCTACGACGACTCGCTTTGGCCTCCCGCACGGTCCCTCGGCCCCGTGGGCATGGCGCCGTGGGGGCAAATCAATGGGCCGGACGAGCGGTCGCTGCCATCGCGGTACCTGCGCAAAGAAATCGTCGTGGATCGCCCGGTGAGACGGGCCGTGGCGTATGTTTCCGGCCTCGGCCTGTCCGAACTCCATATCAACGGGCAAAAAGCGGGGGATCACGTCTTGTCCCCCGGATTGACCGAGTATCCCAAGCGAGTCTTCTACGTGACGCATGATGTCACGCGAATGCTTCGGCCCGGCACCAACGCGATCGGGGTCATCCTGGGCAATGGACGTTACTTCGCGCCGCGTCTCAAAGTGCCCACCGACACCATCACCTTCGGCTACCCGAAGCTCCTCTTGCATCTCCGCGTCGAGCATGACGAAGGCCCGCCGTCGGAGTGGGTCAGCGATACGGCCTGGCGGCTCACGACCGATGGGCCGATCCGGGCCAACAATGAGTACGACGGCGAGGATTACGACGCCCGCCGTGAGTTGGCTGGCTGGAGCCGGCCTGGGTACAACGACGAGGCCTGGCAACCGGCCGAGCGGGTCACCGCTCCCGGTGGCGTGCTTGCCGCCCAGATGCCCGAGCCCATCCGCGTCGTCAGCACGCTCAAACCCATTTCGGTCACCCAGCCCAAACCGGGCATGTATGTGTTTGACCTTGGGCAGAATATGGTGGGTTGGTGCCGCCTCCGCGTGACCGGCCCGCGGGGCACGATCGTCCGACTTCGTCACGCGGAGGTTCTGCGCCCGGATGGTACTCTTTACCTGGATAATATTCGCTCGGCCCGTGTTACGGATTCTTATGTGCTGCATGGCGCGGGCGCGGAGGTTTACGAGCCGCGGTTCACCTATCATGGGTTCCGGTATGTCGAGCTGACCGGCTTCCCGGGGCAGCCGGACCTCACGGTCCTCGAGGGGCGCGTCGTCAACGACGCCGTCGAGCGCGCGGGCGAGTTCACCACGTCGAACCAGCTGCTGAACCAGCTCTATCGCAACGTGCGCTGGGGTGTGCAGGGCAATTACCGCAGCCTCCCGACCGATTGCCCACAACGCGACGAGCGCCAGGGCTGGCTCGGCGACCGCTCCGCGGAGTCCAAAGGCGAAACCTACCTGTTCCACACCGCCGCGCTCTACAGCAAGTGGCTTCAAGACATGGAGGACGCCCAGCGGCCGACCGGGAGTGTGCCGGACGTGGCCCCTGCCTATTGGCCGTTCTACAGCGACAATGTCACCTGGCCCAGCAGCACGGTCATCATCCCCGGCTCGCTGCTCGAGCAATACGGCGATACCACCATCATCGCCCGGCACTATCCCAGCATGCGCAAGTGGATCGACTACATGGCTGGCTTCATCAAAGACGATCTCATGCCACGCGACACTTACGGTGACTGGTGTGTGCCGCCCGAGGAACAAACCTTGATTCACTCCCAGGACCCCAAGCGAAAGACTGCGCGCGCCGTCCTGGGCACGTGCTATTTCTACCATGACCTGCGCTGGATCGAGCGCTACGCCACCCTGCTCGGCCAAACCGACGACGCCCGCCGCTTCGGCGAGTTGGCCGATCGCCTCAAGGCCGGGTTCAACCGCGCATTTCTCAAGCCCGAGCTCGGCCAGTACGACAACGGCTCGCAAACCTCGTGTGTGCTCCCGCTGGCCTTCGGTTTGGTGCCGCCGGAGCACCGCCAGCGGGTGTTTGCCCACCTGGTTGACAAAATCACGCATGAATCGCGCGGGCACGTCGGCACCGGGCTGATCGGCGGCCAGTGGCTCATGCGAGTCCTCTCGGACCAGGGCAGGACAGACCTGGCTTACACTCTGGCCACGCAACAGGACTATCCGAGCTGGGGCTACATGGCCAGCAAAGGCGCCACCACCGTGTGGGAATTGTGGAACGGGGATACCGCCGATCCGGCCATGAACTCCGGCAACCACGTGATGCTCGTCGGCGACCTGGTGATCTGGATGCACGAATACCTCGCGGGGATCAAGCCCGACCCGGATAACCCGGGCTTCCGCCACATCTTGATGCGTCCGCACCCGGTCGGCGACCTGCAGTACGTCAAAGCGACGCATCGCTCACCCTACGGCTGGGTTGCCAGCGAATGGCGGAAAGCCCCAGACCGCCTCGAGTGGAACGTAACGGTGCCGCCCAACACGATGGCGACACTCTCCGTGCCGGCCCGCCAAGTCGCGGGAATCACCGAGGCGGGCCGCCCGGTCCGCGAGGCCCCCGGACTGCGTTTCCTCCGCCTCGAGCCGGGCTACGCGGTATTCCTCGCGGGCTCAGGCCGCTACGCCTTCAGCAGCTCATTCTGATGGTCAAACATCGGCGCCTGGCGACCGTCGGCTCAGGGCACGCCGAGCCGATAGAATCGGCCCGGCACTCCAGCGGCCTCGCCGTCAAGATACGCGCCCGAGAAGTTCGTCCGAAACAGCCGGGCCAAGCTCCGCCATTCGAGCAGGTCGGCCGAGGCCTGGACCTCCAACTCGGGCGCCAGGCCCCAGAGTGTCATTTCGACCTGCCCACCGGAAAGCCGCGCCGGGTCCGCGATCCGCGCCCGTAGCAAATCGGAGGGGCAAAACCGCGACTCGAGGATGATCCCGCTCGCCGCCACTGCCATGAATCGCCCGCCGCCGAAGGCGACATCCTGCAAGTTGAACGACGTCCGCGAGTCCATCCACATCCAATGTGTCCCGTCGGTCGATGCCGCCATCGCTCCATAGGCCCCGGCTGCCACGAATACTCCGTCGGCGAACGTCACCGCCCTGAGATTGCGACTCGTCCCCGACTCGTAGCCCCTCCACGCCAGGCCATCCGGCGAGATGAACACTTTCCCGAGATCCCCCACCGCCACAAACACGCCGTTCCCCCAAGCCACCCCGTTGAGGGACTTGGCATCGACAGTCGCCCTGGCCCAATCCACGCCATCCACAGAGGTCTTGATAACCCCGTTGTAGCCTACGGCAACGCATCGGTCGCCCGACCGAGCGGCGCCGTACATCCGGTCAGGACTCCCCGCCTCCGCCAACCCGGAATCGAAATTCAGAATGCCGCCCGAATCGCTCAACGCAAGATAGGTTTTCCCGGTGTAGAGCACGCGCGTGAGGTACGCCGGCGCCGCCGAGGTCCGAACCGTCCAACCCTCTGCCGGGCTCACGCGCTCGATGACCCCTGATCCGACCGCCACGAACTCGTTGCTGCCCCACGTCACGCCCACCAGGCCGTGCTCCATCCGGCTGTCCAGACTGTCCCAATTCACTCCATCCGCGGACCGCATCAACCCATCGCCCACGGCGAGAAAACTCCCGTTGCCATACGCCACTCCGCGCAACGACCCAAGCCAGGCCGAACTGGTTCGATGGAAATCCAGCCGATCGTCCGCCGTGAGCACCGTGCCACGCGACCCCACCGTCACGAACACGCCGTTGCCGTACGCCGTCGCGTTCAACGGCCGCCGAAGTCTCGGCTCCTGCGAGTTCCACTTGACCAGGTCGGTCGAGGTCACGATGGGCGCGTGGATGGTGGCATAATCGTGCCCAACCGCCACGAACGTCCGGCCCGCATACGCGATCGAGAACAGCGGTGTCGGCACACCCGTCTTGCGCTCCGTCCATAGCACGCCATCCGGCGACGTGTACACAAGGCTGTCCCCCGAAACCTCCCCAACCGCGACGAACTGGCCTTGTCCGAAGCAGAGCCCGTACATGTGCATGTTGGGCAGCCCCACCACAGGCAGGCTCGCTGTGCGCCAGTTGATCCCATCCAGCGAGTAGCGCACCCCCGCCGTGCGTTCCAACACCACGAAACGCCCGTTCCCCGCCGCGATGCCGCTCGCGCGCGTTGTAACTCCCGGCGTGACTGTCCAGTTCTTGCCATCGGTCGAGAACAGGACACTGCCGGCGCCACCCAGGGCCGCGAATACTCCTTCGCCGAAACTCACACCCCCAAGGCCTTCTCCGCTCGCCAGAGCTCGCTTTACCCAGCGTCGGCCGTCGTCCGAGGTCAGAATCGTCCCCGCCTCACCGACCGTCACGAACACGCCGTTCCCAAAGGCGACGCCGCGCAGTCCCGCCAGCGTGCCCGAGCCTTGTTCCTGCCAACTCTTGCCATCGACCGACGTGACAATCGTTCCCCAGCCGCCGACGGCGACGAACACCCCCTTGCCGAACGCCACACTCGACAGGTTGTTGGCGGTAGGCAACGGGTTCCGCCACGTCCACCCGCTCTCGGGACCGGCCATTGCCGCGCACCCCATCAGCCAGGCGGCCCCCAGGCACAGGCCCATGCAACGAAGGCCCCGAACCCAACCGGTCTGGCCAGAGCCGCGCCGGAAGACAGGACGCACCGGGCTTTGCATAACGATGCCTACTCTACCACGTTAGCCCCGCTCAGCAACCCCGGACTGTTTCTCCTTGCATCCGGGCGGTTCCACGGCAACATCACGCTTCCATTTTCGCCCCGCCGCGGCGGGGTGGCAGGCAAATCAAACTGATGAAACGCACGCACCACTGCAACGAACTCCGCCCGGCACACATCGGGCAGACCGCCACGCTGACCGGCTGGGTTCATTCCCGGCGCGATCTCGGCGGGGTCATTTTCATTGACGTGCGCGATCGCGAAGGCCGCACCCAGACGGTGTATGATCCGTCCGATCTCCCGGCGGAACTCTTCGAGCGAGCGGCGGCCCTGCGCAGTGAATGCGTCATCGAGGTCACCGGCAAAGTGCGGTCGCGTCCGGCCGGCACCAGCAACCCGAAGATCGCCACCGGCGACGTCGAGTTGATGGTGACGCAACTGGAACTGCTGAACTCCGCCGAGGTGCTCCCCTTCCCCGTGGACGATCCCGAGGCGGCGGCGAAGGTGAAAGAGGAACTGCGCTTGCAGTACCGCTACCTGGACCTGCGTCGTGCCGAGATGGCGCGCAACCTCCGGTTGCGCCACCGGGTCGCTTTCGCCACGCGCTCGTATTTCGACGAGCAGGGGTTCCTCGAGGTCGAGACGCCGCTGTTGTTCAAGTCAACCCCCGAGGGGGCGCGCGAGTTCGTGGTGCCTTGCCGGACCAACCCCGGTTTGTTTTACGCCCTGCCCCAGTCGCCGCAGCAGTTCAAGCAAATCCTGATGGTGGCGGGCGTCGAGCGCTACTTCCAACTGGCCAAGTGCTTCCGCGACGAGGACCTTCGCGCCGACCGCCAGCCGGAGTTCACGCAGATCGACGTAGAGATGTCGTTCATCGAACGCGAGGACATCTATCGCGTCATCGAAGGGCTCTTGCAGCGTGTCTGGCAGGCCGCGCTGGGGATGCAGCTTTCCCTTCCCTTCCCACGCCTGACGTTTGCCGAGGCGATGAACCGGTTTGGCATTGACAAACCCGATACGCGCTTCGGGATCGAGTTGGCGGATTTCACCGAGACCTTCCGGGCCAGTACCTTCAAGGTGTTCAGCGGCGCGATCGCCGCCGGGGGAGTGGTCAAGGCGATCAACGCCAAGGGCCTGGCCTGCGCCACCCAGGGGCAGATCGAGGCCATGACCGAATGCGCCAAGAACTTCGGGGCGCGCGGCCTGGCCTTCATCAAGGTCGAGGGCGGCGAATGGAAATCCCCGATTGTCAAGTTCTTCAGCGACGCCGAGAAGGCTGCCCTGGCGCGGCAGTTGGCCATCGAGGAGGGCGACCTGGTGCTGTTCGCGGCCGACCAATGGCTCACCGCGTGCGAGATTTTGGGCCGGCTGCGGCTTTACTGCGCGGAGGTTCTGAAGACCCGGGGGAAGTTGTCGATTCCCCCGGATCGGTTCGACTTTCTCTGGGTGGTCGATTTCCCCCTTTTGAGTTTCGACAAGGAGCAAAACCGCTGGTACTCGAGCCATCACCCGTTCACGGCGCCGGTGGCCGACGACGTCCCATTGCTGCTGACCGACCCGAAGAAAGTTCGCGGCCAGCATTACGACGTGGTCGTCAACGGCGTCGAACTCGGCGGCGGTTCGATCCGCATCCATCAGCCCGAGGTGCAGAAGACCGTGTTCGAGAAAGTGCTCCAAATCCCGCCGGAGCTGGTCACCGCGCGCTTCGGTTATATGCTCGAGGCCTTCCGCTACGGCGCGCCGCCCCACGGCGGGATCGCCCTTGGCTTCGATCGCATGAACGCGCTGCTCTGCGGCACACCCAGCATTCGCGACGTGATCGCTTTCCCCAAGACGGCCAAGGGAACCGATCTCATGACGGATTCACCCGGCGCGGTCGAGTCCAAGCAACTTCGCGAGCTGCACCTCGAGCTGAAGACCGCGAAGAAGGAGTAGCCACGTGGCGGCGCCCGCTTCGGGAGCCACCCCGCCCGATCCCAAAGCGGCGCGGCGGGCGCGGCGGATGCTGTTCGTGCTGGTCCTGGGCATCATCGTGCTGAACATCGTGCTGTTCCTGGTGGCGTCGAATCGCCAGCCGCCCCGTCCGGCCGGCCCCGCGCCCGCCGCGACCCACACGAACCCTCCGCGTGCCACCACCGTGGGCTCGAACTGAACTCGAACTTGGCGGGTTCGTTTTCCCGAGGGTTGCAGTCCCGCGGGGAGCGGGTCTCAGGCCAAATACGGAATCGTAAGCGGCCCTTGCGGGAGGACCGCCACGCGGGCGTCGGGGCCTAACTCGCTCAACCGCTGGCGCACGGCCTGCGCGATGTCGTGGCAGGGCTCGAGGTAAGCGGACCGGACGAGGTCATCCGGCAGCGAACTGTAGAGCAGCACGCTGGCCTTGCGCTGAATCAGCGCCTGGATTTGGGCCTGCCATTGCTCGGGATGCACGAAACCCGGGGTCATCAAAAGCGTCAGCATTTCCTCCGGACCGCTGGCCCGGGCCAGCAGCCGCTCGAGGGGGCTGGCGGGTGGGATGCCCTCGCGACATTCACAGGCCAGGATGAGCGTGCCTCGTTCCTGGATGATGCGCGCGCCGGCGCTCATGCCTTTCACACCCTGGTAGAGATTCAGGTCCAGGGGATACCCGCTGTTCGTGGTCACCACAATCTCGAACGGCGCCTTCACCCGTTGCATCGCGGACCGCCGCACGAACTCGATCCCCACGCGATGCGCCGCCAGCAGGTCGCCCGCAAAGACTCCCGTGATCTGCCGCTGCTCGTTGAGGCTCACATTGAGCAGGAAGCTCGGGCCAACCCGCAGGGCGATGTCGCGCATTTCCTCCCAGATCGGGTTGCCCAACGTCACCCCGAATGTGGCGCGCGGGTCGCCGATGTTGCGCGCCCCGTGGTTGCTCATCACCGTCTCGAGCCCCGCCACGCCGGGCATGATGCCTTTCGGCCCCCCGCTGAAGCCCGCGAACAGATGCGGCTCGATGAACCCAGTGATAATCCGCACGTCCGCTTCGACGAGCAGCCGGTTGACCAACGCCGGTGTGCCGTCACGCGTCACACCCACTTGCGCCATCGCCGCGGAATCCTCGCATTCGTGGTTGACCACGCGGTAGCGGCCGGTAACGCCGGGAGTCAGCATCCGCTCGAGCTCCGCGGGCGTATTGGGGCGGTGCGTGCCGGTCGAGTTCAGCAGCGTGATATTGGCAGGCGGCGCTTCGTCCAAGTACTCGAGCAACCAGGGGATGAGCCGGTCGTTCGGGGTGGGCCGCGTCAAGTCGGAGAACACGATGCAGACTCGGGCTCCCGGCGCGATCGACTCGCGCAGCGGACGGGCGCTCATTGGCTGGCGCAGGGCGGCGAGCACGGCCGCCTTTTCGTCCGCAAGCCCGGGATTGTGCGCGGGCGCGATGACGGTCGTGCGATCGTCCGGCAGGTCGAGGGGAAGATGGCCCTGCCCGTAAGCGAGGTTGACTTTCATGGCGGCGAACGGGGTGCGCTGGCGGACTCAACCCCCCAGGGCAATCCACTGCGTCTCTCGCGCCTGGCGCGCCGCCACCAGGGCGCCCGCCGCGACGCACGCCTTGCAGTCCTCGCCCATCGTGACCACGCGCGGTTTCTCGTAGCCATCTTCGACCAGCAGGCGTTGCAGCTCGGCGTCGAACTGGCGGATGCGGCTGCCGCCGCCGGT
>Ga0233425_10011269_pt1 | contig 10505 bp, 7 predicted proteins | sample Watercolumn_Towu_2_FD_181712 | JGI IMG/M metagenome (GOLD analysis project Ga0233425, IMG submission 181712) | Freshwater microbial communities from Lake Towuti, South Sulawesi, Indonesia - Watercolumn_Towuti2014_140_MG | ecosystem: Environmental > Aquatic > Freshwater > Lake | place: Indonesia... | reverse complement strand
GGGAATCGCTCATACGTCTCCTGCCCGAGATACTTGATGACCGGAACATCCGCACGCGGCTCAACTTTCAACACGACGGGACTGAATCCCTCCTTTGAATACCTCCACGCGAGAAGAGAATCGTCAGGCAACGGAAGCGGACGGAACAATCCGGTTTCGCTGTTGGTGAGATACTCCATCTTGTTCGCAGCAATGTCGTACCGGTAGACATTAGAGACACCTGTGTAGTACGAGGTGCCGAAAAGGTACTTCCCGTCCGGCGAATAGACGAAATTCGCAGCAGCGTTATCCTCGAACTCGTAGAGTTCTTCGATCGCAGGGTCACCTTTCAGGAGTTTCTCGACTTCCATTCGAATCAGTTTGACACGGCCGCTCACCTCAAGCATTGAAGCAATCACATACCGGGCATCGGGAGAGATATCGATATCGTAGATGTCGCGCCTGTAGTCGAATCTGGCAACCGGCGTGACGGATGTGTACGGTTCTCCTATCCGGACCAGTGTGGTATAGCCATCGCTGTGGCGTACGCCCCACAGCGCTCGATCTGCAGCGCTGTAGACCAGGTCGCCCGTTCTCGTATCCCTCAGAACCATGCGGCTCTTTCCACTCTTGACATCGACGGCGTTCAGATCGCGCCACATCCAGCTGTTCTGCGTCGTGAAGAACAATGTGCCGGTTGCAGCGTCATATGCGAGTGATGTCACATAGTACATCGCCGGCGTCGGAACGTCGCAGATCCTTCTCCTCGCCCCGCTCGCCAGATCGATCTCCTCGATGTGCGCAAAACTGCCCGGATAATTCACAGCCGCGTAGATTTTGTTCGTTCTCGAATCATAGTGGCTGCGCGACACGGCCCCAAGATTCTGCGGAATGACGGTCCGATATGAAGTCACTGGCGCACTGCGGATCGTCTTCAGGTTCTCCAGCTGCCACTCTTGCTCCGCCCGAATCCACCTCGACCATTCCTCATCCAGAGGCACGCCATACACTCTTCTGAATTGCGAAACGTAGTCGGCATTGCTGTTGTCCGTTCGGTTGAACCACGCCAGCAACTTCTCCGGCCCATACCGGCTTGAGAGGAAGCTCAGGAACCGCGTGCCGTAGAGATACGAGTTCTGGCCGATTTCAAAATCCGCTGCGGTTCCCTCCGACTCGAGTCCTACAAAATCATAGAAGTAGACGCTATCACGCACCATCGTCCGGAAGACCATCTCATCATATCCACCCAGTGTGCGTCCGATGCCGCCCGACATCCACGTCTCCATATACACTGCGATTCCTTCGTGAAACCAACGCGGAGCATATCGTCGGGGATTGGTGAGGTACGTGTAGATCATGGAAAGCGGATTTTCCGATGTCGGCATGACCTTGCCGGAAAAGAGCCGGCGGAAAAACTTGTCCCCGCCGGCAGCCTTGTCTGAGGCGACTACGTGAGTCAGTTCATGGCTCATGACCCAGTTCATCCGCTCGTTCGTAGGCGAAGTCTCGTAGACGTACTCAAACGACTCCATTCCTACCGTCATGAAATTGTACGGAAGCGATGTCGCCCCCGCATAGCCATAGTCGCTGAAGTCCTGCAGGAGCACGAGCACCGGCTCGCTCGGCGTGTAGTCAAAGAGTTTCTTGTGAAAGTTCAGGGAGTTTTCAAAGCATCGTGCGGTGTGCGGAACCACATAATAGTGATCCATGTCGTAGAAGACGAGATCGAGGTTCCTGGTGCGGATCGCATAATATTGGGCATGGAGCGTCGAGACTGTGGCAAGAGATACCAACAGGAATGCCACAATCCTGTACGGACGCAGAGGAAAGCGATTCGGCAGGATCTGCAGGAATGAAGAGGGCATTAGTGTCCAGTAGCCAAAGTGACCTCAAGGGCACACGGCTCGTACAGGGAAGTCGGGCCGCCTCACTTCATGCTCAGAAACAAAACGCTCGTCACGTTGAGCGCACCGCCCTCATGCACCCACGTGGCAGGAAGTCGAAACGTGGCACTTGATGCCACGATCATGGTTCGGCTGCCCGCCCGCCTCCCGAGGACCATGAGGCGGGCACGCACGCACCGTGATGTTGTATCCCAGCTGGAATCCCATCTCAGCAAGCTCCCGGATTTCTCGCTTCTAAGTCCTCGGCATTTTCTCTGGTCAGCTGAAATCCATCCGAGTGTCGCTGTTTGTGCTCTCCAGCCCGCCGAGCTATTGCTGGATAGTCTTCTGCAGCTCCGCCTTCTCCAGCAGCGCCTGCTTCTCCTGATATGAAGCGTTATCGAGGATGCTTGCCTTGTCCTGCAACGCTGCCCTCCCCAATATCGCCGCCTTCAGATCGAGTGGGGCCTTTTCCAGCAACGGCGCCTTGAAGTCCATCGATGCCTTCTCCGCCAGATACGCTTTGGCATCGATGCTCGCCTTCGAAACGAGCTCACTCTTCAGATCCGTCGGCGCTTTGGCCAGAATCTGCGCTTTCAGATCCGCTGAAGATTTCTCGAACATCTTCCCGAGAAGATCTGAGGGTGCCTTGCCCACGAGCGCCGCTTTCTCGTCCAGGGTGGCTTTTTCGTAGAACGCGGTTTTCTCCTGGAGCGACATCTTGCCTTCTACGATCGCCTTCTGAAAGACCGCTTGCTTGAGGTCAACCGGAGCCTTCTCAAACACGGACGCTTTGAGCTCTGCCGGAGCTTTCGCAAGCAACTCGGCTTTCAGATTCATTGGCGCTTTTTCGTACAACATTGCCATCGCATCCATCGGAGCTTTCTCAACGAGAGCCGATTTCAGATCGAGGCTCGCCCTCTCAACAAGGGCGGCCCTTTCCTCTTTGGCAGCTTTGTCCACCAACGCAACCTTCATCTCAAGGGATGCCCTTTCAAGGAAGATGGCTTTCTGGTCGAGAGTTGCCTTCTCCCACATGGCGCTCTTCTGTTCAAGCGTCGCTTTGTCGAATACTTCGTGACGCTGGGCTCCCGCTCCCGCCTCTCCCTCGAGTTTCACATCCTTGTCGGACAGTTGCTCGGACCTGTACTTCTTCACGCCGCCGATCGTTCCGGAGACCTCTTCTGAACCCGGCCACGGGTAGAACCATGCAAAGTAACCGATCAGCGCAAGCACAACAACGATGCTTCCGATGATCCAGCCTCGCCGCGTTGTGCCCGGATTGTTTGGTGTTGTCTGTTCCATTGGGCCCTCCTGCCTAGTTGTGAGTGACAAGCGTTAGCTGCATATTATCTTCGCTTAGAGAAGCATCTCATCCAGCGTGAGCACTCATTGCGCCCGGATCGAGACACTCCGTACGATTCCCGCTTTCGTATATACTCTTGCCTCCAGAGACCGCTGCGGGTGAGCAACTGCAACATAGAACACGACACTCCTGCACACCCTCACGTTGCTGAAAGTTATTCTCCCGTCTGTCAGATTAATTTCCCCATCGGCTCCATTGGACCTGCTGATCTTCTCAAACATCAACTCCGCAGGATCACTGATGAGTTCGATGTTGACCTCCTGAGGGGACGTCAGGGTTATCTCGACGGCGATGCCCTGTTCACTCTTGTACGATTTGACCGCCCCGTTGATCTCTTCTGCGCCAAGATCGACAGCATCAAGGAGAGGAAGGCTTGATACTTCGTTGGAAGCCACCAGCGATCCGCTCAGTGCAGATTCACCTCCGCCCTCTTTTTGCCATGGATTGGCGACCACGAAGAAAAGGATGCCTACGCAGAGGCCGGATGCAAAAACAAGCGAATACCGCCTCGCGGGACGGCTTTTCAACAGCTCTATGAGCTTGTCGATCCGGGACTCACGTGGATTCTGCTCCTGCGAGGCTGCCCGTACGGCATTCATGATGTGAGTCTTCAGATACGAAGGAGGTTCAACGGCTTCAACATGTTTGAGGGCATCCGATGCACGTTGAAGTTCCACGAACAACTTCTTCGCGTCAGGGTGGGAATTGAGATAGGCCTCGAGCTCCCTGCTCGACGACGGCGTATTCAACCCGTCGATTTCCTTGTTGATGAGTTCGATGATTCGTTCGTCCATTGCCTCGTCAATCCATAAGTCCGGACTTCATCAGCGAGTCTTTCAACATTTGCCGTGCGGTGTAGAGCCGCGACTTCACTGTCTTCTCCGGGATGTCGAGAATCTGACTCATCTCCTCGTACGACATGTCATGGAAGTGCCTCAGGATGATCACGACACGGTACTCCGGGCGCAGATCGAGTATGGCATCTTCGAGCTTCTCGACTCGTTCAGAGGCTTCGATAGCTTCCCCAACAGACGAATCCTGAGCGACCTCAGTATCGCCGAGCAGGTCGATCCTTTTCTTCTGTTCCAGAACGGTGAGGGAAGTGTTAACGGCAATTTTGTAGAGCCAGCTGAAAAACCGGAATTGTTCGTTGTAGGAAGTAAGGTTTTCATATGCCTTGAGGAATACCGTCTGCGCCACATCTGCCGCATCATCGGCGTTATTCAGCATGCGCAGAGCGATGTTGAACACTGGTTTCTGATAGCGTTCGACGAGCAATTCGAAAGCCTGAAGGTTTCCCTTGAGGCAATCCTGAACGAGGCTTTTGTCGTCGGCTTCTTTCATAAATACAGCCGGTACTTGAAGAAGTTGGTGAGGTTCTACCGGTCTAACTCCATAATCTCATTTCAATAAAGGAATTCCTCACTCCAAGTCAAAAATGAGGTCGAACCGGGCGATGCGAAACACGTCCCGGATATGGCCGGAGACCTTTTTCAGAATGAGCTTTTGCCCGGTATCTTTAAGGCGTTTCTGTGTGGCCATCAGGATGCCAAGTCCCGCACTCGATATGTAGTCAAGTTCGGCGAAGTCAACGGAGGTGGTCTCTTTGATCTGGTCAAACACTGCTTTGGCCTTCTCGACCTGTGCGGCGTCGAACCGGCCGGACAAAATCACGTCATTGTGTTCGTTGATCCTGATATCAAACATGCCGCCTCCGGAACTTCTTTATCAGCGTAATAGTGCTTGTCCTGTCCCCATAGTGGTACTGCACATCATCGACTACGCGCTTTGTAAGATAGATTCCAAGTCCCCCCGGCGCTCGCTTTTTCACCGACCTGCCCAAATACGGGTCTTGCTTTGCCGTCAGATCAAACTTGTCGACATCGCGGTCGACGAGCTTGACCGTCACCGTCTCTTGTTCTGCCCGCAGCTCGATCTCTATGTCGTTTCTATTTGCTGGTTGGTACTTCACCATATTGGTGAAAAGCTCATCGAGCGCCAGTGCGAGGTCGTGCTGTGAAGACGTATCGAGCTCCTCCTGCGTCGCAAACAGAGCGAGCAGGTCGAACACCGCTCCGAGCGAGTCAAGGTCACGTGTGAAGTGTTTTCGGAGCGGAGCCATGGGGGAGGGGTGGATAGTTGGTTACTTGGTTAATTGGTTAATTGGTGAGTGGTTAACTGGTTCGATGGCTCGATGACTTGATTGCCGGAATTCCTGATCATTCCATTATTCCATCATTCCACCTTCTTCGCCACCCTTTTTCCCAGGCCATGGACAATCAATCCGGCTATCGCTCCTTTCGGATTCTTTGTGAACTCGATCGTGACGTCCATATTCTTTGGAAAAAACTTTGTTTCGGTCTCAGCGAAGATTTCCCCCATCTCCTGAGAGTAGATATGCGATCCATTGACCCGAATCTTCGTAAACCTGTCACCGCCAAAAACGTACTTGCCCGCATAGGTCTTTAGAACTTTCCCGTCGACAGCAATCGGCTTCTTCTCTTTTGGGATCGGAAGATCTGTCTTTATTTCAATTCGCCTCGGATTCCACTCCAGAGGTTCAGTGTAGATGTCGAACGATGTGACCTTACCACTCTTGTCACGACTGAAATGGTAGAAGGTGTTGCCACCGGAGGTGAACAGGTCCTGACCTACATTGAACACGGCAACCTTCCGCGCTCCCGGGCGCGACAAATACAGGAGAGTATCTTTTACCGTCAGGGTCCGATATACTTTTTCCTGTGTCATATCGGTCAGAATAGAAATGGCCGAATGAGTTGTCCGATAAACTCCTTCGAATTCACTCAGCTGCTCAACCGGCAACCTCGTTCTGGGACGCGGGGGCACTGTCACACCGGAAAGACGATAAGCGATTTGCGCCCCTATCGATGCGGCTGCGCCGGTCGCACCGTTGTTCGAGAGAACGACCACGAAGACGTGATTCGCAGGAAGCCGCACCGAGAGGCTCCGAAAACCTGGTTTCCCACCGGAATGGTGGATGAACTTGACTCCTTCATATTCCGCCACAAACCATCCATATCCATATGCCGCTCTCCGGCCATCTTTCAAAACATAGGAGGTCCACGCTTTGGTGAGCAAATCACGTCTCACCAGCTTCTCCGTGTAGAGGGCTTCATCCCACTTCAACATATCGTCCACGCACGTTACAATATCCCCCATGCCATAGTCCCATTTCCAGTTGAAGTACTCAGATGGCCGAAACAGAGTGTCCCCTGCCGAGCTATAGCCATTGGCCAGCATCGGTATCGCCCTCTCTCTCGTTCCAATCGTGGTGCTGTTCATCCCCAGTGGTTGAAAAATATTCTCCTTCACGAAGTCTCTGTATTTCATTCCGGATGCCTTCTCAATGACGAAGGCCGCGAGTGTGAATCCCAGATCATTGTACGCGAAATCAGTCCCTGGCTCGAAATTCAACGGATCATTCATAGTGCATTGGATTAGTTCTTCATCCGACGGCTCGGCGATTGACTCATGGCCTGGCCGCAAAAAGATATTCGGGATTCCACTGGTGTGCGTGAGAAGATGCTCGATGGTGATCACTCGGCCGTGCGTATTGTAGCCCGGAAGATATTTCCGGATGTCATCTTGGAGAGAGACTTTTCCCCGCTGGACGAGCTGGAGCATGCACACCGCCGAGAATTGCTTTGTCATGGAAGCAATAGCGAAAACATGTTCGGGCTTCATCGGCACACCGAGCTCCCAGTTGGCAAGTCCGTATGCCTTCCGAAATATTGGCACCCCGTTCTTTGCCACGAGCACGACACCACCGGGCGCATTGGCTTTGAACGAAGCGTTCATCAGGCTGTCAACGTACGAGAATGTAGCCTCATCTGGCTGCCGTTCAGAACAAGCAGACAACATCATGGAGAGAGCAGCGAGAAATACGAGTATGGATTTCATGAGAGAACCTCCCTGGAGTATTCCATCGACCTATGCAGCACGTACGTGATTCAGTCACTTGACTGGCCCGAGGTAGCGATCCAGCCAATCCAGCGTCTCCTTGATCAGTTGCTTGCGCGGCACCGTGTGCGCCGTCGGATAGAGGACATTCTTTTTGTGTTGCGCAGGCGTTCCAAGCAAATCGAACATCGGCTTTATTGACGTCTCATACGGAAAGAAGTGGTCATACTTACCGTTGAGCATCAGCACCGGTGCTTTGACACGGGTGACATAATTGAGCGCATCGCTCTCAGGGAGGGACCTGTTGCGCCCGATTCCTGCGACGAACAGGACAACCGCCCGGAACCTGGTCTCAATAGCGGGGACGATGGCTCCCATCGCTCCGCCCCAACTCACGCCGTAGAATGCGAGTTTTGACCAGTCAAGATCCCTCCTGGTCTCAAGATAGTCAATTGAGCGGGACACGTCCTTGACCCACATGATGACGTGATCTTTCCACCTGTTGGTCATGTCCCTGGTGTCCGATTTCAAATCGTCTCCGCGCTCAAACGTCGACTTATAGATGGGAAAGAGCACGGCCCGTCCATTCTGGAGGATGAAGTCAAAATCCCTCGACATCGACGATGGATTGCTATGCCTTCTGTAGATCGCATCCGATCCCGGAAAGAAGAGGACGACCTGGTACGGTCCGGGAACCGAACGAGGGAAGAAGAGGTACGCACTCATTCTTTCATTGCCATAGGCAGCTTTGAACGACACCTTCTGCACGATCCAGTTTGCCGCGGCGCTGTCCGTGGATTCTACGGTCGCCTGCAAGGGAGTCTTGTCGTAATCGAAGAGGGACCGGTAGTACCGAAACATTACATCTGGAACAGGGCGCTCTTTTGTAAAATCACGGAGCGAGATATCAATGCGACTTTCCAGGGACTGCTGGTTCAATAGACGATCGAGATTCTTTATGCATCGGACGCCGTTGGTTGGTGATCGGTCGAACGGATCCTGTGTATAGAGGTCGTTGAACATATACGCCAGATCGTTCCATCCACCGCCCAGGATAAACTTCTTCCCGCTTGATTCATTCCAGCACCATTCGCGCACGTTTCCGGCCATATCGCGTGCACCGAATCGGTTGATGCCGCGGAATGACCCGACCGCAGCCGTCCCCTTGCCGCTCAAGTTGCTTTGCGGCACAATGTCGGAACTGAATTCAATCCCGGAAACTATATACCAGTGAAAAATGGTTGGCAGGCTCTTTCCAGCATAGTCTGCGTACGCTGCGGCCTCGTACCAACTTATTCCGGCGACCGGATGATCCGCCCTGCCCTCGGGAAAAGTACCGCTTTCCCACGTCGCCGGACCATTTCTCCCGGTTTCATCGCGGAACTCGGCCATCGCCTGCTCCCACGTCAACAGTCGCCCCTGTCTGACAAAAGGATATTTCCAGAATCTCGCATTTTGATATGCACCATTGTCGACAAATTCTTTGAACTGCCTGTTGGTCACTTCAAACCGATCGATGAGATAATCTCCGACGGTCACCGAGTCGAAAGAATCCAAACCGGGGATCTCGAGAGCATATGTTTTGCCAGGTATTTGGATCATACCTTCAGGAGCGGAACCAGCCGGAGCAAGTTTGAACGTGGTCGTGCTGATCGCCCAATCAGCGACCGGGCCCTCGAATGACTCGTAGCCGTACTTTTCGAGTTTCAGAAAAGAATTTCCGCGCGCGAAAAGGAGGTCTCGCAGCGGCGTTTCGCCTAACACCTGCCATTTCTCTGAGGAGTCCGCATAGTCACGCCAGAGCACCTGGGCACCCGGGGGATCGGAATCGACCGAGACAGTGCGCGCATACCACACTTTGAATTTTTCCAATGTCGGATCATTTGGAATTATCTCTTCCACGGCTCGCATGAGCGCGAAGACTGGGCTCCATCTGTCCTCCGCTGCGAGTTTTTCGATAGTCGGAATCGCCTGCTCCCGCGCCCACTTCACGCGTTGTTCCCAGGAGAGGGACGAGACGACGAGCGCAACAATCGCTACAACGGTGAGGAAAAGGGGGACAAGCACAATCGGTTTTTTCAGGAAGCGGGCAATCATGTTAAGTCGTATCGCCCCTTGCTGCGATTGTTGACTGGTCATTGGAGCGAGCGTCTCTATGATTTCATGCATCGAGCTCCATCGCCTCGCAACGTCCTTTTCAAGGCAACGGGATACAAGTGCGGAAAGATTTGAGGGGACGTCGGTGCGAAGCGCTGTGATAGATTTTGGCTCCTCACTGACGATTGAATAGATGAGTGCGGAATCATGCTCCCCGCGGAATGGAAGTTCACCGGTCAGCATTTCGAAGAGAACGACACCGAGGGACCAAATATCGGTCCGGAAATCGACAGCTTCTCCCCTCGCCTGTTCCGGCGACATGTATGCCGCCGTGCCAACAGTTGACCCCACCCGGGTGAGCTGCGACTGTCCGCCGAGCTTCGCCAGGCCGAAATCCAGAATCTTGACTTCATCCTCTGAGGTGATCATAATATTCGCGGGCTTGATGTCGCGATGGACAATTCCTTTCTCATGCGCCTTTTGCATGCCTCGGGCAACCTGAATGGCGACATCAACCGCTACCTCGATTCTCAACTGGCTTTTCGTTCGTCCTGCTGCAACTTCCCCGCGATGGGCAATTCTCGATTTCAGAGTCTCTCCCTCGTAACAGTCCATCACAATGAACACCTGGCGGTCCGCAGTTTCATCTATGTCGTGGACGTTGCAGATATTATTGTGCTGAAGGGCTGAGGCGGCCTGTGCTTCATGAACGAAGCGGACCTTCGCTTCTTCGTCGCCGGTGAGGTCGGGAGGAAGGAACTTCAGCGCAACGGTTCTCTTAAGTCGGATATCCTCAGCACGGTAAACCACACCCATCCCACCTCCACCCAACTTCCCGAGAATCTTGTAGTGCGAAATGATCTTACCGATCATACGGCACCCTGATGTGTATGGTCACCGTCTGCAGAAAACACCCAGAGGTCGAATTCGTCTTTCGAGGTGCTGGAAGGATTGTTCTTGTCTGATTTCCAACGGCGGGGATTGGTTTCGATGTATTCACGAATGCGTCCGAGGGATCGTTCGTCGCGGATGATGTGATCGTAATAGCCGCGTTGCCAGATGGGGACGCCGGGGGTTTTCGATATTTCGTTGATACGTCGTGCAGAAAACGATTTGAACGCACGGACAATTTCGGATAATGGATGTTTTTTCGTGGGGGATGGTCCCGTAGGGGATGGTTTCGTAGGGGATGGTCTGAGACCATCCCCTACGATTGTACCACCATGATCCGTTGACGCATGCGTCGCCCCGACGGTTTT
>Ga0233425_10011268_pt1 | contig 10506 bp, 4 predicted proteins | sample Watercolumn_Towu_2_FD_181712 | JGI IMG/M metagenome (GOLD analysis project Ga0233425, IMG submission 181712) | Freshwater microbial communities from Lake Towuti, South Sulawesi, Indonesia - Watercolumn_Towuti2014_140_MG | ecosystem: Environmental > Aquatic > Freshwater > Lake | place: Indonesia... | reverse complement strand
CAACAGTACCAGCCGTCTGAACATTCTCGGGTGCGCCCCGGCCGCACGGCAGTCGCAGCCGCCGTCGTCGCCGTCGTCGGGCGTCTCGACCTCGGCGTCCTCGTCGCCGTCGGCGTCGGCGTCCGCGTCCGCGTCGGCGTCGATGTCGCCGTCACCGTCGCCGTCCGAGTCGCCGTCGGCGTCGCCGTCCGGGCCGACGTCCGGCGGGTCCGCGCTCGTCTCGACGTGGAGGCCGCCGATCGCGGTCGGGGAGGGGCCGGAGTTGATCACCATGATGTGCCATGTGCCTTCCTCGAGCACCTCGCCGCCGCGGTGGTAGACGAGCCTGCGCAACTGCGCGAGGTCGGGGTCCTGCTCGTCGGCGAGGACCACGTCGTCCGCGTTGGAGGTCACCTCGCCCGTGGTGCTGAAGGTGATGGGCTCGCCGCCCGCCTTGACCAGCATGCCGAGCACGGCCGCGCCGCCTTCGAGGATCGACTCGGGGTCGATGAGAAAGCCCTGACCGTATCGCAGCCGGATCTGCCGCGTGCCGGGCGGCACCTCGATCCGGTACTGCACGATCGCCGGGGCGTACGGCGCCATCGTGTAGGTCTCGCGTCTCGTACCGAAGGGGGCGAGCATCTGGATCGGAGTGTCGCCGAGCTCGACCACGCGCGCGCACTCGGTCTCGTCGTCGTACCCGTACTGGGCGAACACCTCGGCCGCGGCGGTTGCCTCGGCCTCCCCGATCTCCGTGTCGATCGCCGCCACGGTCGCCGCCGCGCCGTCCTGGAAGTCGGCGTTCGGGGGGAGGGTGCAGAGCGCAGCGAACATCGCGTGCTCGGCTCGGGCGTGGTCGAGCGGCTCCCTGACCTCCCAGAGCGCCTCGCTGTAGGGCGCGGAGTCGATGTGCTCCTCGTTGACGAGCCGCTGCGGGCAGGTATGCCGCGGCCGCGCGGCCAGATCGCGCGGGCTCATGCCCGTCCCGCTCGTGGCGTACTCGCCCTGCACGGAGTTGCCGTTACGCGACGTGGCGAAGAAGTCGGCGTACGCCTCGTTCATGGCATAAGCGAGGTTGTGGAGCCCCTGCTCGTCTCGGCGGGAGATGAGCAGACCGATGCCATCGACCACCGTGTCCACCACCGCATGCGTGAGCTCATGGTAGATGACGTCGGAATCGTACGCGAAGTCGCGCTGCGTGCCCTGGAAGAGCATGATGGTGTGGTACGGCCTCTCGATGATCCCGTAGAGGAACCCGCCCGGCATGAACATGGCGTTGTCGTACGGGTAGAGCTGCCCGTTGGGATTGGTGGCGGCGCCGAGCGCCGCCAGGATCTCCATCATGTCGAGGTTCGCGGCCAGTGCGTAGAAGTCGACGGGAAGCCGCCAGTTCACCGCCACCAGGAGCTGGCCGCCCCTGAGCTCGTCGAAGAGCGACGGGTCGAACGCCTGGAAGTAGTCGTACATCCTCATGGCGTGGAACAGCGCGAGAGGCTCGGCGAAGACGTCCTGGCCCGACGCCGGGTCGTCCGCGTACTCGTAGTCGAGGTCGGCGGCGTAGTCATCGTAGTAGAAATCGTTGTCGATATCGTCGTCCGGATCCTCCACGCCGGCCGGCGCATCGTTCGGCAGCGCCATGTGGTACTCGGTGCAGGTGTGCAACGCGAGCTCGCCCAGGATCGGGACCTCGACGGTGATCGTCTCGTGGTGGTCCCAGCACGATCGCGCCGACACGAGGTCCGTGCACAGACGAGGGACCTCGTCGCCGGGCACCGGCTCGCCGTCCACGCCGACCGGGGGGATGGCGTCGTCCTGGATGCAGTCCTGGCCCTCGAGGTCCACCGGCAGCGTCACCACCTCGGGCTCCGCGCCCGAGACCACCGGGTTCTCGAGCCACGCCAGGCCGAGGTTCTCGGCGTACACTCGGTTGAACCGCCCCATGATCTCGCCGGTCTCCGCGTTGACGAAGGTGTGGACGTTGGCGAGCAGCGCGGGCACGCGGCCGAAGTAGACCGCGTACGCTGACACGAGCCCCTCGTCGGCCTGGACGTAGACCGCGGTCGCGTGGCGAGCGTCCGGCTCGACCGCGGGGCGCACCGTCTGCGGGGCCGCGATCTCCGCCGCGTCGCGCGGCTCGAGCAGGAAGTCGCCCACGATGACCGGCTCGACGAGCGACTGCATGACGAGGCGCACGCGGCCCTCTCGGTCGATCAGGGCCGTCAGGTCCGCTCCGACCACGGGCACGCCGTCAACGGTCTGGCCGAGGCGCACGACCCGCGAGGCCCCGAGGTCCGTCACGCGCCGGACGACGAGCGCGTCCGCGTCGTGGACGCCGAACAGCGCGCCGTGAGCCGCGAGCAGGTCGCGGACGATGCGCTCGGTCGGCTGCTGAGACGGCGCCGTGAGCACGCCGCGCACGGACCGGACCGCGCGCCCGTCCGTTGCGGGCCTGGCCTGGTCGATCACGGCCGATGTACGGAGCTCGGCCAGGGCGCGCGATGCGCGCTCCGAGAGCTGCTGCGCGTCCGCGCGCACGGGGATGACCACGGCCGTAACAGCCGCGATCACGACGAGTGTCCTCTTGCTCATCTTGGCCTCCGAGTCAGGTGTTGAATGTAGTCGAGTTGCCGGTCCGTGACCAGCGGCAGGGACCGGGGAATCCGTGCCTTCGTTCCTGCTCGGATTCTGATAGCATCAGGCCCGATCTCCAGTTGAACGGAAAGGAGTCGAAGACATGACCAGGGTGTGGGTGTTCCTGCTGGTGGTGCTGGCCGCGAGCGCGGCCGCGACCTTCGGGTGTGGCGGTGACGGCGACGCCGACGGCGACACCGACGTGGACGGAGATGGCGACGCCGACGGAGACGGTGATGCCGACGGTGATGGCGACGCCGACGGAGACGGCGATCCGTGCGAGGGCGTCGATTGCTCCGACCTCGACGACGCCTGCAACACCGGCACGTGCGACCCAGAGTCCGGCGAGTGCGAGGCGGTCCCGGTCGAGGACGGGACCGAGTGCGACGACGACGATGCGTGCACGACGGACGACGTCTGCACCGACGGCGCCTGCGCCGGTGAGGACCTCGACTGCTCGGACCTCGACGACGAGTGCAACGCCGGCTCATGCGACCCCGCCACCGGCGACTGCGAGACCGAGCCGCTCGACGACGAGACCGAGTGCGACGACGACGACGCATGCACGACGGACGACGTCTGCACCGACGGCGCCTGCGCGGGTACAGCGGTCGACTGCTCGGACCTCGACGACCAGTGCAACACCGGCGTGTGCGACGCCGACTCGGGCGAGTGTGAGGCCGAGCCCGTCGAGGACGACACCGGCTGCGACGACGGCGACGCGTGCACCGAGGACGACGTCTGTACCGCCGGAGTCTGCGCCGGCACCGCGGTCGACTGTTCGTGGCTGGACGACCAGTGCAACGACGGCGCCTGCGTCCCGGAAACGGGCGTGTGCGAGGCGGTCCCCGTCGCGGACGACACCGGCTGCGACGACGGCGTCCCGTGCACCGAGACCGATGTCTGTACCGGCGGCACCTGCGCCGGCACCGTGGTCGACTGCTCGGGACTGACCGACCAGTGCAACACCGGCGTCTGCAACGCCACGACCGGGATCTGCGAGCCCGACCCGGTCGATGACGGGACCGGGTGCGACGACCACAGCGTCTGCACCACGGTCGACACGTGCACGGGCGGCGTCTGCGGCGGCCCCGCGCTCGACTGCACCGCGCTCGCCGACCAGTGCAACGCGGGCTCGTGCGATCCGGTCACGGGCTGCTTCGCCGACCCGGTGGACGATACGACCCCCTGCGACGACGACGACCCCTGCACCGGACCCGACGTCTGCACTGCCGGCGAGTGCGGAGGCCTGGACATCCCGCCGCCCGACCACGACACCTGCGACGCGCCCGAGGAGCTCCCCGCGACCGACGGGGTCCACACCGTGATCGGCGCCACCTCCTGCGCCCTGCCCGACGAGAGCGGGAGCTGCGGCGGCGCCCTCGCGCCCGACATCGTCTACTCGCTCACCCTGGACGTGCCGAGGCTCGTGCGGTTCGAGACCATGGCGGAGGGGACGACCTACGACACCGTGCTCTACCTCCGCTCGACCTGCGACAACCCCGAGACCGAGATCGTCTGCAACGACGACATCGACTTCGACAACACGCTCTCTCGCCTCGTCGTGCTGCTCAACCCGGGCACCTACTACCTCGTCGTGGACGGGTACAGGGAGCGGGCCGGGGAGCTCGCGCTCGAGGTCGAGATCCAGCCCTGGGCTCGGACCTGCCAGGAAATTCTGGACGCCTACCCGGGGATCGAGAGCGACACCTACTCCATCCAGCCCGACCCCGACGGCAGGCTCTTCGCGGTCTACTGCGACATGACCACCGACGGCGGCGGCTGGACCCTGGTCGCCGCGAGCCGCGGACGCACCCTCAACGACTCTGGCCAGGGCTACTACGCGGACATCGCCACCCTCGCTCCGGCCGGCTGGCACCCGGGAGTCTGGAACGGCCTGCGCGACGTCATGCCCGCCGCGAGCGACATCCGTTTCACCTGCCGGGCCAACCCCGACGTCGCGGCCATGACCGTGGACCTGTCGTTCTACGCCGTGAACTGGTACCGCGAGATCACCACCGGCACAGACGGCGACAGTTGCTTCCAGGAGAACGACGGGGCCGGGTACGACCGGCCGGCGCCCGCGCGGCGGAACAATATCACCGGCGCCTCGCTGCCCGCGGGAGACGACTGGAACTCCGGCTACCTCGAGGGCGAGGACACCTGCGACGCGACCGACGACTTCACCGTGGACTTCGACGACCGCGGCATGGACAGCAACCAGAGCGACGGCACGGACTGGGGCGAGGACGACGGCGCCCGCAAGTGCGGCATGTCCGGCCTCGAGACCGGGACCTGGTTCATCTGGGTGCGCGAGTAGTCAGTCCGGCTGGAAGAAGACCTGCTGCGAGAGGTCCTGGTTGTAGAACATCGGGACCCGGTTGAACGTCACGGCCCCGAACAGGCTGACCACGATCGAGAGCACCACGAGCGTGCGGAACACCCGGGTCATCGGGCGGTTCCCGACCGCGAGCAGCACCATGAAGAACAGCATGTAGTCGTTGCTGAACCGGTAGCCGAACTGCACCCAGCCCGTGTTCTGGTAGAGCAGGCTCGGCAGCGCCACCGCGAGCACGCAGACCCACATCGGCCAGTGCAGGTCCGCGAGCCATTCGGGCCAGAGCCGCCTGGCCCGCGGTGGCCGGTCCATCTCCTCCACGGTCAGCTTGCGCGGCCACAACACGCACAGCAACGCCGGGGTCGTGAACCAGATCGCCAGGCCGTGGTGCCCGATCTCGAAGTACGGCGGCGCGCTCGTGGCCCACGGCAGCAGCACCAGCGCCGCCGCGAGGTTGCGCGGCAGGAAGTGCAGGTCGAACAGCCCCCAATCCTCGATGCGCGGGAGCCACCGCACCTGGAGGTGGCGGTGGCCGAAGTCCATGAAGTCGCCGAACCGCGCGTGGTTCGCCATCAACCAGGCCCCGACCAGCGCGCCCGAAGCGAGGCCGAACAGCACCAGCGCCCCGACGACCCTCGGCGACAGCATCGCCCGGATGCGGCTCCCCCAGTCGCGGAGCTCCCAGACCCTGTTCGCCCGCGCCACCTCGTACACGAAGAACGGGAACGCGAAGATCATCGGCGTCCGGCTCCCGAACGCCAGGCCGAGGCACAGCCCCGCAAGGACCGGGTGCCGCCCCTCCAGCGACGCGAGCATGTACAGGCCGAGGAACGTGCACCCCACCACGTGCGCGATGTGCCACGTGTCGGCCTGGACCGCGGCGCAGTAGTACACCGTGCCCAGCCCGTACAGCGCCACGAGCGTCAGGTTCTCCCAGCGCGTGCGCCGCGATCGCCCCGCCCGCCGCAGCCGCTCGAGCAGCACGAGCAGGAGCAGCGGCGGGAGCGGCGCGAAGAGCAGGTTGAACGGCCCCTGGTTGAACGTGTAGCAGCCGCGCTCGGTCCCCGGCCGCTGCCACCCGCGCGGCACGGGCGACGGCGCGTCGGGGTCCCAGCCCCAGATCGCGACGCCGGGCACCATCAGGAGGGCAGGGACCGGAGGGAACGACACGTACCAGCGCCCTTCGTGGAACGCCCAGTCGTTCTGGTGCGGCGGCGGCCGCACCATCTCGAGCCGCCCGTGGAGGAACGAGTCCGCGAGGTAGATGTAGTGGTTGTAGATGTCGGGGCTGAGCAAGCGGTCCGACATGGTGCCCGCGTAGATCGCCATGAAGACGAAATACGTGCCGATTGCCACGTGGATGAGCCGGGGTCGTTCATCGTCGTGGCTCGGCGGCAGCGGCACGCACGGCATCGTGCCCGACCCCCCGGAAAGGTGTCAATCGAGGCTCAGCAGGTCTTTGTGATCGACGGGCCGCGCTCCCTCGCGATGACGATGACCCGCGCGTCGAGTGGGATCCGCTCGCTCCGCGGCGGGGCGAGCCTGGCGGGTGAGATCTCGTCGTCCTCGGCACGCCCCGCCATCAGGGCGCGCAGGTTGGACGATACCGTCATCACCCCGCGCTGGTAGAACCCGATCGCTACCTCGTGCCGCCGGCGCGCGCCAGCCATCACGTCGGCGAACGTCGCGTCACCATCGCCGACGTACGTCTGGCGAGGGTGCAGGAACACGTCGTTGCACCCCGGGTTGAGCAGGTCATCGTGCAGGACCCCCTCGAGCTCGGGCGAGAGCGCCAGTTGACCCATCAGCAGGGCGAGGATCTCGGACGAGACGACGAAGTCCTCGCTGGTGGCGAGCACGCGCGACGCGGTCGCGAGGTTGCGGATCGCCGTCATGCGCCTCCGGACCCGGGCGCCGTGGGCGCGCTCCGCGTGGCGCATCGTCATCAGCGTCTCGAACGCGGCCGTGTCGGCGTCCTGGCCGCGCTCCTCGGACGTCCCGAGCACGATGACCGCGTCCGCCTCGAGGAGCGAGGCGTCGAGCTCGCGCGCGACCTGGCTCGGCGCACGCTCCGCGCAGGCGACCCGGATCTGGCCTACCCTGCCGGCGAGGTCGCCCATTGCGGCTCCGGGCGCGACGTGGACGCGCACGGTGCTCCCGGGCGGGAGCGCGCCGTCGAGCTCCGCGAGGAGCTCGGGCAGCGCGCGGTCCTCGCCGAGCACGACCACCGACATGGGCTCTTCCGGGCTCGGGGCCTCCTCGACATCTGAGCGGGGCTCGGGGAGCCTCTGCGCCTCGTCGACCCGGTACGTCTGGCGGTCCGTCTCGAGCACGATCAGGTCGTCTCCGATCTCCAGGCATGTCGCGCCGTCCGGGTTGAGCCGGGGCGCGGCGCCTCGCGCCCGCAGGCCCACGACCACCGCCTCGTGCACGATCGAGTGCACCTCGTCGAACGTCTTGCCCGCGAGCCGATCGGGCACCGGCTCGAAGTACAGCTCGTGCCCGCGATAGCTCAGGAGCTCCCGGAGCACGAAGTAGACCCCGTCCTGACGGACCGACTGGGCGAGCAGCCGCGCCGTGATGTCGTCGCCCGCGATCTGGATCAGGCGCAGCGGCCGGAGCCCGTCGAACGACACCGGCGCGTCGGCGGACGCCTCGAAGAGCGCCTCGCTCTCGACGTGGCGGGATTCGACCGTGACGTGCGCGCGGAACTCCGGCCCTGCGATCCGGCGCACCCCCTGCAACACCCCGAGCGTCCACCTCGTCGCCTCGAGGTCGTCGAGCCCGTCGGGGGCGAGGATCACGATCGAGCGGGCCTGGTCGGCCCGCACCCGCAGGAGGTCGATCACCTCGCGCGGGTCGCCCGACCTCGTCTCCACACGGAGCCTGTTCCCTGGGATGCGGCACGCCGCGGCCATCGCCGCGTCCATGCGGTGCACGGTTTCGTCCGCGAGCACGACCAGGACGACGGGCTGGTGGGACCGGGCGAGCTCGCGGGCGATGAGCGGGGTCTTCGAGTCGAACCCCAGGACGAGGATGTGGTCCCGCTCGATCGCCGGGCCGTGGCCGCTCGAGATGCGCTCGAGCCTGGACAGCAGCTTCGCGGTGACGAAGCCCGTCAGGAACTGCACCACGAACACTCCGGTCCAGGTCACGAGCACGGCGAGGACCCGCAGCCTCGCCCCCTCGTCGTCGTACATCGTCCCGCCGTCCGAGAACCTCCCGACGGCCCACCAGACCGCGTCGCCCACCGAGCGCCCCTCACCCGCGCCACCCGTGAGCATCAGCGCACCGGCGAACGCGAACAGCACGCCGGCCACGATGGCTGCCAGGACGGCGGCCTGTGCGGTGCCGTGGCTGCGAAGGAACCGGTCGAGCCTCGCGGCGACGTGGTCACGCAGCGTGCGGAACGGGCCGTTCGTCGTCGAGGCCATCGGTGCGCCGCTCCCCCTTCAGCCCTCGGGGCTCGGCCGTGGCATCGCCTCGAGCGGCGTTTCGCACGTGACGAGCGGTCGCCGCCCGGTCAGCAGGAGGAACCACTTCGCGAAGGAATCGACCAGGATGAGTACGGCCAGCGACGCCATCAGCACCACGAGCAGCGTGTCGAGCCGGTACGTGAACGCCTTGGCCGGATCGGTGCCCGCCAGCCTCCAGAACCGGCCGACGAGCGAGACCGACGCGGTCAGCGTCATCACCGCCATGAAGCACATCGGGACCAAGGTGACGGCGATGTAGCGCGCCTTGCGCATCTTGATCAGCACCGTGGTCCCGACCGCGAGGGCGAGGGTGGCGAGGAGCTGGTTGGCCACGCCGAACATCGGCCAGATCGTCGCGACGCTCCCCGAGTAGATGAGCGCCCCCCAGGCCAGCACGACCACCGCGCTCGAGACGAGCGTTCCGGGGAGCCACCCGTGCCGGCCGAGCGGCTTGTACACCACGCTCCCCATCTCCTGCACGAGGAACCGCGCCACGCGGGTGCCCGTGTCCACCGTGGTCAGGATGAAGAGCGCCTCGAACATGAGCGCGAAGTTGTACCAGTACGCCATCAGGTGCCGCATCCCCGGCAGCGCCGAGAAGACCGAGGCCATGCCCACCGCGAGGGACACCGCGCCGCCCGGGCGGCCCGCCACGTCGGTGCCGACCATCTGCGAGAGCTCCTCGATGTGTACCGGCGGAAACCCCATCGCCGTCAGCGCGTCGGCCCCGAGCGTCGAGTTGATGGCGAAGTAGTCGCCCGGCTCGAGGATGCCAGCGGCCACGACCGCCATCATCGCGACGAAGCCTTCGACCAGCATCGCGCCGAAGCCGATCGCCCGGCACTCCGACTCGCGGCTCACCATCTTCGGCGTCGTCCCCGATCCGACCAGCGAGTGGAAGCCCGACACCGCGCCGCACGCGATCGTGATGAACATGAACGGGAACAGCGCGCCCGGGATGACCGGCCCCTCGCCCGACGCGAACCGCGTGACCGCCGGCATCCGCAGGTCCGGCGCGAGCACGATGATCCCGATCGCCAGCATCGCGATCGTCCCGATCTTCATGTACGTGCTCAGGTAGTCGCGGGGGCACAGCAGCATCCAGACCGGCAGGACCGAGGCGACGAACCCGTAGATCGCCATCGCAAGCACGAGCTGCTCCCGCGAGAGCACGAAGAAGTGCTCGATCGACGAGCCGACCACCTCGTGACCCGCGAGCACGGCCCCGACGAGCAGCGCGACGCCGATGACCGTTGTCTCGGCCACCTTGCCGTAGCGTATCTTGTACAGATACAAGCCCATGAACAGCGCGATGGGGATCGTGCAGGCGATGGTGAAGGTGCCCCACGGGCTGTGCGCCAGGGCGTTGACCACCGCCAGCCCGAGACCGGCCAGCGCCACGATGATGATGAACAGGATCGCCACGGACGCGGCGAACCCCGCCACCGGTCCGACCTCCTTGCGAGCGATCTCCGCCAGCGAGCAGCCGTTGCGGCGGACCGACGCGACGAGAACGACGAAGTCGTGGACGGCGCCGGCGAAGACCGCGCCGATCAGGATCCACAGCGCCCCGGGCAGGTACCCGAACTGGGACGCGAGCACCGGGCCGATCAAAGGGCCGGCGCCCGCGATGGCCGCGAAGTGGTGGCCGAAGAGGACCCACTTGTTGGTGGCGTGGAAGTCGCGGCCGTCGGCCAGGCGCACCGACGGTGTCGTCCGCCGGTCGTCGAGGCTCATGACCTTCGCGGCCAGCCACGCCCCGTAGGTCCGGTACGCGAGCAGGTACGTGCACGCCGCCGCCACGACCAGCCAGAGGGCGTTGATGTGCTCCGCCGGCCGGTAGAGCCGGGTCACGATCGCGAAGGCCAGCCCACCGACGGCCGCGACCCCGATCCAGCCCGCGATCTTCAGCGCGCGCATCGCCTCTCGTTCCAGCCAGGGACGACCCTACGTCCGTCCCTGATCGTCGGCTTCGCCGACAGGCTGCAGGCTACAGACTACAGGCTTCAGTGCGAAAACCTGGCATGGCTCAGCCTCTGACTCTTCGCCTCGCGGGTGGTCCCCAGGACACCACAGAATGAT
>Ga0233425_10011267_pt1 | contig 10506 bp, 2 predicted proteins | sample Watercolumn_Towu_2_FD_181712 | JGI IMG/M metagenome (GOLD analysis project Ga0233425, IMG submission 181712) | Freshwater microbial communities from Lake Towuti, South Sulawesi, Indonesia - Watercolumn_Towuti2014_140_MG | ecosystem: Environmental > Aquatic > Freshwater > Lake | place: Indonesia... | reverse complement strand
CGTTCTGCGAAGGGCAGGGCAAGACCGACTGGTTCGTCGTCGAACACGAAACCAGCAAGGACCCGCTCGACGCCGTCCAGCGCAGCTTCGCTGCCCTCAAGCGCCTCGGCAAAGTCTGACGGGAGCGAGAGCCTCCTCAAGCGAAGCTTCACTTCTCTCCTGGATTCTGAATGGCAGGACGGCGTTGATGTCGAGAGCGGCGTTTCTGCTTCACGCGACGTCCGTGCGCGTCGCCCTCCCTTCTGACCAGTGAGCAGCAGTGACGAGTGACCCGCCTATCCTGAAAGGATCGTATCCGACAGCCCAAGGTTGCGAGGGACGAGCTACCTTGGGTGCTGACCGCGGGGGCAAAACCGCCTATCCTGAAAGGATCGTATCCTACAGCCCAAGGTTGCGAGGGACGAGCTACCTTGGGGTGCTGACCGCGGGGGCAAAACCGCCGATCCTGAAAGGACCGTATCCTACAGCCCAAGGTTGCGAGGGACGAGCTACCTTGGGTGTGACCGCGGGGGCAAAACCGCCGATCCTGAAGGGATCGTATCCTACAGCCCAAGGTTGCGAGGGACGAGCTACCCTGGGGTGCTGACCGCGGGGGCAAAACCGCCGATCCTGAAGGGATCGTATCCTACAGCCCAAGGTTGCGAGGGACGAGCTACCTTGGGGTGCTGACCGCGGGGGCAAAACCGCCTATCCTGAAGGGATCGTATCCTACAGCCCAAGGTTGCGAGGGACGAGCTACCTTGGGGTGCTGACGGCGGGGGCAAAACCGCCGATCCTGAAAGGATCGTATCCCACAGCCCAAGGTTGCGAGGGACGAGCTACCTTGGGGTGCTGACCGCGGGGGCAAAACCGCCTATCCTGAAGGGATCGTATCCTACAGCCCAAGGTTGCGAGGGACGAGCTGCCTTGGGTGCTGACCGCGGGGGCAAAACCGCCGATCCTGAAAGGATCGTATCCTACAGCCCAAGGTTGCGAGGGACGAGCTACCTTGGGGTACTGACCGCGGGGGCAAAACCGCCTATCCTGAAAGGATCGTATCCTACAGCCCAAGGTTGCGAGGGACGAGCTACCCTGGGGTGCTGACCGCGGGGGCAAAATACCCCGAAGGGGTTTTGGCATCTCCCACGCCCCCCTTGTAGCGTTGGCGGTAGGATCCCCCTTTCCAGAGTGCTGACCGCGGGGGCGAGACGATAATACCGCTGCACCGGATCGAGGATCGCTGGTTGGGGACCAGGTTCGGGCATCCGGGCATCCCGCGATCTGCTTATATCCTTGACGAGTGCCACGAAGGAATCTAATCTAGCCAACTGGGATGATCCTGGATGGGCATAGGAACAGCAGGCCGAGAGCTGGCCTTTCCCCGGCGGCGCGGGCACGAGAGGCGTCCCAGGCTCCACTGGCCCGGCTGCGGGCCGCGAGGGTTCGGGCGGCCGATCTCCTCGGCGATTGTGCCGGCTGCGTGGTGGGGGCAGCCTTTGGCTTGTGCCTGATACGAGGGATGCTGGTCGAGAGCGCGGTGGCTGCCGCGGACGAGGCCACGCCCGTGGGGACGGCCGCCCGCGTCCTCTACAGCACGACCTTCGAAGGCCACAGCCTGCCGGCGGATTGGGAGGCGCGCGGCGGGTGGACGGTGGAGAATGCGCTGATCAGCCCTCCTGAGGCCGGGGTGGCACGTTATGCGGTGTGGAATCGGCAGACGGCCCTCGAGAACACGGTCCTCGAGGCCCACGTCCAGTTCCTTGCGTCTGACACGCAAATCGCCCTGGTTCGGCGTGACATCTCACGGGACATTACGCACGCGGTGGTGGCGGGGAGCCTGGCGGTGCTGGACGCCGCGGCGCGACAGTTGGGAATGTACCAGGCCTGGGACGGCACAAACCAACCAGGCCGCCTCCGTTCGGCTGATATACCGTTCCGAGTGACGACGAACACGGATTACATCCTCCGGCTTTGGAAGACGGACGCCGGGCATCATGGCTTTGGAGTCTGGGACCCGGGCACCGGCGAGCGCGCGCTGGTCGCCATGGCCCGCAGCCCCCAGGTCGATCTGGGACGGCAACTGGATGCCCCGGGGTTCGCGCTCTTGCGGGGAAAAGCGCGCATCCAGCGCATGGAGTTCGCCACGCTCTACCCGCCGGCGCCGCGGTTGATGGTTTTTGGTGACTCCAACGGGGAAGGAGAGGCGATCAAACCCAGGTTCGAGAAACGTTTCTCGAACCTGGCGGCAGACGTGCTCGGCGGGGACTGTGCCATGGCCTCACGTGCCTACGAGAGCAGTTTGAGTCTGATGAGCCACCTCGGGCAGGAGTTAGACTTCTTGCAGCCACGGTATGCCTTGGTGGCGCTTGGGACGAATGATCGGTCGTTGGCCGAGTATGTCACTGGCGCCACGCAAGCGGTCGCCTTGCTCACGGCGCGCGGCATCACACCCATTCTTGGAACACCTCCCCCCAACGGCTCGCGCCCATACATCATCGACCAGATCCAACGGTGGATCCGAGCGAGCGGCGTTCGGTATGTGGATTTCGCCAAAGTGCTCAGTTCCGATCCGGATGGCGACTTCTGGGACCCGCTTTACAGCGCCGATGCCTTCCACGCGAACCCGCTCGGGGCTCGGCGGATGTTCGACGCGCTGAAGGCAGCGGTTCCCGAAGTGTTCACGAACGCAGCGACATTCCTGCGCACGGTGCGAATCCCCTCGACCCGGGCCCAACCGGGCACCCGGCTGAGCTTGCCCATCGAACTCTCAGCGCGAGGGAACGAGGAGCGGGTCTGCTTCAGCCTGGCGGCGGACGCGGCAATGCTGTCACTGGTGTCCGTCGATCCCGGACCGGACTTTCCTCCTTCGGCCCGGCTGCTGGTGGATGCCAGCATGGCAGGGTCGAATCGCCTCGGTGTGCAGGTCGATCTGCCACCGCGCGGAACGCTGCCCCAGGGAGACCTCCGATTGCTCGTCGTAAACGCCGTCGCCGCCGATTCGCCACTCGTGCCCCGAACCGAAATCCAGTTCACCGATGAACCGCTGACGCGCCACATTGTTGCCCCGGGGCTCGATCGTTATGTCGAGCCGGTGATCTCGTTCCCGGCGCTGGACGAGCTCGCCGGGTATTGGCGGCTGGACGGCGATGCTTCGGACTCATCACCCACCGCGATCGTCGGCAACGCCCTGGGGGCCTCGCCGGTCGCAGGCCTGGTCGGTGGCGCCTTCGCCTTCAATGGTCTCGGTGACCACATCGAGTTGCCACGGACCGTCCGAGCGCCGCGCTGGGACGCTGTAACGCTCACGGTTTGGGCCAAACTCAGGGAGGTCACCAGCCGACAACAGCTCTTCGCCTGGACTCTCGCCGGCGGCGGGCGATTGGGTCTTGGGGTGGCGGAGGGCGCTTGGGAATTCGGCTTCGGAGGGAGGAACCTCGCGCGGGGACCGGTCTCGGCGGACTTTGCGGACCGCTGGGCGCACCTGGCTGGCGTGTATGATGGCGCCCATTCCCGCCTCTTTGTTCAGGGCCGGTTGGCCGCCAAGGTCCCCTGCTCCCTCGGCAGCGTCCGGCTGGAATCAGGGGCTCTTGCCTCCGACCCCGACGGGACGGCCGGCTTTTTTGCCGGTGCCCTCGACGAAGCGCGCCTCTATCCTCGAGCGCTCTCGCTGACGGAAATCCAAGCCCTTGCAGGGGTGCGGCCTGGGCTGGCGGGCACCGACGAGGTCTGGCTCGAGGACGAACCGCCCGCCGCGGCCATCCCGGAGAGCAACGGCGGCGACCACTGGGACTGGACTTCGAATGCGCCGCCTGCGTTGTCGGGATCGCTCGCTCATCTCTCCTCCCTGAACTCGGGCTTGCATGGCCACCATTTCTACTTCAACGACACCCGACGGGGCTGGTTGACCGCGACCGGCATGGTCCTGGTGGCGTATGTTCGCACGGACCCGGTTCACCCACCCAGGATGATACTGGTCCAATGGAGGGACGCGGCTCCCACCTGGGACCACCGTGCGTTCTGGGGTGAGGCGCTGTGGCCTTATGGCCCGGACAGCTTCCCGGCGTGCCACTACTCAGGGCCTTTGCCGGAAGCCGGCGTCTGGACGAGACTGGAAGTGCCCGCGCGATGGGTTGGCCTCGAAGGGCAGAGGATCACGGGTGTGGGCGTCTCCCTCTTTGATGGCGCGGCCGCATGGGATCACTTCGGTGCAGCCGTGCCTGCCCAGGAGGAAGTGTGGCTGGGCGAGGGGTTGCCCCCGGGGGCCGCCATCGACGAGGCCAACTGCGAGCCGTGGGTTTGGACCACCAACAGCCCGCCCCCATTCGCGGGGCGCTGGACGCACCGCTCACCGCCGGGGATTGGCTATCGCCAGCATTGTTTCCTCCTGAATGGGCCGGGTTGGCCGGTCGGACCCGCCGACTCGTTGACCTGCCATGTGTTCCTCGATCCCCAGGACCCGCCCACCATGGTCATGCTCCAATGGGGAGATGACGCCGGATCCTGGGAGCACCGCGCCTACTGGGGCGAAAACCGGTTCACTTTCGGCGTTGACGGAACCGCCAGCCGCCGACCCATGGGGCCCCTGCCAGTGTCGGGGGCCTGGGTCAGGCTCTCTGTGCCCGCCGGGTTCGTGGGGATGGCGAATCAGACGGTCAGTTGCATCGCCTTCGGGGTGTGGGGAGGGCAGGCAACCTGGCGCGCCGCCGGAAAGGCGCGCCCGGGGCCCGCCTCGGGGCCACCTCCCGCTTTGGCTTTGCCTGAGTTCCTCCTTGACGGCACGGTCCTCCTCCGGTCACGGGCTCAGGCCAAGGCGCATTTCTCGGTGCTCGTGTCAGAGGACCTACGCGATTGGGAGTGGCTCCCATGCCTTGCCGCGCCGGGTGGACCACCCATGATCATTGACGAACGGGGGGGCAACCTGACGCGCCGGTTCTACCGCGCCGCGTGGCCGCCCTGATCTTCATGAAGAGCCAACCCCCTTCTACGGCACGTGTCTTTGGCCGCGTGAGATCAGATGAAGGAACCTCCGACAAAACAAGTGATCCGGACGCTGTGTAGGACAAAGACATGGGTGACTTCTTCCCTCGGCGCTCTCTGCGTTCTTTGCGGTTAAGCAAGGCGCTCGGCATGAGAAATGCCTTATGATCACCTTTGCGCTTCCCATTCGGTTTGGGACTGAGTTAATGGTTAGAGAATGTTGTTCAAACGGCAGATGCCGCGCCCATTGTTAGGGATGTTAATGCTCTGGCTGGCAGGCACTTCTCCCGCCTTTGGGCAAGCCGTTCGGCTCAATGAGGTTATGCCGGGGGACGCCACGACCCTGGCCGATGAGGATGGGGATTATCCAGGGTGGCTAGAAATCCACAACCCGGGGCCTGCCGCCGTGGACCTGGCCGGCTACGGACTCTCCGATGAGCCGACCCAACCTTACAAGTGGACATTCCCGAGCGTTCGCCTCGAGCCGGACGGCTACCTGATCGTCTTCACCTCAGGCAAGAACCGCCGGGAATTGCCGCCCATGGTCCCAGACCCGGCCCAGGTCCCAGGGGCGCTGCCGCCCAACGCCATCGACGGCCTGCTTCTCTGGCTGGACGCCGCAGACTCGAACTCGGTTTCGCTCGTGGACGGCAAGGTGGCCGAGTGGCAGGACAAGAGCCTGCGGCCTGTGCCGGCAACGGGGGCGACACCCACCACTCCGGACCAGGTTCCGGGCCTGGCGCTCTGGCTCGATGGCGCCGACACCAACACCGTCGTAGCGGTGGATGGGAAAGTGGCCCAATGGCTCGACAAGAGCGGCCAGACCAACCACGCCGCGCCTCCGAGCGAGAGCGCCGCGCCTGCCTATGCCCAGGATCAAGCGACCCTCGGGCCCCTGCTGCGCTTCAACGGGAGCAACAGCTTTCTTGCCTTCCCGCGGCTCACGAACATCCATACCGTTATTTGGGTGGCTCGGGAGGACGCCAAAGCGTCCGATGACTTCCGTCCCGTGGTGCAGGACACCGAATTTGCCGACCTCAACCGCGGGGAGTTTGGCGGTATCTTCCTGGCCTCGCTGGGGGTGCGCGTGGCAACGAGCAGTGCGCAGTCGTGGCTCAACGGCGAGCCTGTTGCCCCGCTCAAGACCGCGCTGCCGAAGGAATTGGCGGTGGTCGCGACGCTCAGCGAAGGCGCACTGCGCGCGAACAACCTAGGTACCGATAGGCTGCTTACCAACCGCTTCTGGTGCGGTGACATCGCTGAGGTGATCGTCTTCGAGCGCGAGCTTGCGCTCGAGGAGCGCCTGGGGGTTGAAGCCTACCTGGCGCAGAAGTGGAAGCCGCCTGGGTGGCCAGCCGCCACGCGCTTCACCGCCCAACAGCCGATCCCCGAACAACGCCCTGCCCGTACGCTCGACCCGTTGACGGGGCTGCCGGTCATAACCTTCGACGGCATGGACGACTTCCTGCGGTTCCCTCGAGTGAGCGGAGTGCGCTCGCTTTGTTGGGTGGGGCGTGCGAGGCCCGAGGACCAAGGCACGTATCGCACCGTGGCGGGGGACAGCTTTTACCATGACTTTCACCGTGGCGGCGGCGGGCTGGTCTATTCGCCGCAGTTCACCTCCGGGGCGGTGTTATCCGGGCGCACCTGGCTGGACGGGCAGTTGGTCGATGTGCAGGTGACCCACCTGCCAGCCCGCTGGACCAGTTTGTTGACGCTGGCGACTGAGGTTTGTTCGGTGAACCTCATCGGCAGCGATCGGTTCCTGGACGCTTACTTTTGGTCGGGCGATGTGGGCGAGTTCATCCTCTTCGACCACGAGCTCGGGGGCGCCGAGCGAGACGGGCTCGAGCGCTACCTGCGCGCGAAGTGGCAACTCCCGGCGCGTTACCTGCACACCAGCTTCGCGTTCGACCCTGACACGGAGTGGCTTGTGCTCACCGACCCCCAGGGCACGCGCGTGGATCAACTGGCGCCGGGACATATCCGGCCCGACCTGACCGTGGGACGTCGCGAAGGCGAAGCGACCGCATGGTCCTTCTTCCAGGAGCCCTCGCCCGGGCGCCCGAATGCCGGGCTGGCGCTCGACAGCGTGCTGCCCGAGCCGGCGCTCGAGCCCGCGGGCGGCTTTTTCACCAACGCGGTTACGGTGGCCATTCGGACCAATGGCCTCGAAGGGATCATCCGTTACACGCTCGACGGCAGCGAACCGGCTGCCCCCGTCACCGAAGCGGTCGAGACCGTCTGGATCGAAGATGATCTGCCTCGGGGCGCCGTGCCCACCGCCGATCCGGAGAGTTGGGAATGGATCAGCGATGGTCCCAGGCCTTTCGCAGGCGCGCTGGCCCATCGCTCGGCGCTGGCCCGTGGTCCGCACCAGCATTACTTCCAGGGCGTCCCCGTGCCGTGGCGGGTCGGGTCGGGCGACTATCTGTTTGCCTACGTCTATCTCGACCCGGAGAATCCGCCGCTTGAAATCATGCTGCAATGGCGCGCCGGCGGCTGGGGTCACCGCGCGTTCTGGGGTGCCGACAAGATCCAGCTCGGACAACGGAATAGTGCGAGCCGAATGCGGATCGGCGATTTGCCGCCCGCGGGGGAGTGGGCCCGTTTGGAGGTGCCGGCCCGGGTGGTGGACCTTGAGGAGGCGGCGGTCAATGGCATGGCCTTCACGGTTTACGACGGGCAGGTCACGTGGGACCACGTGGGGGTCGGGACCTTCGAGCCGAGCTCGACCCGCACCTACGCCGGCCCCATCACGGTCGCCACCAACGGCGTTGTCCGTGCCCGGGTCTTCAAACCGGGCGCGGTGCCCAGCCGGACGGTCACCGCGAGTTACCTGGTCGGCCCGCCGAGGTCGCTGCCCGTGGTTTCGGTAACGGCGAACCCCGCGGACCTGTTCGATTACCGGACGGGCATCTATGCCTTCGGACCGCGCGCAAGCCGGTTCGTGCCTTTTCACGGGGCGAACTTCTGGCTGGACTGGGAACGGCCTGCGCACGCCGAGTTCTACGAGGCGGATGGCCGCCTGGGCTTCAGCCTGGACCTGGGCATTAAGATTCATGGGGGCTTTACGCGCTCGATCCCGCAGAAATCGCTCAGGCTCGCGGCCCGGCGCAGGTACGGCTCGAGTCAAATCCAATATCCGGTGTTCCCCGAGCGGGCCGACAACACCTACGAGAACCTGGTGCTGCGCAACGGTGGCAACGATTGGTCCCATACCCTGTTCCGGGACCCCCTGGCGCAAAGCCTGGGCGCCGAACTCGGTGTCGATCACCAGGCGGCGCGGCCGGTCGTGCTCTATCTCAACGGCGCTTATTGGGGTCTCTACACCTTGCAGGAACGCGTCGATGCCCACTTCGCGGCGGCGCACGACGGCGTCACCTCCGACCAGGTGGACGTGATCGATGGCGGCACGGTTGTCGATGCCGGGGACCGCACCCACTATGACTTGATGTCGGACTTCGTGGCGAACGGCGACCTGCGCGACCCTGCCCAATATGCCGTGGTCGCGGGGTTGATGGACGTTCGAGCCTTCCAGAACTACCAGCACACCGAGATCTTCTTCGACAACACGGACTGGCCGCTCAACAACGTCCTGGCCTGGCGCCCGCGCACGGACACCGGCAAGTGGCGCTGGATCCTCAAGGATTTGGACGGTACCTTCGACAGTGAGCTGAAAGGGCCCGGCACCAACACGCTGGCCAAGGCGACGAAGGAGCAGCCAGGATACCCCCGCTCGACCCTGCTGCTGCGAAAGCTCCTCGAGAATGACTCCTTCCGCCTCGAGTTCGCCAGCGGCTTTGCGGACGCGCTCAACACGGCCTTCTCGTCGGCGCACGTCCTGGCGCGGATCGACCAACTGCGGGCGCAGTTCGCGCCCGAGCTGCCGAACCACCTGGCCCGCTGGGTCGATGTGCCCAGGCCCGGTTGGGAGATGTTCACGAATGTGGCCCAGTGGGAGGCGAACATCGACGTGTTGCGCGCCTTCGCGCGCGCGCGGCCAGCGGCGGTCCGGGAGTTCCTGGTCAAGGACCTCGGGCTGGCCGGGACGGCGAACCTGACCCTCGGCGCGACACGCCCCGAGGGCGGGCGGCTCTCGGTGAACCGGTTCGCGCTGAGCCCCAGCGAACTGCCCTGGACCGGTGGCTATTTCCAGGGTATTCCTGTGGCGGTGACCGCAACTCCGTCGGTGGGCTATCGGTTCTCCGGCTGGTTGGGCAGCAGCGATCCCAGCCCCGCGCTGAGCCTGATGCTCACGAATGATCTCGAGCTGGTCGCCACGTTCGAGCCGGACACGGACATCGACCCCACCAAGCTGCGCCCCCGGCCGTTCGATCTGTTTTGGGGCGACTACACCTTCGATGCATTCCCGGCGACGGCCGGCGCGCGCAACTACCCATCGAACATGCTCTTTTTCCAGACCGCGGCCCGCGACCCGCTCCTGACCGACGAGATGACCAGCGAATGGGTCTTGCCCTACGACCGCTCGAGCAAAAGCCGGGTGCGCGGGCTTGGGTCGTTCGGATTTTCTTTCGTCAACACCGGGGAGACTCAGAACGAGCCCGGCGCTGGCTACCTCGGGGCGGCTGTGCTCGCGCTCGGGACACAGGGCGTGACGGATATCACGGTGAGTTGGACCGGGGGCACTGTAGCGCCGAACAGCCGGACCTATGGCCTCCGGCTTCAATACCGCGCCGGCACCGACGGCCCGTTTGCGGATGTGCTGGACGCGGCGGGCAAGCCGGTCGAGTACCTGCGCAGCGAGATCGTGGGCGATGCGCAAGAGATCGGCCCGGTGGCGCTGCCCGCCGCCCTCGAGAACCGGCCTGTGATCCAGTTGCGCTGGAAGTATTACTACGTGCCGACCGTGGCCACGGGCGCGCGCGCGGAACTGCGTGTCGATGGCGTTCGCGTTCGCGGCGCCAGGCACCCGGCGGTGTTGGCCTCGCTGCGCGCGCTCAACGGAACCGTGCTGCGCGCCGAGTTCGCCGGGGCGGTGGGACGCAACGTCCGCTTCGAGAGCTCGACGAACCTGGTGGACTGGATGCCCGCGGAGGGGCTGCGGGCGGGGACGCCTGGCGGGTGGCTGTTCGAGGCGCCGATCCGGGCGGATTGGCCGGCGGCGTTCTATCGTCTCTGGGTGCCGTAGTCTTTTTGACGCTCCCGCTCCCATGCCTTCCAAGGTGCTTTCCCGCCCGAGGCGCTGCCTGTCACAGTGCCTGGCGCTGGGCCTGCTGACCGCGGGGGTGGCCTCCCTGCGCGGGGGTAGTGTCATCATCAACGAGTTGATGTACCACCCCGCCTCCCACCTGGCGCGCGAGGAATACCTCGAGCTCTTTAATCGAGGCACCAACGCTTTCAACTTGGCCGAGTGGAAACTCACCGCCGGCGTGCGCTTCACGTTCCCACCGGTCGTGCTCTGGCCCGGAGGCTACCTGGTGGTGGCCGCGGACCTTGCCACCTTCACGAACCTCTATCCTTCGGTCACGAACGTGCTCGGCCCGTGGGTTGGACGTTTGAGCTCCCACGGAGAGACCATCACCCTCG
>Ga0233425_10011266_pt1 | contig 10507 bp, 10 predicted proteins | sample Watercolumn_Towu_2_FD_181712 | JGI IMG/M metagenome (GOLD analysis project Ga0233425, IMG submission 181712) | Freshwater microbial communities from Lake Towuti, South Sulawesi, Indonesia - Watercolumn_Towuti2014_140_MG | ecosystem: Environmental > Aquatic > Freshwater > Lake | place... | reverse complement strand
CGAGGGCCGAGTAGACCCGCGCCAGCCCGGCCGCGCTCGCGTGGCCGTTCATCCCGGGCATCTGCGCCCGCCGCCAGGAGGCGCTGTTCGCGCTCCCCGCCAGCCGGGGGGTGGAGAGCAGGATCGAGCGCGCCGTGATCGATGTCGGGTCGGCCGCCATCGTGCCTCCCGCCGCCGGTCGCGATCCGGGCGCGTTGTCCAGCGTCGCCACGCGAGGGTGCAGGTCGTCCGGCAGGCCGAGGTAGAACGGGGCGCCGAGCGGCTCCGCGATCTCGCGCCGGATGAAGTCGCCCGGCAGCTCGCCCGTCACCCGCCGGATCACCTCGCCCACCAGCCAGCCGAAGGTGACCGTGTGGTAGCCGTGCTTCGTCCCCGGCTTCCATACCGGCCCCGTCGCCGCGAGGGCGCGCGTCATCGTCTCCCAGTCCTGGCAGGCGAGTTCCGGCAGTTCGCCGTCGCCGTCCACCACGGGCAGGCCGGCCTGGTGCGAGAGCAGCCAGCGCACCGGGATGCCCTCCTTCCCCGCCTGCGCGAACTCCGGCCAGTACCGCGCCACGGGGGCGTCGAGGTCGAGCAGGCCGCGGTCGACCAGCATGTGCGCCGCGGTCGCCAGCACCCCCTTCGTGGAGGACCAGACGTTCACCAGCGTGTCGCGTTCCCACGGGCGGTCGCCCTCCCGCTCCGCGACGCCGCCCCACAGGTCCACCACGGTCTCGCCGTCCACCAGCACGTGGACGGCCGCGCCGAGTTCGTCCGCGTCCGCGAAGTTCCGGGCGAACGCCTCCCGCACCCCCTCGAACCGGGGGTCGACCGAGCCGTGGATCGTGAGGGCATCCGCCATCGAAGCGCCTCCGCTGCTGCTGGGACGGGGTGCCCAGATTCTACCCGTCCCGCCGCCGCCCGCCCTCCGGAGGCGTGACGCCGCCTTCTCTTCCGTAACCGGGGCCGGTGTTATCGTCACGTCGATGACCCTCACCCAGCCGACCCCCGCGCTCGTCAGCGACCCCACCGAGGTGGACGCCATCGCGCGCGAGATTCGGGCCGGCGGCTGGCTCGCCCTCGACCTCGAGTTCATGACCGAGGGCCGCTACATCCCCGAACTCTCCCTCGTCCAGGTCGGCTGGGGCGACATCGAAGTCCCCCGCGTCGCCGCCGTCGACCCGCTGAAGGTGGACGTCCGCCCGCTCGTCGACCTAGTCGGCGACCCGGCGATCGAGGTGGTCATCCATTCGGCGCAGGCGGACCTGGCGCTGATCGGGGGGCAGTTCGGCGTGCGCGGGCAGCGGGTATTCGACACGCAGATCGCCGGCGCCTTCCTCGGCTGGGGGGAGCAGATCGGCTATGGCGCGCTCGTCGAGCGGCTGTGCGGCGTCCGGCTGGACAAGGGCGCGCAGTTCACCGAATGGTCGCGCCGCCCGCTCTCCGAAGAGCAGATCCGTTACGCCCTGGACGATGTACGCTACCTCCCGCTCGCCTGGCGCACGCTGCGCCAGGAACTCGAGGCGCGCGGTCGCCTCGGTTGGGTGGAGCAGGAGTGCGACGCCCTCGCGGAGCAGTGGGCCGAACGCACCCCGCCCGAGGAGATGTACCGGAAGGTGCGCGGCTGGAACGGACTAAAGCGCCGCTCGCTCGGCGCGCTGCGCGCCGCCGCCGCCTGGCGCGAGACGGAGTCACGCCGCGCCAACCGCCCCCCTTCATGGCTGATGAACGACCGCACGCTCCTCGAACTCTGCCGCCGCCCGCCGCAGGCCCAGGCCGAACTCGCCGCCGTGCGCGGGCTGGGCGAGGGCACCGCGCAGCGCTACGGCCGCGCCATCCTGGACGCCATCGCGCGGGGCGTGGAGGACCCGCCGCCGATGGAGGAGACGCCGCCGCACCTGCCGAACCTCGGCCAGGCGTGGCCCGCCGTGCTCAGCGGCATCGTGCAGGCGCGCTGTCGCGAGGCCGACATCGCGGCACGCTTCGTCGCCACCCGCCGCGACATCGACGACGTGATCGCGTGGTGGCTCGTCGGCGACCGCACGAAGGAGCCGGACCTCCCGCTGCTGGAGGGTTGGCGGCGCGCCCTCGCCGGCCAGGACGTGCTCGACTGGCTCGCCGGCGAGACGGCCGTCGTCGTCGACCCCCACACGGAGGCGGGGCTGCGGATCAACCGGTAGGGGTGCGTCGGTCAGCGGTTACCGATATCGATCGGGACCACCCGATCGTCGAAGCGCGCGGCGATCTCGAGGTGACCGCCGAGTGCCTCGATGTATTGCCGCAGTGTCGACAGCCGTACGTCATCGGAATTCTCGAACTTCGAGACTGCACCCTGGCTGATCTGCAGGCGCTCCGCGAGTTCGGCCTGCGACAGGTCCTGCGCTCGACGGAGTTCGTAGAGACCGATCTCGGCGAGCGTCTCTTGCCGCAACTTCGCGAGGCGTTCGGCCGCGCCGGGGCGAGCCATCACCTGATCGTGCAGGATCCGGTAGTCCTTCGTCCTAGGCATCGGGCAGGCCTTCCTGTTTCAATTCAGTGAGATGCTCGTCATAGAGATCGTCGGCGAGCGGTACGGCGGTGCGATACCACTCGCTCCAGCGTCCGCTCTTGTCTCCACCGATCAGCAGAATCGCGGAGCGCTTGGGATCGAAGGCGAACAGGACGCGAAGCGCACCTCCGCTCGATGTCCGCAGTTCCTTCATATTCGGGTGCCGCGATGACTCAACGTGGTCGACGGCCGGCCGGCCGAGTGCTGGGCCGTCCGCGATCAGGAGCATGATCCGGTCATCGAGTGCGTCCTGTTGGGCCTCGGTGAGTGACATCCACCATGCCTCGAATTGCTCGGTGAACTCGACCTCCCAGGCCATCGTATTACCTAAACATCATATTCGTCAAGGCTCATATTCACACCCGCGCCCATGCCAGCCGCTCGTCCAGGCGGCGCTGGAGCGTCACCTCGATCGGGACGAAGCCGTGGGCGCGCCAGAACGGGCCGCCGGAGGGGTTCGGGGTGGCGTAGTGCAACGTCACGTACGGGTGGCCGGCCTCGCGCGCCCAGTCGAGGGTGCGGGCGAGGAGTGCGGTCCCGACGCCGGAGCCGCGCGCCTCGGGGGCGGTGATGCCCTCGTACAGGTAGACGGAGCCGTCCGGCTGGGTGAAGCGGGAGCCCCAGTCTTCCTGCGCCACCATCAGGTGGAGCGCCACGGCTTCGCCGCCCCGCCGCGCGAGGAAGATGCCGTTCGCCTCGTCCGCGAGCGCGCCCGTGGTGAACTGCTCGATCGCCGCCGAGGCCTGCCGCTCCAGGTACGGCCAGAAGATTGGGGCGGTGCGGTGGAAGCGCCCGCTCTCGTCCTGGAAGCGCAGCACCTCGGCGCGCTCGGCGGGGGTGGCGCGCTGCACCGCCACAGCGGGGTCGAGGCCGCGCGGGCGGGGGAGCGGCGTGCTCTCCCGCGCGCAAAAGGTGTAGAGCGACCCGAAGCCGAGGTGGAACCACGCCTCGACGGCCGCGGGCATCCCCAGCGGCATCCCCACCCGGTGCTCGAAGTAGCCCGCGTCCACCCACCGCTCGCCGAGGTGGGCGTACATCGCCGCGTACACCGCCTCGACATCCTCGCCGGGGGCGACGGCGTGTCCGGAGACGGGGACCGAGGCGCCCATCGGCGGGGAGTACTGCGCCTCGAAGGAGTCGACGGCGACGTGGCGGCGGTGGCCGAGCAGGAAGCCGGCGAGCCGCCCACCGCGCTCCGCGACCACGCCGTCGCAGCGCGGCTCGTCGAGGTGGGCGCGCAGCATCCGCTCGCACGCCTCGGCACGGGCGAACCGCTCGGCCAGCAGCGGCAGCGCCGCGCGCTCCTCGACGCGGCGGGCGGCGAGCAGCGCCGCGAGCGCGGGGACGTCAGCCTCGTCGAGCGGGCGGAGCGTGAGGGCGGGCATCGAGGGTGTCGCGCCGCTACCGGAACTGCGGGAGGACGGTCTTCGCGAACAGCTCCGCGGGCTCGCGTGTGTCCCGGCCGAAGAACTCGATGTTAAACATCGTGCAGCCGGCGTCCGCGTTCTTGCCGATGCGTTCGACGATCTGCTCGGGCGTGCCGGAGAGCGCGAGTTCGCCGCGCGGGTTCCCCATGTGGCCGCCGAAGATCTTCTGCGCCGTCTCCACCATCGGCCCCGCGGTCGCCTCGTCCTTCGCGATGGTGACGAGGCATTGCTGGGCGACGGTGATCTCGGCTGGGTCGCGGCCGATGGCGGCGCAGTGGTCGCGCAGGACGCGCACCTTGTGGGCGATCTGGTCCTGCTGTCCGGCGAGGTTGCTCCAGATGTCCGCGTAACGCGCCGCGATCCGCATCGTGACCTGCTCCCCGGAGCCGCCGATGAGCAGCCGGGGCGGCTTCACCGGGCGCGGCAGGGTGACGAGGTCCTTCGTCTGGAAGTACCGCCCCTCGAAGGTCACGGGGCCGTCCTCGCTCCACATCCGGCGGAGCAGTTGCGCCGCCTCGCGCAGCTGTCCGAGGCGGCCCTTCCGGTCGAGGAACGGCACGCCGAAGTCGGTGAACTCGCGCGGCATCCACCCCGCGCCGATGCCGGGGATCACCCGGCCGCCGGACATCTCGTCGACGGTGGCGACCACCTTGCCGAGGTGGGCGGGGTTGCGCATCCCGACCGGCGTCACGAGCGTGCCGATCTCGACGCGCGAGGTGACGGCGGCGAGCCCGGCGACCATCGACCACGCCTCCAGGATCGGGATCGAGGGTGACTGCGGGCCGTACAGGTGGTCGTTCACCCAGAGGGAGTCGTACCCCATCGCCTCGAACTCGGCGGCGGCGGAACTCGCCTCCGCCCAGGACCGCTTGATCTGGGGCACCATCACCCCGAAGTGCACCTTCGCCATTGCGAGCCCTCCAGACCCGGCGGACGCTGTCCGCGTCCGCCGAGGGTAGCGCACCACCGCGGCGCGTCGAGCCCTGGCGCCGTCTCCTCAGCGGGCCGGATTGCGGGGCCGTATTACGGGCGTAGAATCAGCGGATGGCGAGCCCCTCGGCCTCCCGCAACCCGATCGTCCGCGAGTTCCCCGCGCTCGCCTCGCGCGACTTCTCGTTGCTCTTCGGGAACTCGATGTTCTCCGCGGCGGCGAACTGGGCGCTGCTCCTGGCGCGCGGCTGGCTCGTGTTCGACCTGACGAAGTCCTCCTCGGCGGTGGGGCTGGTCACCTTCGCCGGGATGGCGCCGTTCATCTTCGCCTCGCCGGTCTCCGGCGTGCTGGCCGACCGGATGGACCGCCGCAGCCTTTCGCTCTTCTCCGGGATGGTCGCCTTCGCCGGCACCGCGGGGCTGGCCGCGGTCACCCTCGGCGGCTACGTCGCGGTGTGGCACGTGGTGTTCTTCGCCCTGCTCGGCGGCATCGCGCGCGCCGTCCAGACACCGGCGCAGCAGGCGATGATCCCCGCGCTGGTGGAGAAGGACCAGCTGCTCTCCGGGATGGCGCTCTCCAGCGTCTCCGTACACGGCTCCCGGCTCGCCGGGCCGCTGGTGGGCGGCATCCTGCTGGAGGTCTGGGGGGCGGGCGCGGTCTTCGTCCTCTCCGCCGCGCTCTACCTCGGGGGCGCGGGGTGCCTCTGGCTCATGCGGTACCGGAACAGCGCGCCACCGGGGACGGCGCGCCTCTCGCTCGGCGGGCTGCTCTCCGAGATGGGGGAAGGCGCGCGGTACATCGGCTATGACCGGCGGGTGGGCCTCGTCGTGATGCTGGTGGTGTTCCACTGCGCGCTCACGATGGCGTTCGACTCGCTGATCCCGGAACTCGCGCACGACCTCGGCGGGGGCGGGCAGCTGTATTCGGGGCTGCTGATGGGGCTGGGCGCCGGCGCGATCACCGGCACGGTCGGCGTCGCGAAACTGCCCACGCTCGCGCGGCAGGGGAACGCCCTCGCAGTCTGTGGCGCGGTGAGCGGCCTGTCGATGCTGACCCTCGGGTTTGCGCCGTCGCCGGGGCTCGCGATCGCGGGGGCGGTGGTGGCAGGCGGCTCGCAGGCGGCGTACATGGCGCTGTCCGCCACGTTCGTGCAGGACATGACGCCGGACACGTTGCGCGGCCGGGTGATGTCGCTCTACGTCATGCTCGCCGCCGGGCACATGGCGTTCGTGAACCTCGGCATGGGCGCGCTCGCCGACATCGTGGGCGTGCGGGTGCTGCTCGTCGTGCCGGGGCTGATCTGGACGGCGGTCTTCGTCGCCGGCGTGTTCGTGCTGCTCGACCTGCGCCAGCTGCTGCGCCACGGCACGTTCCGCACGCCGGCCCCCGCGATGCCGGCGCCGGAGCCCGCGCGGGCCTGACGCCGCCCCGCCGCCCCCTCGGTCAGTCGAGGGCGCGCAGTTCCCGGAGCGTGAGGAAGCCCCAGACCGCCGCGATCCCGAGGATGAGGCCGGACAGCATCTGGTAGCGGTCCGCGCCGATCGCCGCCGCCCCCGCCCCGGCGAGGAGCGAGCCGAGCGGGATGATCCCGGCGATCGAGAGCGAGTAGATGCTCATTACCCGCCCCATCATCGCGTTCGGGGTGTTGGACTGGATCAGCGTCTGGTTCAGGTTGACGTAGACCCCGCCGCCCAGGCCCCAGAGCGTCATGAGCACCGCCGTGAGCCAGTAGTGGCTGGACCAGCCCGTCGCGATCATCACCGGCCCCGCCCAGAGCAGGTTCACCGCGAACCAGTGGCCCTTCCGCCGCACCTCCCGCCGCGTGAGCAGGAACAGCGACATCACGAACATCCCGACGCCGAGCAGCGCCAGCAGCAGCGAGTTCGGTCCCGCACCCACGCCGAGTTTCTCCCGCCCGATCTGGGGGATGAGGACGAACGTGGGGCCGAGCATGAACAGGCCGGAGATCACGGAGAAGATCACCAGCCCGCGCAGGGCGCGGTCGCCGAAGACGAACCGCGCGCTCTCCTTCGCCGCCGCCCACATCGGCGGCCGCGCGGCCGCGGACGGGGCCGCCGCCGGGAGCCGTACGCCGAGCATCGAGGCCGCGACGAGCAGGTAACCGCCCGCGAGGACGGCGAAGGCGCCGCGGTAGTCGAGCAGGGCGATGGTGACCCCACCGATCGCGGTGCCGAAGAACTGCGCGAGGTTCTGGCCCATCGTCCGCAGCACGATCCCCTGCGTGAGCCGCGCGGGCGGCACGATCATCTGGACGATCGCCGTGAGCGGCGGTTGCACCGAGGCGGCGACCACCCCGGCCGCGAGCGCGAGCGCCATCGCAAGCGGCACCGAGATCACGTCCGCCGCCGCGAGCGCCGCCGCCGCACCGGCGACCACCGCGCCCCCGAGGTTCGAGGCGAGCACCATCGTCTTCCGGTCCAGCCGGTCCGCCCATACCCCCGCCGGCACGGTGATGAAGAACGCCGGGATGCCGAGCGCGAACCCGACCACGCCTCCCAGCCCCGCGTTGTCCGACAGCTCGAGCACCAGCAGCACGAAGGCGAACCGCTGCGCCCCGAAGACGAGGAAGTAGACGAAGTTTGCGATCCAGTACGACCGGTAGCCGCCATCTCCGAGCAGCGAGAAGGACGCCATGATCCCGGAGCGCGCGGGGCGGGACTCAGCGGTCGTCGTGCTCATGACGTCTCCCTCGAAAACGTGAATCCTACGGCATGACGCCCCACGCACGCGGGCCTGCTCCGGTCAGACGCGCTGGCCGATCCCGAGCGCGTTCCCCCAGGGGTCGCGCATGCCGAAGTCGCGCAACCCCCACGGTTCGGTGGTGAGCGGCGCCGTGATCTCCGCGTCCGGGTCCGCTTCGCACCGGGCGAATACCGGGCCGACTTCCTCGACGAGGAGATACGCGCTCGCGGGGCCGGCCGGTGACCCGCCCAGCAGGGCGAGTTCCACCGCGCCCGTACCCAGGATCGCGAGGCCGTACTCGGGCGCCTCCACGCGCACCTCCAGCCCCAGCGTGCGGCGGTAGAAATCGACGGCCTGCGCAAGGTCTGCCACGGGGAAGTTCGGGCGAATCGCGATCATGATGGCCTCCGCCGGTTCCATCACAGGCGATGTAGCCGTGCCGTCACGATAGCCGAATGGTTGCCGCGTCCCCGATACTGGCCGTACCACCCCGGACGCCCGTGGAGTCGCCATGCCACCTCGCCGTCCAGCGGACGCCATCGACTGGCCCGCGGTCCACCGTGAGGCGCTGGACATCCTCACCGGCTATCTGCGGATCGACACCTCGAACCCACCCGGGCGCGAGGCCCCGGCCGCCCGCTTCCTCGGCGCGTTCCTCGCCGCCGAGGGGATCGAGACGCAGTACTTCGAAACCGCCCCCGAACGGGAGATCCTCTGGGCCCGCCTTCCGGGCGACGGCTCGCGCGGCGGGCTCATGCTCGCGAACCACCTCGACGTCGTCCCGCCCGAGCCCCGCTACTGGACGGTGCCTCCGTTCGGCGGCGTCCACCGCGACGGGCGGATATACGGGCGCGGCGCGCTCGACATGAAGTCGTTCGCCGTCATGCAGTTGATGGCGCTGATCCTCGCGCGCCGCCAGGGGCTGCGGCTGCACCGCGACCTCGTCTTCTGCGCCGTCCCGGACGAGGAGGCGCTGGGCCGGTACGGCATGCGCTGGCTCTGCGAACAGCGCCCCGACCTCCTGGAGGGGATCGAGTACGCGGTGAACGAGGGCGGGTCGGGCACCGCCGGTTTCGGCGAACGTCCGGTGTTCCAGGTGGCGGTGAACGAGAAGTGGGTCTGCTGGATGCGGATCACCGCGCGCGGCGTGCCCGGCCACGGCGGCATGCCCTGTCCGCCGGAGCAGAACCCGATCGTCCGTCTCTCGCGGGCGGTCGAGCGGCTCGTGACCTGGAAGCGGCCCCTGGTCGTGACGCCCGAGATCCGCGCGTGGCTGGACCGCCTCCATGCCGAGGGGCTGGCCTACTGGTCGACGAGCGAAGCGCGCCTGGAACACGCGGCCGAGATGTCGCCGGGCATCCGCGCCTTCCTCACGGACACCCTCAACGTCACGATGGTGCAAGGAGGCGTGAAGGCGAACGTGGTGCCCGGCCGTGCCTCCGCCACCCTCGACTGCCGCCTGCTGCCGGGCCAGTCGCGGGAGGAGTGGCGCGAACGGGTCATCGCCCGCATTGACGACCCGGACGTGCGCGTCGAGTTCGTCGACGGGCTCGACACGGAACCCCCGGTGCCGGCCTCTTTCGACACGGAGTTTTTCCGGACGATCGAGACGGTCGTGACCGAAGCCGTGCCGGACGCGGTCGTGGTGCCCAGCATCACCGTGGGCGGCACGGACAACCGCTTCCTCCGTGCCCGCGGCATCCAGGCCTACGGCCTGGTCCCCGCGCTCCTCAGCACCGCCGAGCGCGCCGGGTTCCACGCCAACGACGAGTTTGTCACCGTCGGCCACCTGAACCAGGGCTGCGAGTTGATGTATGACATCGTGCGCCGCGCCTGTGCGCCGGACGACGAGTAGCGGGAGAGCCGTTCAGGACACTCGCGCCCGCGCGTCGAGTGACCGCATCTGTCCCGTCAGCATTGAGAGCAGGGGTGTCGCCACACCCAGCGCCGAGGCGCGGCGCAACGGCTCCTCGAAAATCGCCGCGACCTCCATCGGCCGCCCCTCGACGAAGTCGATCATGGTGCTGGGGCGGTAGGCGGCCATCGCCTCCGTCGCGGCGACCATGTTTCGTGCCGTGGCCTCCCCGTCCAGCCGCGCGGTGCCGCCATGCGCGGCCAGGTCCGCGTTGCCGGCCGCCGCCACCTCCAGGATGAGCGCGGTGACCGACGCCCGGAGCGCCGGGTCGGCCAGGACGCGGTCGGTCGTGATCCCGCCCGCGGTCACCGCCAGCCCGTTGAAGGGGATGTTCCAGCACAGCTTCGTCCAGCGCCCGGCCAGCAACGACGGGGCGCGTACCGTCTCGACCTTTGCTCCCGCCCAGAGCGCGAGCGCGATGTCCACCTCGCCCGGATCGTCGAGCAGGTGGCCGATGGTGACCGGGCCGTAGTCGATGTGGTGGACGACGCCGGGCTCGCCCCGGTTGATGCAGGTGAACGCGAGGCCCCCGAACACCCGCTCCGCGCCGAACCAGGCGGCGAACCGGTCCTCGAGCCCCAGCCCGTTCATCAGCACCAGGATGCGCGTGGACGGCCCGACACACGGCGCGACCAGCGCGCGCGCCTCCTCGACCGCCGTCGCCTTCAGCGCGCAGAGCACCCAGTCCGCCGGGCCGATGGCGGACGGCTCGCGCGCCACGTCCGGGCGGGCGAGGTGGACGTCGCCGTCCTTGCTCAGGATGTGCAGCCCGTCCCGGCGGACCGCCTCGAAGTCGCGGCGCATGAGGAAGTGGACCTCGTGCCCCGCCTCGGCGAGGCGCGCGCCGTAGTAGCAGCCGACAGCGCCGGCGCCGATGACCGCGACGCGGCTCACGCCTCCTGCCTGACGCGGATGACCGCCTTGCCGGCGACGCGACGGCGCTGGAGCGCGACGAGTGCATCGGCGGCGCGCTCCAGCGGGAACTCCTGTGAGACGTGCGGGTG
>Ga0233425_10011265_pt1 | contig 10508 bp, 7 predicted proteins | sample Watercolumn_Towu_2_FD_181712 | JGI IMG/M metagenome (GOLD analysis project Ga0233425, IMG submission 181712) | Freshwater microbial communities from Lake Towuti, South Sulawesi, Indonesia - Watercolumn_Towuti2014_140_MG | ecosystem: Environmental > Aquatic > Freshwater > Lake | place: Indonesia... | reverse complement strand
CCCGCGCGACCGGCCCGGCAGCTCGCCCTTCAGCTCGCCGTAGCCCGCGAGCACCTGGTGCAGGATGCCCTCGCCGCGCGTGTCGGTCAGGAACTCGCTGCGGTAGCCCATCAGGCAGCGCGACGGGATCAGGAACCCGATGCGCGTCACGGTGGCCGACAGGGGCTCCATGGTCTTCATCTCGCCCTTGCGCTCGCCCAGCTTCTGCATCGCCACGCCCACGTACTCGGTGGGCACGTCGACGATCAGGTGCTCGTAGGGCTCCTGCAGGCGACCGTCGATCTCCCTCACGATGACCTGGGGCCGCGCCACCTGGAACTCGTAGCCCTCGCGGCGCATGGTCTCGATCAGGATGCCGAGGTGCAGCTCGCCCCGCCCCGACACCTCGATGGCGTCGGGCCGCTCGGTGTCGCGCACGCGGAACGACAGGTTGGCCTCGGCCTCGCGGTACAGGCGGTCGCGCAGGTGCCGGGTGCCCACGAAGCGGCCCTCGGTGCCGCAGAAGGGGCTGTTGTTCACCCAGAACACCATGCTCATGGTGGGCTCGTCCAGGGTGATGGGCGGCAGGGCCTCGGGGGCCGACGTGGCGGCCACGGTCTCGCCGATCTGCACGTCCTCGAGGCCGGCCAGCACGATGATGTCGCCGGCGCTTGCCGCGGGGCACTCGACCTGCTTCAGGCCCTGGAAGTGGAACAGCTTGGTGGCGTTGCTGGTCAAGAGCCGCCCGTCCAGCTTCATGAGCGTGATGGGATCGCCGAGGGTGATGCGCCCGCGCTGGATGCGGCCCACGGCCATGCGGCGCAGGTAGTCGTTGTAGGTGGTGGTGGTCACGAGCATCTGGAAGGGCCCGTCCTCGTCCACGTCGGGCGCGGGGATGGCCGCCAGGATGGTCTCGAACAGGGGCTTCAGGTCGTCACCCGGCGCGTCCGGCGACAGCGAGGCCCGACCCTCGCGAGCCACGGCGTAGACCACCGGGTACTCCAGGTGGTGCTCCTCGGCCCCCAGGGCGATGAAGAGGTCGAGCACCTCGTCGACCACCTCGTGGGGCCGCGCGTCCTTGCGGTCGATCTTGTTGATGACCACGATGGCCGGCAGGTGCCGCTCCATGCTCTTCCGGAGCACGAAGCGCGTCTGCGGCAGCGGTCCTTCGGCCGCGTCGACCAGCAGCAAAATGCCGTCGACCATCGACAGGATGCGCTCGACCTCGCCCCCGAAGTCGGCGTGCCCGGGCGTGTCGACCAGGTTGATGGTGACGCCGCCCCACGAGACCTCGGCGTTCTTGGCGAAGATGGTGATGCCGCGCTCGCGCTCGAGCGCGAACGAGTCCAGGACGCGCTCGACCACCTGCTCGTTGTCGCGGAACACCCCCGACTGCTTCAGCATGGCGTCGACCAGCGTAGTCTTGCCGTGGTCGACGTGGGCCACGATGGCGATGTTGCGAAGGTTCGAGCGGACGGTCATGGGGCGGGTCTCCACGAGGGCGGGGCACCGGGCACCCGAAAACGCGGCGCCCTTATAGCGAAACGGGGCGCGGAAAGATAGCGCGAACACGACCCGGGCGCGGCCCACCGGGTCCCCGGCCAGCGGCGCGGCCGAATCGGTCGCGGGGCCTGTCGGCGCGGGAAATGTCGTTGGATTCGCTTCGAACCTTCGATAGAATTCGGTCCGTCGATGATCGGAACATGGCATTGGGACGCCTCGCGAGAACCTACACGGGAGCGCGCGAGATCGAGAAGAGCGGCGCGGTGATATCGCCACGCGGAGCGTAGTTTAAAGCGGGCAATCTCGACGCGATCCAGCGCGAGAACGCGAAGCGTTTTACAAGCTAAGTTTGGTCAAAGATGAAGACTTTCGACATTGACGGAAGAGAGATAGTGAATACTGGTCCAGTTGGTGAGCTCTTGCTCCAGGTCGGGGGTAAATTCGACGAAACGTCGGTTACCCTCTCCGCCTATTCCGAGCGCCTCGACCGTCATCGCGTGACAGCACTTCTTGGCGTCAATCCAAGTGAGGCATGGGACCCTGGAGAGCGTCACCCCTTAGGGAAAAAGGGAAAGACTCGCATTTGTGATTGGGGGAAATGGGTCCTGTCGATCGAATATGACACTCGACCGGTGGAAGACAAGATTCGGGAGCTTCTTGGTCAGTGCACGCAGGATATCTCCCGCTGGCAGCAACTCGCCTCGGACTACGACATCTGGCTCACCGTCTCTGGCCATCTGAACAGCTGGAACCGCGAGCTGAATCTCTCGTCCAAGTTGCTCCGCATGCTGACCGACCGAAACCTAGACCTGAAGGTCGACGTGTATTTCTATGGAGACGATGAGGAAGAGGAATCCGACTTGCCGTCCGCCGGCACGCGCTGACGCGCGCCCCTCGACAGCGGCGATAGCCTCTCCCCTCACGACCGAACCCGTCTAACGCGGCCTCCGGCGCGCGATCGCGACCGTCGCGGAGAGGCCGCGCCGGCAGGACCCGCCACCTTGTGGCCGCGCCGCTGGCCGTCCCTCAGCTGGTCTCCTCGTGGCGCTTACTGACGGGGCTCGTACACGCTCGTCGCGTCCGTCCGCGCGAAGTCCTCTCCCTTGAACAGGATCGGTTGTCCCGACGCCTTCGCCAGGGCGTAGGTGAAGCAATCACCGAAGTTCAGCCCCGCCGGATGCAACCCCTTGCCGTACGTCGCGAACGCCCGCCGGGCCAGCGTGGCGTGGGGCGCGGTCACGGGCACGACGTCGGCGGCCGTCTTCTCGAGGAACAGATCGAGCTTGGCGGCGCCCGGGTCGCCGTGGCGGGCCTGCAGCACCATGCCGGCCTCGACCACGGTGGCGGCCGAGACCAGGCGCACGTCGGCGGCCTCGATGGCGCGGGAAAACGCCTCGGCCTCGGGCTCCAACTCCAAAATGGCCAGGATGGCGGAGGTGTCGATGACCATGTCAGTGCGGCAGCCCGTGGTTGTCGTAACCGAGGATCTCGTCGGGGGAGCGCGCGTCGAGCACGGGCAGCGCGGAGCACTGCCGGCCGAGCTCCAGCAGCTCCTCGTGGAGGGGCCGGTCCACCCGGAGCACCCGTTGCCGCAGCAACCGCTCGCGCAGCGCCACGACCACCGCCTGGGTCAGCGTCTCGCCGGTCAGCCGGGAGAGCTCCCGCGCCAGCCGGTCGGCCTCGTCGTGCTTGATGCTGAAGGACATGGCCCGCGTCCTTTCTAGAATCACACGTACATTCTAGAAACGATCGCTCCGCACGTCAACCGTGACGTCCCCCCCCACCTCGATCCTCCCCCACGGTGGGGGGAGAGAGCCGTACGGATCGTCCCCCTCGCCATTCATGGAGAGGGGGTCAGGGGGTGAGGTCTGCCTTGGGTCAGGAGCTGAGGTCTACTTCCAGGAATACGTCGCCACGATGGGCCGGTGGTCCGACGCCGCGGCCTCGTCGACCACCCGCCGCGAGGTGCTGGCCCCCAACCCCCGCGCGAAGATGTAGTCGAGCCGCCGGGTGGGCTTCTCGGCCGGGAAGGTGAGCTGCGGGTCGGGGTGGCCGGGCTGGTCGTCGAGGAAGACCTCGCGCAGCCCCTCGACGGCGCGCACGATCGCGAGCGTCTGATCGGTGGTGAAGTCGGTCTCGGGCTCGTCGACGAAGCCCAGCTTCTGCGGTGCGTCGGCCGGCACGGTGTTGAGGTCGCCCGCGACGACCAGCGGCTGGTCGGCGGGCAGCCTGTCGACCTCGGCGGCGATGAGCCGCGCGTGCTCCTCGCGGCTGGCCTGCGAGAAGGCCTCGGCGTGCACGTTCACCACGTTCAGGCGCCCCCGGCCCGGCACGTCGAGGGCGACCACCTGGGCCGCGCGGTGCAGGAAGAAGCGGTTGTACCACCAGGGGTTGTCGGGGGGCTGGGGCAGGGCCACGCGCCGGCAGGCGCCGATGGGAAAGCGCGACAGGACGGCCTGGCCGCTCCACACGCGCCCCAGGTGGGCCGAAGGCGGCCAGTAGGGGAAGGGCAGGTAGCGCACGCGCCAGGTGGTCACGAAGCAGGCGTAGGGCAGGCCCAGGGTGTCCTGCAGCACCGTGAGCTGGTCGACGTCGCCGCTGCGATCGGAGGGGCGGTCCACCTCCTGCAGGAAGACCACGTCGGGCTTCAGGGCGGCCACGCGTCGGGCCAGGCTCGAGAGGTTCGCGAGCACCTCGCCCTTGGTGTGCCGCTCGGTGGGCTGCTTGCCCGCGCCGCCACCGAAGGCCGCGTTCCACGTGAGCACCCGGAGTTCGGGGCCCGGCTCGCCGGGGCGCGCGCCCACCAGCTCGCGGAACACGACCGAGCCCTCGGCGGCCGGGTCGTCACCGTCCCAGTCGGCCAGCGCCCAGCGCACGAACACGGCGAAGCCGCCCACGGCCAGCGCGGCCAGCACCCCCAGGACGATCAGCAGCGTGCCCATGCGCCTCACCATGCGCGCCTCAGGCCGGCACGCGCAGCGGCCCGGGCCCGTCGGGCGCGGGGAGCCGACCCGCCGCGACCTCGGCGGCCAGGCCCGTCGGGTCGACCAGCCACTCGGGGGCCAGCTCCACGGGGCGCCCCTCGGGGAGGGCCCCCACGGGGTAGCCCGCCGCCGCCAGCAGCTCGCGACCGCGCGCCGTCAGCAGCTCGCGCGCCGACACGGCCGAGTCGACGCCGTCGGGGTTCTTGATGGGGGCGAACGACGCCAGGCGCAGGTCCTCCATCACCACCGTCTTCCGCGCGCGCGGCATGGCGTCGAACAGCAGGGCCTCGAGCTTGAAGGCGTTGGGCTCCGAGGGGCTGACGGCCCCCGCCGCGGGGTCCCAGAAGGGCACCTTCTTCCGCGAGCGGTGCGGCACCAGCCCGCCCTCGACGGCCATGCGCCGCATGAACGCCAGGTCGAGCAGGTAGATGGCGGGGTTGCCCGCTGCGAAGCGCTCCCACTCGGCCACGAAGCGCGGGGGCAGCGCGATGTACTCCACGATGACCGGCGTGCCGTCGGGCTGCACCGCGAACACGGCCACCTTCTCCTCGGGCGCGTTCTTCCGGAGGCCCACGAACGAGAACTCCGAGCCCTCGCGCACGTGGTAGCCCACGAAGGCGGGGTCCAGCACCGGCGCCAGGGGGTTGTCGACCTGGAACACGAACACGTGCGCGACGCCGCGCGACGCCAGGGCCGCCGCCGTGCCGCTCCGCTCCAGGGCGCGGTAGATGCCGCCGTGGCCGTCGGGGAAGGCCGTCAGGCGGTCGGGGGCGGCCAGCAACAGGCGCCCGTCGGCGTCGACCGCGGGCAGCGTGCCCTGCTCGAAGAACAGGACGTCGGCGGCGTCGAGGCCGAAGAAGCCGTGCTCGGCGAAGAACGCGCGCGTGGACGCCGAGGTCTCGTCGGACAGCATGATCGCGAGCGGGATGCGCACGCCCGCCAACTCGGCCATGCGCGCCACCTTGCGCGCGTGGAAGGCATACAGGGTCGTCCCGCCTGCCCCGCCTGCCCCTAGCGACGTCGAGGGGAGCGACGTCGAGGGGAGCGACGTCGAGGGGAGCGGAGCCGAGGGGTCGGAGTAGACCGGGAAGGTGCCCTTGGGGCCCGACCAGCCCAGGCGCGTGCCCGACCCACCGGCCATGAGCAGCGCGGCCGCCTTCCCCGCCCGGAGCGCGGCCCAGCCGGTGGCCACGGCGTCGGCGTCCTCCGCGGCGCGCCGCCCCCGGTCGATCCAGGGGTAGGGCTCGGCCGCCGACACGTCCACGTGGTCGCTGGCGGCCAGGGAGGCCCGCACCAGCGCCAGGTCCACGGCCCCGATCTCGGCGGCCAGTCGGGCGCGGGCCTCGCCCTGCAGGCGCTCGAGGGCCAGGGCCAGGTGGGCCTGCCCCGCCGCGGCCAGGGAGGCGGTGAGCTCGGGCATGGCAGGTCTCCTCCTTTGGGCGCGGGCGCTATCGTCCCCCAACCGCCTCGTGGGCGCAAGTTCCGCCTCCGATCCGCGTCGGAATAGCCCTTGACACCGTTCCCTCGGCCGGAGGTATAGTCCGGCCGGACGCCACCAGGGGGCTCTGGTTGTCCTGTCGCGTCGTCCGGTCCGGTTCCTTCTTTTCTTTCATCCCACATCTCTGAGGGGGAGGCCGTACATGTCGTCCAAGTCCGTCACGCAGTTCATGGATCAGGTCATCGCCAAGAACCCCGGCGAGAAGGAGTTCCACCAGGCGGTGCACGAGGTGGTCGAGTCGGTGATGCCCATCGTCGAGGCGAACCCGGCCTACCGCCAGGCCCGTCTGCTCGAGCGCATGGTCGAGCCCGAGCGCGTGGTCATGTTCCGGGTGCCGTGGGTCGACGACCAGGGCCGCGTGCAGGTCAACCGCGGCTTCCGCGTCGAGATGAACGGTGCCATCGGCCCCTACAAGGGCGGCCTGCGCTTCCACCCCAGCGTCAACCTGGGGATCATGAAGTTCCTGGCCTTCGAGCAGACGTTCAAGAACAGCCTGACCACCCTGCCCATGGGCGGCGCCAAGGGCGGCAGCGACTTCGACCCCAAGGGCAAGAGCGACATGGAGGTCATGCGCTTCTGCCAGTCGTTCATGGGCGAGCTGTTCCGCCACATCGGCCCCGACACCGACGTGCCCGCCGGCGACATCGGCGTGGCCGGCCGCGAGATCGGCTACCTGTTCGGCGCCTACCGCAAGCTCACCAACGAGTTCACCGGCGTGCTCACCGGCAAGGGCCTCTCGTTCGGCGGCTCGCTCATCCGGCCCGAGGCCACCGGCTTCGGCGTGGTCTACTTCGCCGAGGAGCAGCTGAAGATGCGCGGCCAAAGCTTCGAGGGCAAGACCGTGGCGGTCTCGGGCTTCGGCAACGTGGCCTGGGGCACGGTGCAGAAGGTCAACGAGCTGGGCGGCCGGGTCGTCACCCTGTCGGGCCCCGACGGCTTCGTGCACGACCCCGACGGCGTGCGCGGCGAGAAGTGGGAGTACATGCTGTCCCTGCGCGCCACGGGCCAGGACGTGGTGGCGCCCTACGCCGAGAAGTTCAAGGTGAGGTTCTTCGCCGGCCAGCGGCCCTGGAGCGTGCCCTGCGACGTGGCCCTGCCCTGCGCCACCCAGAACGAGCTGTTCGAGGACGACGCGCGCGCCCTGGTCAAGAACGGCGTGCTCTGCGTGACCGAGGGTGCCAACATGCCCACGGTGCCCGAGGCCATCCACGTGCTGCAGTCCGCCAAGGTGCTGTACGCGCCGGGCAAGGCCTCCAACGCCGGCGGCGTGGCCACCTCGGGCCTCGAGATGGCCCAGAACGCCATGCACCTGTCCTGGACGCGCGAGGAGGTCGACCAGCGCCTGCACGGCATCATGCGCTCCATCCACGCGGCGTGCGTGGCCCACGGCAAGAAGGGCGACTACGTCAACTACGTCGACGGCGCCAACATCGCCGGGTTCATCAAGGTGGCCGACGCCATGCTGGCCCAGGGCATCGTCTAGCCGGGCCCCGCCTCCATGCCCCCCGTCGCCACCACGCCGTCGCTGCGCTGGGCCGAGCCCGTCTACCGGCGCTTCCACGACCTCATGCCCTTCCGGGTGCGCGAGGTGCTGCTGGTCTCGTCGGCCTACGACGCCTTCATCCTCGAGGAGGACGGCCACCTCACCGAGCGGCTCTTCCTGCAGTACAGCGAGCTGAACCTGTCGTCGGCGCCGCGCATCACCCATGCCTCCACGGGCTCGGCCGCCCTCGACCTCATCGAGCGCCGACGCTTCGACCTGGTCATCGTCATGCCGCGCCTGGCCGACAGCGACGTGTTCGCGTTCGGTCGGCGCCTGAAGGAGCGGCACCCCAACAAGCCGCTGGTGGTGCTGGGCTTCAACGACGCCGAGATCAGCGACCTGGCCGAGCGCGGCCCCGATGGCACCATCGACGGCGTGTTCGTGTGGATCGGCGACGCGCGCATCCTGCTCACCATGATCAAGGTGGTCGAGGACGCCCGCAACGCCGAGCACGACATCCGCAACGCCGACGTGCAGGCCATCCTGGTGGTCGAGGACTCGGTCAAGCGCTACTCGACCTTCCTCACGCTGCTCTACGCCGAGGTGATGAGCCAGTCCAACTCGCTCATCTCCGAGGGGCTGAACGACCACCACCGCCTCATGCGCATGCGCGCGCGCCCCAAGATCCTGCTGGCCACCACCTACGAGGAGGCGCGCGGCCTCTTCCTCAAGCACCGCGACAACATTCTGGCCCTCATCACCGACGTGTCGTACCGCCGCGGCGGCCAGACCGACCCCGACGCGGGCTTCCGCCTGGTCGACGAGGTGCTGGCCCAGAAGCCCGACACCGCCGTGCTGGTGCAGTCGTCCACGCCCGAGAACGCGGCCCGCGCCGCCCTGCGCCTCCTGCCCTACGCCGACAAGGGCTCGCCCACGCTGCTGGCCCGCATCCACGACTTCCTGCAGGAGAGCCTGGGCTTCGGCGACTTCGTGTTCCGCATGCCCGACGGGCGCGTGGTCGGCCGCGCCCACGACATGTTCGAGCTCGAGGGCCTGATCGCCACGGTGCCCGAGGAGTCCCTGTACTTCCACTCCAGCCACAACCACTTCGGCACCTGGCTCATGGCGCGCAGCATGTTCGCCCTGGCGCGCATGCTCCTGCCGTTGAAGCCCTCCGACTTCCCCGACGGCATGGCCGGGCTGCGCGCGTTCCTGGTGCGATCGCTGCACGAGACGCGCGTCAACGAGCAGCTCGGCATGATCACCGATTTCACCGAGCAGCGCCCCGACTTCGACTCGGGCTTCGTGCGGGTGGGCAAGGGCTCGCTGGGAGGCAAGGGCCGCGGGCTGGCCTTCCTGAATCAGCTCTTGACCCGGCCCGAGTTCCGCGACGGGGCGCTGGAGCTCCCGGTGCGCTGCCCGCCCTCGGTGGCCCTGTGCACCACCGAGTTCGAGCGCTTCTCGGACCAGAACGGCCTGTGGAGCCTGCGGCTGCAGGGCCTGCCCGACGACGAGCTGGTCTCGCGCTTCTGCCAGGCCCGCCTGCCCGACGAGCTGTCGGAGCGCCTGGCCGTGATCGTGCAACGCCTGCGGGGCCCGCTGGCGGTGCGCTCGTCCAGCCTGCTCGAGGACTCCCAGTACCAGCCCTTCGCCGGCATCTACGCCACCTACATGCTGCCCAACAACGACCCCGATCCCGCCGTGCGCCACGCCGAGCTGTGCCGCGCGGTGCAGGCGGTCTACGCCTCGACCTGGGGGCACAACGCCCGGGCCTACATGGCGGGCACCCCCAACTCGCTGGAAGAGGAGCGCATGGCGGTGGTCATCCAGCAGGTGGTGGGACGCGCCCACGGGCAGCGCTTCTACCCCCTGCTGTCGGGCGTGGCGCACACGCACAACTACTACCCCGTGGGCTCCCAGCGCGCCGAGGACGGCCTCGCGCTGGTGGCGCTCGGCCTCGGCCACACGGTGGTGCACGGCGACACGGCGGTGCGCTTCTCGCCCGCCAGCCCGGGGGTGCTGCCGCAGTTCACCTCGCCCGCCGACTACCTCAAGTTCTCCCAACGCAGCTTCCTGGCCATCGACCTGGGCCGACCGCGCATGGAGCACCTCGAGCGCCCCGAGGGCACCCTCCGCGCCTTCGATCTGGCCGACGCCGAGGCCGACGGCACGCTGGCGCACGTCGGCTCGGTCTACAGCGCCGACGACGACGCCATCCGCGACGGGCTGTTGTGGCCGGGGCCCCGCCTAGTCACCTTCCACGGCATCCTCAAGTGGGGCTCCATCGAGCTGGCGGCCACCCTGCGCCGCGTGCTGTCGGTGCTGCGCCAAGAGCTGGGGTGCGCCGCCGAGATCGAGTTCGCGCTCGACCTCGACGACGACGGCGAGCCCCAGCTGTACCTGCTGCAGGTGCGCCCCTCGGCCAGCCGCCCGGTGCAGGGCTTCATCGCCACCGAGGGCTTCCCCCCCGAGCTCACGCTCTGCCGCACCGATCGCGCGCTGGGGCACGGGGTGCTGTCCAAGCTGTGCGACGTGGTGTACGTGCGGCCGCGCGCCCTCGACTCGGCCGACACCCCCGCCGTCGCGGCCCAGGTGGGGCAGCTGAACGCGGCCCTGCAGGCCGACGGCGCGGGCTACCTGCTCATCGGGCCGGGGCGCTGGGGCTCGTCCGATCCGCGCCTGGGCATCCCCGTCGACTGGTCTCAGATCGCGGGCGCGCGCGTGATCGCCGAGACCGACTTCCCCGGCATGCACGTCGAGCCGTCGCAGGGCACGCACTTCTTCCAGAACATGATCTCGCGGGGCATCGGCTACCTCACGCTCTTCCACTCGGGGCACGAGGGCGAACCGGACGATCGCTGGCTCGACCTCGACTGGCTCGAGGGCCTGCCCGCGCTGCGCGAGACCGCCGACGTGCGCCACGTGCGCCTCGAGCAGCCGCTCCTGGTGCAGCTCGACGGACAGAGCGGTCGCGCCATCGTGCTGAAGCGGATACCCTCCGCCTGAACCGCCCGAAGGGCGCACCCATGCGCGCACGAACCCTGCTGGCCCTCGCGCTGCT
>Ga0233425_10011264_pt1 | contig 10508 bp, 6 predicted proteins | sample Watercolumn_Towu_2_FD_181712 | JGI IMG/M metagenome (GOLD analysis project Ga0233425, IMG submission 181712) | Freshwater microbial communities from Lake Towuti, South Sulawesi, Indonesia - Watercolumn_Towuti2014_140_MG | ecosystem: Environmental > Aquatic > Freshwater > Lake | place: Indonesia... | reverse complement strand
CGGCGAAGTATCACTACGAAGTCAGCGCGGTGGGTGGCAAACTCAAGTCGCTCGAAATCGAGACCGACGTGATGGCGGCGCCGTTGTCGCTGCCCCGACTTCGTCGCGGCGAGAATCGCTTCGTTTACACGGACAAACAAGACGGCCCGCATCAGGTCACCATCACGCACGAGTGGCGCGAGTGCGACAAACTGAAACCGCCATCGCCGCCGGCAACGCCGTTCTATCCACCCGCCGGCGCGACGATCCGCGACTCGATTGTGACGTTCAAATGGCCCAGCACCGAAGGCGCACGCGCCTGGCACATCCAGGTGAGCCGGCGCGCGGACTTTCGCATCCCATACCGGCCAAGCTACGACGTGGTCATCCAGAAGAACGAGTGGTGTGTGCCCTACACCGGCATGTTCGCGCCCGACACCACGTATTACTGGCGCGTGCGTGCACGCGACAAGCGCGGCATCTGGAGCGAGTGGAGTCCATCGTGGACATTCCGTTGGGAAGGGCCGCGCGTGCCGCTCAATGTGCGCGCCAACGGCGCGATGTTGCGCTGGGAGCCGAATCCGCGCGGCACGCGGCCGGTGGCTTACGATGTTTATGGATCAGATGAGAAGGGTTTCTCCACACACAAAGAGGCATACGTCTCCTACGCACGCGGCAAAGTGCCGGCAAACTTCCTTGGCCGCACCAGTGGGACGACGATGACGGTTGTGAGTAATTGCTTCTACCGCGTCGTGGCTGTGGACGCGAACGGCACCGAGAGCATCTGCTCCGATTACGCCGAGATGCCGCATCCGAGTTTCTGGAGCAAACCGCCCGCGACAGCGAAGGTCAGCGCACCGTTCTCGTATCAGCCTAGCGTCTTCCGCTCGCTCGGCGACGCCCAGCATCGCGACGAGCCGAAGGGGAACGGATTCTGGGAAGCCGAAGAACTTACGTTCACGCTGCGAAACGCCCCCGCGTGGCTGAAGCTCGACCCGAAGACCGGTTTGCTCAGCGGTACACCCAATGCGCCTGGTAAGTGCCGTGTAGAACTCGAAGTCCGAACGCAGTTCGGTGGCGCGGCTACACAACAGTTCGATCTTGCTGTCGAACGTTGAACGCCGCGCCGAGATTCGCGATCAAATCACTCGCCTGCATCGAGCGCTCGCCGCATCGTTCGCACGCGATGTCGCCGGCCACGCCGTGCACGAACACGCCCGCCCGCGCCGCGTCCAGCGCCGGCAAACCTTGCGCCAGCAACGCGCCGATGATGCCCGTCAACGCGTCGCCGATCCCACCTTTCGCCATGCCGGGGTTGCCCGTAAGATTCACCCAGAGCCGGTTTGACGAATCTGTCACGATGGTGCCTGCGCCCTTCAACGCGAGCACCGCGCGGTGCGCGCGAGCGAACTGCCGTGCCACCTCCCAGCGATGCGCCTGCACCTCGCGCACTGATTTGTTGCAGAGCCGGGCCATCTCGCCCGGATGCGGCGTCAACACCAACGGCACGTTGACCGTGTTCAACAACGAAATGTTCCGGGCCAGGGCGTTCAACCCATCGGCATCCACCACCAACGGACGCGGGCAACTTGAAATCCAGTCCAGCACTGATCGCTGCGTTTCCATCGCTTGACCCAGCCCCGGTCCCAGCGCCACCGCGTCGTAATCCGCGAGCGCCCCCAGACGGTCCAACGGTCGTGGCATTACCTCCGGCGGACAATTCGCCGCCACAATCGGATAGACATCGCGCGGCACCGCCAGCGTCACCAGTCCGACACCTGAGCGTGCCGCCGCGTGCGCGCACAACACCGGCGCGCCCGTGTATCCCTCGCTCCCCGCGATCACCAGCAGGTGACCGTAATCGCCCTTGTGCGTGGTTCGCCGCCGCGGCGGCAACAGCGGACGCACATCCGCCGCCGTCAACAACTCCACGTCCGACGGAATCTCCGCCACAAACTCCGGCGGGAACCCGATGTCGGCGACTTCAATCGCGCCGACCCAATCCGTTGCCGTTGGACGTAACAGACCGATCTTCGGCAGGCCCATCGCCACCGTCACATTCGCGCGGACACAAACGCCGTGTACCTCGCCCGTGTCGCTATCGAGTCCCGATGGCAGATCAATCGCGATCACTTTCGAGAGTTGTTTGTTGATCCAACGGATCGCCGACGCCACCGGCTCGCGCACATCGCCGGCAAGACCGGTGCCGAGCAACCCGTCCACGATGACCTCCGCCGACAGTTGGTCGAGATTCGGGAATTCCAACACCGGCACGTTGCCGAGTTCTTGGAAATGCGCGAGCGGATCGCCGCTGAGTTCGCTGCGCCGGCAGAACAACGCCAGCGTCGGCTCGCAGCCCATCGCCGCGAGATGGCGCGCCGCCACGATGGCGTCGCCTCCATTGTTGCCCTTGCCGGCCAACAGCAGCACCTTGCGCGACAGCGCCGCCGCCTTGCGCGCGACCGCCTGCCCGGCCCGGTCCATCAACACCTTGCCCGGCGTGCCCGCTTCCATCGCGCGCCGATCCAGCGCCCGGATTTGTTCCGTGGTAACGGCTTTCATTGGTTGCAGCTTAACCAAATTCCCCCGCGAAAGCAACGCACCCCGGTTGTCTTTCTGAGCGAAGCGAAGAATCTCTGAATCGAATGCGGTTGTGAGGCCCTTCCCCTTCGCGGACTCAGGGCTTCGGCTCACTTCGCTCAGGATGACAGATTTGGCGCGCGTTTCGCTACTTCTTCTCGGTGCCCGGAGTTTTCGACTTCAACAGGTTGTCAAGCTCCGCGAACGGGTCGGCCATCCGCGACGGTTCGGTCAACTCGCGCGCCTCGGACTCGAAGTAACCGGCAAGCTTGTACTTCTCGTGCTCGTGGTCGTGACAGTAGATGCAGAGCAGTTCCCAGTTACTGCCGTCGGGCGGATTGTTTTCGTGGTTGTGGTCCTTGTGGTGGACGGTGAGTTCGGGCAGGCGTTTGCCAGAGAACTCGCGCCCGCAACTGGCGCAGACGTGCGGGAACAGCCGCAACGCCCGCTCGCGATAACCTTTCTGCCGGAGTTCGATCTCGCGGCGAAGCTTGGCAAGCTTGTCAGTTTGTTGTTCTGGGTTCATCGGTGCTTTGAACGAAACTCGTAGCGGAGGAGTGACCCGCTTGATCATCAATCGTGACGAGATTTGATCGCACTGGTTGTTCCGTTCGTCTTCATCAACCACCTGTAATCGTCTTTGTCTTTTGCCAGAAGACAGTTCCAAGTTCTGTCCTCGGAATTCTTGACCTCCAGCGTAAGAGAACCCACCTCAATAGAGCCAAAGAATCTGAAACTCTTGATATAAGACGACGGGGCACACCCCGGTGTAAAGCCCCCACACATCATTGTCTCTTTGTATCCGCCACGACCGTCGGGCTGAATGAAGTACACGTACGCAGCCGGGGTACCGGGGCTGCCATACCAAAAGACCACCGCAAGATTGTTACCCTCCACAACTCCATCCTCCACACGAACGTCTTGACCTCCGATCTCTCGGAACCAACCAAAACGTTGTGTCCATAGCGTCGTTACTCCATTGCTGATTTCATGGGTCACAGAAAATGTATATTCGTACATGCGCTCAGGATGGATAGTCCTGAGCTTCATATTAGGATGCGTTCTCTCGAATTCCTTCTGCGCTTGTTTCTGTTGTTCCGTGTCAACCGTAGGCACATACGGAACCTCGTGTCGCTTGACCACGAGAATGCGACCGCCGTCGAGAGCCTTCCGATACACAGCCTCCTCATGCGAGGGTTCAGCCAAAGTCGGTCCGCGCCCCAACGAGACCAGTGCGGTGAGCAACACCAGAGTGCGAGCGCCTCTTGAACCTCTAACTACACCACTCATGCAGAAGTATCTTTACGACTCGGTGAGTCATTTGCAAGTTGGATTGTGTTCCGGCTTTGTTCCGGGGTTCATTTCTTACCGATGCAATATAGGTTCTTTCCGGTCCGGAGGAAGAGTTGGCCTTGCGCGGCGACGATGCTGGAGCGGCACGGCAGCTCGGCGATCTTGAACGTCGAGAGAATCTTGAAGGCGTCGCCGGCTTCGAGGACGAAGACGTTTCCTTTTTCACTGATGCAGTAAACCTTGCCGTCGGCGGCGGTCGGGGAGGCGCGGAAGAGATCGCCGGGCACTTCGAGTTTGCCTTGCCAACGAATCGCGCCGGTCTGGTGATCCACTTGGGCAAAGGTCTGGCGGTCGCCATCGAGCACGAAGAGTTTGCCGCGGTAGAACAACGGCGTGCAGACGTCGGGCATGATGGAATCGAGTTCCCACGCGAGTTTGCCGGTGTGGAAGGCGATCAACGCGTTGCGACGGGGTCGGCAAATGATGATGGTGCCGTCGGCGACAACGGGCGACGGAACCATACGGAACACATTGCTGTGTTTCGGGTTCAAGCCGGCGCAACGCCAGAGTTCGACGCCGGTAGCAGGATTGTGGGCGGTAAGATAGTCGGCGCCGATGACGAGGATCTCGTTGCCATTCGGAACCGGCGTGGTGTAGGCCTCCGTGGATTCCTCGATGGCGTCGGTCTTGCGGAGTTGACGCCAACGGTCTTTGCCGGTAAGCGGATCGAGGCAAAGCAGAAACGATTCGCGGGACGGTTTTTCGTCGAGGGAGTGATTGTACTTCGGTGGGTTCCGCTGGAGGACTTGGATGTAGAGGCTGCCTTTGTAGAGCAACGGGCTGGAGCCGTAAATCCACATGATGCTGAACTTGCCGTGGTCTTTCGTGAGGTCGCGCTTCCAGACCAGCTTGCCGCTCATGCCCAGCGCGGCAACGATACCGTTGCCGTACATGACCCAGACGTGTTGGCCGTCGGTGACGGGCGAGGGCGATGTCATGTTGTTGTGGCCTTTGGCAAAGTCGCCGTCGCTGAGCGTTTTCTGCCAGCGGATCTTGCCGGTGCGACGGTCGAGACATAGGAGATTCAGGTTCTTCGCCTCGTCGGGGCTGGAGACGAAGATGTTGTCGCCCCAGACGGCCGGCGTCGCGCCGCTGTAGCCGGGCATGGGTGTGACCCAAGCGACACGCTCGTTGGTGCTTGGTAGGCCGGTCTCGGTGGTTGAGCCATTGAAGAATGGGCCGCGCCATTGCGGCCAGTTCTCGGCCTGAATTGCTGCGGCCAGCGTCAAGACACCGATGAGTACGAATTTCATTTGCTGCTGGTCCAGTCGTCGGTGCGGAATGGCGACGCGGGGATGCCTTCCTTGTTGCACAAATTGCATTCGGGATTATTGGCCCAAGCGTAGCGGACGGCCACGGGATTCTTCACGGCGTCGCTCCAGACGACGACGCTGTTGCCGTCAAGCTTCGCGCTGGCCCAGACGAACTTTTTGTCGGCGCCGGCGATGGAGAAGCCGGTGAGCCGGTCTACCGGAACAAAACCGGAACCTGTGTTCTTGAATTGGAGGCGGACTTTGTCGCGCTCGATCTTCATCGAACTGTAGGTGGGGCCGGAGAAGACGATGTTCTTGCCGTAGGTGATCTTCTGCGCGGCGAGGGCGAGGCGTTTGCCAACGTCGGCTTTGTTGCGGGGATGGATGTCGTCGGCCTCGCCGATGTCAATCGTGACGGCTTGGCCGGTGTTGGGAAGTTTGAGTGTGAGCAATTGCGCTTCGCGGAGGCCGGGCCAGCCGCTTTCGGACTGTGTCGGTTCGGTCTCGCGTTTCATGTAGTTGGCGAGTTGGACAAAGAGGAACGGGAAATCGCCTTGGCCCCACGCGCGACGCCAGTCCTTGATCATGGCGGGGAACAGGACGCGGTACTGCATCGGGTTGCCGCTGTTGCCTTCGCCTTGGTACCAGATCGCGCCCTTGATTGCGTACGGCAGGAGCGGCTGGATCATGGCGTTGTAGAGAACGGTCGGCGTGCCGGGGTTGTTGTTCGGCGGACGCGGCGCGCGCAAGCGCGGCTGCGGTGGCGCGGTTTGGCCGGCAGCTTTGGCGTCGGCGACGGCCTTGCGCCATTTTGCCATCGCGTCATCGCTGGTCTGCTTCCACTTGGGGAATATCACTTTATCGAATTGCTCTTGAAGCTTGTCCAAGTTGGTGACGGTGTCGTTGAAGCTTTTCACGAACACATCGAGTGTCGGCTCGCTCTGCAAGCCGCGCATGCTCGTCCACGCCTGCGCGGGTGTGCCGCCCCACGAGGTGTTGATCAGGCCGATGGGAACGCCCGTGGCAGCGTGAATGTCGCGTCCGAAGAAATAGCCGACGGCGGTGAAACTCTTCGCGGTTTCGGGTGTGCACTCGACCCATTTGCCGTCGCAGGTCGGTTGCGGCTCGAAGGCGGTCTTAAGTGGAACGGAATAGAGACGAATTTTCGGATGGTTCGCCTTCGGGATTTCGTCTGCGGCGTTGTGCGCGCTGTTGAGTTGGAATCCCATGTTGGATTGGCCGGAGCAGACCCAGACATCGCCGACAAGAATGTTCTTGAGGACGGTGGTGCTGATGGTCATCTCGAACGGACCGCCGGCTTCGAGAGGCTTGAGCGTGATTTTCCATTTGCCGTCCTTGGCGACGGTGGAAACTTTCTGTTTCTGGAAAATGACGGTGACTTGCTCGCCGTCATTGGCGGTACCGGTGATGGGCAACGGCACGCCGCGCTGAAGGACGGCGTTATCGGTGAAGGTGCAGTGGGGTTTGATTGCGGCGGAGGCGGAGGCGACGATTGCTGTCAGCGCAGCGACGAAGAACAGGTGTCTCATTGGTTCCTTAATTGTTGTTGGGTTTCCTCGATCAACGCCAGCAGGTTCTCCAGCGGCACATCGCCTTCGACGGCGTGCGCCGGCGAGAGAAGATACCCGCCATTGCTACCAAGTTGAATCATCTGACGTACCTCGGCCCGGACTTGTTCAACGGTTGCATACGGCAATGTCCGTTGTGTGGAGATGCCGCCCCAAAATGCCAATCGTCCCCGGTATCGCGGCAACAACGCCTTCACGTCCATGACTTCCGGTTGGAATGGATTGAAGACGCGCAGACCGATGCCGACCAGATCATCGAATAACTCGTCCACGTCACCGCACGAGTGGATAAACACAATCTTTCCGGCATCAAGCGCAGCGCGATACATCCGGCGCAGGAGCGGATAGATGAATTCTTTCCATGCGGGGTAACCCATGAGCAGTCCGTGTTGCTGGCCCCAGTCGTCGCCGAAGATGACGGCGTCAATGTCGTGCTTCAATGCCTCGTGGACTTGGGCGATGTTGTAGTCGGCGATGGCGGCGAGCAGGTCGCGCACAAACGCAGGGTGCTCGACGAAGTCCATGTACATCGGCTCCAGACCGCGCAATGTCCACGCCCGTTCAAACAACGAGAACCCGATATTGTAGAGACGAAAACGGTCACCGTATTTGGAGAGTTTAGCGGGAATGTCATCAAAGAAGCGATGGTCGGTCGGATCGGGGAACTTGTATCCTGTCAATATTGGCTCTGCCAGCACTTGTCCCTCAACGTTGCCGATGTCCTTGTCAATCGTCCGGTCCCAGACCACACCGAAGACGTCGCGCCAGCGGTCATTGCCGAGCGGCTCGAAGAAACCGATATCGCTGCCCAGTTCGACGAGATGATTTTGCACGAACGGCTCAATGTCCGTCGCGCCGTAGTGCGCCTGAAGTTTCGCTCTCGCCTCCAGCGTGAACCGGAACGACCACGGCACATACGGCGGTCGCCGGAAGTTCAATGCCAGTTTGACGACTTCACGTTTGGTCATCGTCCGGCCTCGATTCTTCCCTGTGCGTTCAGATGGATCGGCAAAATGGCCGGGCGTTCGCGGAATGGCGCCTCTGGGTCATTGCCGAAAAAGGTGGACCACCACCGGCCTTGCGCATCCTTAAACAACACGTTGTGCCCGCCGTGCGGGATGGCGAGATATACGTCGCCGTATGGACCGTAGATGGAATCGGCGCTGGCAGCCATGCAATCGTACGTCGAATGTTTCTCGTGTTTGTTGAACTCCGCGCAGATGAGATGATACCGGCCGTTGATCTTCGTCAGGAACGCGCCTTCGAAGCCGACTTGTTTCGCGTTAGCCGGCTTGTGGTGGCGCGGTTCCTCAGCAAGCCCGGCCATGTCGTCTTTCAACCGCGCGATCTTGCCATTCTGCCAGACAAAATAGACTTTGCCGTCGTCATCAGCGAACAGCGATGCATCAATTTCACCGGTGATTGGGCCGTCTGGTTTGATGTCCTCGTACGGGCCTTCGGCTTTGCCGGTTTTGCTGCGCAGGATGCCGGTGCCCCGATAGTTGACGCAGTAGGCGATCCAGAACGTGCCCTTGAAGTAATGAATCTCCGGCGCCCAGATGGCGCGTTTGTCGTCCTTGCCTTTCTGCCACGTGGTGTCCTTGGCGAAACTCCAGACCAGACCAAGCGGCTCCCACATCTTGAGATCCTTCGATTTCCAGATACGGATGCCTTCGTTGGTCTTCCACCACGTCGGATGGCCGGTGGTGCCGGTGAGGTAATAGGTTTTGTCGGGCCCGAGACAGACGCTGGTGTCGCGCACCGGAAAATCGAACAACGGCTTGAGCGACGCTACCTTATCCGCGACGGCCACTTCGGCGCGAACGTCCGCTCGAATTGTTTTCGTCTCGCCGTTGACGCGGAGTTTGACTTCGCGCGCCTCAGGCGATGCGATGCGGTAGTTAGTGACTTTTCCGTCCTTCCATTCCATGTCCACGGTGAAGTTGCCGCGGGCTTTCAGGCCGGTGACTTTGCCGGTGGGCCAGGCTTTGGGCAGCGCGGGCAGGAGGTGGATTTCTCCGGCGTGGCTTTGCAGGAGCATTTCGGCGATGCCGGCGGTGGCGCCGAAGTTGCCGTCGATTTGGAACGGCGGGCAGGCGTCGAGCAGGTTGGCATAGAGGCCACTACGATTACCGGGAACATCACCCAGCGTCTGGGCGGGGCGCAGCAGGGTGCGGACGAGCTTGTAGGCCCGCTCGCCATCCTGAAAACGCGCCCAGAAGTTGATCTTCCATGCCGAACTCCAACCACTGGCCTCGTCACCGCGGGCATTGAGGGAAACCTTGGCCGCGGCGGCCAACTCGGGCGTCGCTTGCAACGTGATTTGTTTGCCGGGATACAGCGCCCAGAGATGCGAGACGTGGCGGTAGGTGCTGGTCATGTCATCCTTGTCCTCGAACCATTCTTTCAACTGCCCGTGCTTGCCAATGGAGGGAGTGACAAGCTTGTCGCGCATCCCGGCGAGCTTGTCGCGGAATTCCTTGTCCACTTTGAGAACATCGGCGGCGGCAACGGTGTTGTTGAAAAGATCCCAGATGAGTTGCTGGTCGTAGGTCACCGCCGGTTCGCGCGGGCCCCACTCGGCTGACCAGCCGTCGGGGGTGGCTAGGCGTCCGTCGGGCATGACGATCAAGTGGTCGATCCAGAACTCGCAGACCTCTTTCATCAACGGGTAGGCTTTCTCCCGCAGATAATCTTTGTCCTGCCCGAACTCGTAGTGCTGCCAGAGATGATGGCAATACCAGGCGTTGGCGGGGATGTTCAGCTCCCACGCCGAAGCGCCGAAGACGCCGGTTTCGGTTCGGATCGTCCAGCCGCGGTGGTTGGGGAAACGCTTCTGCATCGCGGGTTCGCTGAGCATGTTCTTGCGGTAAACCGGCGCTTGGGCGGCGACGAAATCGATGAGTGGAACATGGCATTCGCCGAGGCCGGTTAAATCCGCGGGCCAGTAATTCATCTGGAGATTGATGTTCGAGTGGTAGTCGCAGCGCCATGGGGGAGCGGTCTTCTCGTTCCAGACGCCCTGGAGGTTGGCGGGCAGGCCACCGGGTCGGGAAGAGGCGATCAGCAGATAGCGCCCGAACTGGAAGACGAGAGATTCAAAGCCGGGATCAGCTTCGCCCTTGGCATAACGTTGAAAACGCCGGTCGGTGGGCAGATCCTTGAGTGGCACGGGCATCTTGCCCGTGGCTAGCGGCTGGTCGGAGCCAGAACTCACGGGCAAGATGCCCGTGCCACTAGTGCCCAAATCCAGACTCACGCGCCCATACAGGCTCCGGTAATCCTTCTCATGGGTCGCCAGGAGTTCGCTGAACGGCTGCTTCGCGGCATGATCCATCTGCGCCGTCAGGGCTTTGTGCGGATGCGGCCCGCGCCAGCCTTTGGTGTGATCGGGCAGATACGAGGTCTTGGCACCGAGCAGGATCGTCAGGCTGTCGCATTTGTCGAACGCCAGCGCCACCGGTGGGAACTGGGCGTGGAAGCCGGGAATCGTCTTCCAGCCGCGTGCGATGCCGGGATCCTTCGCTGGCTCGCTCTTGGAGGGACTGAGGCGCACGTGGCCGAGGAGAATGTCGGCCCGCTTCTTTTCAGGGTCGGTCAGCGTTCCCATGATTCTGAGCTTCTTGACCCCGGCGACCGGGATCGCCACGTATTGGGTCTCTTTGCTCACGGGGATTTCCTTCACCGTTTTGCCATCCAGAAGGATTTTCAAGACTCCCACCTCGGCGACTTGCGCGTGGAAGGTCAGCCACTG
>Ga0233425_10011263_pt1 | contig 10509 bp, 10 predicted proteins | sample Watercolumn_Towu_2_FD_181712 | JGI IMG/M metagenome (GOLD analysis project Ga0233425, IMG submission 181712) | Freshwater microbial communities from Lake Towuti, South Sulawesi, Indonesia - Watercolumn_Towuti2014_140_MG | ecosystem: Environmental > Aquatic > Freshwater > Lake | place... | reverse complement strand
CACGGTGCAACGCATCCTGGTCGAGGGTGCCTCGAAGAAGAATGCCGCCGAGCTGGCCGGCCGCACCGACAACAACCGCATCGTCAACTTCGCCGGCAATCCGCGCCTGGCAGGCCGTTTCGCCGATGTTCTCGTTACCGCCGCCCTGCCGCACTCGTTGCGCGGCGAAATCGTCACCCGCGAATCGTGAGAGCGAAACCCGTTGAAATCGTGCTGTCCCCCGTGGACAACCAGCGCCTGGCCAACCTGTGCGGCGCGCTGGACGAGAACCTGCGCCAGATCGAGGCCGCCTACGATGTCGCCATCGCCCGCCGCGGCGAGCGCTTCACCGTGCGCGGCCATCCGGCGCAATCGGCGCAGGCGGCCAATGCCCTGCAGCACTTCTACGCTGCGGCCGGCGAGCATCTTTCGGTGGACGCCATCCAGCTCGGCCTGGTGGAATTGAACAATCGCGGCCAGGCCGGGATGTCCGCGCCGGGACTGCTGACGCGTAAGCCCGAGCTGCACGGCCGCACGCCGCGTCAGGTGCAGTACCTGCGCCAGATCCAGGAGCACGACATCACCTTCGGCATCGGCCCGGCCGGCACTGGCAAGACCTACCTCGCCGTCGCCAGCGCCGTGGATGCCTTCGAGCGCGACCAGGTCAGCCGCATCGTGCTGACGCGTCCGGCCGTCGAGGCCGGCGAGCGGCTCGGCTTCCTGCCGGGGGATCTCGCGCAGAAGGTCGACCCGTATCTGCGGCCGCTCTATGACGCCCTGTATGACCTGATGGGCTTCGACAAGGTGGCCAAGCTCTTCGAGCGTCAGGCCATCGAGATCGCGCCGCTTGCCTACATGCGCGGGCGCACGCTGAACCACGCCTTCATCATCCTGGACGAAGCGCAGAACACGACGCCGGAGCAGATGAAGATGTTCCTCACGCGCATCGGCATCGGCGCCCGCGCCGTGGTCACCGGGGACGTCACCCAGATCGATCTCGCTCGCGGCATGAAGAGCGGCCTCGTCGAGGCGGCGCGCATCCTGCGCGAGGTGCGCGGCATCGCCTTCACGGAATTTCTCGCCGAGGACGTCGTCCGTCACCCGCTCGTCGCGCGCATCGTCGCCGCCTATGAGAAGCACGAAGATAAGCGCGAAGCCGGCGGCACTTAGCCTGAGCGTTCAGTACGCTGCTAAGGATGCCGCCCTGCCGACGAGGGCGGAGGTGCGCAAGTGGGTGCGCGCCACCGACCCCGGCACGGCCGAGGTCACGGTGCGCTTCGTCGATGCGGAGGAGGGCCGTGCGCTCAACGCGCAGTACCGCGGCAAGGACTACGCCACCAACGTGCTGACCTTTCCCTACGCGCGCGAGCCGCTGCTGTGCGGCGACTTGGTGCTGTGCCTGCCGGTGGTGCTGAAGGAGGCGGCCGCGCAGGGCAAGGCGCCCGCCGCCCATTTCGCCCACCTCGTCGTGCATGGTATGCTGCACCTGCAGGGATACGATCACGAGACGGGCTTTGAAGCCCGCGTCATGGAGCGCAAGGAACGCGAGATACTCGCCCGCCTCGGCTATCCCGATCCGTACTGATCCTATGGACCCCTCGCCCAGTCGACCGTCGCTGCTCGAACGCCTCTCCGCGCTGCTCACGCGCGAGCCGGAGGACCGCGAACAGCTCATCGCCCTGCTGCATTCCGCGTATGCGCGCAACCTGCTCGATGCCGATGCGCTGTCCATCATCGAGGGCGCGCTGGCGGTGTCCGACATGCAGGTGCGCGACGTGATGGTGCCGCGCGCGCAGATGCAGCTGATCTCGATCAACGACAGCATGGCGGCGATGACCGCCAAGGCCATCGAAACGGCGCATTCGCGCTTTCCCGTCACCGGCGAGAACCGCGACGACGTCATCGGCATCCTGCTCGCCAAGGACCTGCTGCGACTGCATGCCGGCGAGGACGTCGACGTGCGCGACATGCTGCGCCCGGCCATCTTCATACCCGACTCGAAGCGGCTCAACGTGCTGCTGCGCGAGTTCCGGGCCTCGCGCAACCACATGGCCATCGTGGTGGACGAATACGGCGGCGTGGCCGGACTGGTGACCATCGAGGACGTACTCGAGCAGATCGTCGGGGACATCGAGGACGAGTACGATTTCGACGAGGCCGCAGACAACATCCTGCTCGACCAGGCCGGCCACTATCGGGTCAAGGCCGCCACGGAGATCGCCGCCTTCAACGCCGCCTTCGGCACCCGTTTCGGCGACGGGGAATTCGACACCGTCGGCGGCATGATCATTCATCACCTTGACCGCCTGCCCAAGCGCGGCGAGGTCGTGCATCTCGACGGCCTGCGCATCCAGGTGCTGCGTGCAGACAGCCGCCGGGTGCACACCCTTCTGGTGGACCGGTCGGCGACGACATGAGGCGCGTGGGCGTGCAGGCCGGCGCGGCCCTGCTGCTCGGCGCGGCGTCGGTTCTCGGCTTCGCTCCCTTCAACCTGTTTCCACTGCCTCTCCTGACGCTGGGCGGCCTCGTCTGGCTCTGGCGCACGGCCGCGCCGCGCCGGGCGGCGCTGACCGGCTTCGCCTTCGGCGCCGGGCTGTTCCTCGCCGGCGTCTCCTGGGTGTATGTCAGCATGCATGTCTTCGGCGGCATGCCGCCGTTGCTGGCCGGGCTGGCGGCCTTTCTGTTCTGTTGCCTCTTGGCCGGTTTCCCCGCCCTGGCGGGATTCCTTTTCGCCCGCCTGCGCAGCGGCCGCGCCTTCACCGATGCGCTGCTCGCCGCCGCCGCCTGGACCCTGGCGGAATGGCTGCGCGGCTGGGTGCTGACGGGCTTTCCCTGGCTGGCCTTCGGTTACGCGCAGACGCCGCCGAGTCCGCTCGCCGGCTACGCGCCGCTCGCCGGGGTGTATGGCGTCGGCTTCCTCGCCGCCCTCGTCGCCGCCCTGGCGGGACTGACTTTTCCCACGCGGCGGCACATGGTGCAGGCGGGCATGGCGATCGCGGTAGTGCTGGCCGTCGGCGCCGGCCTGCAGCGCATCGAATGGACGCAGCCTGCAGGCCAGGCGCTGTCGGTGAGCCTGCTGCAGGGGAACGTCGAGCAGAGCCTGAAATGGAAGCCGGAGCGGTTGCAGCAGTCGATGGACACCTATCTGCGCCTGGCGCGCGAACATCCGGCGCGGCTTGTCGTGTTGCCGGAAACGGCGCTGCCGCTCATGCTCGACCGGCTGCCGCGCGATTACGTCGAGGCGCTGCGCCGGCCGGCGCGCGAGCGGGGCGGCGACGTGCTGTTCGGCATCGCGGCGCAGGATGCGCAGGGCCGCTACTTCAACAGCGCGGTCGGTTTCACGCCGGACGGCATGCGGGCCTACGCCAAGCGCCATCTGGTGCCCTTCGGCGAATTCACGCCGCCGGCCTTCGCCTGGACCCTGGCGATCCTGAAAATCCCCATGTCGAATTTTTCTCCCGGAGGCGCCGGCCAGCTGCCGATGACCATCGCCGGCGAGCGGGTGGCGCTGAACATCTGCTACGAGGACATCTTCGGCGAGGAACTGATCCATGCCCTGCCCGAGGCGACGCTGCTGGTGAACCTCTCGAACACGGCCTGGTTCGGCGATTCGCTCGCCCAGCCGCAGCACCTGCAGATCGCCCAGATGCGCGCACTGGAGACCGGCCGTTTCATGCTGCGCGCGACCAATACCGGCATGACGGCCATCGTCGCCCCGAACGGCCGCGTCGAGCGCGTGCTGCCGCCTTTCACCGCGGGGGCGCTGTCCGGCGAGGTGCGCGGCTACAGCGGCGCCACCCCCTATGTGCGCTGGGGCAATGCCGCGGCCCTGCTGCTGGTCGCGGTCGGCCTGGCCGTCGCGCTGCTGCGGTTACGCCGCGGAGCACATTGACCTGGCTGGCGCGGCCACCGAGAATCCGGCCACCCCAACCGAAACACAGGGAGATGAAATGAAAAGAACCGTCCTGGCGCTCTGTTCGGCCTTCTTCCTGCTGCTCGCGACGGGCGCGCAGGCCGCAGCGCCGACCATCGTCAACGCCGCCTTCATCGTGGACGCCATGAAGCGCGGCGTCCTGATCTGGGACGTGCGCAGCGCGGAGGAGTACCGCAAAGGCCACCTGCCCGGCGCGGTGAACATCGGCGATGCCGCGAAGGTGCTGCGCGACGACAACACCGAGGACTTCCTGCCCGTCGACCGCATCGAGAAAATCCTCGGCGCCGGCGGCATCGACCCATCGCGGGAGGTAGTCGTGTACGCCGGGCGAGGCCAATGGAACGCCTATTTCGGCTGGTATGCCCTGCGCCATTTCGGCGGCGACCGGGTGCATGTCTACCACGACGGCATCGACGGCTGGCGCGACGCCGGCCAGGCGATCAGCACGGAAGGCGCCAAGCCGACGCCCGTCGCGCTCAAGCTGCAGGCAAACCCCGAGGTCATCGCAACGACGCAGCAGGTGCGCGCCGCGCTCGGTCGCAGCGACGTGCAGCTGGTCGATGCGCGGACGGCGAAGGAATTCCTCGGCGAGGACATCCGCGCCATCCGCGGCGGGCACATCCCGGGGGCGGTGAACATCCCCTACGAGCAGAACTGGGCCGATCCCGACACCCTGCAGAAGCTGGCTCGGCGCCAGGCGCCCAATAACCAGGGCATGTCGCTGAAGACTGAGGAACAGCTGCGCGCGGTCTATGCAAAACTCGACCCGTCGAAGGAAACCATCGTGTATTGCCAGAGCGGGGCGCGCGCTTCGGAAACGGCGGCCGTACTGCAGGATCTGGGCTTCAAGCGCGTGAAAGTGTACGATTCGTCCTGGCTCGGCTACGGCAACACGCTGGACGCGCCGGCCAACAACGCGACGTTCTTCAACGTCGGCCTGATGAACAACCGGATGGCAGTGCTGCAGCAGCGGATCGACGCACTGGAAAGACAACTTGCGGAGGCAAAGGCGGCCAAGTAGGCCGCCAGGAGGAGGGGGAACGGGGGCTGCGGCCCCCGTTCTTCTTTCGGTTGCCTCAGTAGCCCAGCGCGTGGGCGCCGAGGTCGATGGTCAGGACGGGACGATCCATGGCGGCAGCGGCGGCGCGCACGAAACTGTTCACCCAGGGCGTCGGTTGAGCGTAGGCCGAATCTTTCTGCGTCTTGGCCAGGCAGAGGATCTTGTCCGCCAGCAGCAGCTTGCCGACGGGGTTGGTCGGCACGCAACCGGCCGCCTCGAATTCCTGCCCCAGCCATTCCTGCGCCTTGCGTCCATCCAGGCCGGCGAGATCGGCGTCATGCAGCTCGAACTCGTGGCGTTCGCCGTTGCCGGTGATGATCGTGACGTGGCAGCCCATTTCGCGCTCCAAGATGATTGAACGGGCGAATGTTACCGCATCCGTTCGGCCCGTAAAGTCGCAGGGCCGACAATTGCTTCGCGGCGGCCTTGCCTTGTGAGGAAGCCCGCCGGCGTTTACGATGCGGGCTATGACAAATGCCCCAGACAGAGCCGCTGAAGGGGAGGCGGGGCAACAGCTCGAGCTGCGCCGGCCGGCGGAAGACGGCCTGGAGATCGTCCTTTCCGGATGCTGGCGCCTTGACCAGCCGCTGCCTGCGCGCGAAGCCGTCGAACGCGAACTCACCGCCGTGGTGCGCCGACTGACTTTTGAAACGGCGGCTCTCGGCACATGGGATTCCGGCCTGCTCACTTTCCTCGCCGGCGTGCTGAAGGCCTGCGCCGCGCGAGGCATCGCTGTCGACCAGGGCGGGCTGCCGGAGGGTGTCCGCCACCTGCTCGGCATGGCCTCCGCCGTGCCCGAGCAGAAAGTTTCGCTGCGCGCCGCCGCCGCCGGCGCCCTGCCGGCGCGGGTCGGCGCGGCCACGCTTGAACTCCTCCGCGGCGCGCCGGCCATGCTGCGTTTCCTCGGCGAGATCACCCTGTCCTTCCTCCGTCTCCTCGGGGCGCGCGCCCGCTTCCGCATGAGCGACATGTGGCTGGAGGTGGAGCAGGTGGGTCCGCGCGCTCTGCCCATCGTCTCGGTGATCAGCTTTCTCGTCGGCCTCATTCTCGCCTACCTCGGCGCCGACCAGCTGCGCCTGGTCGGAGCGCAGATCTTCATCGCCGATCTGGTGGCCATCGGCATGGTGCGCGAGGTCGGCGCGCTGATGACCGGCATCATCATCGCCGGGCGCACCGGCGCCGCCTTCGCCGCCCAGCTCGGCACCATGCAGGTGAACGAGGAGATCGACGCCTTCCGCACGCTGGGCATCTCGCCGGTCGACTTCCTCGTGCTGCCGCGCATGCTGGCACTGATGCTGATGGTGCCGCTGCTCACCCTCTATTCGGGCTTCGTCGGCATGTTCGCCGGGCTGCTGGTTTCGGTCACCATCTTCGACATCAGCCTGTTCGAGTACTACAACGAGACGCTGCGCGCGCTCGAGCTCAAGCACTTCTGGGTCGGCCTGTCGAAGGGCACGGTGTACGGTGCCATGGTCGCCTTCGCCGGCTGCCTGCGCGGCATGCAGTGCGGCCGCAGCGCCGAGGCGGTGGGCGAGGCGGCCACCTCGGCGGTGGTGACCGGCATCCTGCTCATCACCATCGCCGCCTCGGTAATGACCATCGTCTATTACCAGCTCGATATCTGATGAACCAACCCTCGCATATCGCGGTCAGCAATCTCTCCATGGCCTACGGCGATTTCGTCGTGCAGAGCGGCATCGATTTCCGCGTCAGGCAGGGCGAGGTCTTCATCATCATGGGCGGCAACGGCTGCGGCAAGACGACGCTGATGCGCGCCCTGATCGGCTTGCAGCGCCCCGCTGCCGGCACGGTGTGCTACGACGGCGAGGATTTTTGGAGGGCCGCGGACGAGGACCGCGAGCGCCTCAAGCGCCGCCTCGGCATCATGTTCCAGGGCGGCGCGCTGTGGAGCTCGCTCACCCTGGCCGAGAACGTCGCCCTGCCGCTGGCCGAATACACGGATTTCCCGCCTGCGCGCATCGCCGAGATCGTATCCTTCAAGCTCGCCCTGGTTGGCCTGGCCGGCTTCGAGGACTTCTATCCCTCGGAGCTCTCCGGCGGCATGAAGAAGCGGGCCGGCCTGGCGCGCGCCATGGCGCTCGACCCGGACATCCTCATCATCGACGAGCCGTCCTCCGGCCTCGATCCGCTGACGGCGCGCCGCCTCGACGACCTCATCCTCGAGTTGCGCGACAGCCTCGGCACCACGGTCATCGTCATCTCGCACGACCTGGCGAGCATCCTCGCCATCGGCAGCGACTCGATCTATCTGGACGCCGACACGCGCACCATGATCGCCACGGGCAACCCGCGCGAGGCGCTGCGCTCGGGCGACCCGCGCGTGCGCCACTTCCTCACGAGGGGTTCTGAATGAGCAGAAAAGCCGATCCCACCTTGATAGGCATCTTCGTCCTCGGCGCGATCGCCCTGGCGGTGACGACCATCCTGCTGGTGGCCGGGGACGACTGGTTCCGCAAGCACAGCAAGCACACGCTGTATTTCGAGGGGGCGGCGCACGGCCTCCAGGTGGGTGCGCCGGTGGTCTTCCTCGGCGTCAAGGTCGGCACCGTCAAGGACATCCAGCTCGGGCTCGACGAGTCGAACCACAAGTTCGTCGTGCCGGTCACCATCGAGGTCGAGCCGCACGTAGTGCGCACCAAGAGCGGTGAGAAGATCGACCTGCGCGACCGCGAGACGCTGAAGAGCCTGGTCGAGCGCGGACTGCGCGGACGGCTGCGCCTGCAGAGCATCCTCACCGGCCAACTCTATGTCGACCTCGATTTCCATCCCGACAAGCCGGCGCGCTTCGTCGCCCCCGATCCGGCCATCAGCGAGATACCGACCATCCGCACCGCCGTGCAGGAGCTGACCAGCAAGCTGGAGGGCTTTCCGATGGACAAGTTCCTCGCCGACGTGGCGTCCATCGGCACGGCCCTGAGCCGGACGCTCGACACGCCCGAGGTGCGCAATCTGCCGCGCCGCCTCGACGCCACGCTGAAGCATCTGGAATCGCTGGCGGCGCGGCTGGATGCGAAGAGCGGGCCGATTCTCGAGGAAACGCGGGCCGATCTGACCGAGATGAAAAAGGCGCTGCAGGCGGCGCAGGCCGCCATGGCGCGCCTGGAGGTCGCGGCGGACCGCGTCGGTGCGCTGGCGGGCGCCGACTCCGAACTGGTGCGCAACCTGACGCGCGCCAGCGAGGAACTGGCGGGGGCCGCCCAGACGGTGCGACGGCTGGCTGAGGCGGAGTCGCCGACGGTGCAGCACGCCAACCAGGCGCTGAAGGAAATCGCCCGCGCCGCCGAGGCGCTACGCCAGTTGGCGGAGCTGCTCGAGCAGCAGCCGGATGCGATCCTGCGGGGCAAGCGCAAGACGGAAAACCACTGAGGCGCGACGCATTCAGAGAGTAAAAGCCTGTAAAATCGCGCTTTTGCGATTCACAGGCTTTTTTCCATGACCACCAGACCGACGTTCCAGGAAATCATCCTGCGCCTGCAGGAGTTCTGGGACAAGCAGGGCTGCGCGCTGCTGCAGCCCTACGACATGGAGGTCGGCGCCGGCACCAGCCACACCGCGACCTTCCTGCGCGCCCTCGGCCCGGAGCCGTGGAAAGCCGCCTACGTGCAGCCCTCGCGCCGGCCCAAGGATGGCCGCTACGGCGAGAACCCCAACCGCATGCAGCACTACTACCAGTACCAGGTGGTGTTGAAGCCGGCGCCGAAGGACATCCTCGATCTCTATCTCGGTTCGCTCGAGGCGCTCGGCTTCGACCTGAAGAAGAACGACGTGCGCTTCGTCGAGGACGACTGGGAGAACCCGACGCTGGGCGCCTGGGGCCTCGGCTGGGAAGTGTGGTTGAACGGCATGGAAGTCACGCAGTTCACCTATTTCCAGCAGGTCGGCGGCATCGACTGCAAGCCGATCACCGGCGAGATCACCTACGGCCTGGAGCGCCTGGCGATGTACCTGCAGGGCGTCGAGAACGTCTTCGACCTCGTCTACGCGCCGGGTCTAAGGTACGGCGACGTCTTCCACCAGAACGAGGTCGAGCAGAGCGCCTACAACTTCGAGCACAGCAACGTCGACTTCCTGCTGCACGCCTTCGGTGCGCACGAGGGTAATGCACAACATCTGATGGCACAGCAGCTCGCGCTGCCGGCCTACGAGCAGGTATTGAAGGCGGCGCATACCTTCAACCTGCTCGATGCGCGCGGCGCCATCTCGGTCACCGAGCGCGCCGCCTACATCGGTCGCATCCGCAACCTGGCGCGGAGCGTCGCGCAGAGCTATGTCGACAGCCGCGCCCGCCTCGGCTTCCCGATGGCGCCGAAAGCCTGGGCCGAGGAAGTGACGACGGCGCTGGCGAAGAGGGCGGACTGACATGACGACGAAAAATCTGCTCGTCGAGCTCTTCGTCGAGGAACTGCCGCCCAAGGCGCTGAAGAAGCTGGGCGAGGCTTTCGCCACGGCGCTGACGGCGAGCCTGAAGTCCCAGGGACTGATCGATGCGACGTCGGTGGTCGCGCCCTATGCGTCGCCGCGCCGCCTTGCCGTTTATGTTTCGGCGGTTGCCGGCAAGGCCGCCGACAAGGCGGTGCAGCAGAAGCTGATGCCGGTCGCAGTCGGGCTGGATGCTGCCGGCGATGCCACGCCCGCATTGCTGAAGAAGCTCGCCGCACTGGGGGTAGATGCGGGCGCCGACGCTTCCGTCGTGCCCAAGCTCAAGCGCGCCATGGATGGCAAGGCCGAAGCCCTGTTCCTCGATAACGTCGTGCCCGGCGCCACCCTGGCGGAAGGGCTGCAGGCCGCGCTGGAAGCGGCGCTCGCCGCGCTGCCGATTCCCAAGGTGATGAGCTACCAGTTGGCCGACGGCTGGAGCAGCGTCAACTTCGTGCGCCCGGCACATAAGCTCGTCGCATTGCATGGCAACGAAGTCGTGCCGGTGTCTGTCCTCGGACTGAATGCCGGGCGCGAGACGCTGGGCCACCGCTTCGAAGCCGCTTATTCGGTCGTCTCGATCCGCGACGCCGACACTTACGCGCAGCAGCTGGAAACGGAAGGCGCGGTGATTGCCGGTTTCGCCGTGCGCCGGGCCGAGATCGAGCGGCAGCTGAAGGCCGCCGCGGCGAAGGAGGGCCTCCATCCCATCGAGGACGAGGCCCTGCTGGATGAAGTGACGGCGCTGGTCGAACGTCCGAACGTGCTGACCTGCCGGTTCGAGCAGGAATTCCTCGACGTGCCGCAGGAATGCCTGATCCTCACCATGAAGGCCAACCAGAAGTACTTCCCGCTGCTGGACGCCGCCGGCAAGCTGACCAACACCTTCCTCGTCGTCAGCAACATCCGGCCGGTCGATCCCTCCGCGGTGATCGGCGGCAACGAGCGCGTCGTGCGCCCGCGCCTGGCCGACGCCAAGTTTTTCTTCGACCAGGATCGCAAGAAATCCCTGATGGACCGCATCCCCGGCCTGGCCAAGGTGGTCTACCACAACAAGCTCGGCACCCAGGGCGAGCGCGTCGAGCGCGTCGCGGCTTTG
>Ga0233425_10011261_pt1 | contig 10511 bp, 5 predicted proteins | sample Watercolumn_Towu_2_FD_181712 | JGI IMG/M metagenome (GOLD analysis project Ga0233425, IMG submission 181712) | Freshwater microbial communities from Lake Towuti, South Sulawesi, Indonesia - Watercolumn_Towuti2014_140_MG | ecosystem: Environmental > Aquatic > Freshwater > Lake | place: Indonesia... | reverse complement strand
GCGCTGGCTGCGCTCCGGCCGCGAGCGCTCTGGGGGCGCATGGCGGGGTGCCTCCCGGCGTCCACGGTGCCGTGCACGCGCACCATGCTCGAGGGAAGCGGCGCTGGCTACCTGGCGGGGCTCTCGAACTTCTCGGCCTCGCGCGCCAGCGACGTGTCATTCCCCGTGCTCGCGGCGCGTGCCGGCCTGCGACTCGCGGTGGCCTCGGACCACACCCTCATCAACATGTGCAAGGACCTGGGCGGACCGCGCCTGCACTACGGGGGGGAGAAGGTCCCCGTCTTCGCCTGGGACGAAGCGGCACAGGCCCGAGTGGCCGAGTGGATGCGCGACGACGCAGCGGACGCCTATCTGATCCACCTGGTGGACCTCGACAAGGTCTCGCACGCCGCCGGGCCTGGCACCCCGCTCTACCAGCGCGAGGTCCGGGGCGCGGATCGCGCCATCGCCGCCATTGCCGCGCTGCTCGCGCCGTCCGACGCGCTCATCGTCGTGGGGGACCATGGGCACGACGAGTTCGGCAGCCACACGCCGGACCCGGGCTACCTCGCCGTCGGTCCGCTGTTCACCCCGGGCAGGCTCGACCTCAGGCAAGCGACCAGCGCGCTCCTGCTCAGCGTGGCAGCCGGCACACCGTTGCCGAAGAGCTACGAGGGTGACGTGCCCGGCGAAGGGATCAGGGTGCCGTTCGGCGGCGACCCCGAGGCACGCCGACACATCGCGGCGGAGGTGGACCGGGAGCGCGAGAACCGGCGAGCCCGGGCCCGCGCCGGCGTTTCGCGCTTCTTGCCAGGGCTGGGGCTCGCTCTCTTCGCGCTCGTCGCCTTCGCCTTCGAGCGTGGCAAACGCATGCCGGCGGCCGCCATCGCGCTCGTCGCTGCGGCGCTGGCCTGGGGCATGGGCTCGGTCTGGTCCGTCTACGGCCGGCCGCTGCTCTGGCAAGGGCCCACGCGAAACGTGCTGCATCACGTCGGGCTCCTGGTCGTGTTCGTCGGCTGCTCCACCGCGCTCTTGGGGCGGTTCTCGCGCTTCGGTCGCGCCGCCCGCGTCGGTATCGCGCTGCTCGCGTTCCCCTTCGTGGTCCCCCTGGTCGGGGACGACTACTTCGGTTCGCCGACCTCGCTCGCGCGCTTCTTCGTGCCAGCGCTCGCCCTCCTGGTGTACGCGGAGCTGCGATCGCGCTCGCGGTGGGCGTTCGCCGCCTTGGGCGCGAGCGCGGGAGCCGTTGCGCTCACCCTCGGGCCGGTCCCCAACGGCGAAGCCTGGCTTCCGGCGACTGGCGCGGCCGCGTTGGGCGCGCTCGCGATCGCCGCGTGCAGCGAGCCAGCACGACGCGTGCGAGCCGCGCTCGGCTCGCTGTTCGTGCTTGTTCTGCTGGGCGCCGGCATGGGCTTTGGCGCGCGGGCCACCCTCGCGCTCTCGCTGCTGGCGGTCGCCACCGCGTGCTTCGCGCGCTCCGGGGCCCGCCACGCGCCCGCGGCGATCTCCCTGGTCGGCGCCGCTGCAGTCTTTCTCGCCTACTGGGGCAGCCTGCGCAGCTTGCGCTTCGAGCAGGTCCGCTTCGACTTCGTCTTCGGCGTCATTCCAGCGAGCGTGCCCGAAGCGACGGTGGCGGTGTTGGGTGGTGTGCTCACGCTCTTGAAGTACGGCTTCGTGCCTTGGGTGATCGTCTCGGCAACCCCTCACCTCGACAGCGCGACGCACGGCCTGCGCCTCGCGGGTTGGCTGCTTCTCTCGGCGCTGCTCCACTCCGCGTGGGTCGCCGGGGCTGCGCTCGACCCGGTGTCTCGCTACCACGAGACCGGGATCCAGGTCGCTTGTCTGGTGGGCGCGCTGGCGCTGCTCTCGGTAGCTGCGGTCGCACTCTCGGGGCGGGATCGCGCCGAAGTCGAGACCGTCGACGCGCGCGCGACGCAGCCGGGCACCACCGCCTAGCGCCTGTCGCACCCGGGGCACACCCGGCGTGCCCCGCTTGCCTCGTCACGGGCGACAAAGCTGCGCGCGCCCCCGAGCCGTACGCAGGCGTTGCGGCGACCGCGTCCGGCGAGCGGGCGCCGGGTGCTGGCACATCGAATGCAACTGCTTCGAGCGTGTCATGCCCGGGCGTTTTCGCTGGAGCTCGCTGGCCGCCCTGAGCGTCGCTTGGACGGTGTCGACGAGCGTCGCCGCCCAGCCCGGCGAGCCAGGTGACGGCTGGTGGCAAGATCGCCGGGGCAGGGTCCACGCGTTCGAGCGCACCTACGCGGATTGGTCTCCGGAGCGCTACGGAGCACGACCGTGGCGCGCTGCCGCCGAGATGCTGGTCCTCTTGGGGCTCGGCACGGCCTGGTACTGGGCTAAGCGGGAACAGAACGTCGTGGACTGGGACTTCCCGTCCGTCGAGGACAGGCTGCTCACCTTCGACGCCGTGCGCTTCGACAACAACTGGTTCGTCACCAACCACGTGCTGCACCCCGCTGCCGGGTCGGCCTACTACGGCTTCTCGCGCGTGAACGGCCTGAGCCCCTTCGCGGCCATCGGCTACTCCGCAGCGTCGTCCGCGGCCTTCGAGTGGGGACTCGAGGTGTTCGAGAAGGTGAGCATCAACGATCTGATCTACACGCCCTTGGGCGCTTGGGCGTCGGGCGAGTGGTTCTTTCAGCTCGGGGACTACCTGAACAGCGGGCCTCGTGGATCGGGGAACCGGTTCCTCGCCTACACGCTCGGTGCCCCGCGTTGGGCTCACGACGCCTGGGACGGCGCGACGTCGCCGCCGCCTCTGCCGCTCGACGAGCTGGGCTTCTCCAGCGCGTTCTGGCACCGCTTTGCTCTGCTCTATGGGGTCTCCGGTGTCGACAACGAGGCCGGCAAGAGCGGGCTCGTCCACGACTTCACGCTCGAGGGCGAGCTGGTTCGGATGCCGGGCCACCTCCGCCCCGGTCACTTCGAGCGTGGCTTCGGCGAGGGGAACTTCGTCGACATGCGTACCCGCATGAGCTTCGACGAGACGGGCTTCGCCGACGTGGACCTCTACTTCTCCGCCGACATCGCCGGCTACTACCACCAGGAGCTCTCGCGGGCGCCCGGCGGAGTGCGTGGGGGCGCCTTCTCGGGGGCGGTGAACACGCAGGGGCGCTTCGTCAACCGCTGGCTCCTCAGGCGCCGCGACGGCTACGCCATCGCCCACCTGCCGGGGCCCGCGTTCCGCGTGTGGCTGGCGGATGGGCCGCTCGCATTTCGCGCGTTCGGCGCCGCGCATCTGGACTTCGCCGGCGTGCGCGCTCTGCCCTTCGACCGCTGGGTGACTCAGTACGGTAGCGCGGGCGTGAAGACGGTGCTCCAGAAGGAGTCGTACTACTACGCGCACGGGAGCTCGGCCTACGCGCAGGCGGAGCTCGCGTACGCGGGCACGGCGCTCGGAGCGCGGGCGTTCTTCGGGCACTACGAGTCCATCGAGGGCCTCGACCGTGAGCAGGAGCAGGTGTACCGCGACGTCCACAGCGCCGACGAGATCCTGGAGGGGGTGGTCTGGCTCGGCCACACCACGCCGGGGGCCCCGCTCCACATCCGCCTCACGGGGGAGCAGACCTACCGCTGGAGCCGCGTGACCCCCATCGGCGTGACGCGCTGGGATCGCCGGGTCTCGCTCAACGTCGGTCTCGGTTTCTGAGCTCGGCCCGCGAGCCCTTGGGCTCGGGCGTCCAGTCGTAGGCCGCCTCGACGTGAGCCACCAAGGGCAGGTGGTCGGAGCCGCCGACGTTGTTGACCCAGGCGTTGAGCGGCTCGAACGCCTGATCGAAGAGGATGTGATCGAGGGTCTGCGTGAGCTGGTTGGCCACGGAGCTCGAGCGCCAGGTGTGTTGTCCCGGCCGGTAGAGCGGCAAGATGTTGCGGAAGCCGCGGCCTTCCAGGAAACCCACGGCGGCGCCGTCCAGGCCCTCGTTGAAGTCGCCCAGAACGATGCTCGGTAGGCCGTTGCTGCACTGCTCGACGAAGAGCTGGATCTCGTACAGGTGGTCGTCGTTCGAGCTCAGGTACGAGCTCATCACGTTGCCGTTACCCGCGTGCTTCGAGCGCAAGTGCACGTTCAGGATCTGGAACTTCCCGTCGGGTGTGTCCACGACCACGTGCCACGCCGGGTGCCAGCCGTTGGGCCCAGGGTGCCAGCCGCTGTCTTCCACCGGGAATTTCGAGAGCACGGCGAGACCCGCGGGGCCGGGCCAGTGGTGGCGGTAGATCTGGTACGGGTACTCCTCCGAGTAGCGCTCGCGCAGCACGGTTTCGAACTCGGGAGTCGTCTCCTGAAGGCAGATCACGTCGGCGTGGTTGCGGCCCACGGCGGCCACCGTCCCCGGGTCGTCGTGGTCTCCGGACTCGACGTTGTACGACTGGATCTTGAAGTGTGGGACGCCGGGCGTCGGCTCCCGGGGCTCGAGCGGCCTCTCGCCGCACGCCACGCACGAGAGCACGAGCGCCCCCACGCCGAGCTTCGTAGCCGTGCCGCGCATGCGAGCGAGCAGTCTGGCACGGGATCTTCGCGGGTCAACTCGACCTCCGTCACGCTTCGGTCATGACGAGCGGGTGTTGCCGCCGCAGCGACCTTCGGGCCTACTCTCGCCGATGAAGGTCTTGGTCACGGGCGGCGCCGGGTTCATCGGCAGCCACGTCGCCGACGCGCTGGTCGGCCGTGGGCACGAGGTCGCCGTCGTCGACGACCTCTCCAGCGGCAAGCGCGAGCAAGTGCCGGCGTCAGCCCGGTTTCGGCAGGAGGACGTGCGTAACGCCGGGCGTCTGCGCGAGATCTTCGACGAGCTCCGCCCGGACGTCGTTTGCCATCAGGCGGCGCAGGTCAGCGTCTCGCTCAGTGTCCGGGAACCGGTGCTCGACGCGAGCGTCAACGTCATCGGCACCTTGAACGTGCTCGAGGCGGCGAAGCACGCTGGCACGAAGCGCGTCGTGTTCGCGTCCACGGGCGGTGCCATCTACGGAGAAATCCCCGAGCCGGAGCGCGCGACGACCGCACGGGCGCCGCACGCGTTCAGCCCCTACGCGGCAGCGAAGTTGGCGTCGGAGGCGTACCTGGAGGTCTACCGGAGCCAGTACGGGCTCGAATACCGCGTGCTGCGTTACGCCAACGTGTACGGGCCGCGACAGGATCCGCACGGCGAGGCCGGCGTGGTCGCCATCTTCTCCAAGCGCTTGCTGGCGGGCGAGCCGCTCACCGTGTTCGCCAAGAAGGCGGTCGGCGACGACGGGTGTGTGCGCGACTACGTGTACGTGGCCGACGTGGTGCGCGCCAACGTGGCCGCCGTCGAAGGCGAGCTCGTCGAGCACGTCACGAACGTGGCTACCGGTGTCGGTACCACGACCACCCAGATTGCCCTGGGGCTCGCCGCCGCGCTGGGCATCGCGCCCCAGCTCGGGCACGCCCCGCCGCGCCCCGGCGACCTCGAGCGCTCGGTGCTCGAGCCCGCCGCGTGGATGGGCCGCCTCGTCGCCCTCGACCTGGGGCTGGCGGAGACCGCGCGCTGGTTCGCCGCGCAGGATCCCGGGCGCAGCTAGTCGCGCTCGGCGCGGTGCCACATGCGCTCAAGCGCCGCCGACCCGACGGCTCTTTCCCGTCGCCAGTCGGCGAGGCACGCGCCTCCCCGCCGCAACCAAGGGGATTCGTTGGCGCCCCGCCCCACGCGGGCCGGCCTCGCCGGCGTTCACGGGGCGAAGCTCGACACGCCTTCAGTTGCTCGACCCATGCGTGGGTGGTAGACGGGCGCCGCTTCGCGCCCAGGCTGGTGCGCGTCGAGCATCACGGGAGCCCAGCGTCGTGAACAGAGCCTCTGCCTTCTCACTCCTGATCCTGTCGGCCGGCCTGGCCTTCTCTTGCGCCGAGAGCGAGACCAGCAACTCCGCGGCCATGAGCTGCGGCGACGGCAAGATCTCCGGCGCAGAGGTCTGCGACGGCACGGACCTCGGCGGGAAGACCTGCGCGACCGAAGGCTACGACGCCGGGCAGCTCGGCTGCACGCCGTTCTGCATCTTGAACACCGCGGCGTGCTGCAACGACCAGTGCGTCAACGTGGGCGACACCACCTGCGAGGGCAACCTGCTCCGCACTTGCATGCAGGTCTCGGGTGGTTGCCGCACTTGGGTCGACAGCGAGGACTGCGCCAAGAGCGGCAAGACCTGTCAGATCTCCGGCGGCCCGGCGACCTGCAAGAGCTCGAGCTGTCAGGACGCTTGCACGGACGTCAACGACACGCAGTGCAACGGCACCGCCATCGAGTTCTGTGCCGCCGGCCCCGACGGCTGCAAGCTGTGGGCGAAGTCCAGCGACTGCGCGGACAAGGGCCAGAGCTGTGACGACTCGAGCGGGACAGCTCAATGCTCCGGGACGTGCACGGACGCCTGCAAGGCCGGCGAGCTGAAGTGCAGCGGCAACGTGCTGCAGGAGTGCGCGACGAGCGCAGGCGGTTGCCTGGGCTGGGCCACCAAGACCGACTGCGCGGCCTCGGGCGGCGTGTGCTCGTCGAGCACCGGCACGGCGGCGTGCAACTCGGGCTGCGCGACGAGCTGCAACAAGGAGGGCCTGCAGGTTTGCTCGAACAATGCCGTGCAGACCTGCACCAAGGGCACGAACGGTTGCCTCGATTGGGTCAAGACCCAGGACTGCGCGAGCTTGCTGTGCAAGCTCGGCGCCGGCGGCACCGCGAAGTGCGAGGGTATCTGCGCCAACCCTTGCCCGACGCTCGCCGCCAAGCAGTGCAACGCCAACGTGGTGGAGCAGTGCCAGACGACTCCGGGTAACTGCCAGGAGTGGAAGATCACCCAAACCTGCCCGCTAGGGCAGGCCTGCGACTCCACGGGTGGCACCTTCAGCTGCAAGACGGCGACGCCCACCGGTGAGGACTGCGGCCACGTGATCGTGGTGCAGAAGGGCCTGAACACCATCAACTGGACGGCCAGCAAGAACGACTACCTGACGACCACGCCGTCCTGCTCCTTCGCTTCGGTGGACGGTCCGGACGTCGTGCTGGTCTACCAGCCGACCTTCACCGGCACCGTGGACTTCAGCTTCGAGAAGCCCGACTCCACGCGCTGGGTGGCGGTGGTCGCGAGCGGCGTGTGCGGCAACCTGTCGACGCAGTTGTCCTGCGTCTCGGAGTACAGCTACACGTCCATGGGTGAGAGCTTCTCGGTGACCGCCGGGACGACGTACTTCTTCTACGTCGCGGACACGACCAGTGGGTCGGCGCCGCTCTCGAACCCGCTGAAGCTCCAGCTCACCGAGATCAACTGCAGCACCTTCAGCGCCGGCGCCGTGACCCTGAGCCCCGCGAACGGCGCCACCACCAGCACGCTCAAGCCGAAGCTCCAGGTGACCTTCGAGACCGCGGTGAACACCGCGGCGGGAACGGTCACGCTGACGGGCAACAAGGGCACGAGCCTCAGCTACAACATCGCGACCGCCAGCGAGGTCAGCTTCTCCACCGACGACAAGACCATGACCATCGCGCCGGCGAGCACCTTCCCGCCGGGCGAGGTCGTCACCGTGAGCTGGAGCGGGATCAACGACGCGAAGTGCTCGAAGCCGTTGAAGCCCGCGGCCTGGAGCTTCACCGTCATCACGCCGCCGTGCGCGGCAGGGACCGGCGGCATGGTCGGCAAGACCGTGACCAAGCTGCCCACCGGCACCGCCTCCAGCTACCCGTCCGTGTACTACGTGGTGCCTGAGCAGGGCTCCGGCGGCAACGTGTACTTCGGGGGCTCGACCGAGCTCTGGCGCATCCCGAAGACGGGCGGGACGGCCGTGGAGCTGACCAACACGGCGGGGCTCACCTCGACGCACCTGGGCTACGACATGGTCCTGAACGGCAACGACGTCTTCACCATCGAGTCGAAGTCCACGGGGACGACGGGCTTCGTCTGGCGCATCTCCAAGGACGCCGGCCAGAGCTGGAGCATCACCGACTTCGCGACTTTCCCGTCCGTCCCCGCTGACAACTTCGACACCGGGACCGTGTACAAGGGACGCATCTACCTGCTCGCGGTGGACACCGTGCAGATCTGGTCGCTGGACGCGCTGGCGGCGAGCCCGCCGACCACCGCCAAGCTCGAGGCGACCCTGCCGAACGAGGGCTCCTGCTACGGCATCGCCGTGGACGACAAGTACTTCTACGTCGCTTGCGGCGACAATGACCGGCTACTGCGCGTGGACCGCGCGACCTCCGCGGTCACGCTGCTCACCGACTCGCTCGACATCTCGACCACGCAGAACTCCCTGCACGCGAAGGACACGACGGGCGACGGCACCGCCGACTTCCTCTACCTGAAGGGAGGCGACGACATCGTGTACTTCACCTGCAACCCGGCCGGCGCCACGCCCTACAGCGACGTCCTGGTCAGCTACGGCACGAACTACTCGAGCTACGGTCTCGGCCTCGACGCCAGCGCGAACAAGCTCTACGCCTTCGACGACTCCACCTACGAGCTGGTCGTCATCCAGTGACGAAGCTGGTCGGCCGCTTGCCCCTCGCGCGACTCCGCCGCGAGGGGCTCGTGCGCCTGGCATTTCCACCCTACGACGTGTGCGTCGCGCTGGTCGGCGACGCACCCCGTGCCATCGAGGACGGCTGCAACCACGCCGGCGCGAGCCTCTCGGAGGGGTCGCAGGACGGAGACCACGTCACCTGCCCGATGCACGGCTACGTCTTCTCGCTCAGCACCGGCGCGCTGGTGGCGCCCGCCGGTCTGTGCGGCGACCAACGGCGCTTCTCCGCGCGGATCGAAGGCGACGACGTCGTGGTCGAGGACGACTTCGAGCTGGAGATCCGCTAGGCTTCTGCCTGCCCGATGCGAACCCGCTGCGTGCCTTTGGGCCTCAGTCTGCTCGCGCTCGCGGGCAACGCGGGGGCGACGCCCATTCCGCGTTGGGCTGACCTGCTCGAGCACCGGCGCGTGAAGAGCGTGGTCGCGCTCGAGAAGCCCGTGTCGCAGCCGCTCTACTCGAGCACGCAGGTGGTCGCCATCGACACCAAGCTCGACGTCGCGCCGGCGACCGGCGTCGTCGCCGGTCACGTGGACCTGAAGGTGAAGGCGCTGACCGGGGTCACGTCCGTCGCGCTCTTGCTCGACGGCGGGCTCGTCGCGTCCACCGCGACCGCCCCCGGGCAGAGCGTCGGCGTCTCCAACCAGTCGGTCCAGGGCTACGCGATGGTCTCCCTCTCGCTCGCGCCCGGCCTCGCGCCCGGCGAGGAAGTGACGCTCTCGGTCGACTACGCGGGGACGCTCGAGTGCAAGACCCAAGGCTGCTACGCCGGCGCCTCGCTCGCGTTCGTGTCCGAGAACGGCGCCATCCCAGGCGTTTACGACCAGGACAACCTGGGCGGCTACAACGCCTGGGGCGCCAGTCGGTCCCTCGAGATCTCGGTCCCCGCGGGCACCACGGTCGTCGCCAGCGGTGATCGGGTGTCGATCACGCCGGCGGGCGCGAAGACCACGACGAAGTGGGCGATCCCCGCCTACCACTCCTACGGCGGCAATATCGTGATGATGGGGCCGTTGGCCGAGACCGCGGTCGGCGGCACGAGCGTGCCCACTTCGATCTTCACCGCGTCGAGCGGGCCGAGCTATGCCACGAAGTGGACGAGCTGGATGCAGGACATCTTGCCGTTCCTGGACGCGCAGGCCGGGCAGAAGCTGCCGTACCCCGCCCTCAAGGTGTTCAAGCTTCCGCTCGGGTGGTTGGACATCTTCCGCGGCACGGCCGGCCATGGGCTCACGCTGCTCTCCGAGGACTACGCCAGCGGTGGCGACGCCTACTTCGAGGAGACGCTGGCCCACGAGAATGCGCACCAGTGGTGGGGTGTGTTGGTCTCGCCGACGGACATCCTGGTCACCCGCTGGCTGGTGGAGGGGCTCGCAACCTTCAGCCAGATCGACTTCGCCGCTCAGGTTCAGAACGCCTCGGTCCCCCGCGAGGAGTACCTGGCGCGGCGCTACCGCGAGCACTGGATGCTGGTGAAGTACCTGGGCGATGCGAGCCTGCCGCTGGTGCTCGGGAGCTCGACCGAGGTTCCCCAGGACAGCATCCAGAACACGCTCTGGGCCTACATCCGCTCGTCGGCGTTGCTCGAGTACTTGCGCGTGGTGGTGGGGGACGCGCCGTTCGCCCAGCTCCTCCAGAGCTGGGCCAAGGACTGCGCGCAGAAGCTCTGCGACAGCGCCGACTTCCTGGCTCTGCTCGAGCAGGTGAGCAATGAGGACTTCGATCCGGTGTTCGCGCAGTGGGTCCAGGCCGGTACCGCCGCGGCGCCCAGGCTCGCGTTCAGCCAGAGCGGCGGAAAGCTGAGCGTGACGGCCGCGGACATCGACGGTCTGGTGGTGCCCCTCGAGCTCTGGATCACGCTGGCGGACGGCGCGCTGAAGAAGGAGCGTGTGCGCTTCGAGGGCTCGAAGCCCGTCGAGATCGCGCTCACCGGCTCCGCACGCAGCGTGCGCCCGAACCCGCGGCAGGACGGCATGATCTGGAGCCGCTC
>Ga0233425_10011260_pt1 | contig 10515 bp, 12 predicted proteins | sample Watercolumn_Towu_2_FD_181712 | JGI IMG/M metagenome (GOLD analysis project Ga0233425, IMG submission 181712) | Freshwater microbial communities from Lake Towuti, South Sulawesi, Indonesia - Watercolumn_Towuti2014_140_MG | ecosystem: Environmental > Aquatic > Freshwater > Lake | place... | reverse complement strand
CCAGGTCAAAGTCGCTTGCCACCTCGTCGGAGCCAAAGCTCATCGAGATGATGGTGCCGTTGGGGTCGCTCTGGCCCATCGCCACGGCCACGTCGACGGCCGGCGGGTAGTACACCCCGTCGACCGTCTTGCCGCTGAGGAGGTCCTCGGTCAGGCTGGTCTCGGCCAGCACCAGGCGAATCTTGGCGGCCGGGGCGATGGCGTGGGCCCACTGCACGTCCAAGGCGATCTCCGCGGCCCAGATGTCGACGACGGCGGGCTGGACGCCCTGGGCAAACACGATCTCGACGGTGGTCTTGGGCAGGCCAAACTCGTCGCAGAAGTTGTCCAGGTCCGCCTGGATCGTGTTGCTGTAGAAGGCGTCAATGATGGTGATGACCTGGCCGGCCCCGAAGTTGTTCTGATGGTCGAGCGTGTTGAAGATGACCTTGTAGTTTCCGGCCTGAAGGACATCCAGGCCGTAAGCGGCGCGGATCTGGTCGGGCGTCAGTCCGGTCACGTCGGCGTTGAAGGCCTTGGGATTGGTGTCGGGGCCGATGATGAACTGGGGCTTCCACATGGCGGCGCGCCCGGTGTTAATCTGATTGGCGCCGGCGCCGCCGTCGGCGCCATCCTCGCTGTCCTCACCGGTGTTGATCAGGTCGTCGCCATCGCCGCCGTCAATCAAGTCAGCGCCTCGCCCGCCCAGAATGCGGTCGTTGCCGGCGCCGCCCCAGACCCGGTCGGCGCCGGCCTGGGCTACGATCAGGTCGTTGCCGTCGTTGCCGTAGATGACGTCGGCGCCCGATGCGCCGATGAGCGTGTCGTTGCCGGCGCCGCCGTCGATATAGGCGGGTTTCTTCAGCGAGTAGAGCGAGTCGTCGATCTCGATGCGGTCGTTGCCGGGCTTGCCCAGAATCTTGATCGAGTTGACGACGGCGCGCGAATAGACGCGGCGAACGCCGTTGTCCCAGACCTCCATGAGCTTGAGGCCACCGGGGAGGCACTTGATCGTGATGGCATCATCGCCCGGCGTGCCGACGATGGTGAGCAGGCCGCTGTTGAGCGTGGTCGACAGCAGCGTGCGCCCCTCGAGTTGTTCGAGAACCGGCCGGATGGCTTGCCGAAGGGGTTGACGAGTCCGCAGCGATCCCTGGGTGTTGAGCATGTTGTGTTCCTCCGATGGCGGAACCGACGCCGGGGCAGACCATCTCTGCCGCAACCTTGCAGTATAAACGCCGGCCGGAGCGTGGGGCAATACCCATCCGGCCGATTTCGCGGGCCACCGGATGCACTTATCGGCGCGACCAAGCTCCCGCCGACAGGAGACCCGGCCCGATGTCCCATACGCTTGACGAGGGGCCGCTATTGCCGCTCAAGGCGCTACTTGCTCTGGTTCCTCGCCTTGGACGCCTCCAGCAGCTTCTGGAACTGATCGAAGAAGAGCAGTTCGACGTGGCCGTCGACGAAGCCCACGTTGAGTTGCTGGGGCGGCTGGCGGTAGGCCTCGTGGACCGCGACCTGGGTGTCGGCCGACTTGTTGGGGTGGATGGGCTTGATATAGACCAGGTCCGCGGCCTCCGGCGGCAGGCCTCGAAGGGACGCCAGATCGTCGGGCCAGGCGCCTTTGTTCTCCTGGGCGTGGCCGATGCAGGCCATGAGAACCTGGCGGATGGCGGCCGCGGTCCGCGCACGGTCGGCGGGATGGGCTTGCGGCACGATCGGCGGGATGGCGAGCAAGAGAACCGGAAGGAACGTGAGCGTGTTCATGGGGCGCTCCTCTGGGGTATCTGTCGCTGACAAGCGTGGGTCCGCCGGGGGATGCTCTACGCGCTGGCCGGTCGCATGGCCTTGACCTCCAGCTCGACGGAGATGTAGCCGTTGAATTCGTTGATCACCGGTTCGACGGCCAAATCGAGCCGTGCGTCGGCCTTGAGCGTGTCGAACATGGCGCCCGCGCCGAAGGCGATGCACTTCATCGGGGCGCCGTCCTGTTTGACGCGCAGTTGCAGGTGATCGCCAGTCCTGCCGACCCGTCGCGGCGGGCCGGCCAGTTCGACGTTGCGACAGCACAGCATCGGCCGGGGGTTGGCCTGGCCAAACGGCCCCAGACGCTCCAGGTCCCTGACCACCGGCAGCGTGAGCTGGCGCACCTGGGCTTCACAATCGATGCGCAACTGCGGCCGCAGCATCTCCGCCGAGACGGCCTGGCGGGCGTAATCGCGGAACGCCCGCCGGAACGCGTCGAAGTGCTCGCCGGCCAGCGACAGGCCGGCGGCCATCTCGTGGCCGCCCCACGCCTCCAGGTGCTCTCGGCACGCCTGGAGCGCGCGGGCCAGGTGGAAGCCGGGGATCGAACGCCCGCTGCCCTGGCCGTGGCCGTTGCCCAGCGCCACCATGATCGTCGGACGGTTGAACCGGCCGACGATGCGCGACGCGACGATGCCGATGACGCCCGGATGCCAACCTTCGGCGCCCAGCACGATCGCGCGGCAGTCCTCATCGTCCTGGCGATATCCAAGCTGCTCGCACTGGGCCAGCGCCTGCTCGAAGATGGTGCGCTCCAGCGCCTGGCGGGCGCGGTTCCGCTCCTCCAGGTAGGTGGCGATCTGGACGGCGCGCGTTTCGTCGGCCTGGGTGAGCATCTCGACGGCCTCCTGCGCATGTCCCATGCGCCCGCAGGCGTTGAGGCGCGGCGCCAGCAGAAAGCCCACGTCGTAGCTGTCGAGATTCCGGCCGGTGAGGCCCGCGGAAGCAATGAGGGCGCGCAGGCCGGTGAGCTTGGTCTCCTTCAGGAGCCCCAGGCCAAAGCGGGCCAGCGTGCGGTTCTCCCCCTTCAAGGGGACGACATCGGCGATGGTTCCCAGGGCGGCCAGGGACGTCGCCTCGACCAGGAAGTTGCGGTAGGTCTCGGAGACGCGCATCGCTCCGTTGACGGCCTGGCCCAGGGCCCAGGCGAGCTTGAACGCCAGGCCCGACCCGCACAGATAGGGGTTCGGATAGGGCGTCCCGACGGGCAGGCGCGGGTGGAGGATGGTGTGGCAGGATGGGAGGAGGGGATTTTGGATTGTGGATTGTGGATTTTGGATTGCGGATTGCTGGATTCCGCCGTTGGGCGCGTTCTCCTCGCCGCCACCCGATACCTGATCCCCAATACCCGAACTCTCTCGCCACTCATGGTGGTCCGTCACGATGAGGTCCACGCCGCGATCGCCGATGAGCCTGGCCTCGTCGATGGCCGTGATTCCGCAGTCCACGCTGACGATGAGCCTGGCCCCCGAGTCGCAGATCTGGGCGACGGCCTGCGGGTTCATGCCGTAGCCTTCCTCGATTCGGTGCGGGATGTAGTAGTCGACCTGGCCGCCCAGCAGGCGGATGGCGTGCCAGAGAATGGCCGTGGCGGTGATACCGTCCACGTCGTAGTCGCCGTAGATGACGATCTTTTCGCCGGCGGCGATCGCCTGGGCGATGCGGGCGGCGGCCTGGCGCAGGTTGGGCAGCGACTCGGGAGCGTGGAGGTGCATCAGGCTCGGACGGAGAAACTGCTGCGCCTCGGCGGGATCGCTCACGCCGCGATTGATGAGGATCTGCGCGATGAGCGGGGACGTCTTGAGGCTCGCGGCCAGCTCGGCGGCGGCGGGCGAAGGCTCGGCGATGATCCAGTGCTGCTCGCGTGGCATCCGTGCGCGGGCATTCTACCACAACGCCGCGCGACGGGCTCGTCTATGCACCGGCCGGAAGGTCGGCCACGGGCAGACCCACGGCATGGCAGGCCTGGCGCATGCGCTGGTCGAGGGTGCAGACGAGCAGTTCCGGATCCACGGAGGCAAAGAGCGTGGCTGTGGCCACATGAATGGCGTCAAGCGACCGACAGGCGCCCAGGGCGTCATTCCGGCGCACTTCCGCAAGCAATCCTGCATCCATTTCGCGCACCAGCGTGGCGCGCAGCAGTTCGGAAAGCAGCCGTCGGGTGTCGTCGACCCACGCGAGGCTGAACCGCTCCGGCGCCGCCCTGTGAGCGCGACGAATCGCCGTGACGGCCTCGATCTCCAACAGCCGCGAACTGGCCCGCCTCGGATATCTCGCCAGAAGTTCGGTGGCCGTTGCCGACAGCGAGTCGCCAACAAGCATTGACACTAGCACACTGGAGTCAAAGTAGGTCAGCATGTCAGAAGCGATCGTCCCTGTCGAGGAGCGATTGCCAGTTGACACCTTCGGGGGCCTTGGGGTGAGAGCTTAATTCCTGCAGCACGTCGTCGATGTTCGATCTCGTCGCGGGCGTGAGCCACCCCTCTCTGACGCCTCGCTCCACAAACTGCGCCCACGACGAATGATCCTCGGGTTGGGGCTCCGGCCGACGGATCTCGGCCACCACCTCATCGTGATCCATCACGCGCACGGTCTGGCCGCCGCGTACCAACGCAAGGCAACGCCCAATTTCAGCCTGTAGATCTTGAAGGGCAACGGTGGTCATCGCTGTTACTCTACGTCGCGCCAGACTCGACTTCAATGAGCTGCCCTGGGCCAAGAGCACCGTTCTCAATCCCACCCCGCAAATCCCGCCCCCACTTCGGCCAGCATCTTCGCCGCGTTGTCGTGGTAGAGCTTCTGGAGCACTTCGTCGGGCAGGGCCAGCCCGCGCATCTGCGGCTGGGCGTCGGCCGGGGCCTCCGGATCGCAGATGGGCGAGGGGCCGATGCGGGCCGTCTCCCAGAGCTTGCGGTGGGCCCAGAAGCGGCTGGCCAGAAAGTCAAAGTCGCGCCCGTCGGCGGTCACCAAGTCGGTGCCAAAGAGGATCCGGTCCTGGTTGCGGATGAAGAAATCGCGCGCGGCGTCGCGCTGGGCGCATAGCTCGCGCAGGACCCACTTGGTCGCGCTGCAGTCCATGCGCAGTCTGGGCCAGCGGTCCAGGAGACGCTGGAGGTGGCCCAGGTCCTCGGGATGCCCGGCCATGTGGGCGGCCAGCCAGGGCACGTCGCGCCCCCATTCGCCCATGACGTTCTCCCACATGCGGTAGTGGTCGAGGCGTGTGCCGTATCTGGCGCTGTCGCCATAGCGCGTGCGATACCAGGCGTCGGGGTCGCCAATGTGGGTCATGATCGCCATCCGCCGCGCGACGGCTTCCTTAAAGAGCGACCGAAACATGGCCGAATCCAGCCGCCAGCCGCGGTCGCCCCAGGCGGGCGGGGCGAACCAGAATTTCACGATCCGGCTCCCGATGTTGTAGAACGCCTCGATCCGGCGCAGCCAGTTGTCGATGAAGCCCGGCCCCCAGTCGTGCCACTTGGGGATCACGATGAAAGACAGCCGGTGGGGCCAGTCGCGATAGAGGCTCAGCGCTTCCTCCAGGGGCGTCATGGTCAGGAAGCAATCCAGGCCGTAGTGATCAGCGGCCTCGAACCACAGCTTGCCGTGGCGGGCGGCCGAGAGATGAATGTGCGCGTCGATGACGGGCCCGCGCACCTTGGGGCGAGGAATCGGCCGGCGATAGTCGAGGCCCAGCAGGTTGTGTTCGGGCAGCTTCGGGGCGGCTTGCGCGGGCAGGGCATCACTCATGGGTTCGAGGGCACACTATGCGCGCCAGGGCTGGCTTGTCCAATCGGCGTGATCTATCATTCCCTCGGTGCCGCGAACCGTCGCCTGACCCAAGGAGGCACGATGATCTTCTCCTCGCTCTCCCGACTACACGATCTGGGGCTCCTGCTGCTGCGATTGGGCATCGGCGGGATGTTCATCCTTTACGGGCTGCCCAAGATGCTGGGCGGACCCGACCTGTGGACGAAGCTCGGCGGGGCGATGGGGAACTTCGGCATCACGCTGGTCCCGGCCTTCTGGGGCTTCATGTCGATGCTGGCCGAACTGGGCGGAGGCATCTGCATGGTGCTGGGCGTGGCGTTCCGTCCGGCCATGATCCTCATGTTCATCAACATGACCGTTGCCGTTTCGACCCATCTGCCCGCGGTGACCGGCTGGGGGGATCTAGCCCCCAAGGCCGGCCATCCGATCGAGATGGGCGTCATCTTTCTCTCGCTTCTTTTCGTCGGGCCGGGGCGATGGAGCATCGACGCATGCTGCTGGAGCAAGCAGCCGCCTGCCCCGTGAGCAGCGGCCCGCAATGTTGCGGCCTCTGGGGCGTTAGGTAGCATGGTCGAAGACCCTAACCCCTGAGGTGCCCATGAAACTGTATCACGCTGTCGCCGTGGTTCTGTGTCTGCTGATTGCGCCGTCGGCCGATCGCCCGACGCTGGCGGCCGACGCGAGCGATGAGATCACGCTTGCGGGCGGCTACACCTCCACGCTGCCGCCGCGCGATCCCGACACCCTCAAGGCGGTACTCAAGTCCACGGGCGCCAACAAATACGACGTTACCTTCACCGCCACCTTCAAGGGCAAGCCGATGATCTACACCGGCACGATCGAGGGCGATCTGAAGAACGGCCCGATCACCGGCCAAGCCAAGTCGGCCGACGGCAAGATGTCGTACACGTTCAACGGCGCGAGCAAGGACGGCGCCATCGCCTGCAAGCATTTCAAGAATGGCAAGGATGCGTCGGGCGAGTTCACGCTCAAGTGATTTCACCGGGGCTGGCGGCCGGGCCCGGTGCGATCTGGCGAAGATACTCGAACGAGTAGATGCCCGTGTCGTGGCCGTCGGACCAGATCAGGCGGATGGCGTAGTTGCCGACCTTCTGGGCCCCGGTCAGAACCAGCGGGGAGGCCTGGTTGCCGCCGAGCACGCGGAGGCGCGTTTTGTTCTGCGCCTGCTGGTCCCGTTCCTCGCGGCAGCCGGCACACGGGCAGTTTTGGCGCAGATAGGGGATCGTGTACACATCCTCGCGGCCGTCGGACCAGCGAATGCAGAGGTCGCGGTCTTTCCGCAAGGTCAACTCGACCGGGGTGGCGGGATCGGTCACGCGGCAGCCGCCTTTCGCGCTGGAGGCATCTGCAGAAACAGGCCGGGTTGCACGCCAAAGTGACGGGCGAGCTTGATGATGTTCATTTTGCTCAGGCCGCGCTTGCCGTTGAGGACATCGGATGCAAGCCCACGGCTGCCGAGGATGCGGGATCACGGCAGCAGTTTCCGCACCGGAACCGCCAGCGTCTTGCCCCGGCCGGCCGGAAGCGTCAGCGTCTGGCCGACGACCAGTTTGTCGACGGACAGCGGCATCAGCCGCGTGCGCTCATCGGTCAGTTCCAGCCGTTCCAAGGTCGCCATGGCCGCGGCACTGAAACATTCGACTGCCTCAGCCGACGGACTTCAGCGAAGCGGCTCGCACGAAGTCCGACAGGCCGCGGAAACCAGCACTGCGGGCGGCTTCCTCCAGTTGTATTTTTTCGCCGGGCGTGACCCGGACATTGATCTGCTCGGTGCGCTTGTTCCGGGACGCCGGCGAGGGCGGCACACCGCCGCTCTCCAGAAGATACGCGACGGCGGCCGTCAGAGCCTTTCGGGTCGCCTCGACACAGTCGTCGGGCGTCCGGCCGTCGTTCATCACATGGGGCATCTCCAGACCCCGTCCGTAGTATTCGCCGTCCTCGTGCTGGATAATGATCTGGTACTGATCCGCCAACTCGCGGGCGCGGCGCAGGATGCCCGGATCGAATGGGCGGTCAACTCTCCAACTCGATCGCTTTGCGGACTTTTCTGACATAGGCCGCCTTCACTTTCCCGTGATGCACGGGGATGCTGATGAGCCGACGGCCGGGCCTGTCGAAGATGTGGTGCGATGCGCTGATTCGCACCAGACGCCAGCCGTTTTTCTCCAGCAAACTTCGTACGACGGCGAACCGTTCTTCACTCGGCACGCGTTCCTCCCGATGGTGATCCGGGCCTCCGTGCCCACGGGTCCTGCCCGTTGCGTGGCTCGCTCGTGCGCGATCCCTTCTCCTCGCCGGGACCGGCCCGGCTCGAATATTGTACAGTGTAGGCTATACGCGCTGGCAAAGCAAGCGAGCTATCTCCTCCTGCGATGCCGCCGGCTCAGCGGCAGTTTGCTGCCCAGGGTCATTGTGCGCTTGGGCAGCGTGACGACCGGCGCGGCCGGCAGCGGCGCGGGGGCGGGGCGATCGGGCGCGCCCTCCTCGCGCCAGTCGGCCGGGGCGGGCGAGGGCTCGAATCCCTCGATGGTCGCCTGGGGGATGAGCATGTTGATCAGGTGCTCGATGCGCGTCAGCTCCTCGCCCTGGTCGGGCAGCACCAGCGTGAACGCCTTGCCGGCCGCGCCCATGCGCGCCGTTCGGCCGACGCGATGGACATAGACCTCCGGGTCCTCCGGGACGTCGTAGTTGATGATGTGGCTGATGTCGGCCACGTCGATGCCGCGGCTGGCCAGGTCGGTAGCCACGAGCACGTCGAAGCTGCCCTTGCGGAAGCTGTCCATGACGCGCTGGCGCTTGGACTGCATCAGGTCGCCGTGGATTTCGCGGCAGATGATGCCGTCGGCGTGGAGACGGCGGGCCAGCTTGTGGGCGCCGTGCTTGGTGCGGCAGAACACGATCGCCAGCTCGGGGTTCTCCTGCTCCAGAAGCGATCGCAGCACGCGGTACTTGTCCCACGGCTGGGCTGACAAATAGAACTGCTCGACCTCGGCGACGGTGGGCTTCTCATCGGCGCCGGGCGCCACGAGCTTCTCGACCGGCTCGCGCATGAACGTGCGGGCCAGCTTCTCGATCTCGGAACTGATGGTCGCTGACACGAACATGGTCTGAGGCGCGTCAGTTGCCCGTTGTCCGTTGTCCGTTGCCGGTGGCGCATCGACCGGCGCGACCGACGCCGGTTGGGTGTCCGATCCCCGGTTCCTGCCACGGGCATCCCGCACCTGGGCCAGGATTCGCCGGATGTCGTCGCGGAAGCCGATGTCTAGCATCCGGTCCACCTCGTCAAGCACGACGAAGCGGATGTTGCGGAAGTGGAGCAGGCGGCGCTCCAGCAGATCCATGACGCGCCCCGGCGTGCCGACGATGATGGGCGGCCGGTGCGAAAGCGGGCGGATCTGGGCGGCGATCTTCTGTCCGCCATAGACGGCCAGCGAGCGGATGGGCGTGAACTGCCCCAGCCGACGGATTTCCTCCTCGACCTGCACGGCCAGTTCGCGCGTGGGCACGAGAATGATGGCCTGAAACTCAAGGTCGCGCTGGCAGCCCTGAAGGATGGGGATCGCAAAGCCGGCCGTTTTGCCCGTGCCGGTGCGCGCCTGGCCCAAGATGTCGCGCCCGGCCAGCGCGGGGGGAATCATCATGGCCTGGATGTCGGTGGGCTTGGTGAACTTGGCCTGGGCCAGCCCGCGCAGGACGGAGGGGCGGATGCCCAGCGCGGCGAAGGCTTCGGGAAGGGGTGCGTGTTCGGCTTTGTCGCTCAATGGGCCTCTTTCCTCGGTAGGTTTGAGTGCGGATTGTAGGGAGGGGGCGGGGGCGTCACAAGGCGGCCCTTCAGGCTCGAAGCCCGAGGGCCGCGCGAACGCGCGAACGGACCTCGCGGGCAAGCTGGATCGCTTCCTTCGCGCCGGCCTTCTCCAAGGTACAACCCGGATAGCGGACCTCGATGGCCCAGCGAGTGAGTTGGGCCAGTGCGGGACGGAGGATGGCCCAAAGCGGCTCCACGGGGCGCAGCAGGTCGACCAGGTGGGGCAGACTGTGCGTGTGCGGTACGGGAAGCCCGGCCTCTTGAAGCCGCGCCTTGAGGTACTTCTCCGCGCTTTGCTGCGCGTGGTACGCCGCAGCGTCATAGCTGGGCGACTTGCGCGACCTGTAGACGGTCTGAGCGACGCTCAAGTCGTCTTCGGCCTTGGACACCCACTCTCTTGTCATCGGCGTCATAGAGCACGACCCCTTTCTCCACGACCTCGCGCATGAACCAGTCGTTCATGGCCACGCGTCGGCGCACATCGTCGCGGCTCCGGACGAGCATGTCCATGGGGAACGGGTCGGGACAGCGCGACGCGATTGCCGCGGCCTTGCGGTACGGCCGCCCCTTGTAGGGCATCACCACCAGCAGATCCACGTCCGAGTCGGCCGTCGGCTCGCCGTAGGCGTAGGAGCCGAAGAGGATAACCCGGTCCGGCTGGAACTCGGCGACGATCCGGTCCACGTACCCGATGATCTGCTCAGGGCTGACGCGCATGGTTCACTGCAGTCCGGCGCCCAATTATACCGCGCTCACGTGCCTGTCCCCACCAACTGCCTCTGGTAAAGCTGCCGATAGACCTCGCAGCTTGCGAGCAGGTCCTCGTGGCGGCCCTGGGCTTCGAGCCGGCCGCGCTCCAGCACCACGATCGTGTCCGCGGCCTGGATCGTGCTGAAGCGATGGGCGATGACGAACGTCGTCCGCTCGTGCATCACCGACTCGACGGCCTTCTGGATCAGGTGCTCGCTCTGGGCGTCGACCTGGCTGGTGGCCTCGTCGAGAATGAGGATGGGGGCGCGGCGCAGGATGGCGCGGGCGATGCAGAGGCGTTGTTTCTGGCCGCCCGAGAGCGTGGCGCCGTGCTCGCCGACGAGCGTGTCGTACCCGTCGGGCTTTTCCATGATGAAGTCGTG
>Ga0233425_10011259_pt1 | contig 10515 bp, 9 predicted proteins | sample Watercolumn_Towu_2_FD_181712 | JGI IMG/M metagenome (GOLD analysis project Ga0233425, IMG submission 181712) | Freshwater microbial communities from Lake Towuti, South Sulawesi, Indonesia - Watercolumn_Towuti2014_140_MG | ecosystem: Environmental > Aquatic > Freshwater > Lake | place: Indonesia... | reverse complement strand
CCGGTCCGGGAGGAAGGACGTTCACTATGAACTGACTGGAAACGTGGACGGATACCCAACCGTTCCATTTCCAGATCCGATTTTCAGCGACGACTGTCGCGGGGTCATGATCAAGCCGAGGCGCGCGGCTGCATCGCTGCTCAGTCGAGCCGTCGAGGCTGCCGTCAACCCGGCCAGTCTGGGCCGCCTCCACTCCCCATCCTCGCCGGGCTGAGCCGCGATCCGTGCAGCCGGATGTCAGCGATCCGTCCCTCCCAGTGCTGCGCCCAGACCTCCAGCACGGCCCCGACCAGCAACCGGTTGTAGCCCGGCCCGACGATCAGCCGATCCTCGGCCAGGTCCCGCTCCAGGGCCTTGCCGTCCAACAGACCCTGGTCGACCTGAAGACCGTTGAGCAGCAGCGGCCTCAGGGTCGCGAGACTGGCGCGCGTGACATGACCGTAGAAGCAGCTGAGATCGCCCTTGTTGCGGCGCTCGATCAGCATCGACGGCAGGCGGTCGGCGAAAGCCCGGCGCGCCAGACCGCGATCGCGCACGCCCGCGATCAGCCGGTCGGCGGGTATGGCGAGGCAATGCTCGACCACCGGCTGGCTCAGCAGGGGATGGAGCAGATCCCCGGCGCGGGCGCGCAGGCAGTCGCCCCAGAACAGCTGGGCGTTGACGAACTGGCGCAGCTGTCCGGTCTTGGCCGGCGGCAGGTCCTCGATGTCCTCCAGCCACGGATGCCGCCGCCCGGACGCGGGCCGGGGTCCGGTGGCGCGCAGCCCCAGGGCGCAGCCGAGCACCGTCCAGGCCGAATGACGCGTCCAGCGCCCCACGGCGGCGAGGAAGGCCGGCGAAAGGCCGGGCGGCCCTTCGCGCCGGAAGCGGTCGGCCGCCACCGCGGGATCGGGCGCCTGGAAGAAGACCGCGTCCCCGCCCTGCCCGGTCAGCAGGGCCGTGGCCCGGCCCCGGCGCATACGCGCGGCGACCTCGCCGTCATAGGTGACATCGACGCCTTGGAGCGCTGGCCGCACGGTGAAACTGAAGGTCTTTTCTACGCCAATTCGGGACATTGGGGCGCCGCCAACAATCGGACGTTGGCGGCTTGGCTGGCGGAACGTCCGCTCCCGACCCGTAGCGGACGAGCCGTTTACCAGCCGCGCACCAGAGGACAGCGATGACCGACAAGATCAGAATTGAGATATTGAGCCCGGTCGAGTTCAACGACGTCTTGGCAGAGATGTATCTAGACGGCTGCTATCTTGGACGAGTTTCTCAGGAACGCGGCGAGGCTAACCGTGTGGTCGATTTTATCGACAGTGCGGTGAAAGAGGTCACTTTGAGCGGACTGCGAGACTGCATCGATCTCGCTTGCTCAAGGCTCGATGAGATGGGGCGAGGTCCATTGTGAAGCGACCTGATCCAACTTCCGCTTCCCACCCATTGCGGACAAGTGCCGGGTCCGCTGAGCGAACCCGGCCGTCGTCAGAGATCTATTTGCTCAGAGAGCTCCAGGGCGTCGTCAACTTCGATGCCGAGGTAGCGAACTGTGCTCTCCAGCTTGCGGTGACCGAGCAGCAGCTGGCAAGCGCGCAGATTGCCGGTCTTCTTGTAGACCAATGAGACCTTCGTGCGCCTGAGGCTGGGCGTGCCGTAAGCCGCAGGCTCAAGATCGATCAGGCGGATCCATTGATCGACCAGTCTCGCGTACTGCCGTGTACCGATGTGGTGCCCGGCATGACTTCGGCTTGGAAACAGCCAGTCGTCTTCACGCTGCCCTCGAATTTCCAGCCAACCCGCAATGGCATCGCGGGCCGGCTCTGTGATCTCGAAGGGAACCGGGCGTCCGGTCTTCTGCTGGATGACCGTGGAGCGGAGCCTCAACGAACCGCCAGGCGCGACGTCGCTCACACGAAGTTTTACGAGGTCACACGCTCTGAGTTTTGCATCGAGCGCGCAGTTGAACATCGCAAGGTCGCGGACGCGCTTGGCGACCTTGAGCTGCTGTCGGATCGCCCAGATGTGCTTCGGCTTCAACGGAGCCTTCGGGCCAATGAGACGGCCCGCGTTCCAGGGGCGTCGAGGGATGATGAAAAGGTCAGACTGGCGCATGGCCAACCTCCCACGGATGGCCTCCCTGCCCCGGAAGATTGTACACCTGTTCCGTCAGCCGTCCGCCCCGAGCGGATATTGAGCCAGCATCGGAAATCAGACCTGTTGCAATTGACACATTGCGACGATCCCTGCGCTCTTTCCCAGTTTGGCCTGGACGGCGCCGATGCGGCGGCTTGACCGGGGCGGCGTATCTTCAGCGGCGATGGATCTACGACGATCTCCCCGTGACCGGCTGCTTTCGATCCGTCGACGCGATGGGGGTCATGGGCCTGATGGACTATCGGGAACTGCCGCCCCCGTCTCGCATGTGGACCCACGCGGGCGACGCGTCGTTCCGCCCTAGGGCCTGACGCCGCGCCTCGACGGCGCGAGCCAATCAGACCTTGCTTATTCGCCCCCGGAAGGTAGGCAGGTTCTGTCCTCAACCTGCCGACGAGCCCGGATGTTCAAGAACAAGAGCCGCACCTTCCTGCGCCCTTCCCGGCTTGAAGTCTGGGCCGCCGCGGGCCTTGCGGCAGTTCTGGTGTTCTTCCTCGTTAGCGGGTTTATCGCCTACGCGAACGTTTCCGGGCTCCGCACAACCAATCAGCAGGTCATCAAGACCCATACGGTGATGATCACCGCTGATGAACTGCTCAGTGCGGTGCAAGACGCTGAGACCGGCCAGCGCGGCTTCGTCCTGACTGGAGATGCCCGGTATCTCGCACCCTATGAGCGCGCCCATCCAGTCGTCACGGACCGGTTCGAGACCCTCGTTGAATTGACCGCAGACAACCCGCGCCAGCGCGGGACCATCGCCCCCCTCAAACGCCACCTCGACTCCAAGATGGCCGAGCTCGCTCGCATTGTAGCGGTCCGACGCGCCGAGGGTCTTGAGCCCGCACGGGCGCTCATCCTGACCGACCAAGGTTTGTCCGACATGGATGGCATCCGCGACCACGTGGCCGCCATCCGCGCCGAGGTCCTTCGCCAGCGCCAGCAACTGCTCATTGACATGGAAGCGGCCTACCGGACCGCTCTGATCAGCGGCCTGCTTTCCGCCCTGTTTGGCGCGATCCTGACCGTCTCCGTCTTCCTGCTTATCCGCCGCAGCGCCCGGGCCCGCACCCGCGAGGACTGGCTACAGACCGGCAAGGTCGGCCTGACCGAAGCCATGGGCGGCGACCTGACCATCGAGGAGCTGTCCGACGGCGTGTTGGGCTGGCTTTCGCGCTACGTCGGAGCTCAGGCGGCGGCCCTGTTCAAGGGCGAGTCAGGTCACTTCCGCCGCGCGGCGCTTCTCGGCGCACCCGCCGGGGCTCGCGTCCCGACCGAGTTCCGCCTGCGCGAAGGGCTGCTCGGCCAGGTCGCTGCCGATGGACGCCCCACCTTGCTCAACGACGTTCCCGAAGACTATCTGACCATCGGATCGGCCTTGGGCGAAGGTGCGCCCCGCCACTTGGTCATCGCCCCGACGCGCGCCGAGGGCGTCATCAATGGCGTCATCGAACTGGGCTTCCTGCACGAACCCGACGCGCTGGTGCTGCAGCTCTTGAGCGAGGCGGAAGACGCCATCGGCGTGGCCCTGCGTTCCGCCCGCTACCGCTCCGACCTTCAGAACGCCTTGGAGGAGACCCAGCGCCAGGCTGAAGAACTACAGGTGCAGAGCGAGGAGCTGCGCGTCTCCAATGAGGAACTGGAGGAACAGAGCCGCGCCCTAAAGGAATCCCAGGTGCGGCTTGAGCAACAGCAGGTCGAGCTGGAGCAGACGAACAGCCAGCTGGAGGAACAGGCCCAGACCCTGGAGACCCAGAAAGATGATCTGGAGCGCGCCAGTGCGGAACTAAACGCGCGCGCCGATCAGCTCGAACAGGCAAGCCAGTACAAGTCCGACTTCCTGGCGAACATGTCCCATGAGCTGCGCACGCCGCTCAACTCCCTGCTGATCCTCTCCAAGCTGCTAGGCGACAACGCCGACGGCAACCTCAGCGAGGAGCAGGTGCGCTACGCCGACACCATCCAGTCCTCGGGCAACGACCTGCTGACCCTGATCAACGACATCCTCGACCTGTCCAAGATCGAGGCCGGCCACGTCGAGATGCGCCCCGAAGGGGTGTCCCTGCAGCGCGTGGCCTCGGACCTGGATCAGCTGTTCCGGCCGGTGGCGGAGGAGCGCGGCCTTGAGCTGGCGATCTCGGTCGAAGGCGATGTGCCCGACATTCTGGAGACCGATCGCCAGCGGCTTGAACAGATCCTCAAGAATCTGCTGTCCAACGCCGTCAAGTTCACCGAGGCTGGCTCCGTACGGTTGTCGGTCACGGCTGATGACCGCCGGGTTCGCTTCGCTGTGGAAGACACCGGCATCGGTATCTCGCCGGATCAGCAGGCTGCGGTGTTCGAGGCCTTCCAGCAGGCGGATAGCGGCATCAGCCGGCGCTTCGGCGGCACAGGCCTGGGCCTGTCCATCTCGCGCGAACTGGCGCGCCTGCTCGGCGGATCGATCAGCCTGCGCAGCGCGCCGGGCGAAGGCTCGACCTTCACCCTGAACCTGCCGCAGACCTATTCGCCCGCGGTCCAAGCGCCCGTCCCCGCACCGCAGGCCCGCGTCGGCCTTACGCCCAAGGCTGCCGGTGCTCCAACGAAAATCGGGCGCGTCGCTCCCATGCCGCGCGCCATCGAGGACGACCGCAATGCGCTCAGCGGGTCGCGCCGTCTCCTGCTGGTGATCGAGGACGATGACCGCTTCGCCGGCATTCTGCGCGACCTGTCGCGCGAGCTTGGTTTCCAGTGCCTGGTCGCCGGCACCGCCGCGGACGCCTTGGCGCTCGCCCGCCGCCATTCGCCCAGCGCCATCGTCCTCGACATCGGCCTGCCGGACCAGTCGGGGCTCACGGTGCTGGACAGCCTTAAGCGCGATGACCAGACGCGCCACATTCCCATCCACATTGTCTCGGCCGAGGATCATAGTCATACGGCCCTGGCGCTGGGCGCGCGCGGCTACACGCTGAAGCCGGTCAAGCGTGAAGACCTCGCAGAGGTGCTGGCGGGGCTGGAGAAGACCCTTGAGCGCACGGTACGTCGCGTGCTCATCGTCGAGGACGACCTTGTCCAGCGCGAGGCTGTCCAGGCCCTGCTCGCGTCCGACCAGGTCGAGACCGTCGGCGTCGGAACGGCCGCCGAATGCCTGACAGCCCTGGCGGAACAGACCTTTGACTGCATGGTGCTGGACCTGACCCTGCCTGACGCCTCAGGGACGGGGTTGCTGGAGACGCTCAGCCGGGACCACGAGCACGCCTATCCACCGGTGATTGTCTACACCGGCCAGGACCTCTCGGCAGAGCTTGAGCAACAGCTACGTCGCTACTCCAGTTCCATCATCATCAAGGGTGCCAAATCGCCCGAACGCCTGCTGGACGAGGTCTCCCTCTTCCTGCACCAGGTCGTGTCGGACCTGCCGCCCGAGCAGCAGAGTATGATCCGCAAGGCCCGCAACCGCGACGCAGTGCTCGAGGGCCGCAGGATCCTCATCGTCGAGGACGACGTGCGCAACGTCTATTCGTTGACGAATGTTCTTGAGCCGAAGGGCGCCGTGGTGGCGATCGCGCGCAACGGCCAGGAGGCGCTCGACCAGCTCGAGGCCGCTGCGTCCGATCCTTCGCAAGGGATCGATCTGGTGCTGATGGACGTGATGATGCCCGTGATGGACGGCCTGACGGCCACGCGCCGGATCCGCGAGGACAGCCGCTTCGGCAAGCTCCCCATACTAATGCTGACCGCCAAGGCCATGCCGGACGACCAGGAGCGCTGCCTCGCCGCGGGCGCCAACGATTATATGGCCAAGCCGCTGGATGTGGACAAGCTGCTGTCCCTCGTCCGTGTCTGGATGTCCCGCTGAGACCTGCCATGCCAGAAAGCTTGGAAGACCTGGAAATCCAGCTGCTGCTGGAGGCGCTCCATCAGCGGTATCATTTTGACTTCCGACACTACGCCCGCGCGTCGATAAAGCGTCGGCTGACCCAGGCCCGCGACCAGATGGGCTTCGCCAATTTCTCAGCGCTGCAGGCGGCCCTGCTGCACGAGCCTGCCATGCTGTCGCGCATGCTGGGCTATCTGACCGTGCAGGTCAGCGAGATGTTCCGGGACCCCGGCTATTTTCGGGCGCTGCGCGAGAAAGTGGTGCCGCACCTGCGTACCTGGCCGTCGCTGAAAGTCTGGGTTGCGGGCTGCAGCCACGGCGAGGAGGTCTATTCGCTCGCCATTCTGTTCAAGGAAGAGAGCCTCTACGACCGCACCCTGTTCTACGCGACCGACATAAATCCCGAAGCCCTGCGCGCGGCCGAGGCCGGGGTCTATCCCTTGGACAGAATTCGACGTTTCACCGAAAACCACCAGAAGTCCGGGGGGCGTTCCTCACTGTCGGACTATTACACCGCCGACTACGGCCGGGCCGTCTTCGATAAGAGCCTCCGCGAAAGGGTGGTTTTCTCCGACCACAGCTTGGTGACCGACGCCGTCTTCGCCGAAATGCAGCTGGTGTCCTGCCGCAATGTGATGATCTATTTTGATCGTGAGCTGCAGGACAGGGCCATCGGGCTGTTCCACGATACCCTTCCGCGCAACGGTTTCCTCGGCTTGGGTTCGCGCGAAAGCCTGCGTTTCTCCAGCCACGCAGGAGCCTTCACCGAGTTTGTCGGCGACGAGAAGATCTACCGTAAGCAGGCCGCATGACCGACGCCGTCGTCCCCGCCCGCGCCCGCTCCGCGATCGTCATCGGCGCCTCGGCCGGCGCTGTCGAGGCCCTTCTCGCCCTGCTGCCGGTCCTGCCCGCCTACAGCCCGCCGATCCTGGTCGCCGTCCACGTCCCGCCCGATCGCGACAATATGCTGGTCCCACTGCTGCAGACCCGCTGCGGCTTGCACATAAAGGAGGCGGAGGACAAGGAACCGGCCTGCCCCGGCACAATCTATTTCGCGCCGCCGGACTATCATCTGCTGGTCGAACAGACCGGCGACCTGGCCCTGTCCTCGGACGAGGCCGTGCACTATTCCCGCCCGTCGATCGATGTCCTGTTCGAAAGCGCCGCCGACGCATGGGGCGCCGGCTTGGCCGGGGTGATCCTGACCGGCGCCAATGATGACGGGGCGGCCGGTCTGGCGGCGGTGGCGCGCGCCGGCGGTCTCGCCATGGTGCAGGATCCGACGCAGGCCGCCGCCTCCGCCATGCCGGAAGCGGCCTTGGCCGCCTGCCCACGCGCCCGGCCACTTTCGCTCGCGGCCCTCGCCGCCCGCCTCGCCGACTGGAGCGCCGGATGACCGCCGAACCCACGCCCGCAACCGTCTTGATCGTGGACGACCTCGAGGAGAACCTGGTCGCGCTTGAGGCTCTGTTGCGCCGCGACAGCTTACAGGTGCTCAAGGCACGCTCCGGCGACGAGGCGCTGGAAATCCTGCTCACTACTGACGTGGCGTTGGCCCTGCTCGACGTGCAGATGCCGGGTATGGACGGCTTCCAGCTGGCCGAGTTCATGCGCGGCAATACCCGCACCCGCCATATCCCGATCATCTTCGTCACCGCGGGCAGTGCAGACCGGCAGCGGCGCTTCCGGGGCTATGAGGCCGGGGCGGTGGACTTTATCCAGAAGCCGATCGAGCCGGACGTGCTGCGAAGCAAGGTAGAGGTCTTCATTGATCTCTACGACTACCGCCACGAGGTCGTGCGCCAACGCGATGAGCTGGATGCCCACGCCGCCGCCCTGGTTGCCGCGGACCGACGCAAGAACGAGTTTCTGGCGGTGCTGGGACATGAGCTGCGCAACCCGCTGATGGCGCTGCAGGCGGGTCTCCAACTGTTGGAGCGGGACGCTGGAGCAGACGCCGCCGTCGTGGTGCGAGCCCGTATGACCACTCAGGTTCACCACCTGTCTCGCCTGATAGAGGACCTCCTGGACGTCACCCGGATTGACCAGGGAAAGATTACCCTGCGGCTGGAGCGGGTGTCGGTCCAGACCGTGCTGGACTCGGCCGTCGACACCAGCCGACCAAAGGTGACCGCCGGTCGCCACAGCCTGAAGATAGAGGGCCCCGTCGAAGCCGCCTGGATCATGGCGGACTTCACCCGCGTGTCCCAGATCCTCAGCAACCTGCTGACAAATGCCGCCAAATACACCCCGTCGGAAGGGGTCCTGTGCCTCGTCACCAGGCTTGAGGCCGACACCGTCGTCTTCGAGGTCTCGGACAACGGGATCGGTATTCCCCCCGAAATGCAGGACGGAATCTTCGACCTATACACCCAGGCCCCGGGCCCCGACGGACGCTCCGCCGAGGGGCTCGGCATCGGCTTGGCGCTGGTCCGGCAGTTGGTCCAACTGCACAAGGGGGACATCACTGTCCGAAGCGATGGCCCGGGACAGGGGAGCACATTCAAGGTTCGGCTGCCGCGCGCACTTTGACCCGCACCTCGGCATCAGCGTGCAGGTCTATTCGTTGCGCGCCTCTGCCGAAGTTTCACCCGGTGGCGCTCGTACTGACACCCAAGAACCTGGCCGGTGAGCTTGTCGGCGTCCTAGCGGAGTTCATCACTACGGACGTCAGGCCTGCGCCAGGACCGGACATTGGCGCGTAGCCCAGAAGCAGACCTCGGCAAGGTGCTTGGCTGAGCGGTCGCCTCTAAGCGGGCCCTCGACACCAATCCTCATGCCCCGCGGGGCTCTCTCCAGAATTGGCCAGTTCTTCCGGGGCGGCCATGGACAGGGTCCATTTCTGGTGTCGACCACGTGGAGCAACCGTGGATGTCGCGGTCACCGCACCCCACGAGATTCCAACAGTCGACTCCCAGTCCGCCGCTGCGAGACAGGTGGCGTCTGAAGGACCGCATCCGGGCACACTGGGTGGCACACGTCGGGATTCAGCCTAGCGTCGACGTCGAATTGGGAGACGTCCGCCTCTTAGGCGACCCGGTGGGACCGAAGCGAGTTGTTTCGCAGTCTCGGGCACACCGGCCATAGCGTCGGGGGCGGCTGACGAGTTAGCTTTCCGCGGTCCCGGCGACCGCCTCACGCGGCGGCCGCCCGCAGTCCTCCGGGGTCACATGCCCGCGCCCGGGAATCCAGGATGGATGCTCGTCACCATCAATGACCAGTATTTGCTGCTTAACGGAGGCCGGGAGCGCATCAATCATTTCTCGACGGTTGGCATTCCATCGCACGTTCTGGCTGTTAATGCGGAACTGGCGCATCCACTGCGGCCCGATCAGCAGCAAGCTAGGGCCTGACAGCGTACAACTGTAGTTCTCCCGCATTGAAATCGTTCTCATAACTTCAGCGTAACGCGTGGCGTATGCTTCATCGACGTTGACGTCAGCAAAATACTGCACATCCGGGATAACAACATCACGGACATGATCGGGATAAAGCCGCTGCCATTCGAAAAATAGATTCGGGTTAGCGACCAGTTCTTCAACTGTCTTGCCTGCAGCAATGCGCTGCGCATCGACGAAACTCCAAAGATCCCTGGGCGGGACCCCATGCAAGGCGATGAATGAGCCTTCCGTGACGTATAGCTTACGGTGACCAAGCGGCGCGAAATAGTTTGCGCAGGAGGACGAACACTCGCCATCCACCACAATGCGTGCTTTGTCCCTGAATAATCTGCGTCCGATACGATGCGACGCCGCAACATCACCCCCCTGCGTATCCAGCACTATCGCACTGATGCTTGCCTGATGGTTTTCGATTTGCGTCGCTATATCAGGTGTTATCAGCGCGCGAAGACAAACAACGTCTCCAATGATGCGGAAGCCGGGTGCTGCACAATCCTCAACAACGGCTGTAACGGGCCTTGGCACATCCTGCGCGCTCGCAGGAACTGACACCAGGCCTGCGACGAGGGTCGCCGCCGCGAAAATCCGCCTCATCGCTTTCACTTCTCCCGGCACCACCAAACTCCACTCCGTTAGATCGTCGATATCAGCAGGCGGCTTTGGGCCGCCTGCTGAACGAAGTCGTCAGGGATTCGGGGCCTGATCCTGCTGCTCTACCTGGCTCTCCCGAACACAGGACCAGGCGTCGGGTCCAGAAGAGGTGCATTTCCATTGCCCGCCAAGGATGCCCTCGACATACGGTTCCATAACCTCCGGATCATTCGTGTGAGGAGGCCCATCGTTGCCATCGGCGCCGGCGACGAAATTCAGTTCATCTTGTTCCAACTCACGCATCTTGACACCTCCATGATACGACGCCCTGTTGCGTCAACAGTGAAGTTGGCTCAGCTCTCGGGGTCCTACCGGCACCACCGTATCAACTGACAGTCACCTCAGCGCCATGTGTGGACGGCTCCCCGTTGGCAAGGGTTGATCTGACGTTCTGCTGAGCCTGGTCGGTGCGGCCATGTGTTCGACCTGTTGGTGCGGTACGCATGACCGCTGGCCATAATGCCTTCCGCG
>Ga0233425_10011258_pt1 | contig 10516 bp, 8 predicted proteins | sample Watercolumn_Towu_2_FD_181712 | JGI IMG/M metagenome (GOLD analysis project Ga0233425, IMG submission 181712) | Freshwater microbial communities from Lake Towuti, South Sulawesi, Indonesia - Watercolumn_Towuti2014_140_MG | ecosystem: Environmental > Aquatic > Freshwater > Lake | place: Indonesia... | reverse complement strand
ATTTTTTATCTCAGTAAACATAATGGATAAATAACAACAACAAAAATTATATCAAGCGTTATTTAACACAGTTCGCAAAATAGATTATGTTATCATGTGATGAGTCTGAAATTAGTGATTAGAAAGTAGAATGTGTTATAAAAAACGAAGAATAAAAATAAAAAAATAATTTATTCAATGACAATGTCTCTGTGTTTGACACGGTTGTAGTCATCATTGCTGACAGTGATGCGAACATCATAGATTCCTGGTTCAACATCTGCTGGAATATCCAAACCAACAGTGAATGTCTCATCATCTCCTGTGCGGATGTCTTCAGCAGTAGTTCGTTGCCAGATTCCAAGTTCAGGAATAAATACTGTCATAGAAACATCATTCAATCTGCTATTTCCGATGTTTTCTACGTCAACAGAGATTTCAAGAACATCTCCTGCTTCAACAACATCATTTGGAATAGATAAACCTGTTATCTGAATGTTGTTTCTTGGATTGTTTGATGATGCCTCTTCTGAAACAGTAATCACAACACTTGCACTTCCTTCGTTGCCGTATTGATCACGTACAGTTAATGTAACAGTGTATGTGCCATCTCTGGTAAAGACATGTCGAACATTTTTGCTGCTGTCTGTGTGTCCATCACCAAAGCTCCAAGAGTATGTGAATGGTTCAGCGCCACCTGCATCAACAGAGGATGCGAAGGAAACATCAAGATCTTCTTCGCCACTTGTTTTGTCAGCGAGGATACGCACAGTCATTGGTGAAACAATCGTGACATCATATGTTCCTGTTGCACTATCTGTGTTGCCGCTATCATCAGTTGCAGTAATGGTGTAGCTGTATGTGTCCAATGCAAAGCCAGTTGTGTCAACATCAACAGTGTATGTTCCGTCTCCCTCTGGGTCTTCCATGTCATAATCTGCACCATTTGTCGTAAGGATTACTGAATCAATGCCTTGATTGTCTGTCACATCAACAGTGAATGTAATAGTATCTCCTTCATTGACGCGTGTTGCGCTTAATGAGACGCTATTAATGACTGGATCAGTTGTGTCTGAAACCTCAACTGTTCTGTCTTCAGACGCAGTATTGCCATTAGAGTCTGTCGCACTATAGGTGACTGTATATGTTCCTTCTACAGAACCATCAACAGTATCACCACTGATTGTGACTGCTAATTCTCCATCAACAACATCTGTTGCTGTTGCACCTTCTTCTACATAAGCTTCTCCAAGTTCAACGTGCATTGGGTTATCGCCAGTTATTTCAATTTCTGGAAAATCATTGTCAACAACATCAAATGAACCTGAATCTTCATCATCAAGGCCTGAGCTATCTTCTGCAGTAACGGTAAATGTATAGCTCTCTACACCGACAAGATCAGTAATGCTATTGAGTGTTGTTTCATAGGTGTCTGTTCCTGCTGGATCCATTACAGTTGGGCCATAGACAACAGTGCCTGTACTGTCTTGGATTTCAAGCAGTACTGTTGATGCATCAACTTCAACATCATCTGTTACTGTTGCAGTGATTGTCACATCATCACCAAAGTCAACTGTTGCTGGATCTACTGACACGACAACAACTGGATATGTGGTATCGACCACTTCAATTTCTGCTCCAAAGTCAGAGCCAAGCGCTGTGCCAGAATTTCCTGACGTATCAAAAACTTCAATGCTGTAATCGTATAATCCAACTGTTTCACCGCCAAAATCAGCAAGCGTGTCTAACTCTGCACTATACACTCCTTCTGTGCTTGTTGGATCCAAGTCAATAGGCGTTCCTGAAACATCCAATGTGAGCGTTACAGAAGCAACATCAGCACCATCATAATCATCAGAGACAGTCACTTCAACAGTTATAACGTCTCCATATGCAACTGGGCTTGAAATAAGAGTAATACCATCCACTGTTGGTTGAGTTTCATCAGTTACTTCAAATGTGCCACTAGCTTCTTCTGTGTAGTCATCACCATTTGTTGCAGTTATTGTAAAGCTGTATGTTCCAAGAGTTGTAAAATCAGCACTTAGGAACGTGACTTCATACGTTCCATCTGCTTCAGGATCTTCCATAACACCAGTATCTTCTACGATATTTCCTGTTGCATCATATACATCAACAGTAACAGCTGCAATTCCAGACTCAACATCAGCGACTTCTGCTGTAATGGTGAGATCATCAACACCATAGACAATATCATTCGCAGTTACAGTTCCAAATTCAGGAGCTGTACAATCTGCGACAGTGAATGTTCCCTCAAACATATCACCTGTTGGAGTATTTCCAGCTGCATCGTATGCAGCAAATGAATAATAATAGTCTCCATAATATTGAAGATCTAGAAATGTGAATGTCCGTGTATGGCTATACCCACTTCCAGATGTATCAGGGCTGAGCTCAGCATCCCCTATAATACCAGATGGATCCAAAATGCTCATGACAACATAATTAACTGGATCATCATAGTTGTCTTCTGCTGTTGCATAAACAATCATGTCATCTTCATAACAAACAACAGGATTATCACCATTGACTTCAACAGCGATTATTTCTGCAGCAGTAGTGTCAACAACTTCGAAAGAATCTGTTCCAGAAGTTTCGTCAGAAGTTGCTGCATATCCAGCACTATCAGTCGCAGTAATGGAAATGCTATACGTTGTCTCAACATCAAAGTCAGGAAGTTCTGCAGTGATTGCTGAAGTAGTCCATACTCCATCAGCATCATTATCAGTCATTGCATATGTACCGCCATCTGTAATTGTGAGTTCTGCAGAAGCAACAGTATTTGCAAGATCTGAAATATCTGCAATAATTGTGAAAGTCTCTCCATACTCAACCTCTGTTACTGGAGTAGAAGTACTATCAAGAACAGTGATATCTGTGATTGAAGGGCCTGTTGTGTCAACAATGCTAAATGCATCAGTTCCATCTGATTCTGCACTATTGCCTCCTGTGACATCAGTACTGCTATCTGTTGCAGTTATCGTAAACGTATAGTCTCCAAGACCTAATAAAGAATCAGTGCTATCTAACGCTTCTGTAGTATAAATAGTATCACTATCAGAATCTGTCATTGTATATGTTCCAACATCTGTAATTGTTACTTCTACAGAAGCAATGCCACTATAATCATCAGTCACAGTTGCAGTAATTGTAAATGTGTCTCCATATTCTACATCTGTTACTTCTGTCCCAGCACTATTAAGAACTGCAATATCTGAGATTGTTGGTGCTGTAAGATCGCCAACAGTGACATCAGCTATTTCAGTATCTCCATAAACGTCTGAACCTGATTCATTCCCCATTGCTATAACTGTGTAAGGATATGTGCCATAACCAAGAAGGGCTGCGGAATATGAACCGCTCCAGCTGGTTCCATCAAAGCTGAGGGCTACGAGGGATGATCCAATAAAGACATCAACAGTGGATGTTGATTCTCCATCTGATTCTAATACATCAACAATAAACACAATATCATCATTGTAATCAACTGGATCTGCAACTTCTGTTGCACTACTAATTAAAACACCTGCTGCAACCTGGCCTGTCATAAGCAATGCAACTAAAAAAACGCTTAATAGAAATATTCCACTGTTGTTTCTCATCTAAATTACCCCCACACCCTTATTATTTTGTAGTGTAACCATGCCTCATATAAAAAGATTACTGTCACGTTCCTATTAACTAATAGTAACTCCGTCGAGAGTAAAGTATAATTGTTTTCGTCACAACATTGGTGTAAAAATTGAGTAGAATATTATTTATACTCCTATGATTGTTCTTTTTCCATGCAACAAAAAGATGTTCCTGCTGTGATGAAAATTCTTGAAGAAGAAGTCAAAAAACTTCCTCTTCCAATAGTGAGCGAATATGCAATCAAAGAAGGAAGAAATCCATTCAAAACACTTATCTCCACAGTCCTCAGCTTGCGCACAAAAGACAGCACTACAAGCAAAGCAACAGACAGAATCTTTGCACTCGCTGATAATCCAAAAGACATGATGCGGCTTTCTGTCAAAAAAATTGAAGAAGCAATTTATCCTGTAGGATTTTACAAAACAAAAGCAAAACGAATTCCGGAAATTTGCAGAATTTTATTGGGAAAGTTTAATGGCAAAGTTCCTGATGAAATTGATGTGCTCCTCACGCTTCCTGGTGTTGGCAGAAAAACAGCAAACCTTGTCTTAACGCAAGGATATGGAAAGCTAGGAATTTGCGTAGATACACATGTTCACAGGATCAGCAACCGTTTAGGATATGTCAAAACAAAAAATCCAGAAAAGACAGAATTTGCCTTGCGAAAAAAACTTCCAACAAAATATTGGATTCCGTATAATGATTATCTTGTTGCTTGGGGGCAAAACATTTGTAAACCAGTAAGCCCTTTTTGTAGTAAATGTGCTGTCTTCAACTATTGTGATAGAGTTGGTGTAGAAAAGAGGAGATAAAATGAATTGGAAAAAAATTGTTTGGATTATTGTTGGTTTCATTCTGCTTCCTATAGTTCTTGCAGTTGGTGTTTTCTTCTTTGGTATTGTTGTTCTCATTGTTTTGGGAATTATCATTCTCTTTGGAACACTCTCGTTCGTTATGTATCTCAACAGGAGATTCAAGCATGCGATGTATCAATTCCGAACAAAAGGAACAGAATATGCAGAAGCGCATGTTCATGAGAAAAAAACATATAAAACACAAAAGAAAGGAAAAGAGCAGGAGATAGTTATCGAACACATAGAGGAGAAAATAGAAAAAAGAGAAGAAAGAGGATCATAAATGGAGGCAAAAAAAAGCAATACTTTACATCCTATTCCAAGACAAAATAGGGAATCCTATACACGCTCTGAAGCATTGAGGCATCACAAAGCGCATGTTGAAGCGCGGCAGAAATTTGGCGGTCCCTTGCTGAAAGATGCGATTCTTGGTGGCCAAGATGGGTTGGTCAACGTGTTAGGAATTGTTCTTGGAATCTCCGTTGCAACGCAAGATTTGCACATTATATTTGTTGGCGGTCTTGCTGCAACAGTTGCAGAATCTGTTTCTATGGGTGCAGTGGTTTATACATCAACAAAAGCAGCCAAGGAGTATTATTATGCAGAACTAGAGCGGGAAAGGAGAGAAATTGAAACAGTGCCTGACCTTGAAACAGAGGAGATTCGAGAAATTTATTATAACAAAGGGTTTCGCGGAAAACAACTCAATGACATAGTCAAAAAAATTACCTCAAACAAAGATTTATGGTTAGATACTATGATGACAGAAGAGCTTCGGTTGTTTCCTGATGAATATGAACAGCCATTGAGAAAGGGTTTTTTTGTAGGAGTTGCATCGACAATTGGTTCGCTGCTTCCTCTTCTTCCATTCCTCATATTTTCTGTTGATAGTGCACGATACGTTTCTGTGGTTATGTGTGCAGCAATTCTTTTTGGCGTAGGAGTAATCAAGGCAAAATGGTTTGAGCTTGACTGGAAAAAATCTGGCATGGAGCTCGCATTAATTGGAACTGTTGCTGCGCTTCTTGGCTATTTTGTTGGAAGAATTGCAGGAGTTATTTCTTAAAATTATACCTTAATCAAGATTCATAATACTTCCTTCTCCACTTCTCAAATCCAAGTTCAAGCGTCACAATATCTTCTTCAGAAAGCCGCCAGCCCATCGCTCCAATATTTTCTTTGATGTGTTCTATCTTTGTTGCTTTCACAAGAACAAGCATATTCTTGGAAATAATCCAGTTCAGCGCAATTTGTCCTTGTGTCTTATTATATTTTTTTGCAAGTGTATCGAGTACAGGAAACTTTCCAGATTTTGCAAGCAATCCATATGCTAATGGCCGCCAAGCAACAACTTTAATGCAGTGCTGTTCACAGTACGGAATAATTTCTGATTCCATATTTTTTGTAAATCGCCCCATGTCGCGTGCAAGCAGACTATATTCAATTTGGTTTGCTACAATTTTATGCCTGGAGTATTTTTGTGCTTCTTGAAGATCAGTAGCAGAAAAATTACTGACGCCAATAAAGCGAACAAGATTTTGATCCACAAGCTCGTTCATTGCGCGCATTGTTTCAGTGATTGGAATTCCAGAATTGGGATGATGTACTAAATACAAATCAAGATAGTCAGTCTGCAGTCGCTGTAAACTTTTTTTGCACGCAGCAAGAACATCATCATGATGCAAATGTTGCGACATGACTTTTGAAGTGATAAACAGATTTTTTCGAGAAATCTTGCTTTGATGTATTGCTTCTGCAACAAGTTCTTCTGCATGCCCTGCTCCATAAAGTTCAGCAGTGTCAATATGTGTTAACCCAAGTTGAATTCCTGTTTTTATTGCTTCAATTTCTTCTCTGTCATGCTGTGTGCTGCGTTCAAGCTTCCCACCCATCAGCCATGTGCCAAGACCAAGAATTGGAATCTGAACATTGGTTGCGATTGTTGTGTATTCCATAAATATTTCCTACCTAATACCATACTTCGCTTTCTTTCCAAGCGCTTCTTCAATTCGCAAGAGCTGATTATATTTTGCAACTCGTTCACTTCGTGTTGGCGCTCCAAACTTCGATTGTCCTGCGTTAATGCCAACAACAAGATCTGCAATAAAAACATCTTCTGTTTCACCGCTGCGATGGCTGACGACAACGTTCCAGTCATTGTGTTGTGCGCGTTTTGCAGCATCAAGTGCTTCTGTCACTGTTCCAATCTGATTTACTTTCAATAAGAGTGCGTTGCATGCTCTTTTTTTGATTGCATCTTCAATTCGCTTTGGATTTGTGACGAGAAGATCATCTCCAACAATCTGCATTTTTTTGCCCATCTCTTTTGTGAAGGTTATCCAGCTGCCCCAATCATCTTCTGCAAAACCATCTTCAATAGATGCAATGGGATATGCTTTTGACAATCCTTTATAGTAATCCAGTAATCCGCTTGCGCTGTATTTCTTCTCACTGAGGGTGTATTCTTTTCCATCAAAAAATTCTGATGATGCTATATCTAGTGCAAAGACAACATCTTTTTTCATTCTGTACCCAGCATTTTCCACTGCAAGTTCTATAAGTGCAAGCCGTTCACCAACTGTTTTGAGCGCTGGAACAAAACCTCCTTCATCACCGACAAGAGTTCCTTGTGCCTTAAACTTGCGGTGAAGAAGTTCTTTTAGAGCATGATAACATTCAGTGCCCATCCGCAATCCTTCTTTGAAAGAGCTTGCACCAATCGGCATGATCATGTGTTCTTGAATATCATTTTTTTGTCCAGCGTGGACACCTCCGTTGATGATGTTCATTTGTGGAACAGGAAGAAGGAATGGTGATTTTTTGGAGACATCTGCAAGGTAAGAAAATAAATGCTGTTTGTGTTGACCGGCAGCTGCGCGCGCGCATGCAAGCGAGACAGCAAGCATTGCGTTTGCTCCAAGCACATGTTTGTTGTATGTTTCATCGAGATGAATGAGCGCATCATCAATAACGCGTTGGTCTGTTGGATCTCCTATTTTCATCCCATCAAGTCGTGCAGAAATTTCCATATTGATATTTTGCACAGCAGTAAGAGTTCCTTTTCCATGGTATCTTTTTTTATTATTATCACGAAGCTCGACTGCTTCATGTTTGCCAGTGCTTGCTCCTGATGGAACAATTGCTCTGTACCAGTGTCCTGCGACTTTGACTTGTGCTTCAACAGTTGGATTTCCCCGTGAATCCAATACTTCTCTTCCTTTTATTGCCTGAATTTTTGCCATGGAAGAATTTCTAGAATTTTGTGATTAAAAAGATTGTGATTTTTTCCAAAAGAAATAATGCCCAAGCTAAAAACTTTTCGTCAAAAACTATTTAAACAACCATCAATAAATAATACCCATGTCCATCACAATAACCCTTCCAGACAATTCTAAAAAGACATTCAAAAAAGGATCAACTCCTTTAGAAGTTGCGCATTCTATTAGTGAAGGATTAATGCGTGCAACAGTCGCAGCAATTATCAACAACGAAATAGTTGATGCAACAAAACATCTTAATCAAGATTGCACGTTGAAACTCCTGACATTCAAAGATGAAGCAGGAGTAGAAATATTCAGACATAGTTCCGCACACCTCCTCGCACATGCAGTTATGGAGCTTTTTCCAGAAGCAAAGCTCACCATTGGCCCAGTAGTAGAAGAAGGATTCTATTATGATATTGACCATCCTCCTTTTACGCAAGAAGATTTAGACAAAATCGAAGCGCGAATGAATGATATTGTAAATAGAAAGTTGGACGTCAAGCGGCATGAACTCACCAAAGAAGAAGCACTCCAAACATTTAAAGATAATAAATACAAAGTAGAGCTCATTAATGAAATACCTGGAAAAATGGTTTCTGTCTATCAGCAAGGTGCGTTCAAAGATCTCTGTACAGGCCCGCACGTTCCAAATACTTCTTACATCAAAGCGTTCAAGATCACCAAAATGGCAGGTGCATACTGGCGTGGAGATGCAAAGAATAAGCAGCTCCAGCGAATTTACGGCATTAGTTTCCCTGATAAAAAACAGTTAAAAGAATATCTCACCAGAATTGAAGAAGCATTAAAGCGAGATCATAGAAAAGTGGGAAGAGAGCTTGATTTGATTAGTTTCCAGGAAGAATCACCTGGCGCGGCATTTTTCCATCCGAAAGGAACAGTGATTTTCAATGAGCTCCAGAAATTCATCCGTGAACAATATTGGAAGCGCGGATTTAAAGAAGTGGTCACGCCATTAGTCTATGACAAATCACTTTGGGAAACCTCTGGCCATTGGGCGCATTACAAAGACAATATGTTTACATTCACTGTGGACAACAGAGAAGTTTCTCTAAAGCCAATGAACTGTCCGTCACATTGTTTGATGTATAAAACAGACATGAAAAGTTATAGAGATCTTCCGCTAAGAATTGCAGATTTTGCACCGCTCCATAGAAACGAGCTCAGGGGAGTTCTTGGTGGCCTCACAAGAGTCAGAAAATTCCAGCAGGATGATGCGCATATTTTTTGCACGCTTGACCAGCTCGATAACGAGCTTGATGATGCGATTGATTTTGCGAATTATGTTTATTCAAATGTATTCAATTTCGAATATCGAATTGAACTTTCCACGCGGCCAGAAAATTCTATGGGAACACAAGAACAGTGGGAGAGAGCAGAAGCTGCATTGAAAGCAGCGTTGGAAAAAAATCAGATTCCATACAAGCTTAATCCAGGAGATGGCGCTTTTTACGGGCCAAAGATTGATTTGCATATTAAAGATTGTTTAGGACGAAGCTGGCAGCTTTCAACAATTCAAGTGGATTTCCAGCTGCCGCAGCGTTTTGCATTAACATACGAAGGCGCAGATGGAAAAAAACATACACCAGTGATGGTGCATCGTGCAGTTCTTGGATCATTGGACAGATTCATTGGAATCCTTATTGAGCAATATGCAGGAAAATTCCCGTTGTGGTTAAGTCCAGTGCAGGTCAAAGTCTTACCGCTTGCAGATAGGTTCAACCAATATGCAGAAAAAGTGTGCAGTCAATTGCGAGAGCAGATGATACGTGCAGAAGTGGATGATCGTTCAGAATCATTGAACAGAAAAGTGAGAGAAGCACAATTAGCGCAAATTAATTATATTCTTGTTGTTGGAGAAAAAGAGCAGAAAGAGCACACAGTCAATATCCGAACGCGAGACAATGTTGTTCATGGAGAAAAGAAAGTGGATCTGTTTTTGAATGACGTGTTGAAGGAGATTAAGGAGAGGAGATGATATCACATTATCCGTAACCTTTCTTTCAGTACATAAATAATCTCATGAAGGGCATCTTCATTTTTTGCAAAGTATCTTTTTAGTTTTTTAGGTTTCAAAGAATGGATTTTGAGTTTCATAGAAAATAATTCTTTCAGCACTTTATTCTGCTCTTTAAAGTCATGAAAGTGATGGTGTGCATAAATAAGAAGAAATTGATCGTGAGAACAAACAAATCCTTGTTTGTACATATGTGCATATAATAGTTCTTTAATGATATCGTAGTATGCCTCAAGTTTAAGTGCAAGAAATTTTGTTTCAAACCGTTGATGGAGATATTCTTCACGAAGGAATGCCATCTCTTCCATCTGCAGTGCTCGTGTATGATCTTTTCTGCCTTGAATAATCATTTTCTTTGCTATAGCTTCTTTCCAAGAGGAGAGTTTCATGTGTGGTCATTTCATGATTCTACTTCTTTATTTTACTTTCGTTTTGCAAAAAATAACAACATGGCCAGACGGAGCGAACGAGGTTCCCATACGAAGTAGGGGGTTCTCGTTTGCGGAGTAGGGCAAGCTTTTTGGCTTTTGAGATCAACAGCAAGCCAAAAAGTTGACCGTCTGTGCTCATGAAAATGCTTTGCATTTTCAGGAGTCCTACAAATCTTTGATTTGTATGACCATTGTTGTTGTTATTTTTTGCTGATACACAAATTATTTAATAGAAGTACGGGGATAATCAAGAAATCTATCACTCATTTTTCTCGATCATTCGGAGATACTAAAACTCAC
>Ga0233425_10011257_pt1 | contig 10517 bp, 8 predicted proteins | sample Watercolumn_Towu_2_FD_181712 | JGI IMG/M metagenome (GOLD analysis project Ga0233425, IMG submission 181712) | Freshwater microbial communities from Lake Towuti, South Sulawesi, Indonesia - Watercolumn_Towuti2014_140_MG | ecosystem: Environmental > Aquatic > Freshwater > Lake | place: Indonesia... | reverse complement strand
TTACCCGTTACTCGTTACTCGTTACTCGTTACTTTGTCTGTAGTTGCTTTGCTTGACAAACAACAAGAAATTTTCATTTTCAAAAACAGCCTCCATTCGGACAAGCTCTAATTATTTTAATCATGACTCTTCTCCATCTTCCTCGTCGGCTTCGTCGGAATCGCGCTCTAACCAATGTCCGCGCTTTGGTGCAAGAGACAAAACTACATCGCGAAGATCTCATTCAACCACTTTTTTTTCATGGAGGAAGTGGCAAGCCTCAAGAAATTGAATCGATGCCAGGGATGGTGCGTCACACGATTGCTTCTTTAGTGGAAGAGTGTCGCGCTCTCAGTGATTTAGGAATGACTGCGGTCGCTCTTTTTCCTTGCATTGATCCTGCTTATAAAACCGCTGATGGAGTTCATGCACTCGATGCAAAAAATATTCTCTACCGAGCTATTCGTGAAATTAAAATTGCCTCTTCTGACTTAGTCGTTATTGCTGATGTGGCCCTTGATCCTTATACGAGTCATGGACATGACGGCCTCTTAAATGAAAAAGGTTACGTTGATAATGATGCAACGGTTGCTTTACTAGCACGGCTAGCGCTGACAGAGGCAGAGGCAGGAGCTGATATTGTGGCCCCTTCTGACATGATGGATGGCCGTGTGAAGACCATTCGTACGACTTTGGATCAGGCAAGTTTTACGGAGACTGGAATCATGGCTTACTCTGCGAAGTATGCTTCGGCTTTTTATGGTCCATTTCGAGATGCTGTTGGTAGTACTCAAAAAACTTATCTCGATAAACGAACTTATCAAATGGATCCAGCCAATGTGAGGGAAGCGTTACTTGAAGTGAAGCTCGACGAGGAAGAGGGAGCTGACATGGTGATGATAAAACCGGCAGGTCCCTACCTTGATGTGATCCGTGCTGTAAGAGAAGCAACATTACTGCCCGTGGCGGCCTATCAAGTTTCAGGCGAATATGCTCAAATCTGCGCGGCGGCACGCCTCGGATGGCTCGACTACAAAGCCTCACGGGATGAGGCTCTACTGGCTATCAAACGCGCAGGAGCTGATATGATTCTGACTTACTTTGCAGGGGAGCTGCTCAAGGAATGGCGCAAAGAACGCATAAAATTTTTAGAAAAAGAATAGCCGCAAAAGAACGCAGAGAACGCAAAGGAAAAATTTTTACGGGCTATTTTTTTATTCATTTTTTGCGTTCTCTGCGTTCTTTTGCGGCTATTCTCTTCTTTGTCTTGCGTTTTTTTTGTGACTATTAATTTACTTCAAATCAGTGCTGTCCAAAACGATTTATTAATTTGAAATAAGAATGCTTTTTATTACCGCGAACAGAGGTGAAGGGGTTAAGAGGTGAAGAGGTGAAGGGTTTTGAAGTGACGTTCGTTTTGCTGCCCAAACTCTCCACCTCTTCACCGTTTCAACTCTTAACCCAGTCTGCTTCTTACCCCAAAAATTCCTGCGTATAATTTTCCTAAAATTCATTCGTCATGGGTATATTCTCCATTTGACAATGAGAGGTAGGTGTTAGTAGACTTCCCAATCCTATGAAATCGGGGACGAAAAAATTAATTCAATTTGACTGGGCGATAAAGACACTCTTGAGAAATAGAAAAAATTTTTCTATTCTCGAAGGATTTCTTTCGGAGTTATTGGGTACTGGTGTTGAGATCAAAGAAATCTTGGAGAGCGAGTCCAATAAGAATCACGCCAAAGATAAATCTAATCGCGTTGATATTTCTGCGAAGCTAGGAAATGGAGAGCATGTGATTATTGAACTGCAGAGTGATTATCAAGATGATTTTATTTGTCGCATGCTCTACGGAGTTTCCAAAGTTGTTGTTGATTATTTGCAGGCAGGAGATCGCTATCATCAAATCCCGCGAGTCATCTCGGTCAATATTGTTTACTTCAATCTAGGGGAAGGAGAGGATTACATTTACCATGGGACGACCGAATTCAGAGGTATCCACAAACGAGATGTGTTGCAGTTAAAAGAATCAGAAAAGAAACATTATCCAGAACATATCGCTAATATTTTTCCAGAGTACTATGTTTTAAAAGTTAGCGCTTTTGATTTAAACATTCGTAATACACTCGACGAATGGATGTATGCTTTGAAACAGTCAGAAGTGCGGCCAGAGTTTAAAGCTAAAGGAATTCAAGAAGCTGGAGATATATTGACACGCTTGAGCCTTTCTCGGGAAGAGCTTGCCGCCTATGAACGTTACATCGACAATGCAAGAAATGCGCGGAGTACGATTCTGACAGCCTTTGATGATGGAGAAGAGAAAGGCTTGGCAAAAGGCTTAGCAAAAGGCTTGGCAAAAGGGAGAGCAGAAGGTAGGGCAGAGGGGTTAGCAAAAGGTAGAGCAGAAGAAAAAGCTGGAATGGTTCGTAATTTTCATCAACTTGGAATTCCTATAGAACAAATTGCTTTGGCTGCAGAGATGACTGTAGAAGAAATTCAAGAACTTATTAAATCTAAAAACATGAATGGGAAATAAGACCGTAAAGAAAAATCATGTTTCAAGAATCACAATCCCTCATCAAAGCAGCCCTAGCAGAAGATTTAGGAAGTGGCGATATCACCTCCGAAGCCTTTATTCCTGAGGATTCACAAAGTCATGCGCGGATTATCACGCGAAAGAAAGCGGTGGCTGCGGGTTTGTTTGTGGCTCAAGAAGTCTTTCGTCAGGTGGATCCAAAACTTCAAATCACGCTGCAAGCGAGAGAAGGAGATGTTTTGGAGGCAGGTGCATCACTGTTAGAAATTAATGGTGCAACGAGGTCGTTGCTTTCAGCGGAACGAGTCGCTCTTAATTTTTTGGGACGCTTAATGGGCATTGCAACACTCACACGATCCTATGTTAACGCTGTTGCTGGCACGGGAGTCACCATTTTAGACACACGCAAAATGACGCCAGGATGGAGGTTGTTAGAAAAAGAAGCGGTCAAACTCGGGGGAGGAAAAAATCATCGTATGGGACTCTTTGATGCAATTTTGGTTAAGGACAACCATCTTGCCTCGCTGGGTAGCGAACAGAAAACAATTTTGTCAAAAAAAATTCACGAACTTCGCAAAAAAAATTCTTCCTTAAAAATTGAAATCGAAGCTGACACGTTGGAACAAGTCGCTTTCTTTTTAACGATCAAAGAAGTTAATGCTCTTCTGCTTGATAACATGAGCCTCGAAGAGATGCAGCAAGCTGTTGCTTTAAAAAATCAAATCGCTCCCGAAGTGAGGCTAGAAGCCAGTGGTGGCATCACATTGGAAAATATTCGAAACGTTGCGGAGACAGGAGTTGATGAAATTTCCTTGGGAGCTTTGACGCATTCAGCAATGTGGGCTGACTTATCGTTGGAGATAAAATAAAATGAATGCCCTCAATCTGGAATTGCTACAACAGCATTCTCCGTGGCACGAGAAGGTTTATGTTTTTGAGACTATTGATTCCACGAACACCCAAGCGCTAAAGTTAGGAGAGGAGGGAGAAGCAGAAGGGACAATTGTCATTGCTAACGAGCAGATGCAAGGGCGAGGCCAGTTTCAACGTCCTTGGTCTTCTCCAGCAGGAATGGGGCTTTGGATGTCGCTCTTAGTGCGACCTCGCATTGCTCCCGAGATGATTTCAGGACTTTCTCATTTCGCTGTTGTTGCTCTTTATGATGCGATTTTTAAAATGGGAATTATCGTAAATGATTTGAATATTAAAGAACCGAATGATCTTTTGATCGCTGGAAAAAAAGTTGCCGGAGTGCTCGTGGAAACAAGGATAGGAAAATCTTCCTTTGCGGTTGTTGGAATTGGAGTGAATCTTTTTCAGCAACAAAAAGATTTTCCAATGGAGTTGCGAGAAAAAGTAACCTCTTTACAGCTGGCAGGATCAAATCACAGGATCGATTTTCAAAATTTTGTAGCAACGCTCTTCCAAAATTTATATCATCGCTACCAACAATTGCTCCATGAGCCTCTAAAGCTTGAAGCTGTGTGGTCTTCGAGGTTGTAGAGCGCGTTAACAAACGACTTGCTATTCCACTTTTTTTAAGGAAATTTAATGCTCATGGATAATACGATGATGCATCCTATCGATAGAGCCAGTGCTGATGTAGTCTCTACTGCTACTCCATTAGCTTCAAAAACTGGAACTAGAAAGATCATACGTCCAAAGTCTTCAATTGGAGAAATGGAAAATGGCCACTCAGTAACTCAAGTGGATTCCCCTAAAAAATCTTCTTCACCCTCTGCAATAACTTCAGCATGGAGTGATTTTTCAGATGATTCCTCGGTTGATGAGGGATCAGACAAAGAGAGTGGTAATCATGTGGCTCTTGTTACTCCAGAGCACAAGGTGCAAACTGAAGGCCTACTTGTTCAAAAATTAAAAAGTCAGCTGCAGAAGTATAAGCAGCAATTAGCGACCTTGCCTCGATCGCAAGGAAAAGTTGACGTTGCCTCTTCCGATCCTGTTAACGTCTTTGATCTTTTAACAAAAGCGAAGGAACAAACACAAAAAGCCATCGATTGTCACACTTTGCTTTCTTCGTTGGACGAAGGTGATGAAGAGAGAGCCCTTCTTCTTCATCAAGCAGAAACAGCGCAAAAAGCAGCTGGCTTTTTTGAAAAGGCAGCTGCTGATTTAAAAAATGCTTACAGCGTCAACGCTCTTACGAAAGATGTCAATGACGCAGGTCGCGAACAAGCATTACAACAAGCTCGAGAAAATTATCAAAAGGGAATGAGGATTCTTAATCCGCTTCTCAAGAAAGAAGTCGGTCATTTCGATAACGACCAAGATGAGGAAGTTCTTTCTCAAGTTTCTTCATTAACACATGACGATATTGAAGATTTTCCAACTGACGACGAGTTTTTAGAGTTTGCTCGACAACAAACGAATGTTGCTACGAAAATCAGCAACTATATTGCAACAATCAGTGTAGACGAGATAGCTAATGAACAGGTTCATATTCCAAGATATCAACAATTGGCTCAAGAGGCTCGAGATGCCGCGGACTATTTTTCCCAAGCAGCCATCGAGCTCAAGCAAAATAACGTGGAGGTTGCTGCATCATGGGATCAAGCGGCTTCTAAGGTAATAGAGGATTATGAGCAGGAGTATGCTTCTGAAATGAAGCGACTCATTGAGAAGGGAGTCTTTAAATTAGCTGCTTCAGTGTCTGGAGAAAAAATAACAACCCCAAGAACTCAGACTCCCAATGTAAATTTTGAAGAAGAGGAAGTAGAGGAAATAGAGAACTCAAAAATTTCAGACGATCAGCAGAGCATTATCAGTGATGTCGGTAATGATATGGCAAGCATTGCCAGTGATTCAGAAGAAGCGAGAAGCATTGCTGGCGATGAGATTGATAACTGGGAGGCAAAAAATATCGCTGTGAAACAAACTCTTGCTTCCATGGAGCAAAGAGAGTTGGTGCGGGTCCGTCAATTTGCAGCGGAAGAAATGAATGCAGAGGGTTTCTCTCCTTATGCTGCCTATGCTTTGGAAAGGGGGGTGACATCAGATATAGTTCATCTTTTTGAATCATGCAGAGCTCAAGCTGTAGCAGCTTATCAAAAGGGAGAGACTGATCTTGCTTTGCAATGGGGTAAAGCCACTCAATATGCCCAAGAGAGTATTGATTATAAAATTCAAGCAGGTTTTGCAGCTGCAGCAGACTCTTTTGGAGACTTAACGATTTGTTATCATGAAGCTTCGAAGCTTATGAACCAATGTGCTCGCTTGCAAGCAAGCCTGCTTCAGCATCAGGCTGGAAAGACGATCGATGCAACGCTCTACGCTGAATTAAAAAAAGCAAATTTGTACGCTTTAGAAGCGGTCAATATTTATGATCGCTCGATAGAAGCCTTCCAGATGGGCAATAGAAAAGAAGGACAAAGTCTCCAACATACTGCTTCCTATTATCAAGATGCAGCTCGCTTTTTAGGAGAGTACGTTGACGCTATGGACCAAGCGCGAATAGCTCTTGATGTAGGAAAAAACAAGGATGCCAAAAAATGGACGACGATAGCGAATAAGGTATTTGATCGTGCCCAAGAAAAAATCAAATCCTGTGCAGATCCTATGAAAGCGCGTCTTGCGGAAGAAAAAGAAGAGCTTCTTGAAACTGTGCATCACTATCAACAGGCAGATTTAGAACGAGAAGCCGCTGTTCTTAGCAATGCAGTACGACAAGGAAAAGTTGATGCGGCAATGGTTCGTGATTTTGAATCTTATCGCAATAAAGCGATTCAAGCTCTCGAAGCGGGAAACGATGACCTTGCAGCTCAATGGACCAAGATTGCTGAAGATGCTAAGGAGGGGCTTAGCTATTATCAACAATCTGTAAGCGACAACTCAAACGACTATCACCTTTTTGTCTGTTACCAAGGTGCTGCCAAATCGATGCAGGGATTAGCTCGCAGTCAGGCAGAGTTTTTAACAATGAACGCCATTACCCCTCAAGCAGAAGAACAAATTGTGTTTGGAGTGCAAATTGAAGAGCAATTCACAAGAGCTATTGACTATTACCAACAAGCCGTTCGTGCTTTTCAAGCGAGGAATCAAGTTAATGGAAAATTCTTACAAAGAACGGCAGATCAATGTCGTCGATGTGCTACTTATTTTGAGCAATCGTTGAATATTCGTTTGGAAGATCCTAACGATCTTCGGGCTTTTGAATTTTTTGAATTAGGAATAAATGAACTGCGACCGCCTAAAATCATTTCTCAAGAGGAATAGAGAATCAATGCATTGGATCCATGGATTTTTCTCGACCCATCCTCGCTATCGAATCTTCCTGCGATGAAACGGCGGTGGCCATTCTTCAACCGCCTGATCAGCTGCTCACGAGTTTAGTTGCGTCACAAGTTGATATTCATGCTCGTTTTGGTGGCGTTGTTCCCGAAGTGGCCTCTCGAAATCATTTGCTGGCGATCAAACCACTTTTCGATCGAGCCCTCTCGGAAGCCGATATAAAGCCTAACGAGCTGGGAGCCGTCGTTGCTACAGCCGGACCAGGTCTTGCGCCTGCACTCCTTGTTGGAGCTTCGTTTGCAAAGGGTGTGGCTCTTGGATTGAACATTCCTTATTTGGCCGTCAATCATTTGGAAGGACATTTGCTTTCTCCTTTTTTTGGAAAAGAAAAAATTCCTCATCATTTGGCTTTGCTCGTGAGTGGGGGACACACGCAATTGACGGAAGTCATAAGCGCAGGAAAATATCATTCCCTTGGTGCTACAGCTGATGATGCGGCAGGGGAAGCTTTTGACAAAATTGCGAAACTTCTTGGATTGCCTTATCCAGGAGGAGTAGAGATTGATCGTCTCGCACGAAAGGGAGACTCTCAGCGCTATCAATTTCCAAAAGCATTTTTAGAAAAAGGAAATTTGAATTTTAGTTTTAGCGGGCTTAAAACTTCCGTTCGTTATTTTTTAGAACGAGAAAATTTTGGCGAAGAGGAATTGAAAAAAAATCTTCCAGACATCTGCGCTTCCGTTCAAGAGGCCATCGTGGGAGTGCTCGTTGAGAAAGCTCGTCGTGCTGCCGAACAAGAGCAACTCGAAATCATCGGAGTCAGCGGCGGAGTCGCCTGCAATTCAGCCTTGCAAGTTCAACTCCAAGAGCTTTGCCAAAAAAAAGGATGGCAACTCTATTTTCCACCTGCATCACTGACTACTGACAATGCTGCGATGATCGCTTTTGCAGCAATGCATCATCTTCAAAATAGCGAACAGAGTTCTGTGATACAGGAAATCACTCCTCAATGGAGTCTTGGGAGAGAGTCATGAAAGAGATATCGTCTCAAAAAATTCCTGGTAACGCTAACAAAATGGTGTTGAGCAATGGGGTAAGTACCAGTCAATTTGCAGACGCAGTCGTAAATTGCGGGACAGACCTGCTTGCTCGGGAAGCTTACTTCCCTGAAAAATTTGAGATGATACCGAACAGGCACCTCATTTTAGTGCTCGGCATGAAGCGCAGCGGGACGAGCGCTTTGACCAAGGGGCTTGAAGTGATGGGAGTGTCGTTGGGAAATCATCTGATGCCTCCCAATGAGTTTAATAAAAAAGGATACTGGGAGGATTGGGACTTTCATGAATTGAATTTTGAAATGCTCAAAGCATCTACTCAAAATCGTGCTCGAAGAATTCTTCCACTTTCTGAAAAAGAGACGACTTATCTGCTAAGCAGTCATTATGCTGAGCGTGCGACTCAATTGTTGGTTGAAAAAATTTTTCCAGAGCAACCATTTGCTGTTAAAGTTCCAACCTCTTCACTCCTCCTTCCTTTTTGGAAAAAAATTTGTGAGCAGCACTCCATTGCTCTCAGTTTCGTCATCGCCCTTAGGAATCCCATCAGCGTGGCGAACTCGGTAGAACGGAGCTTTGAGGACCTTCAAGAAAAATCTTTTTGGATTTGGATTGCTTCGCTCTTGAGTTCCCTGACTCACTCTGAGGGGTATGGACGCGTTCTTGTCGACTATGATGAGTTGATCCAAGATCCTTCTCATGAAATGAGGAGAGTTGCTGCAGCATTGCATTTGAAAATCGATGAGGAGCGACTCAGAAATTATAGCCATCATTTTATGGACCCTTCATTGAGGCACCAATTTGTTCAAGATTATCATTTTGAAAATGACGATTTATGTTTGAAGCTTGCAATTGAAATGTATGATGAACTTCTCTTCGTTGCTCGAGATCAAAAGTCACTTCATGATTTGGCAAAGCCTCTTCAACAATGGTCTCGGAAATTTTCTTCCGTGCAGGGATTGTTAAAGATGTTAGAAATGCATGAATTCACCATCGCAAAATTAGTCGATGCCAATGTAGCATTGAGAGATAAATTATCCCTTTTTAACTGAAATGAACGATTTCAAATTACTGACAACTGCCATCGCAAAGCGATGGTCGGCTTTCAGCCTTCAGCCTTCAGCCTCTAGTCTTTTCCCATGTGCGGCATCGCTGGTTTCATAGGCTCGGGTGATCGAGAGGTGCTCGCGAAGATGACGCGAGCACTCACGCATCGTGGTCCTGATGCGGAGGGATTTTTTCTTGATGAGAAAAGAGGGGTGCATTTTGGGCATCGACGCCTTTCTATTATTGACTTGGTTGATGGGGGGCAACCGATGGCAACAGCTGACGGCGAGTTGGTGATTGTTTTCAATGGAGAAATTTACAACCACGTAGAACTCCGTGCGGAGCTGATAGCCAAGGGATATAAATTTCAGACCAATCATTCCGATACGGAAGTGTTGCTGCACGGCTATCGTGAATGGGGAGAGGAGATGCTTGGAAAACTCAATGGAATGTGGGCCTTTGCGATCTACGATCGTGCTCAGCAGGAAATTTTTTTAGCGCGTGATCGTTTTGGAAAAAAGCCGCTTTATTATTTTCAACGAGAAGGAGAGCGAGATATTCATTTTGCTTTTGCGTCAGAGCTTCGAGCGTTACTTGCCCATCCGCTCGCACCGCGAAAAGAATCAACCTTAGCGCTCAAAAAATATTTTGCTTACGGCTACATTCCTGCACCTCATTCTCCGATCGAAGGAGTTTACAAGCTTCCAGGAGGGCACTTTGGAACATTAGATCTTCAAAAAGGAACATGGCGCGTGCAGCGTTATTGGGACTATCAGTTGGAACCTTCCCAACCTGATCTTCCAGCGGATGGCGGCAAAGCATGGTGCGAAGAGCTTGTAGAGGTGCTTGATCGAGCGGTGAAACGGCGTCTCATTGCCGATGTGCCGTTGGGAATTTTTTTGAGTGGGGGAATCGATTCTTCTGCGATTGCTGCGCTAGCGGCGCGGCATCTGCCTTCAGGACAACTTCAAACTTTTAGCGTGGGCTTTACGGATCCTTCCTTTGATGAGTTGACTTATGCGCGACGCATGGCTTCTCATCTTGGTTGCGTGCATCACGAAGAGATTTTGGATTTAGAGACAGGAGTGAAATTGTTGCCAGAGTTGCTGGGGCGCCTCGATGAACCGATTGCTGACAGTTCTATCTTGCCAACGTGGCTTCTGGCTGGTTTCACGCGACGTCATGTGACGGTGGCTTTGGGAGGTGATGGTGGAGATGAGCTTTTTGCAGGCTATGATCCTTTTAAAGCGCTGCGGGCAGCGGAATTTTATTCTAAGATCGTTCCCAAAAAAATTCATCCCGCGCTCTCCCTCTTGGCAAGCCACTTGCCGGTTTCTCATCGCAACATCAGTTTTGATTTTAAAATCAAACGTTTTTTGAAAGGACTCTCTTTTTCTTCACCGCTCTGGATGCCAGTTTGGATGGGGCCACTCGACCTGCATGAAGTGAATGATTATTTTGGAAGTCACGATACGGCTGAAGAAATTTACAGCGAAGCGATCGAAGCTTGGGAAGCAGCAGGCGCTCTCGCCGCTCCTGTTGATCGCGCGCTTCAATTTTTTACACGGCTTTATCTGCAAGATGATATCTTAACAAAAGTCGATCGTGCGAGCATGTTGCATTCGCTCGAAGCACGCTCTCCTTTTTTAGAT
>Ga0233425_10011256_pt1 | contig 10517 bp, 11 predicted proteins | sample Watercolumn_Towu_2_FD_181712 | JGI IMG/M metagenome (GOLD analysis project Ga0233425, IMG submission 181712) | Freshwater microbial communities from Lake Towuti, South Sulawesi, Indonesia - Watercolumn_Towuti2014_140_MG | ecosystem: Environmental > Aquatic > Freshwater > Lake | place... | reverse complement strand
ACTTTCTTCCCGAGCGTTACGGCACCTCGCCGCTCAAGGCATCACAGATCGCCGAGGTGCTCTCGACGCGGGGGCGGCGCCTCACCGCCAAGGCGGTGAACAACAAGATCCAGCGCACCCGTGAGCAAATTGAGGAACTGACGGGCCAGTACGTCGACGACCGCGAGGGACTGATCGCCTATCTGGTCCGTCACGGGCATGTCACGCTTGCCGACGTTCGGAAGCACCTCGGCCTGGGGGATTGACCTCTAGCCGCCCGACCGGAGACGGTCTCGTGCTGCACCTCGTCGGTCGCGGTCCTTGTCCGTGCGTTTGGGCGGCGCGGCCTTGCTCGCGCCCTGCTCGCACATGATCCCGTCCTTGTCCCTGTCAAGGCGGGGTCCGTTGACGCGGTAGAGCTCGGCATCCACTACGGCCGCGGTTCCCGCTGCCGCCATGCGACTCTTGGCGATGCCCGTCGGGTAGATCTTCAGAAGGTCGGCACATTTGTCATATCGCTGGACACCCAGCTTCGCGCCTGGGACAATCGACAGATTGGGCATGGCTGCGGCAAGGCCGAGCGTCGCGAGTATCGCGGTAACCGCGCCCACGGCACTTAGGGTACTTGTCGAGATAGGTGGGAGGCGACCGAGCATGCGACGTGGATTCTTGGGGATGGGAGCGATGTCTCGCGATGACCAAATTCACGTTGGTCTTGCCGTGATCTTCGGCCTTGCGCTCGAATGCGTGATCGAGGGCGTTGTCTTCGATGCGCCATCGCGTCTCTGGATCGTGCATCTTGCCACTGCAGCTATCGCCACGGTGGGCCTGACGGATGGTCGCAACGTGACGCGGCTACTCGCTGGCGCGTCGGGCATCGCAGTATTCGTTAACGATCTAGCCCTCGTCTGGAATCGTCCGGATCGATGGCGTGCCGTCGCTCCGACGCTCGTGATTCTCGGCGTGTCGATCGGCGTCGTTGCGGCCGTCGCGTCGGCACCAGCAGGCATGACGGAGCCACGGCAGGTATCGAGTCAACGGCATAATGTCGTCCGACGCCCGGGCAATGCGCTGGCCGCCGATGTGGTCGGGATCGTGGGATCACTCATTCTCGCCTTCGCGATACTTCGACTCGCGTGGGTGCGAGTATCGGTCCTAGGGCTTTTGGACTTCTCGCTCAACATGTCTGACCTCAGAATTGCGGAGGACGTGATTGATCTCTTGCGTCCCCCGTTCACACAGATCGTTGAGTGGGGGTACGTCCTACTTCTGGCTGGGGCAGCCGCGGGCGCACTTCTGCTCTCGCTTGACGCCGTCGTGCCCCATGCCAGTAGCAGAGGGCTTCGAGTCGCAGCCGCAGCAATTGGAAGTTTCTTAAGCTGCGGAACATTACTTGGCTTCGTCGACATTGCAACGACTGACTTCGTTGGTCTTGAAGTCGGTGCATATGTGGGAGTCATTGGAGCCGTCGCGCTCGCCGTGGGCGCGGTCCTATCGGCTCGTATCAGGGGCGTCGATCGTGTCGTGACACCTGTTGGAAGTGGCGAAAGTCCGGACGCGCGACGCGATGTTGGTGGAAACGTGGAACGGTCGCTGTACAACTGATGAGGCTGGACGGTCATCGGGCCGTCATGACGTCATTTGCCAGCTTGGATATCACGACCACCTCGTCGCCGCTATACATCGGAGTGTCGTGATCGGGATTCATGAGGACACGAGCACCGTATTCGTCCTGGCGACGGAAGCCGATCGCAATCTCGCCCGAGTCTCGTGCCAGCGTGTATCGGACATCGATCCAGGTCGCCGATTCTGGATGCGTCACGACAGCCTCTATGGGGGTCGTCACAATCTCGGTCGGATCATGCGGGCCGAGTATCGCAAGCAGAATCGCCTCGAGGTCTGGGCTCATTACGAGCTGTACCGCGGCTGTTGCCATCAGGCTGTCGCTGATGAGTAGATCGTCGGCAAGCCGTGCGCCGGCAATGTAACGACTTGAACGGCGATTGAGTTCACCGACGATGCTAAAGCGTTGTCGTGGATCGGTGAGTTGGTCCGCATGATGACGGCACATCAGGAGGTCCGAGAGCACGCGAGCGTCACTCCGTTGTGACTCTTCGTTCATATCCGAGAAGATGATCGCGTGACTCGTCTGCGACAGGACTGTTCCCTGTTCGAGAGGGTCGGCTCCGTCTCGGGTTAGGAAGGTAACTGGTCGACCCGCGAACGTGTCGGGGAGATCATGTGGCCTGGTGCCGGAGGCGATGACCGTGAGGGATGAGCCGTCAGCAACCACGCGCGGGAGCGATTGGCTCAATTCGCGCGCGGCGTCGCTCCACCCGACGAAGAGGAATGCCTCCGGGTTTCCACGCGTCGCTCGCCCTTGCGGCCTCGGTTCTTTAGTCAGAGGAATGCTTCGGATGCGTACGTCGCGCGTCGCCTCGAAGTCGGGAGCGAGCACGACGACTCTCCTACCCGCCAGTGGGGTGCTCCAGTCTGGCCACATCTCGGGACCCTCGGGACCGAGCATTGCAATGGGTATGGCGCGGTCCAGACACGCGAATAGCTCGCCGAAACTGGTTGCTTGATCGTGTATCTCGACGATGTAAAGCTCTTGTCGGTCGAAGTCGAGGAGATCCTGGTAGACCGCCGACAGACCTCGGTGCCGCGCGACTTGCGTCTCAATGCCACGTCGAATCACATCGGGAGATAGCGGTATGTAGTTCAGATGGCGATGTTGCGCGGGCGAGTGACTCTTGTGAATTGCAGAAAGTCTTCGATCGATTGTGTTCGCCAGATCGGACGCTGCATTGAAGGTGACGACTGGAAGAGGCTTCAGGCCCTCCTGCCTGGGGCCCTTGCCCTGTCGAAGCACCGCGTTGATGGCCAGCACCGTCCGGACCACCTGGGTGTCGTCCTGACCGCCTTCGTGCAAGACGATCGCGCCGGCAGCCAGATCTATGGCTGCAAGTGTCTCGAGATCGCGGGTGTGGTGTGGTTGGCCTCGGCGAATTGAGATCCACCGTTCGGGTTTGCGGCTGTGGTGGGGCAACTCGTCGCCGTGGACGGCGAAATTAGAGCGAATCAGGGCCAGAAGGTCGACGGGATCTTCCTCGCATAGTATCGCAATGCGGATCATGTCACGCCGATTCGTCGAGGCGTGGGCGAACTCGCGGAGGGCGCGAAATCCGAATTCGTTCCAATTGAGTATCGCGATGTGTCCATTGAGGCTCAGCGACCTGCGTCCGCGCCGTAGGCGTTCGAGCTGGGAGGTCAGCGCCGCATTTGACAAGGAGATGAGCGTGGAGAACATCAGGAGGCCTAGGAGCGTGATTATGAGGAGGACTCCGCGGCTACGCCAGCTGCTCTGTCCGGTGAGTTGATCCGGGGAGATCGCCCGAAGCAGTACTTCCCATGTGGTTTCCGCAACGCCATTACCGGCTCCGATGATCTCCGCCCCAGTGGCTACGACTGCCGCGACTCCGAGGCAGATGGTTGCCAATGACGCAATCCCCAAGAGTCCGAATGTCGCAGCGTTGCCGCGCAAGAGTGCCCGTTCCCACGCGGAGGTGAGGCTTTGGCGGAGGGGCACTGCGTCAGAACATAACTTGGAGTCGAGCATCCCGCGGAATCTGCGTCGGGGGTGACCAAGTCGGTCAGTCGCGTGCGTGCGATACCTTCATCCTGAGGATTGTGATGGTACGAGAGACGCGCATCGTCCGTCCGGGACGAACTCAGCCATCACGTATGCGGTGGCGGGCCCCTCGCGCAGACACGTTGGAGCTTCTGTCCCCTGACTTCTTCGCTCTTGACGGGTGGAAGGAAAAGATGGCTGTGGAGAATCCAAGGCAGCTATGGGCCGAGTGGAACTGCGAGCCCTCGGATAACCAGACGGGTGCGACCGGTTTCATGGCATCAAAGGGTGAATCCCCGTGCGAGGATGCGCCGCCCGTCTTCCTGCTCGAGGAGATCGGAGAGGAAAGTACCTTCGCGGCAGCGGTCTTTGATGGCATGGGCGGTTCAGGGGCTCGTCTGGTTGACCCGCTACTGAGTGGCGCGCGCGTTGCGCATACTCAGGCCTATCTCGGTGCTCGACTCGCGCGCCGCACCGTCGAGCGAAGCCTTACGTCGACAGGCGCGCTGTCACTCGATGTCAATCGTCTGGAGAGCGACTTGACGTATGAATTTGCGCGGGTGGGTGCGGCACTCCAAGGCGGTGCGAACAGCGACCTGCTGCGAGGCAGCATGATGCGGACGCTACCGACGACGTTTGCCGGAGTAGTTGGAACTCGCATCACACGATCGGAGTGGGAACTCACCGCGCTCTGGGCAGGAGACTCGCGGGTCTACTTGTTGTCGCCCTCAATCGGTCTCCAGCAAGTCACGCGTGATCACCTGAGTGAGGACGACCCATTCATACAGAGTCGATCTGATCATCGAGTTCAGCGTTGTCTCTCGGCATCGTCGTCTGCCGAGCTCGAGACGGTTGAGTTTGCGACGAGTGAACCGTCGATGGTTATCGTGGCAACGGATGGCCTCTTTCACTATCTCCCGACACCTGGCAGCCTGGAGTATCGGCTACTTGACGCCATGAGCAACGTGACTGGTTTGACGAGTCAGCGGATCGGACCTGCGGCTCGCAGCATGGCAGCCGACGACGTGTCGTTGGCCATCGTGTTTCTCGGGTTTGAGAATACGCATCAGGCATCGAACGCGTTTCGGAGACGTCGGCGAATGCTGGAGGAGACGTATCGACCGCTCTTTGATGCTGGATTCGACTCCGAGGCGATGGGAGAGCGGTGTCTGGAGATTTGGGCATCGGAGCGGCCGTCGTACACGGGACTGTGGCGGAGATGAGTGACGCGGCCGAAAAGCCGTCGCAGGGCAGGGCTCGCGATCGCTCGATGAGGAGCGTGGAGGACCGAGCGTCGAAAGCTGAATCGGAGCAGCAATCACGGGAGCCTGGTCGTTCCGTGTTCGATCGTTTTCGTGATCTCAAACGCGATCGGATCCAACTGGGCTCCGTCACGTATCGCCTGCGTCGGCATGTCGGCGGTCAAAGCGGGGAACGGGCGGGTAAGAACGAGACATTCGAGGCGACGCGGGATGGTGATGATGCACAGGTGGTGTTCGTCAAGCGGTTCCGACGACCCAAGTTTCCGACCGAGCAATTTGAGTCGGAGAGTCCACATGACGCATCGACGGCTCGCGCAAGCTGCGACACGTTCGAGCGACGTCACAAGGCGGTGATGGGCCGTCTCGCAGATGATGGTGTTGGTGCTGGCGCGCTCATCAAGCCAATTGACTTCGGTCGTGAGGCCGGCGGTGTGTCGTTTGTAAAGGTCTACCCCTTCGTGGCTGATGCAAAGGTTGCAACGCATGTCGAACTTCGTAGATGGGACCAGGCAACGCGTCGGCGATTCGTGGTGACGCTTCTTCTCGCGGTTCGACAGTTGCATCGTGTTGGGGTGGTGCACGGTGATCTCAAGACAGACAACATCCTCGTCGTAGAGCGTCCCATCGGGCCCGTCGCTCGACTGGTCGACTTCGATGACGCGTACACCACCGATGCATCGCCGACCGACGTGCGAGACATCGGCGTGACGATCCTGACCCCCGAGATCCAAGTAATGGTCGGTGCGGCGGGTTCCTGGCCGGAGCAGTTGCCGCTTGGGACGGGGTGCGACATGTTCCAGCTCGGGGTCGTCCTACACCAACTTCTCAGCACCTCGGGTGGACTTCCGTCGTACGAAACAGCCGATGATTTTGAGGGCGACGCTGCGGATGCGGTACTCAAGGGCATTCGACTGGAATACGGTGACCTTGGGGTGGGGAGCCCCCACTTCAGCTGGCTTTGTCGCAAGACGCTGGAGGTTCGACCCGAACATCGACCCTCGATAGAGCAGTTACTCTCGGCCCTCGCCGTCAAGGTTCCCTCATGAACGTTCGCCTGCGTCAGGTCCTTCCGTTGTATCCGATGGACGTCGTCTTCGTCATCGACGCGACCGAGAGCATGGCACCCTTCATCGATGAGGTAAAGGGGCGTGTTCGGGCATTCGAGAACGACTTGCGGTCCGAGATGGAGCAGCAGAGCAAGGGAATCAAGGCACTGCGCGCTCGCCTCGTCGCCTTTCGGGACATCAACGATGATCCCGCAACGTCCTTCGAGGTCACGCGATTCTTCTCGCTCCCAGACGAGCAGTCCGACTTCGCCGGCGCGTTCGAGCGACTCGAGACCTTCGGCGGTGCGGATGAGCCCGAGTCAGGTTTGGAGGCGCTATATCTCGCGATGCAATCCCCGTGGGTCCGCGAGCCACGCGATCTGAAGAGACGCCACATCATCATGGTCTTCACGGACGCCGATGCCCATGAGCTGGGTGCTGCGACGATCCCCAGGAATTTCACGCAGGGCGTGGGCCCGAAGAGCATGACGGATCTCCGCCGATACTGGGACGGCCGTCGCGCGTCGGGGAGCACCGGGCGCGAGATGGACGATTGGGCGAAGCGACTGGTTCTCTTCGCACCCGACCAGATCGCCGGAGTGGAGACCCGGTGGTCTCAGCTTGCCGAAGATTGGGAACACACACTGCAGATGATTACACCCGCCGGCTACGGGATGAGAGACACTGACTGGGAGGAGATCATAAGGACTCTCGTGGCGACCTCTGGATGATCGAGATGCGTGGTACGACGCGATGCTCATGGTGCGGCACTGTCAATGATCCTGCAGTTTCAAGGTGTTTCGCCTGCGGTGTCTCTATGGACATGCCACTCAGACCCGCGACACGGGACGATGACGCTTGGGTCGAGTATCTGTTTTCAGCGTACCTTGACGGGCGCGCGAGAGAAGTTGCCGAGCTCGTAGCGGTGCACGGACTTCCGCGCCTCCATAGAAGGCCAATTGGGGACGCCATCAAGATCGCGTTGGCTCAAGAGCTGACGCGTATGGACAAGGTGCATTCGCGCATCGGCTCCGGGGAGCTCGTGCTGGGATGGACGTGGCCCGAGGCCACCTTTGTGACGGGTGCCGTGGTGTACTTGTATGAACATCAAAGAACAATTCGTCGGGAATTCGTGCGTCCCGCCGGTAGTCGCAGTGCTCGAGTCTTTGCCCACAATGTGAGAGCGGCAGATGACAAGATTGTCGACCACGCGGCGATCCAAATGTCTCTCTTCCTTCAGATTCAAAAGGGATTTATTCGTTGTGAGCGACGTGAGATACCGATAACAAGAGAGGACCTAATGCCATGACGGACATCGACGATGCTGGGTTCAGTCTCGACGCGGAAGAGTCCACGCGCCTCGTCCAACAGCGCGAGGAGGCTGCGAATCGACTCGATTCATGGGTTCAAGAGCGCAAGCCAGCAAATGCCGCAATCCTGACCGAGCTGGCCAAGGACCTGCGAGCCAATCGGCGGCTCAACGAGTGGGGGCAGTTTGCACTGGAGGACCTCCTTCGACCGCCACAGCGAGATCCCGGCGCTTACCGATCGCACAGGGTCGCGCAGTGGCTGACGTTTCTCCGCAACGTCCTCTTGTTCTTTCCCGTTGCCGCAACGTGGTTTGCCATCGCTGAAGCGGCTGGGGAGTATCAAAGGCGCTTGTCGAGCCTGCCGGATGGTGTCGCAAGCCCAACATTTCTCCAGACGTGGTTGGCGGCCCGTTGGTCGCTCTACGACGTGGCGATTGTCGACTTCATCCTGATCGTGGTCCTGATTGTCCTCACGTTGGCCGCCCAGATGCTGGAAACGTGGGCCGACGCTTTGGCCGCAAAGGCGGACAAGAGGGACGTGCTGGACTTCCAAGACGTCCTGGTTCGTGTGGGGCTATTCCTGCATGGGTTTCGCGCGATCACCCCGGCAGCCCTCAAGACAGGGCTCAGCGAAGCAGTAAATGCTCTCGTCGACACCAACCAGAAACTTCGGGACACCGCGGAACGAGTAGCAACAGTCTCGGAGCGTGCCAATGAGACGTTGTCACAATTTGCGACGCTGTCGGCGACGCAACTTGAGCCATCGGTGCGGCGGATAGACCAGATCGTCAGCTCGCTCGGGGGAGCCGTCGAGTCGCATCAGCGGATGTCGGAGCTGGTGCGCACGCTGCAGGACAACCTCGGGCGTTCGCTTGGCACGATCAATGTGCAAATGGAAAACCTGGGCAAGGGCCTGGAGCGGCAGCTTGCAGAGAACGTCATGATCATGGAGCGGGCGCTTCGCGGTGTCGTGGCGGAGACCCAGGATGCGGGCAAACAGCTCAGCGACGCGGCAACGGCGGCTCGTGAGGTGGCGTCCATGTTCAAGCGCGAGGTGGTGGGTCGCTAATGGCATTCACTCGAGCACGTCGTCGACAGGCCACGAGTCCGCGGCTCGTGCGTGATCGCCACGCGATCGTCGGTTTGTCGGGATGGCTCTTCGCCGACCTGCTGCTGGGCCTTGCCGTGATCTTTCTCGTCGTCGAGGCGAAGTCCGTCACTCCGCCAGAGCCCCAACCACACGATGTAGACCGACCAACGGCGGAATTGACACTTCGAACTAAGCCTGACGGCGAAGAGAACGATATCCCGGTGTTCCAAGAGACGTCGATCAAGGACCTGAAGGAGGGAATCGAGTTCGATCTCAAGTACAACGAACGCGTTTACCACTTCGAAACCCTCGAACAAGCGATCGAAGGGAACATCAGCGGCGAGGCCAGGGGCTGGCAAGTCCGGGTAGAGAAGGTCGACTATCGGGACACGGCAGAGATTGGTCAGACCTTTCGCGTGCACCTCTTCTTCATTGCTGGTTTCACCGAGGGAGACTTGAGTATTCGCGTTCCCGAAGGCACCTCCCTCGACTTCAACAACAATCCGAGTGAGGAGAGCAACTCGTTGTCACTGATCGTTCGCAGCACGCCTGCGGTGACGATCGACGCTGCAAACGCAATCAAGCTCACGATGAATTACGTCGGAGAGTCGGAGCTCTGTACCAGATCCCGCGAGGTGACGACGCAAGGCCTGGCACGGCGCATCAGAGCTCTGAAGTCGTTCGAGCGGGGCGGCGCGACGGGGAAATGGCGCCGCGAGGAATGGTCGCCGATGCAGTGGATCCAGGACCAGTACCAGGATCGAGCAAAGGTCGGTTTCGCATTGATCTTTGGTGGAGATCCGGATGGCCGCGGCATCAGGCGCGCCACCAACTGGCAGCCGTGCGTCTTTGGGGCGCTCGACGAACTCGGTCTCCTTGGCAGCGATTCCGGCTCGGCCTCCTCGCGTCCCGTACGCCTCTTCCGAGACGGTGAAGCGCCCGCGCAGACACTTGCGATCGAGCTCTACTTCTTCATCGATGCGGACTCAGATACGCGGTGACGGCTGCGCTGATCCTCTGCACCCGATGTGGTGCACGCAATCATCTGGGCGCGAACTTGTGTGCAGCCTGCGGCGGGCTCCTCGAACACCCTGAGGACGTCAAACTCTCCGCATGGGACACTGCATCAGACGAGCCCCACGAGCCAGATCCCCCCAAGCCGTGGCTTGACCGCTTCCTGCCGAGCAATCTCCCGATTTCGTCGATTGTCGTAGTCGGAGCTCTTGTGGCCGTGGTCGGGATCGTCGGACTGGCGACGTGGCTGCTGTTGATGGGCTGATGCGACGTCGATCGGGATCCGACCTGTGGGGTTCCTGTCTATGCGATCGAGCAATCCGTGTCGATCGAGGCTGACGTCATCATGCGAGGTAGTCCTCAAGATCCGATGACCCGGATCGCAGCACAGACCTACGACGCCATCGCATTGCGTGTGCTTGGGACGGACGACTCGGGCCGAGGCACGTGGCACGACCTGATTCGAGCGTCGACCGGAACCGATTCCTCGTGCCGAACAATCACCGAGTGCCTCAAGGGTCTTGGTCGCGGCCAGAAGATGAACTACGACGGGCTGTCTGGCAACGCAAATCTGAATGCAGCGGGCGAGCTGACGTCATTGGAGGTGACCGTCACCGAGGCGGGAGGTCGAGTGAGGAGTGTCCCCGTGAGGTTGCCACCCGAGACCCTCGGTGATGACGTCGGAGCATTCCGAGTCGACTTCCTTGAGATTGTGATACCCGCGGGGGAGCTTGGACGTGCGATGCGTCGCGGCCTTGCTGCAGCTCGCCGTGAGTACGTCTTGGGGGAGTCACACTGCAAGTGCGCGCGTTGCCTACCGAAGCCCAGCTTCCCGCTCAAGCCGCCGGCGCGGCTCGTCTCTCGGTGGTGACCGCGGTCTCCGATGTTGACGGGCTCGCGGAATCGGTCTCGTATGCAGTCTCTCTCGCGCTGCCACCATCGCACGTGACATCGTCGGTCGCGCATCACCGCGTGACATTCGGGCCATCAATCACGACGATTCGCCACCTTGCAGCGAGCGTCGTAAAAGACGCAGAGACGGTTGCGGTACTCGTCAGGTGTGCCGATCGCGCGGAGCCAGTGCGGTGGATCGGCGATCGACGTCAGGGGTACGTCGCCTGTTGGCGGGCGGGATCAGACCGGAGCCTCGTCGCCTCTCTACCGGCTGGGACGGCCATGGTGTTC
>Ga0233425_10011255_pt1 | contig 10518 bp, 6 predicted proteins | sample Watercolumn_Towu_2_FD_181712 | JGI IMG/M metagenome (GOLD analysis project Ga0233425, IMG submission 181712) | Freshwater microbial communities from Lake Towuti, South Sulawesi, Indonesia - Watercolumn_Towuti2014_140_MG | ecosystem: Environmental > Aquatic > Freshwater > Lake | place: Indonesia... | reverse complement strand
ACGGGCGTGCAGGCGGTCATCACGGAGTATTTCAAGCCGACCACGCAGGGCGAGGCGCGGCAACTGCAGATGCGGCTGGAGGAGTTGTTCCAGAAACGGCAGTTCCTCGCGGCGAAGGATCCCTCGCTGGGGAAGCCACGGAGCGTCAAGGGCGTCAAGCCCGGCAAGTCGTTGCTAGCCCCGATCACGCCGGAGCAGCTCGCCAAGAAATATGCCAACGCCACCTGGACCGCCGAGGATGACAAGAAGGTCGCGGAGATCCGCAAGAAGCTCAGCACGGTCGTCCGCCGCCCCGCCAATCCCGCCATCTCGGAACTGGTCACCCTCCAAGTCACGGCGGCCCCGGACGCGGAACCCGGCCCGCGCGAAATCCGGCTCGCCACGGCGAATGGTCTGTCGAACCCGCTCGTGTTCTGCGTCGGCCAGTTGCCGGAGGTCTCCGAGAAGGCGTCGAAGGTGATCGTGGAGCAGAAGAGCGCGGTGGCCAAGACCGCCGTCGGCCCGAAGAACACGAAGGCGCGCGCCGACATCGCCGTCACGTTGCCCGCGACGGTGAACGGCCAGATTCTGCCGGGCGAGGTGGACCGCTTCCGTTTCAAGGCGGCCAAGGGCCAGAAGCTCGTCATCGCCGTCGCCGCGCGGCAGCTCATTCCCTACATCTCCGACGCGGTGCCGGGCTGGTTTCAGGCCACACTCTCGCTCTACGACAGCAAGGGCCATGAGCTTGCCTACGACGACGACTTCCGTTTCAACCCCGACCCGGTGCTCTACTACGAGATTCCCGAGGATGGCAGCTATGTGATCGAGGTGAAGGACTCCATCTTCCGCGGCCGGGAGGATTTCGTTTATCGCATCACCATCGGCGAGACGCCGTTCATCACGAGCATCTTCCCGCTCGGCGGGCCGGCGGGCGAGAAGACGACGGTGGAGTTGAAAGGCTGGAACCTCCCCGCCATGAGCCTCACGCTCGACGACACCGGCAAGCTCCCCGGCATCTACCCGGTCAGCGTGCGCAAGGAGAACCGCGTCTCCAACTTCGTCCCGTTCGCCGTGGACGTCCTGCCGGAGTGCCTTGCCGAGAAATCGCGGCATGGCAAGTCCCACGTCCAGCACGTCGCGTTGCCGGTCATCATCAACGGCCGCATCTCCAGGCCCGACGACTCCAACGTCTTTTGCTTCGAGGGCAAGGAGGGCGATCACATCGTCGCCGAGGTCGCCGCGCGCCGGCTGAACTCCCCGCTCGACTCCGTCCTCAAGCTCACCGATGCCACCGGCAACCAGATCGCGTTCAACGACGACCACACCGACAAAGGCGCCGGCCTCACCACCCATCACGCCGATTCCTACATCAGCACAACGCTGCCGAAGAGCGGGACCTACTTGTTGAGCCTGAGCGACACGCAGCACAAAGGCGGCCCGGAGTATGGCTACCGTCTCCGCATCAGCGAGCCGCAGCCCGACTTCGAGTTGCGCGTCGTGCCCTCCAGCGTCAGTGCCCGCGTCGGCACCACTGTGCCCATCACGGTCTATGCGTTGCGCAAGGACGGTTTTGCCGGCGAGATCGCACTCTCCCTCCGGGGCGCGCCGAAGGGATTCAAACTCGGTGGCGCGAAAGTGCCCGCGAAGGAAGACCGCGTGAAACTCACGCTCACCGTCCCGCCGACGCCGATGGGTCAGCCCGTCAACCTCCAGTTTGAGGGCCGCGCCACCGTCGCCGGCCGGGAGGTGACGCACGCCGCGTTGCCCGCGCAGGACATGATGCAGGCGTTCGAGTATCGCCACCTCGTCCCCTCGCGCGAACTGGACGTGGCCGTCACCGGCCGCGCCGCGAGCAAGAGCAGCCCCGTGAAGATCCTCGGCGAGACGCCCGTGAAGATTCCCGCCGGCGGCACAGCGAGCTTCAGGGTCGCCTCCTCGTCCAAGGACAAGACCTTCAGCAAGAAACTCCACCTCGAACTGGCGGAAGCGCCGGAAGGCATCGTCATCAAGAAAGTCACGCCGTCGGACGATGGTATGGAGGTTCTGCTCGAGAGCGACGCCGCCAAAGTTAAACCTGGCCAGACGGGCAACCTGCTTGTCGGCGCGTTCCCTCCGAAGCCCGCGAAGACCCCCAAGGGGAAATCCGCCTCCAAGAAAGCCGGCCCGGCTGCGATGCTCCCCGCCATCCCGTTTGAAATCGTCCAAAAGTAGAGGAGTCCCATGAACGCACTTCGATTCTGTTTGATTCCCGCGTTGACCGCGTTGCTGGCGCTCGCGCCGGCCGGTCAGGCGCAACAAAAGGCCCGGTCGTTCTCCGTCGGCTACGTCTATCCCGCCGGCGCCCAGCAGGGCACCACCTCCGAGCACGTCATCGCCGGCCAGTTCCTCGGCGGCATCACGAACATCTACGTGACCGGCGGCGGCGTGACGGCCACGATCAAAGACTTCATCCATCCCATCCAAGGCGGCGAGTTAAACCGGCTGCGCATCCTGGCGGACGAGTTGTTGGCGAAGAAGGCGGTCGTGAAGAAGGATTTCAAGACGCTGGAGATGTTCCGCAGTTTCAAGAACGCCAAGAGCATCAAGAAAGACCCGGCTGCGGAGGACAAGGAGATCGAAGAGCTGAAGAAGAAATACGCCAATGCCACCTGGACGGCCGAAGACGAGAAGATGCTGGCTGACGTGCGAAAGAGGATGGCTGGCGGCGTCCGCCGACCTGCCAACCCCGCCATCTGCGAGCTGGTCGTCTGCAACCTCACCGTCGCGCCCGATGCCGAGCCGGGCCAGCGCGAGATCCGGCTCGTGACCGCCGGCGGCATCTCCAATCCGCTTGTGTTCCACATCGGCCAGTTGCCGGAGTTCTCCGAGGAAGCTTCCAAGAGCATCGCCCAGCAAGTCAGCGCCGTCACCAAGATCGCCGTTTATCGAAGCACCAAACCGAAACCGATGAGAACCGTGACGTTGCCGGCGGTCGTCAACGGCCAGATTCTGCCCGGCGAGGTGGACCGTTTCCGCTTCGCCGCCACAAAGGGCCAGAAGCTCGTCATCGCCGTCCAGGCCCGGCAGCTCATCCCCTACATCTCCGACGCCGTGCCGGGTTGGTTCCAAGCCACGCTCTCGCTCTACGACAGCAAGGGCAAGGAGCTGGCCTACGACGACGACTTCCGCTTCAACCCCGACCCGGTGCTCTACTACGAGATTCCCGCCGACGGCGAATACGTCGCCGAAATCAAAGACTCGATCTACCGCGGCCGGGAGGATTTCGTCTATCGCATTTCCATCGGCGAGACGCCGTTCATCACCAGCATCTTCCCGCTCGGCGGTCCCGCCGGCGGCAAGACAACGGTGGAGTTGAAAGGCTGGAACCTGCCCGCCACCACGCTCACGATGGACGACGCGAGCAAGACGCCGGACGTCTATCCGCTCTCCATCCGCAAAGGCAGCCAGGTCTCCAATTTCGTGCCGTTCGCCGTGGACGACCTGCCCGAATGTCTCGCCGAAAAGTCCGGCGGCAAGGCGCACGCCCAGCACGTCACGCTGCCCGTCATCATCAACGGCCGCATCGCCAAGCCCGACGAGAACCACGTCTTCCGCTTCGACGGCAAGGCCGGCCAGACGGTTGTCGCTGAGGTCATGGCGCGCCGCCTGAACTCCCCGCTCGACTCCCTGCTCAAGCTCACCGACGGCGTCGGCAAGGAAGTGGCGTTCAACGACGACAACACCGACAAAGGCGCGGGCCTCACCACCCATCACGCCGACTCCTACCTCACCGCGACGTTGCCCAAAGACGGCAGCTACCTGCTCTACCTCCGCGACACGCAGCACAAAGGCGGCCTCGAGTATGGCTACCGTCTGCGCATCAGCGAGCCGCGCCCTGATTTCGCCCTCCGCATCGTGCCCTCCAGCATCAACGCCCGCGCCGGCACCCCCGTCTCCGCCACGGTCTTTGCGCTGCGCAAGGACGGTTTCGCCGAGCCGATCTCGATCAAGCTCACGGACGCGCCGGCGGGCTTCTCGCTCGACAAGGCGGTGGTGCCCGCGAACACCAACCAGGTGAAAATCTCCCTCAACGCCCCGCTCGCGCCGCGCGCCGAACCGGTCACGCTCAAGCTCGAAGGCCGCGCCACGGTCAACGGACGCGAGCTTGTCCATCCTGCCGTTCCCACCCAGGACATGATGCAAGCGTTTGAGTATCGCCACCTCGTCCCCTCGCAGGAGTTGAAGGTCGCCGTCAACGGCATTTTCATGCCGAAGGGCGCTGGCACCACGGTGAAAATCGCCAGCGACCTGCCCGTGAAAATTCCCGCCGGCGGCGCAGCCAAAGTGAGGCTCACCACCACCTCCAAGTATCTGTCCAGCCGTGTGCGACTGGAACTGGCCGAAGCGCCCGCGGGCATCGTCATTACGAGCGTCACGCCGTCGGAAGGCGGCGTGGAAGTCGAGTTGAAAGCCGACGCCGCGAAGATCAAGCCCGGCCAGAAAGGCAACCTCATCGTCGCCGCCTATCCCGCGCCGCCGCCCCCCCCGCCGCCTTCCAAGAAGAACAAGCTGAGACCGCCGCCGAAGCCGCAGCCCATCTATAAAGGCAAGCCGCTCGGCATTCTCCCGCTCATCGCCTACGAAGTCGTCGCGCGGTGATCGCCGACGCTACGCCCAGTGGACGAGCCGCATGTCGAGCGGATCGCTCAGGTCGGGATGCTGGGGCAGGATGCGGACGGCGTAGCCAAAACGGCCGCTGGCGTGGCTTGCGATCTTCCCGGTGAACCGACAGGTGTTACCCGGCTCGGTGGCGGCCGTCATCGGCACGGTCTGCACGCGCTTGAGGCTCCCCTCGGCTTCCAACGGGCCGAAGACGATCTGCGCGATGACGTCGTCGGACTTGAGTCCGTCGAGCGCGACGCTCACCGAGATGGAAAGCTCCTGCCCGGCGGCCAGTTCCGCGACGCCACTGTCCTGCGCGGGTGAGAGGCGGATGCGGCCCCAGTGGGCGGCGACGTGATGTTTCCAGGCGGTGAGCTGGCGCGCGCCTTTGACCTTGTTCGCGGTAAGCCGGGCGTAACGCTCGGCGCACGGCAGGTAGAACTGCTCGGCGTAGTCGCGGACCATGCGGGTGCTGTTGAAGAAGGGGCCGATGGTGCGGATGGAGGTCTTCATCCGCTGGATCCAATGGCGTGGCAGGCCGTCGGGGCCGCGGTCGTAGAAGAGCGGCACGACTTCCTTCTCCAAGAGGTCGAAGAGGTCGCCGCACTCCACCTTGTCCTGGTAATCGAGGTCGTCGTATTCCTCGCCGCTGCCGATGGACCAGCCGTTATCGAGGCTGGCGGCCTCGGCCCACCAGCCGTCCACGGTGCTGAGGTTGATCGCGCCGTTGATGGTGGCTTTCATGCCGCTGGTGCCGCTGGCTTCGTGCGGCCGGCGCGGGTTGTTCAGCCACACGTCGCTACCCTGCACCATGTAGTGGGCGATGTTCACGTCGTAGTTCTCGATGAAGATGATGTGCCGCCGCAACTCCGGGTCGCGGATGAAATGGACGAGCTGACGGATCGTCTCCTTGCCTGTGTTGTCCTCGGGATGCGCCTTGCCGCAGAAGATGAACTGCACAGGCTGCTGGGCGTTGGTCACCAGCCGCTTCAACCGCGCCGGATCCTTCAAGAGCAGCGTGGCGCGCTTGTAGCCCGCGAACCGCCGCGCGAAGCCGATCGTCAGCACGCGCGGGTCGAGCACCTCCTCGGCTTCGGCGATTTCCGCCGCCGTGCCGCCGCGCCGTTCCAGTTCCCACCGGAGATGGCGGCGGGCGTGGGCGATGAGCCGCTCCCGCTGCCGCTCGTGCGTGCGCCACAGCTCGGCGTCGGGAATCTCGCGGATGTTTTCCCAGACGCTCGCGTCGGTCGGCTCTTCCTTCATGCGATTGCCGAGGTAGGTCTCGAACAGGAACGACATCTCGCTGGAGAGCCACGAGTGCGTGTGGACGCCGTTGGTGATGTGCGTGATCGGCACCTCCTGCTCTGTGAGGTCGGGCCAGAGCGACCGCCACATGCGGCGCGAAACGGAGCCGTGGAGCTTGCTGACACCGTTACGCTTGGCGGAGGTGCGCAGGGCGAGGATGGCCATGTTGAAACCTTCGCCGTGATCGTTCGGGTTGCCGTGACCGAGCGCGAGGAACTGGTCGCGGTTCATCCCCAGCTCCTGCCGGAAACCGCCGAAGTAATGCTCGACGAGGTCCGGGTGGAACACATCAATGCCCGCCGGCACCGGCGTGTGCGTCGTGAACACCGTGCCCGCTTCCACCGCCTCGCGCGCCTCGGCGAAGTTCAGCCCGTGCTCCTTCATCATCATCCGGATGCGCTCCAGCGCCAGGAACGCCGCGTGCCCCTCGTTCATGTGGCAGACCCGCGGCTGGAAGCCGAGCGCGCGCAACGCCCGGAAGCCGCCAACGCCGAGCAGGATCTCCTGCCGGATGCGCATGTCCTTGTCGCCGCCGTAGAGTTTCGCCGTGATGTCGCGGTCGGCGGGCGGATTCTCCTGGAGGTTCGTGTCGAGCAGGTAGAGCGACGCGCGGCCCACCTGCGCGTGCCAGACCTGCGCCACGACGCGCCGGCCCGGCAGGTCCACGGATATCTTCAGCCGCTCTCCATTCACGCCAGGCGCCGGCGAGAGCGGCATGTTGTAGAAATCGTTGTCGGGATACGCCTCGAGCTGCCAGCCGTCGGCGTTGAGCTGTTGCTCGAAGTAGCCGTTGCGATAGAGCAGGCCCACGCCCACCAGCGGCAGGCCGAGGTCGCTCGCGCTCTTCATGTGGTCGCCCGAAAGCACGCCGAGGCCGCCGGAGTAGATCGGCAGGCACTCGTGGATGCCGAACTCCAGTGAGAAGTAAGCCATGTCCGCTTTCGCCGCGCCGTCGTGCATCTTCCGGAACCATGTCGGCTCGGCCATGTAGTGCTCCAGCCGCGTCAGCACGCGCCGCAGGTGCGCCAGGAACCCGCTGTCCGTTCTTAGCGTCTGGAGCCGGCTCTGATCCACGCTGCCGAGCAGCCGCACCGGGTTGTGATAGCAAGTCCGCCACATCTCGCGGTCGAGACGCCGGAACAACTCGATGGCCTCGGCGTCCCACGCCCACCAGAGGTTGAAAGCCAGCGTGCGCAGTCCGCTCAGTTCTTCAGGGAGGTTGGCGACGACATTGAAGACGCGAATATTCTTCATGGCAATGGATGGAGTTGACGCTTCGCGGCCTGTCCGCGAAGCCGCCTCCTTATAACGGAGCGCCCCGGCTATTCCAAGCGTTTCCCGCCGTCGTTCTGCGCCCGCCGAGAATGGCCTTGAAAACAGCCCCGCCCCGAATACCCTAACCCGCCATGAGTCTGAAGAGTCCGCCAAACGCGCCGGCAACCTTGTCGAAACTTCCGCTGGCCATGGGGTTTGCCTGCTTCGTCGTTGGCGCGGTGACGCTGCTCTACGCGGGCTTCACGACGCTCAAGAGCGCGGACCAGGTGGAGCAAGCCCAGCGGAATCTCCAACAGCTCGAAGGCAACTGGCCGAAAATTTACAGCAACAGCCAGCAAACCTTCGAGGTCACGAAAGGGCTTGCCACCAGCACAATCCTGCTGACGCGGACGAATTATCGCGTGAAACTCGCGCTCTGCGGCGTCAGCCTGCTGACCGTGGCGGCGGGCGGCGTGCTTCTTTTGAGCGCAAGACCCCGCAAGTAATGAAGCCCCGGAAAAAAAACAAGTCCAAGAAGGCCCTCCTGCTCGGCTTGGGCTTGGACAACAAGGACCACCACAAGCGGGTCACGAAGGGCGAAAACTTCCTCCTGCTCGGCGGCAGCGAGGAAACCCACAACCACATGACCGAGAAAGCCATCAAGTTCAACGAGAAGCTCAAGCAGCGCGGCAAGACGCTCGAACAGGTCTCAAAAGACGAGTTCCTCGACATCGCCCACGACATTGACATGCTGCCGGAGTGACGACCGCCGACGGCACGCCCAGCCATGAAAAAGTCTTCCTCTCTCAAGAACTGGCTCCCGCTCGCTCGCGGCACGGGCGCGGGCGAACTGCCCACAGGCGCGGCGTTCCGGTCGGAGTGGATTGATTTCGAGAACGGCATCCGCGTCGGCAACCTCGAGCCGCATGAGCGCATCACGCAGATCTTCAAGTATCACCTCGAACAACGCCACCGCCAACCGTTCGTCTGCGACCGTTGGGGGCGCGGCGTGTTCTGGCAGTGGATTTGTTGGGTGCCGCGCAAGAACCGCGACGCCAAGCCCGTTAGCAACAACGTGAACTGGAGTTGCGCGAAGTTCTTCATCTCGGTGGACCAGGACGATTGCATCTTCAAGGCCGGCGCGCAGATCGAGCGCGGCCCGGCGGAGGGTCCGGAGGAATTTCCCGGCTGCGTGCTCAAGCCCGATTGGGACTGGCACCGCCTTGTCGCCGGCTTGCGCGCCGGCAGCAATCTGGAGCGCGAGTTGTTGCGACTGATCCGCAAGGATGAGTTCGTCGCGCAGATCGGCGACTGGGAGCGGATGCAAATCTTCGACGCCAAGAATTTCCGCTCGGTCGTGCAACTCCGCGACGCACTGAAGAAAGTTGGCAAGCGCGATTGGGTCGGCTTCCAGGTTTTCTATCCGTTCCCGGAGAAGGAAGTCCGCGCCATGACCGGCCATGAGCTTGTGCAAGCCATCGCCGCCGTCTTCGCCGAGACGACGCCCATCATGAACCTCGCCATGCAGGTGCCGCTGGAAGAAGTCCGCTAGGCGGCGGGGTAAACCCAGGGCGCGCGATAGGGACGGCTGAGCAGCTTGTTCGCTTCCGCGTTGCCAACGATTTGCTCCTTCGCGCCGTCCCATTGCAGGCTGCGGCCGGTGCGCCAGGAGATCATCGCCAGCATCGGCAACACCGACGAGCGATGTGCCAGTTCAATCCGCGCGGCAGCGGGCTTGGGCTTCTCGATAGCGTCGAGCAAGTCCGCCCAGAGCAGCTTGAGGTTGTGGCCATCGGGTTCCTGCAACTGCGGGTCCTCGTGAAGCGGCTTCTCTTTCTTGCTCGCCGGATAAAACGTCCAGCCGTCGCGCCAGCCGACGTGGAGCGTGCCTTTCGTGCCGAAGAAGTAAGCGCCGATGCGATGCTTCTCGGCCTCGTTGCCGGCGAACTGGCGGTTCTCCCAGACGCACGTGAACTTCGGGAACTCGAACGTGGCGATCTGGTGGTCCGGCGCGTCGGTGGTCTGCTCGCGAGCGTTCAGGACGGCAAGACCGCGAATGGCGCGGCCGGCGGTGCTGAAGACGCGACGCGGATACTCGCCGCCGTTCCACCAGAGCACCTGGTCGAGCCAATGCACACCCCAGTCGCCGATCTGGCCGTTGGCGTAGTCGAGGAAGTTGCGCCAGCCGCCGGGGTGGAGCTTGGTGTTGAATGGCCGCTTCGGCGCGGGGCCGCACCAGAAGTCCCAATCCATCCCGTCCGGCGGCTCGCTGTTCGTCGCCGGTTTCTCCGGCCCGCCGCCGCTGTGGGCAAAGACGCGCACCATGCCGATCTCGCCGACCGCGCCCGACTGGAGGAACTTCATCGCGCTGGCGTGATGCGGCCCGACGCGACGATGGAGGCCGACCTGCACAACACGGCCGGCGTCGCGCGCGGCCTTCACCATCGCGCGGCTCTCGTTGACAGTGTGGCCGGTGGGCTTTTCGACGAAGACGTGCGCGCCAGCTTTGACTGCGGCGATGGTCTGGAGCGCGTGCCAGTGGTCCGGCGTGGCGATGATGACGATCTCCGGGCGGTCCTTGTCGAGAAGCTCGCGGAAGTCCTTGTAGGTCTTCGGTTGTTTGCCGCTGAGGTCGTTGACCTGCTCGGCGGCGACTTCGAGGCCCATCGCGTCCACATCACAGAGCGCGCTGATCTGACAGCGGCCCGACGCCAAAGCTTCCTTGAGGATGTTCTTGCCCCACCAGCCCGCGCCGATGAGCGCGGTGCGGAATTTCCGCCCCGCGTCAGCGCCGCGCGTCGTGAACGGCGATGCGAGGCCCGCGACGGCGGCCGCACGTAGAAAGCTGCGTCGGGTGAGCTTCATGGCTTGCGCACGTCGAGGCAGACGACGTCGCCGGGAACGCTGCGGCAGTAGATACGGCCGTTGGCGAGGACCGGCGAGGTCCAGCACTTGCCTTTGAGCAACTGCGCGCGCGCCGTCGGTTTGAAGCCGGCGGGCGACGCGGGCGCGACCAACAGTTCGCCGGTGCCGCTCAACACGATCAAGCGCCCGCCCGCCGTGATGAGCGCGCCGGAGCCGACGTTCGGATGCTCCCACTTCTCGGTGCCGGAGACGAACTCAAGGCACTTCAGCGACGCTGATGATGTGGTGTCGCCGTCAATGCCGTAGAGATGGCCGTCCACCAACACGGCGGGATTCATCTGCGTGCGGAGCGCCTTGCTCTTCCAAAGCTCCTGCGGCTGGCCCGCGCCAAGCTTGAGCATCGTCGCTCCTTTGCCGTAGCCGGTGCAGATGAACACGAGATCGCCCTGCACGATTGGGTCGGCGGCGTTGACG
>Ga0233425_10011254_pt1 | contig 10518 bp, 10 predicted proteins | sample Watercolumn_Towu_2_FD_181712 | JGI IMG/M metagenome (GOLD analysis project Ga0233425, IMG submission 181712) | Freshwater microbial communities from Lake Towuti, South Sulawesi, Indonesia - Watercolumn_Towuti2014_140_MG | ecosystem: Environmental > Aquatic > Freshwater > Lake | place... | reverse complement strand
TGGACGGCTGGGAAAGCCTCGCCGAAAAGCCTTCCGATCAGCTCATTGACCTCGCCGCTTGATCGGATAGCATCATGCCGCTCGGAACCGCGTCAGCAAATTCCAACACGGTTCGCGACGGGACCCTGCGAACCTCGCCAAATCCTTACGATTGTCATGACCTCGCCCAACCAACCTGGGCAGTTGCGTTTAATGTTAGCATCAACTCTCTGCATTTCCGCATCAACTCTCGTCAGTTCCGCACGAACCTTATTTATCTCAGCAGCGCAACCGGCGCCATCGCTCCAGCAAACGCTTCTCCTGGCCGCGCTGTCGCCGCCAACATGGAGACAGCAATGACGGCAACTGTCAGGATACCACGGACCCGTCTGCAAGCAGGGACTTGCATATCAACCTCCACGGTCGGGCTGCGTGAAGAAAGTCGCAACATTCGTGCGTCAACTATCGCTCTGTCATTCTCTCAATACACCCTCGCCTTTTTTCCCGCGACACTCGCGTCAATACACCCGCGCTTTCGGCTCAATATACGCCACCTCGTCGGTCATCGTATAGGAATGCACCGGGCGGTCGTCGATGGCGACGGTCTTCTTCTCGCGGTCGATGGCGGCGAGCGTGTGCTTCATCCAGTTTCTGTCGTCGCGCTCGGGGAAGTCTTCGCGCGCATGGGCGCCGCGCGATTCCTTACGGTTTGCGGCGGAGTGCATGGTCACGGCCGCCTGCGCGATCAGATTGTCGAACTCCAGCGTCTCGACGAGATCGGAGTTCCAAATGAGCGAACGATCGCTCACCTTCACGTCGGCGCTTTCGCGCCAGACTGCGTCGATTCCCGCAACGCCTTCCGCCAGCACATCGCCGGTGCGATAGACCGCGCAATGGCTCTGCATCACGCGCTGCATCGTGTCGCGCAACCTAGCGGTCGGAGTCCCGCCGTCGGCGTAACGGAAACCGTCGAGCCGCGACAGCGCCAGTTCCGCCGAGTTCGCGGGAAGCTCCGCCTGCGTCTCGCCGGGCTTGACCAGTTCCGCCGCGCGCTGGCCGGCGGCGCGGCCGAACACGACGAGATCGATCAGCGAATTGGAGCCGAGCCGGTTCGCGCCGTGCACCGAGACGCAGGCGGCTTCGCCCAGGGCCATCAACCCCGGAACGACGGCGTCGGGATCGTCGCCCCGTTTGCGCAGCACTTCGCCGTGATAATTGGTCGGGATGCCGCCCATATTGTAATGCACGGTCGGCAGGATTGGGATCGGCTGGCGCGTCACGTCGACGCCGGCGAAAATCTTGGCGCTCTCGGAAATGCCCGGCAGGCGCTCGTGCAGAATCGCCGGATCGAGATGTTCGAGATGCAGCCAGGCGTGGTCCTTGCGCTTGCCGACGCCCCGGCCTTCGCGGATTTCCACCGTAATCGCGCGCGAAACCATGTCGCGCGGCGCGAGGTCTTTCACGGAGGGCGCGTAGCGCTCCATGAAGCGCTCGCCCTCGCTGTTCGTGAGATAGCCGCCCTCGCCGCGCGCGCCTTCCGTAATCAGGCAGCCGGCGCCGTAGATGCCGGTCGGGTGGAACTGCACGAACTCCATATCCTGTAGCGGCAACCCTGCGCGTAAAACCATGCCGCCGCCGTCGCCGGTGCAGGTGTGCGCGCTGGTCGCGGAGAGATAGGCGCGGCCATAGCCGCCGGTCGCCAGCACCGTCAGCGCGGCGCGGAAGCGATGAACGGTTCCGTCGTCGAGTTTGAGGCACACGACGCCGCGGCAGCGCCCTTCCGAATCCACGATAAGATCGAGCGCGAAATATTCGACGAAGAACGGCGTGTCGTATTTCAGCGCCTGGCCGTACATGGTGTGCAGCATGGCGTGGCCGGTGCGGTCGGCGGCGGCGCAGGTGCGCTGCGCCGGCGGACCCTTGCCGAAATCCGTGGTCATGCCGCCGAAGGGGCGCTGATAGATTTTGCCTTCGTCCGTGCGCGAAAAGGGCACGCCCCAATGTTCGAGCTCGTAGACGGCGGCGGGCGCGTTGCGGCACAGATATTCGATGGCGTCCTGGTCGCCGAGCCAGTCCGACCCCTTGACGGTGTCGTACATGTGCCATTTCCAGTCGTCCGGCCCCATATTGCCGAGCGCGGCGGCGACGCCGCCCTGCGCCGCCACCGTGTGCGAGCGCGTCGGGAAGACCTTGGTGACGCAGGCGACATTGAGCCCCGCCTTGGCGCAGCCGACCACGGCGCGCAGGCCCGCGCCGCCCGCGCCCACCACCACCACGTCGAATGTGTGATCGACGATCGGGTAGGCCCGGCCGTTGACCGAAGCGGATTGCGGAACGGCGTTGGCGACCATTACAGGCACCTTTATTCAGTTTGCGTCATTGCGAGCGAAGCGAAGCAATCCAGGAGTCACGTGCGATCGCTGGATTGCTTCGTCGCGCTTCTTGTTTCTTCTGAACGATTACTTCGCCGCCGCGATCAGCACGATCCCCGCGACCCACGCCAGCGCGACGATCTTCGCCGCCCAGCGGTTGGCCGCGAGCGCCCGGCGCTTCAAGGCGTCGTCGTGGACATAGTCCTCGATGATCGTCTCCGCGCCCGCCGCGGCGTGCGGCATGGCCACGGCGACGAAGGCGATCAGCGCAATCGCCGGGAACGGGCGGCCAAGATAGGCGTGCGCCGCTTCATAGGACTTGCCGGCGACGCCAACCACGAACCAAGCCGCAAGCAGGCCGAGCGGGATCAAGGCGCGCGCGGAAAGCTGCATGAATTTGGCGTGGCGCGAGCCGGACGGGTCGGAGACGTAGGCCGCCCCGCGCCCCAGCCGGCCGCTGTCGAATTTCGTCATGAACGATGGCTCCGTTTAGCCGGCGATCGCCGAGGCGATCCACAGCAGCAGCGTCAGAACGATCCCGCCGCCGAGCGTCGCCTGGACCATCAGTTCGCGGCCCTTCGGGTCCATGTAGAGGCCGCGGTCCCAGACCTCGTGGCGCAGGCCGCCGAGGAGATGGTGGAGCGCCGCCCAACTGAACAGGAAAAGGACAAGATAGCCGAAAAATCCGCTTGCGATCCAGGAGACGGCGGCGAAGGCGCTCGGCCCGAGGCCAAGGCCGAGGAGATAGAGCGCCAGCAGCGCGACGCTCAGATAGAGCGCGGCGCCCGTGATGCGGTGCGCCATAGACATGGCCATGGTCAGCATCGGCTTGTAGATCGTCAGATGCGGCGACAGCGGCCTCTTGTCGGCCTGCCTGCCCGCGTCGGCGTTCGCCATGGCCTCGTCCCCTTGCGGCCGGTTCAGTCTTTCCGAAGTGGATAAGCCAAACCCACCGGCGCCGCAACCGCGAAGAAGGCGGCGTCAGGCGCGCGCGAAGACCTTCGGCGCCGCCGCCAACGCCCCCAGCAGCGCCAGCGACGCGCAGGCGCCGCCTGCGATAAAGGCGGCCGGCGCGCCGTAGACATCCCACAGCCGCCCCGCCGCGACGCTCGCCGCCAGCACGGCGAGGCCGCCCGTGAAGTTGAAGACCCCGAACGCCGTGCCGCGCAGTTCCGGCGCCGCCGTATCGGCGACCAGCGCCGCAAAAAGTCCTTGCGTGAGGCCCATATGCAGGCCCCACAGCGCGACGCCCAGCGCGACGCCGGCGAGGTCCGTAGACCAGGCGAGAACGCCGTTCGCCGAGATCAGCGCGAAAATGCCCGCCGTCAGCAGACCGACGCGGCTGGCGCGATCGGACCAGGCGCCGGCCGGATAGGCCGACAGCGCATAGACGACATTCATCGCGACGAGAACCAGCGGCGCCAGCGCGGCGGCGAGTCCCGCTTCGCGCGCCCTCAAAATCAGAAACGCCTCCGAAAACCGGGCCAGGGAAAACAGCGTCGACACCAGAACCACAAGCCAGAAGGCGCCGCTCAGCATCCGCAGTTCGGAAAGACGCAAGGGAAAGCGCACTTTGCGCGGCGCCGCCGGCCGCGCCGGCTCGCGCACCGCGACGAGCAGCACGAGAACCGCGAGAACCGCCGGCGCGACCGCCGCCCAGAACACGGCTTTGAAATCGTCGCTCGTGCGCCACATCAGCGCAATCGCGATCGCCGGCCCCAGAAACGCGCCGACCGTATCGAGCGACTGGCGCAGGCCGAAGGCGGCGCCGCGCAGATGGGCCGGCGCGATGTCGGCGATCAGCGCGTCGCGCGGGGCGCCGCGGATGCCCTTGCCGACGCGGTCGACGAAGCGCGCCGCGACCAGTTCGGTCGCGCCGCTCGCCAGCGGAAACACCGGCTTCGTCGCCGCCGCAAGGCCGTAGCCCAGCGCGGCGAGCAGCTTGCGCTTGCCCAGCCAGTCCGAGACGGCGCCCGAAAAAATCTTGACGATCTGCGCCGTCGCTTCGGCGACGCCCTCGATGACGCCGACGATCTCCGTGGAGGCGCCGAGCGCGGAGACGAGATAGACGGGCAGCAGCGCATGGATCATTTCGCTGGAGACATCCATCAGGAGCGAGACGACGCCCAGCGCCCACACGCCGCCTGGGATTTGGCGCATAGGGGAGGGGGCGGACTGCGTCATGGGGTCTCCGAATGTTTGCGGACCTCTATCACGAATTTCGCCAACGTCCCGCTCTGCGGGCCGCGCCTTACCTCTCCTGAAAGGGCCTACCACATCCACACAGGTCCGAACTTGCGGCGGCTCGACGAGAGGCTCGCAATGACGAGTCGCCTTCAATCGCCGTTGGTGTGACACAGTCGCCGAGTGATCGCCATGGGGTGTCATTCCCGACGCTTCGCGAACGCGAAGCGATCGGGAATCCAGGGGCGGCGTCAAGAATGCTTGTTGTGGCTCTGGATTCCCGGTCAGGCCTGCGGCCTGCCGGGAATGACAATCCCCGCCTTCGCGCGAAGCGATCACGCAGAAATCGTATGACACACCGAAATCGTCCGCTGGACGCGGAACGCTAAAGCAAAATCTTAAAAAAGTTGATAGATTTTTTGGATACGATTTTGCTCCAGCATTTTGAATCTGGAGCGATTTCTTATCGACCGGACGATTCCGTCCGGTCGGAAAGCGCTCTAGCGTCGAGATCGATGCGCGGCGCCAATCTCATCAGATTATTCTTCGTCGCCGCGCAAGGATCGGACGCGCGCCTCGAACTCGTCGGCCGCCTGCCGCCCGGCGATCTTCTCGCCCAATCGCAAGCGCGGCTTCCCTTGGGACGACGCGGCGACGGGCGGGGCTCGCGCTTTATCCGCCCACCACCGTCGTGAACACTTGCCCGCCGCGCGCCAGCGTGATCTTCCACATATAGGCGCGCTCCTTCGTCGCCTGGTCGAGGTCGCGCGTCGAACCGATCTTGCGGTCGTTGACCTCGATCACGATGTCGCCCCTTTGCAGATTGAGCTGTTGGGCGATCGAGCCGTCCTCGATCTCCGTCACCACCACGGCGCCGCCCGTTATGGCCTGGATCGACATTTCCTCGGTGACGGCGGGCGAGATGTTGACGACGGTGGCGCCGGCGAACGGCGTCTGGCCCTTGATCTTGATCGCGTCGCGCGGCGGCGTCTCCGGCGCCTGAACCAGCCGCATCTGCGCGACGATCTTCTTGCCGCCGCGCAGCGCGCCGAGGGTCGCCTGCCCGCCGAGCGACTTGGTGGCGAGGCGATAGCCGACGGCTTCCGGATCGTCGACGGTCTGCCCGTCGATCGAGATAACGACGTCGCCGCGCTTCAGGCCCGCTTCGGCGGCGGGCCCCTTGGCGTCGAGATCGGCGAGCAGCGCGCCAGTGGGCCGCTCCAGGCCGAGACTGTCGGCAATCTCGCGCGAGAGCGACTGAAGCGTCGCGCCCAGCCAGGGACGCTTGACCTGCTTGCCGCCGCTCTTGGCCGCGGCGATGACCACCTTCACCATATTGACCGGAATGGCGAAGCCGATGCCGACCGAGCCGCCCGACTTCGAGAAGATCGCCGAGTTGATGCCGACGACGCGCGCGTTCATGTCGACGAGCGGACCGCCGGAATTGCCGGGATTGATCGAGGCGTCGGTCTGAATGAAGAAGCCGTAGTCGGAAATGCCGACCTGCGTGCGGGCGAGCGCCGAGACGATACCCTGCGTCACGGTCTGGCCGACCCCGAAGGGATTGCCGATTGCGAGCGTCAAATCGCCCACCTCCAGCGTGTCGGAGTCGCCGAGCTCCATCGTGGGAAAGCCGGAGCCTTCGGTAAGCTTCAGGACGGCCAGATCGGTGCGAGGATCGCGCAGCAGAATTTTCGCGGGGATTTCGCGCTTGTCGGCGAGCGCCACTTTCACGTCGGTCATATTCTCGATTACGTGATTGTTGGTGACGACGAGTCCGCTTGCGTCGACGATCACGCCCGAGCCGAGCGACTGCGCCGTGTTGCCGCGTCCGCCTCCTTCGCCGAAGAAATGGCGGAACACCGGATCGTCCATCCACGGATTGGCGGACATGCGCTCGATCCGCGAGGCGAAGACGTTGACGACCGCCGGCTGCGCCTTCTTCACGATCGGCGAAAAAGAGAGCATCGCCTCGGCGCGCGACTGGGGCGCGGCCCGTTCCTGCGCCGGCGGCGTAAAGGTAGGGGAGGGGGCCGGCTGCGCGATCGCCTCGGTGATTTCCGCGCGGCGCTCGACGACGGCGGCGCCGGCCCCGATGGCGGCGATCGCGGCGGCGGCGAAGACAAGGCGCGGGGAAAGAGGCATCGGCGGCTCCGTATATGAATCGCTAAAGCGCACTATACCCGGAATTGGACAGCGCAAAAGAATGCGAGCCCGAAGGCTCGCGGTCCGATGCGTTCTTGGACCGCGAACCTTCGGGCTCGCAATGAACTGCCGCGCGGAAGCGAGCTTTACGCGGCTTCTTCCACGACCTGGACCGGACCCGAATCCTGCCCCTTGGCGCTCTCGTCGCGGTCGACGAATTCGATAAGGCCGAGCGGCGCATTGTCGCCATAGCGGAAGCCCGCCTTCAGCACGCGCGTATAGCCGCCGTTGCGGGTCTTGTAGCGCGGCCCCAGCACGTCGAAGAGCTTCTTGACCAGCGCAACGTCCTTGATCTGCGCGATCGCCTGACGGCGGGCGTGGAGATCGCCGCGCTTGCCGAGCGTCACGAGCTTCTCGACCACCGGCCGCAGGTCTTTGGCCTTCGGCAGAGTGGTGACGATCTGCTCGTGCTTGATGAGCGCCTGAGCCATATTGGCGAACATCGCCTTGCGGTGCTCGTGCGTGCGCCCGAAACGGCGCTTCTTGTTGCGGTGATACATGTGGCTCTCCGTGGCTCATGCGGCCGCCGTGCCAAGGTACGGCCGTCCCTTTAAGCGAATGGCGAGTAGCGAATGGCGAATAGGCTCTATTCGCCATTCGCTACTCCCTATTCGCTACTCGCTCAATAATGCTCCTCGAACCGCTTCGCGAGTTCGTCGATGTTCTCCGGCGGCCAGCCGGGCACTTCCATGCCGAGGTGCAGGCCCATCTGCGCCAGCACTTCCTTGATCTCGTTCAAGGACTTGCGGCCGAAGTTCGGCGTGCGCAGCATTTCGGCTTCCGACTTCTGGATGAGGTCGCCGATATAGACGATGTTGTCGTTCTTTAGGCAGTTCGCCGAACGCACGGAGAGTTCGAGTTCATCCACCTTCTTGAGCAGCGCCGGGTTGAAGGCGAGCTGCGGAATCGAGGGCGCGGCCTCTTCGCGGCGCGGCTCCTCGAAATTCACGAAGACGTTGAGCTGATCCTGGAGAATGCGCGCGGCGTAAGCCAGCGAGTCCTCGGGCGTGATAGCGCCGTTGGTTTCGATCGTCAGCGTCAGCTTGTCGTAGTCGAGCACCTGGCCTTCGCGGGTGTTCTCGACGCGGTAGCTGACCTTCTTGACCGGCGAATAGAGGCTGTCGATCGGGATGAGGCCGATCGGCGCGTCCTCGGCGCGGTTGCGGTCGGCGGGCACATAGCCCTTGCCGGTCGCCACCGTGAATTCGACGCGGATTTCCGCGCCCTCGTCCAGCGTGCAAATCACGAGGGCGGGATTGAGAATCTGAACGTCGCCCGAAACCTGGATGTCGCCGGCGGTGACTGCGCCCGGCCCCTGCTTTCGCAGAGTGAGGCGCTTGACGCCCTCGCCCTGGTACTTGATGGCGATGTCCTTGATGTTGAGGACGATGTCGGTCACGTCCTCGCGCACGCCCGGGATCGACGAGAATTCGTGCAGAACGCCGTCGATGTGAATGGACGTGATCGCCGCGCCCTGCAGGGACGACAGCAGAATGCGGCGCAGGGCGTTGCCGAGCGTCACGCCGAATCCGCGCTCGAGCGGCTCGGCGATCGCCGTGGCGACGCGGCGCGGGTCGTCGCCCGCCGCGACCTCGAGCTTGTTCGGCTTGATGAGTTCCTGCCAGTTCTTCTGGATGCTCACGGGGCGCCTTTCCGAATACGGAGGACGGAGAACGGAGAACAGAGGATCGAAAACAGAGAACAGAAAGACGTCCGTCTTCTGTCTTTCGTCCTCTGTCGTCTGGGTTAAACGCGCCGGCGCTTGCGCGGCCGGCAGCCATTGTGCGGGATCGGCGTCACGTCGCGGATCGAGGTGACGGTGAAGCCCGCCGCCTGCAACGCCCGCAGCGCCGACTCGCGGCCCGAGCCCGGACCGGAAACCTCGACCTCCAGAGTGCGCACGCCATGCTCGCCGGCCTTGCGCGCCGCGTCCTCGGCGGCCATTTGCGCGGCGTAGGGCGTCGATTTGCGCGAGCCCTTGAAGCCCATCGACCCCGCCGACGACCAGGACACGGTGTTGCCCTGCGCGTCGGTGATCGTAATCATGGTGTTGTTGAACGTCGAATTCACATGGGCGACACCGGAGACGATGTTCTTTCGCTCCCTGCGGCGAACGCGGGCGGGTTCCTTGGCCATCTTGTCTTTCGTCCTTCGATATCATCGCCGCCGTAACGCCAGCGGCTCCACCTGGAGGGAGTAGCGAATAGCGAGTAGCGAATAGAGAGCGGGCGGAAATTGTTCCGAATGCCTTCCGGCTACTCTCTATTCGCTACTCGCTATTCGCCTTATTTCTTCTTGCCGGCGATCGGCTTCGCCTTGCCCTTGCGGGTGCGGGCGTTGGTATGGGTGCGCTGGCCGCGCACCGGAAGCTGGCGGCGATGGCGCAGGCCGCGATAGCAGCCGAGGTCCATCAGTCGCTTGATGTTGATCGCCACTTCGCGGCGCAGATCGCCTTCGACCATGTAGTCGCGGTCGATGGCCTCGCGGATTTGCAGGACTTCGGCGTCGGTGAGCTGCGACACCCGGCGCTCGGACGGAATATGCACTTTTTCGCAGATTTCGGCGGCTTTCCTGGGACCGATGCCGTGGATATACTGAAGCGCGATGACGACGCGCTTGTTCGTGGGAATATTGACGCCTGCAATGCGGGCCATTCTGCTCTCCATTTGGGGGCGCGCGGACGCGCCCGGCGTTGGGTCCGCGTCCGGTGGAGGCCGGCCCTTGCGGACGTTCGACATGCGACGAAAAACGCCCCCGTCCCCGGAAACGGGAGCGGGACGCGCAGTCAGCCTATGTGATGGCGCGCTTCGTAGGGGAAAGCGCGGCGCGCGTCAAGCGGGAATCGTTAACGAACCATCGCAAAGCTGACGTCGCGCGATTTTGGAGCTGGTCCTATACTCGAACTCAGCCGATGAGTCTCCGGTCGCTGGCTCAACCCTCTGACTCGTTATTTGTCCGATCGGCGAGGGCCAGGGTTTGGGAGAGGCGCTCCTCGGCGCTGAATTCGCCAATGAGTTGCACGACGGCGTTCGGCTCTATTTCTTTAGCCATCTTCAACAGCCTTTCGAAGATGGTGATTCTTTTGTCGAGATTTTCCAGTGCGAGTCTTTCCGCTTCCGCGTGGGATCTTCTGACACTAGCTTGCCTTCTGTCGTATATTTCTCGCGCCTGCTCGATAACCAGCAGTGTTTCTGCCGCAATTTTCTCGTTTTCCAGCCCTTTCGTTCGCAAATGCTCTTTCAGTGTAGTGAGAACGCCACCGCCCACTTCTTGCAGTTCGTCACGCACCGTAACATGACGCGTCGGGTCGACCACAGTGCTGAGCACGCCGTCCAGGGCGGCCAACAACTTATTTCGGATATTTTGTATTTCCGCTTGATCTTTCCGGCTTGGCGCGAGACGGGAGGGGTTGGCGATCTCGACCTCACGGTGTCCCAGCGCAAGCTGTTGGTACACCTCGATAAAAACGTCTATCATCATATCAACGGCATTCAGCGCCCTGGGCGAATCGATGATCGTCGCGAGCCTTGCGACGCCTTTTTGGGTGAAGGCGCGCGGCGAGGCCCGGCTGCCGCCACGACCGGGCTTTGAGATCACACCTCGTGATGTCAAAGCCTCGATTTCCTCGCGAGAAAGCTCGAAGGTGTGAGACGGGGTCCCGTCGCGAACCGTGTTGGAATTTGCTGACGCGGTTCCGAGCGGGATGATGCTATCCGATCAAGCGGCGAGGTCAATGAGCTGATCGGAAGGCTTTTCGGCGAGGCTTTCCCAGCCGTCC
>Ga0233425_10011253_pt1 | contig 10518 bp, 14 predicted proteins | sample Watercolumn_Towu_2_FD_181712 | JGI IMG/M metagenome (GOLD analysis project Ga0233425, IMG submission 181712) | Freshwater microbial communities from Lake Towuti, South Sulawesi, Indonesia - Watercolumn_Towuti2014_140_MG | ecosystem: Environmental > Aquatic > Freshwater > Lake | place... | reverse complement strand
GCAGGCTTGTATCGAAGCAAAGACTTGTCGAAACCATGATTGGCTTGTTCACTCGCTCAATGCCGTGCCGCTTCATTTGATAAATAGAGGGTAGCGGCACGGCACGGCGGTTTGCCGCGGAACGTTAAGCGCAATTGCGCCCCCTTTCTAACGAATCGGAGGAAACGATGCTGTTGACTCCACTCGCAGTAGCAGACACGCTCTCTGCGGTCGCATCGTCATCACGATCAATCCCAACGGAGTTCATTGCCCTCATTGGCGTGATTGTCGGTGGATTGATCTCACTGATTGGCAGTCTGCTCGCGCAGAAACGTCAACCTAGAATACAATTGCAGCAGGATTTCTTCTCCCGCCGTCTCGACGTCTACCTGAAAACCATTGAACTATTATGGCGCGGCCAGAACTACACGCGAACAGGCGGCGCCCCCGAGTCTGTAACACCGCATCCCAATGCATACGATTCATATCAGAGCTTAGTAGACTGGACCAACAGTCTGTCAGAGTACTCCTCTTCTCACCGATTGTTGATTGACGAATTAACGCTGGCTAAACTGGAGGCGCTCAACGCGAAGACCATGTCCGATCTCGCTGAGATCTCCAGTACGAAGGCATCCACGGAAGCTACCCTCGACAAGCGGACACAGAAACTCGACAGGGAATCTCTCGACGAAATCATGCGCCTTTGCGACGCTATCGACGATACCGCCAGATCATACTTGAAATCCACTTACAAGATAGACGTGTGAACGGGGGGCGCAACTGCGCTTAACAAGCCGCAACAAGGCGCTCGCACGCTGTATAGGCGAAGTTGGTACAAGGGTTTGCAGAATGAAAAGTGCTCGCTCAACGGTTTTTGGTGTCATTTGATAGGCAATGGTTGAGCGAGGCCAAATCTTGGTTCACCAAAAACCGCTGCGTGTTGCGGCGGGACGTTAGCTGCCATTGCTGTCTAGACAAGGAGATCACAACCATGAACTCTCACTTTCGCTTTTTCGCACTTATCGCAGTGTGCCTCAGTAGTGTTTTCCACTTCCGATCTGCACAGGCGCAAGTAGCCGATGAGCATCGTGTTCAGGTAATCTTTGTCGACGGATCTAGCATTGAAGTTCAGGATCTCGTGTTTGTCTATTCATGGCATTACACTAGCGACACACGTTATATCAATTTCAGATCCAAGAGGAAGGAATCATTAGATTTTCACTATTCAGAAAGAAGCCGTGGAATCTCTCTCGATCGTTCCATCCCGCGAAGTGAATTAGCGAACATCTCCCTCTCATTTGAGCCTGCGCACGGTTGGGATGACACCAACAAGAAGACATATATACGGATCACACGGCTTCTCGTCACTACAATTCAGGGTAAAAAAATCGCTTTCGAACACCTAACCGAAGATGGCATGTTTCTGACAGGTCGGTCTCCCAGTCAGGAACTCAAAGATCCTGCTGTCTTTGTCAGACTTGAGATAGAAGCCCAGACTATCATTGAAGGCAGTGCGCGACCCTTCAAGACCCTAGTTTACGAACGAGGCGGAGGGATGGGAAAGCTCAAAGGCCATGAGCATGAGATACTAAAGCAACTTGTTTTTCTTCACTCTCAGTAGTCTATGGTCGCATTAGTCAATAACGCTTTACTTGCTGCTGTGAGGGCACAGCAACGGCAGCTAACAAGCGGCAAGCTGACGCTCGCTCCCTGGGTAGGCAAAGGCAAAGCTAAGATTGGCTCGCTGTAATGAGCTCGCTCAATAGTTTTTGGTGACATTTCGTAGGCGCAGGCAGTGCTCAGGCAAGTCTTGGACACCAAAAACTACTGCAGCTTGCCGCGGGACGTTAGGCGCCATGCCGCCAGCAAATTGGTCAAGGGACCTCGTAGCAGAGCTCACAAAGTCACACTCGGAGAGAACGATCATGTCACTTACCGCTCTATGGTTTTTGCTTCCTGTGGTATACGTCGCACTCATCGGATACGTCCTTTATCTCGCAACTAGATTCGTCAAGGCGGTTGAACGTATCGCAGACAAAATGGGCGCTCCTGAACATTAACATACATCTTGCGGTTAGTTATGCATGAGGCGGCACGTCGCCTAACAAGCAGCAAGCCGTCGCTCACTCTCTGCATAGGCGATTGAAGTTCACGGTTTCGACAAACAGTTAAAGAGTTCGCTCCATTGCGGTTGGCTCTTTCTGAATTAAGTCCCCTAAGCCAACCGCAACGGCGGCTTGCTGCGGGACGTTAGGCGCAAGCAAATATTCATTCAAAACGGCGGTTTGCGGCACATTCGATCGGACAAGTCTCAGCGCATTTGACCGCGATCCACAGGACTAGGAGGAGTTACGATGGCTAAGCATCGCATTTTCACGACATCGTTTGCATCTGTCTATCCTCTCTACGTTCAGAAAGCAGAACGAAAGAATCGTACAAAAAAGGAAGTCGACCAAATCATTTGCTGGTTGACGGGCTATGATCGGGCCGGATTGCTTCGCCAAATCAAACAGGGCAATGATTTCGAGACCTTTTTCGCTCAAGCCCCAGCCATCCACCAGAATAGTTCACTTATCAAAGGTGTCGTGTGCGGTGTTCGAGTAGAAGAGATCGACGATCCGCTGATGCAAAAGATACGCTATTTGGACAAGTTGATCGATGAGCTCGCAAAAGGAAGGCCGATGGAAAAGATCCTTCGGCAATGACTCGCGGTGCCGCAAACCGCGATTGATAGTGAACTTTGCCTGCGCCTAACAAGCCGCAACACGGCGCTCGCACCCTGGATAGGCTGAGTTGAAACAAGGGTTAGCAGAACGCAAAGTGCTCGCTCAACGGTTTTTGGTGTCATTTGATAGGCGATCTTTGAGCAAGGTCAAATCTTGGTTCACCAAAAACCGCTGCGTGTTGCGGCGAGACGTTATGCGAAATGGTCGAGGGTTTGCAAGAAAAGGAGTTAGTAGAACAAGAACGGCGTCCTGCTTCGCAGGACGACGAGCGAGTGACAGCAAAAAAGGGGAAACAGGGGGAATCTGGGGACTGCAGACCAAAGTGGCGTTTTGGAGTGAGTGACCTGGCTTTCTACTTGCAGCGAGTGATGTCGCTCATCTATGCGCTCGCAGAGCGTGGTAACAGTCGAGGCTTTCGAGCTTTGCGATTTGCCGCATGGTTGGTCTGCTCAGTTGAACCTGGTGTCTGGCGGGTGAGGTCACTCACGATCAAATAACACACTTTGGTCTGACGAACGAAAATTCACTTTGTTTCACTTTTTTTTTGCTGCCGCTTCGCACTTTCGATTGGCAATTCTGCGAAGCGGTTCGCTCTCCATTCTTGTTCGTTTTAGGCTGTTCAGTATTCGACGGGCTTAGGGCGCTACTAACTTACTTTTCAGTTCCCCCTCGCCCACTTCGCATAACAGGCACAAGCACGGCGCTCACTCTCTGCATAGGCTCTGATAGTTCATCATTTCGACAAACATTCAAAGAGTTCGCTCAACGGTTTTGCTCACTACTTTGATAAAAAGAATCTTTTTCTAGTTCGCAAAACCGCTGCGTGCTTGTGCCAGACGTTAGGCGCAAGCAAAGTTCATTTTGAGATGCGTTTTGCAGCACTCTCCGATTCTCAACTGTGGAGTCTCTCGCAGATCATTTTACTACATTCCGGCCCAGAGCCCTCATTGCCAAAGGAACTACTATGGATAATCTTCTCTTCCCAGCATCTATCGACAACGAGTATCGCGGAAACAAACTTGCTCTTTGGTTCTTCTGGATAGTCGTTATCATGAGAGGTTTGCAGGGGCTCGCTCTTATCGTCGGTGGCCCTTCGATCGTAAGGGATGCCGATGGAATTCCTCTTGAGACTTTTCCGAGTGACGCTGCGCAATCGATTGTGGCAATATTCGTGATCTCTGGCATATCTCGGCTTGTGCTGTCACTCTTAAGTGTGCTGGTATTCGTACGATACAGAAGTGCTATCGCTCTGATGTTAACGGTGTTAGCATTAGACCAGCTTGGTAAGGAGATCCTACTCCATTTCTATCCACTTTTTCGAGTCGGCAATCCCATAGGCCCGACAGTCAACCTGGGTCTGCTTGTTCTGACACTTCTTGGACTTATCCTCTCGATATGGGCCAAGAGGGATTCGGCAGAAAAGAACTGACATCGGTTGTATTGTCCTGGAAGTGCTGCAAAACGCTTAGCTATAGAACTTTGCCTGCGCCTAACACTTTATAAAAGGTCGGAGTCAAGAGAATATTACTCACCGGTGTCGTTGCGCGTGCAACGAGTTTGTTCCTGTTCTTTGACAACGTCGATCGACGGTTGCACCAGCCGCCGAAGAGGCATCCCTGAGTGAGGACACTTCACACTGGTCCCAAACACTTTACCGGGCTTTGGCCTCAGCACAGGTCATCAGCACGTCCCAGATGTTTCATCGGCAGCGCACTCGTATCCCAATCAAACGGACGGAGAAGTCATCCCACCAGTTAGGCGCACGGGCTTACGAGTGCGAGGCCAGTTGCGAAGCTTGTTGATCTCGATGCCTTTAAATGTTTTGAACTCTTGTTGTCGACTTAAGACGTAGAAGCTGATCTTCGCCAGTTCTTTGGCAACAACCGTACGAGCGATGGCTTTCGATGATCGACGTTCCAGCCTGCTCGCAAAGTGCTTGATCTCGGGGTAGAACCTCATTGCTTTGATGGCCGATTCGGTGAAGGCATACTTCAGATACTGGTTGCCGTCCTTCGAACCCGAACGATGGCTATATTTGCCGCCGGAGTCCTTGGCGCCAGGAACAAGTCGGCAATAGGAGCAGTAGTGCTTCGCATCAGCGAAGCGATGGATGTCGCCGGTTTCCATGGCAATGATGGATCCGGTGATGTCACCGATGCCCGGAAGGGACATCAAGAGCTGCACGGTCGGAGTCGGTCTCAAGCGTGCTTTAAAGTGCTTTTCGAGTTCCTTGCGATGCTCCGTGACCTGAAGGCACTGTTGATGGTACAACATGAGCGTCATGCGATATTCCTCAGGGATCTGGCATTGGCTCAGAAAGTCAGCGAAGCCAGGCTGATATGGTGAGAACGGAAGCTCGGTGACGTTGAATTGAGCGAGGATGCTTGTGACTCGTTGAATGATGTTGGTTCGCTTATGTTCCATCACCATGCGCTGCCGCAGAAGATCCCGCATCGCACGATACTCCGGCGGGAGTTGATGTGCTTCGGGGATGTAGCCCATGCGCAGGAGCTGTGCCAACGTGAGAGCATCGACAGCGTCGGTTTTGACTTTGGCATAGGAGATGGCTTTCAGGTATTTTGCGTGGGTCAGGACCACCTCGACACCAAGTGAACGCAGAAGATCAGAGAACCAATACCAACCGGTGGTGCATTCGACGACTGCGCGATGCTGGTCGGGCCAGCGCAGGAAATATTCTGAGACCAATGTAGGATCCGTTTTCATCCTGGAGCGCGCAACGACTGATCCGTTGTCATCAACGGTGCAGACCACGATGAGTCGGCGGTGAAGATCAACGCCTGTATACAACATGGGAACCTCCTGTGAGTTGGTGAGTCGAGCATGTTTTTGTGTGGCAACAAAGCATACTCATTTCTCCTGACTCACGGGAGACCTTTTAGAAATATCAAACGGCAGCACGGCGCCCGCCAGAAGGTGAATCACGGCGGGCAAGCTCGCACGCCTTGTGGGCGCCAGAAGTTCAGGGATTGGCTAAATTGATAGTGCTCGCTCAACGGTTTTTGGTGTCATTTAATAGGCGATCGTTGAGCGAGGTCAGATCTTGGTTCACCAAAAACCGCTGCGTGTTGCGGCGGGACGTTAGGCGCAAGGCGCCAGCAGAGCACGGTTAGAACAGGCTCAAGTAATCCCGGGCCCCGTGAAGGATGCGATGCACATATATCGTGGTTTCTTCGATGGCATAGAAGATCAAGTAGTTTTCGACGACCAGGTATCGGTATCCTGATCGAAGGAGTTCTGGCTCCTTGGGCACTCGGCCCAGCAAGGGATGCTTCGCCAAGAGTGCCAGGTTCTTTTCCACTTTGTTGGCAAGTGCTTCGGCTGCGGTGGGACGTTCTGCTGCGACATAAATGATGATCTCATTAAGATCATCTTCGGCCAGCCGTAGCAGCTTAATACTGTAGTCAGGCTGATTCACGAATGCGCTTTCGCAGGTCTTTCATGACTTGAGACAGTGATCGACCTTTGTCTCCAGCCGCACGTTGCGCCTGCGCAGCCGCCAGTTTGCTGAACAAGTCGATCTTAAGTTGTAGTTTACTGTATTGAGCCATGGACATTACCACCATATCACCTTCCCCGTTGCGGGTGATAAAGATCGGTTCATCTGACTTGTGAGCCAGGTCCGAGATCTTGTTGGCCTTGTTTCGCAAGTCCGAGATCGGCTTAATGAGCGGCATCGCATCCTCCAGAATTGTGTATAGCAATATTATGTCATTTATATGATAAATGCAACACGAGGCGCGCTGCGCCTGACAAGCCGCAACACGGCGCTCGCCAGTAGGTGAATCACGGCGGGCAAGCTCGCACGCTGGGTGGGCGCAAGAAGTTCAGGGATTGGCTAAATTGATAGTGCTCGCTCAACGGTTTTTGGTGTCGTCTGATAGGCGTTGGTTGAGCGAGGTCAAATCTTGGTTCACCAAAAACCGCTGTCCCGCCAAACTACGGCGGGACATACAAAACGTGCCCGCCACAAAACCTGGCGGGCAAATTGTGTTGCGGCGGGACGTTGGGCGCCACCCACTCCAGGGAATTGAGTGTGCCGCAATCATTCGGACAAGATCATGCCTGCCACTGGTACGGAGAAACCTATGACACTTGTGGTTCTTCTGAGAGGCGTCAACGTGGGCGGTCACAGGACGTTCAGACCAAAGCAATTGGCAGAACAGCTCAAGCAGCTCGGCATGGTCAACATCGGTGCGGCGGGGACGTTCGTCGTCCGGAAAAAGGCCTCGCAGACTGAGGTTCGCAAAGCACTTGAACGGCGGCTCCCCTTCAAGACGCAGATAGTCATGTGCCGGGGACGAGACATCTTGGCCCTGGTTTCGAGCGACCCCTTCTCGCGCGAGAAGAAGGACTCCAGGATAGTCCGGTTCGTGAGTGTTCTCGCAAAGAGACCCCGGATCGAACCGGGATATCCGCTGGTGCTCCCTCAGGGCGGACCGTGGTTGGTGAAGCTTATCGGCAGGAGAGACCGTTTCGTGCTTGGCATGTACCGTCGTCACATGAACACCATTCGCTATCTCGGTACGACCGACGACGAATTCGACGTCCCGGTCACGACACGTAACTGGAATACAATCACTGCGATTGCCGAGGTCCTGAGCACCGGGATCACGAGTACTCGGAAGAACGGTGGCAAACATTTGACAAAAGAAAAGAACCGGTAGCGAACACTTAGGAAGCGTCCTGCGCATAACAACTGGTGAATCGACGCTCACTCTCGGCATAGACAGAGGTTTGGGAGCAGAAGATTGGTTCGCAGAAACGAGCACGCTACTTTGCCTAGAACTCATCTCAAAAATCGACTTAGCGCCTCTTTGCGGCCTTTGCGGTTAGAATATAACCGCCAAGACGCCAAGAATCGCAAAGGCAACAACTCATCAACAGAGGGAAAATCTTTTTGAGACCGCTTCTAGTCAGTAATGCGCCGCACCACCAGCAGTTGTTTTCCGTGTTCGCGGTGCCTAGATTAGAACGAGGTTGTCTGTGATAGAAGCCTACTATGACGATCTTGCACCGTTCTACAAACTGATCTTCCCAGATTGGGAAGCGAGTGTTCGTCGACAGGCGATTGCCCTCAAGGGGGTGATCCAAGAATACTTCGGCACTCAAGTGTCCCGTATTCTCGATGCAGCTTGTGGGATCGGTACCCAGTGTATTGGCTTGGCGGAACTCGGCTACTCTCTAACAGCATCAGACCTCTCTCGCAACGCCGTATCCATGGCACGCGCGGAGGCTCACAGGCGTGGACTGGAGATCGAATTTGCCGTCGCCGATCTACTAGATTTGTCAAATATCTTTGCACAACAGTTTGATCTGATCATTGCCTGCGACAATGTGATACCTCACCTTCTAAGTGAAGGAGAGATTCTAAAGGCCTTTTTGGAATTTCATCATTGTACTACGCCGAAGGGTGGCTGCATGATTTCTGTTCGTGACTATGCGGCATTAGGACTTATCGGAACACAGATCTATCCGCGTACCGTGCACATTGACGGGCACCGCCGAGTGATTTGTTTCGATCTCTGGCAGGGAGACGGCGATTATTACGATTTTACGACTTATGTCGTCAAGCACGATGGAACTGAACCGGCGACGACGCATACGATCGGCGGTGGCCGGTATTTCTGCGTGACCATATCCAGGCTCGAACATTTGCTCAGACAGGCTGGATTTAACAATGTAGTGACCCTGAGAGAAAGGTACTACCAACCACTGCTCCTTGGTCTCAAGTCCGCCAAGCAGGTCAGTCCGTAAGTGTCTGTGCAGCGCTCTGACACCGTCAAAGTGGCATTCCTAACAAACAGACGGGGCCCACACGATGCAGCTTAGGCAGGATCACACAACGGTTTTGACGCGAAACGGTATTCGCAATAGCCTTGCTCAATCATGGTGTGAAAGGACGTGACAGTGCATACTCCTCCAATACGCCCTCCTATACCGCCTGCAGTGAAAAGCAGAAGCACGTTCTTGTTCTCCCTGAGCGTCCTGGTGTTCCTCATGATGACCGGCAACCTGCTTCTCTTCTTCATCATCAACTCAGCCGATCCTCCCCTCTATTTCAAACTTGAAACGACATACTTCTACCTGCAAATACTCTCATTCTTTCTGGTTCCTTTTCTTGCAGGTGCGATTTGGAGGATGGCTAACACCGACCTCAAGAGCAATCAGACCCGATTGACTTTTCCTTCTGTGCATAAGACAACCAGGGTAGCGAAGTACCTTGGCGTGATCGGCACATTCATCAGCCCCTTCATAGCACTTATGGGCCTGTTCGTTCTTCTCACGTCGGCAAGGACAGCGGCCGTGAAGGATGCCATGATGCAGCATCTCGTTGACCTTGGTGCCAACGCGTATCAATACCGGTTGGACCCTGCCATCCAGGCAGTTGAAGGCGCCTCTTACATAGGCTACAGCATTCCAAGTCACCTTTCCTCGGATGAATACGGGACCTACACTGCGACAGCAGTTTATCGCGATAGCATTCGATTCCTCGCGGAGATCTCACTGGGATTCCCGGGGTCGATTTCAGTTGTTATTGACTCCACAGGGAGGCCGACAGAATCGTGGGCATTCAGTGATAACTTTCAATTCTGAATCGCAACCATATGAGTGTCTAACTTTGAAATGAAGTTGGGCCCGGAATCCTGTTTGATCGATCCAGAGCAACTGCGCCCAGCAAGCCACTCACTCATGATCGGAGATGAACCTCCATGAACATCGATGACACAATCCTGGCAACTGTCTTCGTGGCTTGTCTCGCAATACGTGCCGCATATGAGTTTCTCAAAGAGACACGCAAGATAAATCCGGAGAGCAAGCCGGTCTTCGCTGTGATTCTGACCGTGATGCTCACCCTCTGGCTGTCATGGTTCGCTCTTTGCCCACAGGATCCATTTCAGATCGAATTGCCGGCGCTCATTCGGTGGTTTGGACTTGCAGTGTTCATTGTCGGATTGGTCCTCGCCTTCGGAGCTCTCATACAGCTTAGAGGAGTGGAAAACATCGATCATCTCGTTACAACCGGTTTCTTCAAGAAATTCAGACATCCGATGTACGTTGGCTTCATCTTATGGATACTCGGATGGGGTCTCTTTCATGGTGCAATCGTGAGTCTGGCGGTCGGTGGCATTGGAATAATCAGCGTTCTCTGGTGGAGACATCTGGAGGAAGCAAGACTTCGTGTTCCGTTCGGAGTAGCATACTAGCAGTATCGGGTCACGACCTGGTTTTGAAAGAGCAAAATAGCTCAACGTAAGACGATGGTTGAGCGAGAGCGGATTCTCGTTTACTACAAACCGATGCCCCGCCAGGTTGACGGCGGGAAGCATAAGGCGCTCGCTACGTGAGGCGCTGCGCGCCACATAATCTCCGAAGGTGCGATTGAATCATAAGTGAAGAGCACTTGAACTGATTACACCAAGTCCCCATATTCCACAAGCATATAGGTGACGGAATGCCAATCCCTATCGAGCCATTGATCATACTTGTACCGCTCGCGTATTTAACTGTCGCAGTCTACGTACTTGTTCTCGTCACTCGGCTAGTCAAAGCTGTCGAGCGTATTGCAGACAAACTCGGTTCCACCAGTCAGTAGAATTGCCCGGCCAATACGGACAGATCAGGCTCTGCGGCATCTGGCATGCTGCAAACGGGCGCTCCGCTACGGCATTCTGCCCTTGGCGCTGGCGAGATCAATCTGAGCAAACAAAGGAACCAATATGAAAGCACCTGAAGATCGTGACAAAGCGCTCTCCCGATTTCGCGAGGGTCCAACGCTGCTCGAGCAAACTGT
>Ga0233425_10011252_pt1 | contig 10520 bp, 8 predicted proteins | sample Watercolumn_Towu_2_FD_181712 | JGI IMG/M metagenome (GOLD analysis project Ga0233425, IMG submission 181712) | Freshwater microbial communities from Lake Towuti, South Sulawesi, Indonesia - Watercolumn_Towuti2014_140_MG | ecosystem: Environmental > Aquatic > Freshwater > Lake | place: Indonesia... | reverse complement strand
ATAATTTGCGGTCATGGCGATTTCTGGTCATTTTTTTCGGTTATCCCTCTTCCTGGGGTTCCTGGCTTTGTCACTGCTTGTCCCGGCCGGATTGGCGCAAGCGCAGGCGGATCAAGAAACCATTCAGACGGAAGCGGAGCCCCGGCAAATGCCCCATTTCGGCGCATCCGGGCCGGGAAAGTGAAATCGTAACGCGCCCCGAAAATATTAACTTGCCATGGCGGATATTTCATTGATTGCCGAATGAAAATCGGCTACGCTTCGTCCGTTGATTGCGACGGTCTTTGGGGGCTTGAACGGGTCGCAAGGAGGTTCAGTGAATAAGACGACAAAAAATTACATCCGCATGGCGTTGATCACCGGGGGGCTGCTGCTGGCCAGCGGCTTCGCGCGTGCCGATGCGGTGACCGACAACGCCAGGGCGCTGATCGAGAAGGGCGATGCCAAGGCCGCCTACGCCTTGCTTGAACCCCTCGAACCGCAGCGCGCCGGCGATCCGGAATACGACTTCCTGCTGGGTCTCTCCGCGCTGGAGATCGGCAAGAACACCAACGCCGTCTTCGCGCTCGAGCGCGTCCTCGCGGTCAATCCCAACCACACCCGCGCCCGCGCCGAAATCGCCCGCGCCTATGCTGCCTTGGGCGAGACCAGGACCGCCAGGCAGGAGTTCGAGACCGTCAAGAAACAGGGCGTGCCGCCCGAGGTGGCGGCGACCATCGACAGCCTGGTGGCGGCCATCGAGCGCGTGGATGATCTGGGTCGCACCACAGTGCGCGGCTATGCCGAGGCCAGCGTGGGCCACGACACCAACGTCAATAGCGCGACCTCGGACCGCAACGTGGCCGTCCCGGCCTTCGGCGGCGCGGTTCTCACGCTGACGCCAGGCAGCGTGCGCCGCAGCGACACCTACACTTCCGTCGGCAGCGGGGTGAACCTGCGCCACCCCTTGAGCAACGAGTGGGCCCTGACGGCTGGCCTTGGGCTCAACAAGCGAATGAACACCGATGTCGATGTCTTCGACACCGGCTCGGCCGACGCGCATGTCGGTGTGGTGCGCACCTACGGCAAGGACGTCTTCAGTGCCGCGTTGCAATACAACCAGTTCTGGGTGGACAACAACCGCTACCGCGAGGCGGCCGGCTTCACCACGCAGTGGCAGCACAACTATGACGCCCGCAACCAGTCCAGCCTGTACGTACAGTATTCCGACCTGCGCTACATGACGCAGGAAGTCCGCAATGCCGACCGCTTCGTCATCGGGGCCAATTTTGCCCACGCCCGGCCCGGCCTCAGGACGGTGTACTACGGTGGGGGCTATGTCGGAGACGAGGTGACGCGCAAGGATGGCTTCGAGCACCTCGGCCACACCCTGTACGGCGCGCGCGTCGGCGCGCAGCACGAGTATCGCCGCGACTTCAAGGTGTTCGCCAACCTCGGCTACGAACACCGGCGATATGGCGGCGAGGATCCCTTCTTCCTCAGGAAACGTGTGGACAATCAGTGGAACATCGGTGTCGGCGCCGTTTGGGAACCCGCCAAGCATTGGCGCGTGACTCCACAGTTTCAATATACCCATAGCGACTCCAACGTTGCTTTGAACGATTACAGGCGCGAGGTGGTGTCCGTCACCGTGCGCCGGGAATTCTGAAGGAGGCGCCATGCCCATCGAATTCAAGCTGAAGCCGTCCAGCGCCGCCCTGATGGCGGCCTTGTCTGCCGTATACCCCCTGACGGGCCAGGCCGCCAGCGCCGGGCGCGTCGATTTCGTCATCGGCGACGTCAAGGCCCTCGCGCCGGACGGGCGCAGCCGGCCGCTGGCCAAGGGTGCGGACGTGGAGAATGGAGAGACCATCGACACCGGCAGCGGCCGCGCCCAGGTGCGCTTTTCCGATGGCGCCCAGGTTTCGCTCTCGCCGCAGTCGCAGTTCCGCATCGACGACTACAAGTTCGCCGGCAAGGCCGACGGCAGCGAGAAGGGCTTTTTCAGCCTGCTGCGCGGCGCCATGCGCACCATCACCGGCGTTGTCGGCAGGAGCAACCGCGACAACTACAAGGTGTCCACCACCGTCGCCACCATCGGCATCCGCGGCACGGAATACTCGGTCACCTACGGCAACAGCATCAGCGTGACCACGGGCGAGGGCAGCATCGAGGTCTGCAACGCCGCCGGCTGCCTGATCCTCAACAGCGGCGAGTCTGCCCATGTGCCGGACAGCAACACCCGGCCGACGATGACGGACAAGAAGACCGAGATCCCGCCGCCGCCGGCGGGAGACCCGTTGCCGCAGTTCATCGCCGGCAACAGCGCCTCGGGCGGCTTCCCGGTGCTGCCGTCGGGACCAGGGTATTCGCTGGCCATAGCGGGGCATGAGTTCGATGGTGGCGAAGGATATAGTCTTATCAAAGGCCCGTACTGGGATAGCCGGTACGATGGGCAGTCGGCCTCCACTATGGCCAACTTTAACAGCTCGGGCGCCCTGACCCACATTAATTCCATCGACGGCGGAGAAGGTGGTTCCATAACAGCCGGCGTTACAGTTGGCGCACTCTCCGACGGCGTCATCGGCTGGGGGCGCTGGTCGAGCGGCAATCTGGATGACAACGGATATCCCACCACGTTGCATAACGTGCATTACGTGGTGGGCATTCCCACCCCGGCAGCGGACATGAGTGCGCTCCAGCTGGCCAGCATGATCGGCACTTACTCGCTGATCGGCTTCACCTACCCGACGGCCTACCATTCTGGCACCGGCGTCACCATCGTGGGCACCCAGCCTATCAGCGCCACCTTGATGGCGAACTTCGGGCTAGGCAACGTAAGCGGAACTCTGAGCGTCCCGATTGGCGGCAGCACATACAGCGATTCCTGGAGCGGGGGGATATCAGGGCCGAATTTCAATGGTAGTGGTGCTGCCAGCATCCAAGGTTTCTTTGCCGGCGCCAATGCCAGCCGCGCCGGCCTCGTCTATCAGTTTGGCGGAACGCCGATCGGCGATATCAGCGGGGCGGCGGCCTTCAAGCAGACCGGACTGTGCGTCGCCGGGACAGGGTGCTGACGGCTATAGCGCCTGGGCCGTCCTGCCCTCAGGGCGGCGTGACACCAAGGTAGAAACGGATCAGTTCCTGCCGATAGCTGGCGTCGTACAGCTTCTCCACGGTTTCCCGCGCAGATCGGCCGACGCGTTCGCGTAGCGCCACGTCTGCCTTCAAGGCGATGATGCAGTCGAAAGCCTCCTCCTGGGTGCCGACCAGAAAGCCGTTTTCGCCATGCCGGATGTGCTCGGCATAGCCGCCGCGCCGTCCGCACACCACCGGCAGGCCGCAGGCCATCGCCTCGAATACCACCCGGCCCGAAGCCTCGCACAAGTGCTCGGCGGTGCGGTAGAAGAAGCAATCCAGCTGGCGCAGGAAATCCGGTGCGGCCACGGCGCCTTCGGCGAGCAACCCGATGGCAGTGGATTGACGCAGCCGATCATGCAGCACCGTGCCGCCCATGATGCGCACCGCGCATCCCTGTTCGGCCAGCATCATGTACAGCATGGCATCTTCCCTGTGATGCTTGAAGACTTGGTCGCGGCTCAAACGCCCGATCGTGAATGCGCGGTCCGGCTGGTTTGCGGCAGGGTGGAATGCGGACAGGTCTATCGGCGAAGCCTCGACGGCGCCGGCAAGCCCGATCTCGTCCTGCAGCAGCTTCGAGGCGTACACGATCTCCGGCGCGGAAATGCCGAACTCATCCAGCGTTTCCAGCAGCCTGAAGAGGTAATGATAGGGGTGGAGGTTGGCGTGGACGATGGTCCGCTGCAAGGCGGCATGCTTCAGCCACGGGCCGACGCCCGTATGCGGCCCGATAATGGCCAGCGTGCCTCCCGTTGGAAACACGCCGCGATAAGGATGAATGACCTGGATCGGATACGCGGAAAAACCGCGTGACGGCGGCTGGTTGCTCCAAAGCTGAACCTTGCCGTGTGGCTGCAGGAGCGAAAACAGTTCAAGCGTGCGGTTCTCCGAACCCCCGTTGGGATTGGTAAAGGCGGTCAACAGGTGCAGCGGGGTCCGCGCGCCGTATCCTTGCCCCGCGTATTCAGTTGATGACATCCGCCGGTCGTCCAAAGTATTCTTCAATGTCGCATGAACCCAGGGGCACGTTGCCTTGAAACCCGCGCTGTCGATCATCGTTCCCTACCGTGACCGGCTGGAACATTTACGACGGTTCGTACCGCATATCCAGCGCTATTTTGCCCGAGACAAGCTGGACCGGGACATTCCCTATTCCCTGACCATTGTCGAGCAGGCCAATCGGGCGGAATTCAACGCCGGCCTGTTGCGTAACATCGGCTTCGCGATGACACGGGAGGGGCATGATTATTTCTGCTTCCACGACGTGGACTACCTGCCGATCTGGGCGGACTATTCCTGCCCCACACTGCCCACGCGCGTCATCTGGCATGGCGCCGACAAGCGCCCGCGCGACGCAGGCCAGCCCAATCTGTTGCGCCATGACTACCAGACCTTCTTCGGCGCGGTGGTGATGCTCGGCAAAGACCATTTTCAGCAGGTGAACGGCTACAGCAACGGCTATCCGGGCTGGGGCTACGAGGATGCCGACCTGCGCGAACGCTGCCTGGCCTCTGGTCTGGGTATTGCACTGCGGGATGGCACTTTCGAGGCGCTCACGCATCCCAACCGGGGGCATAACCCCGACATGACGCCATCCGCAACAGCCATTCGCAACCGGCGTCGTTTCTTCGCGCAGTTCCCGCCTGATGCCTCCCGGCAGGGAGGCATGCGCGACGGCTTGAGCGATCTCGACTACAGGGTGGTGGAGACAATCAATCTGGAGCCGATTCAGGGAGAGCGGCGCGCCCTCTCCCTGAAAATCGTCCGGGTCGATTTCGGCATGGCTTTTTCGCCGGCTCCAGCCGGAACATGAATGGTGGTCGAGCTGAGCGAAAAGCAAATCCGGAACCCGATACATGATCGATGACGCCCAGCAGCCTTCCGCAGTCGCTTCTGCCCTCGAGTTGCTGACTGCGGGCGATCCGGTCCAGGCAGAGAATATCCTGACCGAGCATTGCCGCCATCACGCCACGGATCCGGATGCGTGGTATTTGCTGGGCGCCGCGCTGCATGCGCAAAAAAAGCCAGCGGCCGCCCTGGCTCGCATGGAACGGTCGCTCGACATCACGCCTGATCAGCCGGAAGTGCTGAAAGCCACGGCCATCCTGCTTCTCGAATTGAACCGCTACAAGGCCGGTCTGGCGCGGGCTGAGAAGGCGCGTGCGCTGGCGCCCGATGATCCGCGGGCATGGCTGATTTCCGGCGCGATCCTCGAGGCGATGGGCAAGGGGGAGGAGGGTCTGGCGAGCTATGACCACGCCCTGGCATTGCGTCCGGACTGGCAGCCCGCGCGCATCAATCGCGGCGCGCTGCTGCTGGCCATGGGCAGGCATGGATTGGCGCTGGAAAACAATCGGGTGTTGGTGACGAGTGAACCCCTGCAGGTCGATTCGCACTTCAACCTCGCGGAATCACTGCTGGCGTGTGGTGATTATGCCGAAGCCGAAACCGCCGCCCGGCGGGCGATGGAACTCAACCCCTGGCATGTGGGAGCTTGCATAGATCTGGCCCTGTCATTGTGCATGCAGGGGCATTTCGAAGCGTCACGAAATGAGTTCCAGTCGGCGCTGTCCCTTGACCGGGATGCAGCGGAGGAGCATTTCCGGCGCTCGGTCGCAGCCGGGAGCACGGTTGAGGGCATGCGGGCCTATTTACACCCGGAGGACATCTTCCTCTGGCAGCACGGGGAGATGCAGAAATCCTGCGATTGGCGCCACAGGGCCCAATTGATACAGGAGATGGAAACGCGTGCGGACAGGTTGGCCAGCGGCATAGAGCCCGCACTGCCCTTTCCGGCGGTCTATTTCCATTCCCTGTCGCTCCCGCTGGATGAAGTGCGGCAGTCGGTGCTGGCGCGTGGCGTCGCATCCGGCGTGATGGAACGCGCGTCCGGCATTAAGCCGGCGCGAGTCCCGACACACTATCGCGGCCATCGGGGCCCCTTGAGGATCGGCTATATTTCCCCCGACTACTGCCTTCACCCGGTGGCTTACCTGCACTGGCGCCAGATGGCCCTGCATGATCGAGACCGCTTTCGCGTATACGCCTACTCCCTGGGGCAGGATGACGGAAGTGAAATACGGGACAAGGTCAAGTCCGCTTGCGATGAGTGGCGTTCCTGCGATGAAGACCCCATTCAATTGACTGCCGCGCGGATTCGCTATGACGGCATACAGGTCCTTGTCGACCTGTCCGGTTACACTCGTGACACGCGCCCGGAAATTCTGGCCCTGCGACCGGCGCCGGTCCAGGTTGCCTACATGGGCATGCCCGCGACGAGCGGCGCTTCCTTCATCGACTACCGCATCACCGACGAGATCACCACGCCGCGCGACCAGGCCGAGCACTGGACCGAGAAGCTGGTCTATCTGCCGGACACGCTGTTCATGTACAACAACCGGCAGGAAATCGCCCCTGCGCCAAGGCGCATCGACATGGGTCTGCCGGAGGAGGCATTCGTCTTCTGCTGTTTCAACAACGCCTTCAAGATCGAGCCCGATGTTTTCGGCATCTGGATGCGCCTGCTCCGGCAGGTCAAGGGAAGCGTGCTGTGGCTGCTCAGCGACGATGAGACGGTCAGGGACAATCTGCGTCGAGAGGCCGAAAGCCGGGGTGTGGAGGCGGGTCGCCTTGTCTTTGCCCCCTTCCTTCCCTTCGAGCAGCATCTTGCCCGTTATGCGCAGGCGGACCTTTTTTTGGACACGTTCTATTACGGCGCCCATACCACCGCGGCAGACGCCTTGTGGTGCGGTTTGCCGGTGCTGACTTGCAAGGGGCGGACGATGGCGGCAAGGCAGGCGGGCAGCATCGTCAACGCCGCCGGAGTGCAGGAATTGATCGTTGAATCGCAGGCGGATTACGAGGCGCTCGCGCTGAGGCTTGCAAGTCAGCCTGCGGAACTGGCCGGCATCAGGCAACGGCTCCACGACAACAGACGGCATGCTCCGCTTTTCGATACCGAGGGCCGGGTACGCTATCTGGAGTGTGCCTTAGAGATGATGTGGGCGCGGCATGCGGCCGAATTGCCGCCAGCCGGCTTTTCGGTATCACCCGTCGGAAGGGTGCTGGAGCGAGCATGACCGGCGGCATCAATTCCGGAGGCGGCGCAGGCCTGAGAACGGCCGTCGAAGGCATCGCCTGGCCGGCGATCCTGCCGGATGCCGGCGCGCATTTGCTGGCGATCAACTTCCAGTTGGAAGACTCGCAGTGGTGGTCCGAAGAGACCATGCGCAGGCACCAGTTGCGGCAACTGCGCGAACTGGTCCGCTTCGCAATCCAGTCCGTGCCTTATTGCCGCCAGGAAATCTATCGCGTCTGGCTGCGCCGTCCCGACCGGGATGCCTGGGCGGCATTCGCCGAGCTGCCCCTGCTTTCGCGCAGGCGGGTCCAGGATGCCGGCGAAACCCTGTTTGCCACCGCCCTGCCCGCCCACCACGGAGTAATTTCGGATGGGGAGACCAGCGGTTCGACCGGGATTCCCCTGGGTTACAGGAGCAGCACCCTGGCCGGCTTCTTCTGGGACGCCATTTCCCTGCGCGAGCACTTCTGGCACGGCAGGGATTTTTCCGCCCGCCACGCCTTCATTCGCAACAAGCCTGAGGCGCAGCTGGGGCCCGCTTGGGGCGCGCCTTCGAACGTCGTGTTCTCATGCGGCGAGTCCGCCAACCTGCCGATCAATGGTTCTCTGTCCGAGAAGCGCGACTGGCTGCGTGACCTGAATCCCAGGTATTTGATGACGACGCCGTCGACCTTGCGCGCCCTGGCGGAAATTGCGCTCGATGGCGACTTGCCGCTGCCCGACCTGAAGGAAGTCAGAACCGTCGGGGAAACGGTTACGCCCGCGCTGCGCGCCTTGGCCAGGCAGGCCTGGGGCGCCAGGCTGACCGACATCTACAGTCTGTCCGAGGCGGGCATGCTGGCGCTGCAGTGTCCCGTGACGGAGCACTATCACGTTCAGTCGGAATGGGCGGTTGTCGAGGTTCTCGACGCGCGCGGGATGCCCTGCCAGCCCGGGCAAATCGGACGCATCGTGGTCAGCCCGCTGCACAACTTCGCCATGCCTCTGCTGCGCTACGACACGGGCGATTACGCCGAGGTCGGCGCGCCATGCGCGTGCGGTCGCGGCCTGCCCAGCCTCGTCAGGATTCTCGGCCGTCGGCGCAATCGGCTGTTTCTGCCGAACGGGGACGTCTCCTGGCCGAATCTGTCTTCGCTGCCCTGGGTCGCGCTTGCGCCGGCGCTGCACCGCTTCCAGTTGCGGCAGCGCAGGGATCACTCTCTGCTGTTGCGCTATGAGGCGTCGCGCCCCTTCACGCAGGACGAGCAGGGCAATGTCTGCAGCGCGCTTCTGGAGCATTTGCGCTGCGCCTTGCCGCTCGCGGTGGAGCAGGTGGATGCGTTGCCGCCTTCGGAGGCGGGCAAGCTCGAGGACTTCATCACGGAAATCGAGGACGCGCAGGAGGCGGGGGCGTGACGGCGGCGAATTCGAGAAAGTCCTCGCCCGACGCCGTCTTGCGCAGCGACATCCCCGGTATCGTCTGGCCGGCCGTCGGCAGCGATGCTTCCGCCCATCTGCAAAGCCTCCTGTTCCAGATGACGCATTCCCAGTGGCTGGGGGAGGCGGAATTGCAGTTCCGCCAGCTGTATCAGGTGAAGCAACTGATGCGCCATGCCCTGAGCACGGTGCCGCTTTACAGGGAAGCGCTGTCACATCTGGACCCCGATGTCCTCGATTGGGAAATTTTTCGAGCGCTGCCGGTATTGAACCGCAGCGAATTGCAGTCCGGTTTCGACGTTTTGCAAAGCAGTGCCGTACCGCCCAGCCATGGCGCGGTGACCGAAGGACAGACTTCCGGCTCCACGGGCATGCCGATCCGCTTCCTGCAAACGGCGGCGACCAAGCTGTTCTGGAACGCACTGACGCTGCGGGAGCATTTGTGGCACGAGCGTGACTTCTCCGGCAAGCTGGCTGCCATCCGCGTCAAGGTCGAGGCAGGCCACCATCCCGACTGGGGCATGCCGGTATCGGCGCTCTATCGCAGCGGGCCGGGTGCGACGCTCAACGTGCGCACCGACATCGAGAAGCAGCTCGACTGGCTTCTGCGCGAGAACCCGGATTACCTGCTGACGCATGCCAGCAACCTCGCCGCCCTGGCGGAACTGACTTTGCGTCGCGGCGTAAAACTGCCGCGCCTGCGCCAGGCGCGGAGCTTCAGCGAAACGCTGCGGCCCGGATTGCGCGAACTGGTGCGCGAGGCCTGGGGTGTCGGGGTGGCGGACGTATACAGCTGCGAGGAGGCTGGCCACATCGCCCTGCAGTGCCCCCTGCATGAGCACTACCATGTCCAGACGGAGAACCTCGTGGTGGAAATTCTCGACGAGACTGGGCGACCCTGTGCGCCGGGGGAGACCGGCCGGGTCGTCCTGACGACCCTGCACAACTTCGCCATGCCGCTGATCCGCTACGAGATCGGCGATTATGCCGAGGTAGGCGATGTCTGCGATTGCGGTCGCGGCTTGCCGGTGCTGCAGCGCATCCATGGCCGGCGCCGCAACATGATCGTGCTGCCGGACGGCCGCCGGCACTGGCCAAGTTTCCCCAGAATCCGCTATACCGGAATTGCGCCTGTCAAGCAGATTCGGATCGTGCAGCGCAGCCTGTCAGACATCGACGCCATTTATACTGCGGAGCGACCCCTGACACCGAGTGAGACCCAGGGCATGGTCGGCGCCATCCAGGAGGCCCTGGGCTTTCCTTTCAAGGTGATGTTGCAAGCGGTAGACGAGATGCCGCGGCAGGCAAACATGAAATTCGAAGACATCATTTCCGAAGTTGCCGTACCCGGGCAAAATGGATGAGCATGTCATGGGCGTGCTGATCCGGCCAATGCGGCCGGACGACCATGACCAAGTCATGCGTCTGCTGGACCGATGGAATATCGCGCCGATCTCGCCGACGAAGGAGATTCCCCATCCGGAGCGCACGGACATCGTCGTCGAGAATACCGTGGTGGCTGAAGCCAATGGTTGCATTGTCGGGGTGCGCAGCTTTATCCAGCATTCGCCTATCGAGGCAGAGGGCTCCAGCCTTGCGGTCGATCCGGCGTACCATAAGCATGGAATCGGCAAGGCGTTGATGCTGGAGGGCTATCGGATGATGCGCGAAAAGGGCATTCGCAAGGTGCGCTCGGAAACGGATCGACCGGAAGTCATTGAGTGGATGGTTGCGAACTTCGGCCATCGCATCGTCGGTACGACACCGAAGCGTCATGCCTTCGGCGACAAGAACATCGGCCACTGGACCATGCTCGAACTTGACCTGTAGCCTGCCAAGGAATTTTTCTTATAGGAAATTGCAACCATGATGCGTATCTGGCCCTTGATGTCGTCACTCATTCTTC
>Ga0233425_10011251_pt1 | contig 10521 bp, 15 predicted proteins | sample Watercolumn_Towu_2_FD_181712 | JGI IMG/M metagenome (GOLD analysis project Ga0233425, IMG submission 181712) | Freshwater microbial communities from Lake Towuti, South Sulawesi, Indonesia - Watercolumn_Towuti2014_140_MG | ecosystem: Environmental > Aquatic > Freshwater > Lake | place... | reverse complement strand
GCGAATGCAGTGCTAGTTATAATTTTGGTGATATTTTATCAGGAAGATTAGAGATTAATGGGTCTCTAGAACGAACTTGTAAGGATTTAGCAGGGTGTTCTTTAACAACAATAGAAAAGCAAGAATGTAGTATCAGGGTGCCAATACAAATTAAGAATGTTGATTGGTGTGAAAAGAAGTATGTTGAAATTTATGATTCTAATAAGCTTGTGAGCAAGATTAGTGGGAATAGTGTACTTGATATGAAAAAAATAGATATTAGTTTTTTTGCAACTAATTTTACAGGATACTGCGATTACTGCTTTGATAATGTTAAAAATTATGATGAACAAGGAATTGACTGCGGGGGGAGCTGTTCTGCCTGTGCTGAAATGCCTTTGAAAGAAAATGATTTTGCCAAATGGCTTGCAATTTTACTATGGATTGCCTTTGGGATACTATTAATAATCGTAATATTTATTCTTAGAAAAGAGGATGTAAGAGAAGTAGCTTTGAATGTCAACAAGAGTGTTACTATGGTAAGGACTAAAGAAGAGTTTGCTGCGTAGTTTCAAGAATTTATATCAAGGTTTAATTTCCTATTAAAGATAAAAAGGTTTAATTTTCTATTAAAGATAAAAAGGTTTAATTTTCTATTAAAGATAAAAAGGTTTAATTTTCTATTAAAGAGAAAGGAGTATATTTTGTTATTATGAATCTTGAGCCTACAAATTCTGAAATTACTGCGGTTATAATCAAATTTTTAAAAGCTGCTTTAAATGTGCCCTGAATTATAGGTATTCTTGTCCTGTCTGAAAATTCTTTTATTATATCTGCAATTTCTTTTTCAGACAGCTTTATAGATGTTATGTTAATTTCATTCATTTTTTTTACTGTTACAAATTTGTCTGGTGAAGGGCATTCTATCATTGTTACAGCTGGATCCTGAATCAATTGAGAAATCTTGCCCAGATTGATTTCTCCTGGAGCTATTGCTTGTTTTATTTCCGGCTGGATTTCCAGATTTTGAGGAGGGGTAGGAAGCTTATTTATTCCTGGCATTAATTGCTGAAATGATTGCCTTGGAATTATTGGTTGCTGTAAGGAAAAAGCCGATCTAGTTCTTAATTGAGGCATAAATGGCATTAATGCCTGCTGGAGTATAGCAGGATTTTGATTAGCCTGCATTTTTTCTGCTTCATTGAGCTTTTTTTCTATTATCTGCCTTTGTTCTTTTGGAGCAAGATTTTTAATTATTTCTTTTGTAAATTGTTTTAAGAAGATTATATTTCTTGGGTTTGGAGTTAGCATGTTATTTAGGCGGGATTTTTCTTTGAGCCATGCTTTGCTGATAATCTTGTGTCTGTTGCTGAAAATTAGGCATTGGCTGAAATTGGGGCAATTGCTGCATCATTCCTGGCTGCTGCATTTTTTCCCTTACTTTTTCTTCCATAATTGTTATTCCTTTTGCTATTAATTTATTCTGCTCAAGCAGAACATTCAACTTGTCAAGAAATTCTTTGTCTTCCTGTCCTGGTGCTTTTTCTGAAAAGCTTTTTGCTGAAAGCTCGAATATCTGCAATAACTTTGTCATCTGGTCTGATAAAGAATCAAATTTGACAGCGAGATGAGTCAGGGCTTTCTGCATGTTGACAAAATTTTCTATCAAAGCTTTATTTATGTCTGCTCCTTTTGGTTTTGAAGAATTTTCTTTTTTCACCTTTTTTGCCATGATTTCTATAAGTTTGAGATGTTTATAAAGTTTTTTCTTTCTAATATGGCTTAAGCATCGTATAGAGACTTTTTTTTAATCTGTCTAAATCATCTTCTGTTCTTCTTTCTTGTTTTAATGATAGTGTTTTTATTCTTTTATCCCTGGTTCTTTTTAAAAAGTCTGATGCAATTTGCATGTATCTTTCTGGTGCATCTTCATCACTATAAGTTTCTAATATTTCCATTATTGGTTTTGATGTCGAGCCATCTTGCCACAAAACTTTTCCAGAGCATAGATCAGAAAAAAAAGGTCTAATTCCTTCGTGGTTTGCTTCTAATTCTTCACATTTTCTGCCTGCTAGAAGCAGAGTTTCAGTTAAATAATCTTCAAACCCTTTAGAACTATCATTTATGCCTAAAACATTTATAAGAATTCCTTCTTGATATGAGGCTCTAGGGGAATAACTTAATGAATCAGGATATGCAACCTCTAGTGGGCATTTTGCTATTAAAGCGAGCATGCATTTTTCCTGTAAATCAAAGAAATTACCTACTGTAAATGGCCTTGTCATTCCTGGGCCAATTTGTCTTCCAATAATTACTGCTCCTGATACCATAAAATTCTATAAAGTGTTAGTTTAAAAGCATTATTATAATCAGAAGATAAGTAGGCTTGGAGCGAATCGAACCTAGAACCTCCTGCGGGTTCTAGTTATTCCAGCAACCAAACCCAGGTTCTCTTCTGAAGAATTCACTCCTAAGTTCGATTCGCAAAGAAATGGGCCTGGAGCGAATCGAACAATAAAAACCGCCAGCGGGTTTTTATGAATCCCGCATCCAAAACCCAGGTTCTCTTCTGAAGAATTCACTCCTAAGTTCGATTCGCAAAGAAATGGGCCTGGAGCGAATCGAACGCCCGTATGGTGGTTTATCCAAATTTTCTGGAGCCACCCAGTCTACCATTAGCCTACAGACCCTTGATATTTACTGGAGAAAGAGGATTTTAAACCTTTTTATATAAACTGAAGAAAAAGACTTGCAAAAATTGCTAATGCTTCTATAGCTATTGAAATTAGTACTACTTTATTAGTTACAAATAAGATATTATAGGCTACTTTTTTAGACTCAATTTCAAAAATAGGCCATGCTAATGCAAGCCTAGATAGTTCTACTTTCTTTATATTTTTTAGTTGGATGAAACATACTAAAAGTAAGATAATAGGAAGATATGCTAAAGATATAAACCCCAAAGTAATATTAATTATAAAAATAAAATAATAAAATCCAATACTGAAAAAAAGGCTATAAAATAAAATGGTCCAAAATCCATTAAATAACCCTAATGTAGATTTTTTATTTACTATATGGACATTATTTTTAGCAATAGAGAGTCTAATTAATAATAAGAATTTTGGGAAAATATAATGGAATAATATGAAGAAGGGCAAACATACAGCAGGAAGGATGATAAAAGATAACCAGTTCATTTTACATTCTTTCCATTGCCTCTATTTCTTCTTTGGAGATAGAAGCTCCTTTAAACTTGGTTGCGTATAATAATGCATCTAGAAGATTATTTGCTGGAAGTTTTATCAATCCCTTTTTATATGCTATGAAAACCAGCTCACAAGAGCGCATCAGCTTGTTGTTTTCAAAGAAAGAATAGTTATTTTCTTCAGCTTTTATTTTTGTGTGGAATTTTTCTTCATAAAGTTTATGCAGGTTTTCCGGATTCTCAACCAGCATCCTGGTTGTTCTTTCATCAACTACTATCATTTTATTTCCTTGCAATAATGATGATAAAGCTAGACAAGAAGCTTCACCTTCATCCAAGATTTGAATCCACTGCCCCTGCGAAGAATAAGTATGGTTTGCCTTGTTTAAAAATTCCTGAGTTTTTTTCTGAATTTGTGCTCTTAAGTTTTTATCTGGAAGCTCTAAAATTCCTTCTTCAAGCAATTCTTTGATTTGCAAAGCTCCAAGCTCATATTTTTTTATTTTAGAAGGGTGGTCTATGCATTCATATTTTACTTGTTCTGTTATCAGAAATTTTCCTTGAAATCCTTTCTTTAAATTTCTTAGAACATCTAGTAAGCTGTTCATTGCTAGAGTTATAATTGAACCTGAATCGAAGATTAGATATTTCATTTTGTATTCCAGTATTCGTTCAAGCAAGTTATTTTATTATTTTTCATTTTTATTATCATTATTCCAACCATATGATTTTGTCTTCCTTTATACTTGTTTTTGCATTCCCATTCTGCAAATCCTATATTTTTATCTTTAGAAAGATAGCATTTTTTTAATTTGAATTTAATATTCTTGCTGTTTTGGCATACTTCTTTTTTCCAGAATCTTTTTATTTCTTTGTAGCCTTTGTAGGGTTTTGAATGAGGGCTTTCTTGATAAATCCCTTTTTTTTCAAAACAATCTAGAATTAAATCTGTATCTTGATTTTCCCAAGCTTTTCCATATTTTTTCATTATTTGTTTTAGATTTTCTAGTTTCATTTATATTTCCTCAACAATTTGTTTAAATAATTAATTAGATATTTTCTCCAGTTTCCTTCTAGTTGTGTTTTTATTAGTCCTATCACTTTTTTATCCTCATAACTTATACTATTTTTTAGCAGGTGATTACATTTTTTTAAGATTAATAAATCTCTTTTTTCTTTGTTTTATTATCTTCATTTCTCAAACATCTCCAGGGCTTGTTTAATTCTTTTTCTCTCATCCATTGTTATACTTAAATCCACATCACTGATTCCTGTGTTTCCTGCATATTCCTGAAGCTCCCATAAGCTTATTCCAAGAAGGTTTGCTGTTTGCTCCATGCTGATTCCGTGCTCATACATTCTTGAAGCTTTGTTTACTTCAGCTCTTCTGAATACGTCTTGTATATAGCCTTTTAACTTTCCTGAAATTTTATTTATGTTTTTTCTGATGCAGGAAATAGAATCTCTGAATGCTTCTATATTGTCTTTTTTTAGAGCTAATAGTGAAGAGTCCAGGCAGGAGAAAGTGCTTTTGATGAATTCTTTCCATCCAGGATAAAGCTTGTAGTCCTGCCTTTCTGTAATCTTGCTTAAAGCATAAACTATAACTGCTACTGTAATATTGTCACCATCTGAATAAATTGATGAAGAATGAATAGTTCTGTTGCTTAAATCCCTTAATCTCAAGACATCTTCTTTTTTCAGTGCTTTTATTGTCTCATCTAAAATATAGGTAATATTCTCTTTTTCCTGCATGCAGGAAAAAGGTTATTCGCTTTTATAAACTTTTTTAAACATAGTTTTCCTTTGATAATCATGATAAGAGTATTCCTGGATACTAACTTTATTGTAAGCTGTTTGAAGCAGAAAATTCCTTTTATTGAGGAGATAGATAGGGCTTTAAATTTTCAATATGAACTTGTTGTTGTTTCTCAAGTTCTTGATGAGCTTGCAAAATTAAGCAAGAGCAAGGAAGATAAACTTGTAGACAGGGAGAGAGCAGAGCTTGGCTTTAAGATTATTAAAAAAGCTGGTAATGAAGGCAAAATTAAAATTTTAAGTGGAGAAGGAAGAGATGCAGATGAAGCACTATTAAAAATAATGAAAAAAGATGATATTTTAGCCAGCTTGGACAAGGAGTTAAGGAAGAAAACTGGATGCAGAATTATTTTGATAAAGCAGGGAAGCTATTTGGGATTAGTGTAATTTTAGCTTTTGGAAAGCTTTATAAATCATATTTTTATCAGATATCTATAAACTATTACTGTTTAATAGCAAAATGTTCTATTTAGCTGAAGTCGAAGATTATATAAGGGTTGAGCCAAAATTATTTGGCTTGAGCACTAAAGAAGCTGTTGAAAAGCAGCTGGAAACTACTTATGCTACTTATGTAGACAAGGAGATTGGGGCTGTAATAGCTGTAGTTGAAGTTCTAGACGTAGGCAAGGGAGTAATAATACCTGGAGATGGAGCTGCTTATTATAACTCAAAGTTCAAGCTTCTTGTATGGAAGCCAGAATTGCAGGAGCTTGTTTATGGAACAATAAGCGAAATTACTAATTTTGGCGCTTTCATTAATATGGGTGCTATGCAGGGCATGATTCATATAAGCCAGACAATGGAAGATTATGTTTCTTTTTCAAAATCAGGGACTTTAGTTGGAAAAACCAATAAAAGAAGCTTGCATAAGGAAGATGACTGCATAGCCAGAATTGTTGCAATAAGCCATAAAGGGGGAGAGACTAAAATAGGATTGACAATGAGGCAGCCAGGATTGGGAAAATTAGAATGGTTAAAGGAAGAGAAAAAGAAAGCTGAAAAATCAGTCAAGAATGCAGAAAAAGAAGAAAAGAAAGAAAAGAAAGGAGGAAAGAAAAAATAATGGCAAAAAAAGCGTGCAGGAACTGCAATATGATTTTTGAAGGAGAGAAATGCCACAGCTGCGGGGGTAATGATGCTACTGATAGCTTTAAAGGGAGAGTTATTATTTTCAATCCGGAAGAAAGCGAGATTGCCAAAAGAATCAAGATGGGCAAGAAAGGGACTTATGCAATCAAAACTAGATAGTTTTTTAAACACTATTTTTCCTAAATAATCATGAAAGTTGAAGTTTTAAGCAATAAAAAAAATCCTCTATTAAAAAGGGAAGAATTAAAATTAATTGTATTTCAGGAAAGCAATCCTAGTTTTTCAGAAGCAGCTAAGATAGTTTCTGAACATTCTAAAAAGCCTGAAGATGATACTGCTATTAAAGCGGTTAAAGGAAAATTTGGCAGGAAAAGCTTTTTAATAGAAGCTTATGTTTATCATAGCAAGGCTGATAAGGAAGCTATTGAAGCTAAGAAAAAATTAAAGCAAGAGGAAAAGAAATAATGGCAGGAAAAGTAGAAAAAACAGGGAAAAGGGCTAGAAAAAAGAAGCCTACAAGCAAGAAATACAAGATGTATAAAATTTCAGGAGATAAAGTTACAAGGGCAAAGAGCTGTCCTAGATGCGGGCCTGGAATTTTCCTTATGGATGCAGGCACAAGATTATACTGCGGTAAGTGTCATATGACTGAATTTACAGCTAAAGGCAAATAGAAGTTAGAAATAACTTAGATGTAAATGAATTGAATTTGTCAAGAAATAATTATCCAGATAGATTTTTATAATTTGAATTCTTATAGTAATTATGAAAATCAACGTAAGCAAGGATGGGCCTTATATTGTTTATGGGAATGTTCCTTTGATTAAAGAGAAGATTGTTGAAGATAAGGATAAATGCTCTGAAAAATGGGAAAAAATCAAGGATTATCCTAAAAAAGAAAATTATATTCTATGCAGATGTGGATATTCTAAAACTCCTCCTTATTGTGATTCTACTCATTTGGCAATTGGGTTTAATGGTGAAGAGAAAAAACAGAGAAGCTTTAAGGAAATGGCTAAGGAGTTTAAAGGAGATGAAATTACCCTTTTTGATGCTTATGATTTATGTTCGTGTGCTGCATTTTGCGAGAGAAAAGGAAGAATTTGGAATCTTATTAATGACAAGAAAAACAGGAAAATAGTTGAGCAGGAAGCTTTTGATTGTCCTTCTGGAAGATTAGTAATTCATGATAAGAATGGGGAAATTGAACCTAAGCTTAATAAAGAGATAAGTGTTACTGAACATCCTGGAAAAGGATGTTCAGGGCCTTTGTGGGTTAAAGGCGGAATACAGGTTGAATCTGCTTCTGGAGAAAATTATGAATTAAGGAATAAGGTAACTTTGTGCAGATGCGGGGCTAGCAAGAACAAGCCTTTTTGCGATTGTTCTCATGTTAAGATAGGGTTTAAAGAATAAATATGATGTGAAAGCAGAATCTAATAAGATAATGCTAATATCTCACACGATTAAATATGAATCAGTGGGCAGATAATAAAAACTAAATGCCTTCTTCACTGAATAAATATGAATACAAGGAGCAGATTCTAAAAAGAAAATGCTGTAATCCCTGTAATTTTAATAAAAACTTATTAATTATAAACCCAAGAAAATCTGATGATTTTCAGGTCTTTAAATTTCTGATGAAATTTAAACCCTCGAAGAGGCTAATAGACAAATAAATTAGAGATGCCTACAGCCTCTTCTGGGGAAAAAGAGGTGATAATAATTATATGATTTAGAAGTATTTAAACCTTTCGGTTTTGGTGTAACTAAGAAATGACACTATGTTTTCCTGCTTATTATTATTGAGCTGGAAAGAGTTTATAAGCTTTTATGTGTTTGAAAATCCATGATTGAATTTGATGAAAAAGAAGAGAATATTCCTCTTGGGCTTGACAAAGGAATTGCTAATGAGGAGATAGAAAGCAGGGATAAGATGGGGCAGGAGCAAGTTTATGACTTGTTTACAAGCCAGAAACCTGATTGGCAGGCACTTATTTATGATTTAATTAATTCAGAGCAGTTAGACCCTTGGGATATAAACATAGCATTGTTGGCTAATAGGTATCTTGATAGAATAAGGCAGTTGGAAGAAGAAAGCTTTTTTGTTTCAAGCAAGATGCTATTGGCTTGTTCCTTGTTATTAAGAATAAAATCTGAAATTCTATTAAATGAGCATATCAAAAGCTTGGATGATATTTTGTTTGGAAGAAAAGAGCAGAAGAAGTATGAATATGAAAGAATTATTATTGATGAAAATGAGATTCCTGAGCTTCTTCCTAAAACTCCGATGGCAAGGCTAAGAAAAGTTACTCTGCAGGAGCTGATGAATGCATTGAGCCAGGCTATGAATACTGAAACCAGAAGGATTAAGAAAGAAATAAATCAGAGGAAGGCTTTCATGGATGCCCAGATAGTCATGCCCAGGAAAACAGTTAATATTAAAGAAAGAATAAGGAAAATTTATGCAAGAGTTTTATCATGGTTTTCAAGAAAACAAGAAAGAATGAGCTTTACTGAACTTGCAGGAGCTGACAGGGATGAGAGGATAGCCAGCTTTCTTCCTATTTTGCACTTAGACAATCAATCAAGAGTCTGGCTTGAACAGGAAGCTTATTTTGAGGAAATATGGATTTGGCTTAAGAGTGTTTATGACAAGACAAGAGATAAGGAATTAAAAGATGGATTAAGAGAAGACATGAAAGAAATTGAAAAGGGAATAAGTAATGAGCAGTTAAGAAGAATAGAGAAAATTAACAAGGATTTTGAGAATCCCTTGGCTAATTTTTTTGATATTATTGAGAAAGATTAGCTTTTATTCTATAGAGTGTCAAAATATTCTCTTGCAGCTTCATAATCCCTATAAACCCGTCTTATTACTTCTAATGGGTGTGTTAATCCATATACTAGTCCTGCAAAGAATCCTGTAACTGCAGAATCTGCTTTACCTGCTTTTTCTCAATTCTTGTTAGTTTTGTGCATTCTCTCTCTGTTTGGCTCATTTTAATCTTTCTAGCAAATCTTTCTCGTTTAAAAACTCTTCTTTTCCTGTTTTCATATCTTTAAATTTATACTTTTTCTTTTTTACTTCTTCGCTTCCTATAAATATAACATATGGAATATTATATGAGTTAGCATAATCTAAAGCTTTGCTTACTTTGTCTTGAATTATACAAGGAACTTGTTGTTTTCTTAGTTTTTCAGCAAGCTTAATAGCTTTATCATCTTGTTTTATTGATATTACTAATATTTTTTTGTTTTCTGATTTTATTTTTGTAAGCTGTGATATTCTCTCAAGTCCAAATGAGATTCCTGTGCTTTGAATCCCATTAATTAGATAAGAGCCTCCTGCGATTGCAGGCATTTCAAATACAGTTCCATTATAATAAGATAAACCTCGAACAATTTTTGGATTGAATTTTACTTCAACATTATAAAGCTTGCATAAATCTATTAATTGCTTTAATTCCTTATAGCCCTCTAGCTTCTTGAAATAAGATAATGGCTTTTCAAGAGTCTTGAATAGTTTGATTATTGTTATTTTATCTATGAATTTAGCAAGATTTGATTTAATAGCATCTTCTCCTTGCTTGTCTATTTTGTCTATTTCTCTTAATACAAATTCTGCATTTTCTATTCCAAGACTTTTTATTAATGAATTTATCAGCTTTCTATTATTTACTTGGATTACTGACTTAATTCCTAAGTCTTTCATAATCTTAGATGTTAAAACAAGAATTTCAGCTTCATCTTTTGTTTCAGAACCTATAATATCTATATCACATTGAGTAAATTGTCTGAACCTATTTGAAGAAGTTGGCTCATCTCTGAAAACAGGCCCTATTTGATATCTTTTATAAGGGAGTTTTTTATTCTGTGCTATTCTTTTTAATTGAAATGTGAATTCATATCTTAGAGCCAAATTTCTATTTCCCTTATCTTTTAATCTGAATATGTCAGAAACAGCTTCATCATATTCATTATTTCCTTTTACAAATTCTTCAAATTCTATTATAGGGGTTTCAGCTGGTTCAAAACCATAAAGTTCAAAGTTTTTCTTTAGAATCTTTATGATTGCTTCTCTCTTTTCAGCTTCTTCTCCTGTAAAATCCTGAAAACCCTTGACAGTTTCTATCATTTTGTACCTCTTCTAAAAGCGAAGGGAGGGAGTCGAACCCTCGTCTCAAGAGCCACAGTCTCGCATTCTACCGTTAAACTACGATCGCCATCTATATTAAATTTAGTTAAAATAGGTATAAAAAGTTTGTTAAGAAAGCTACAGCTAGAAAAATCTTCAGTTGTGCCGACAACCTCTAATATTTATTCTTGCCATGATGAAAAGAGAGAGAAAGGGTTTTTAAATCTTGCTAGCTTCTTTGAGAAATGGCAAAATATCATTTTTACTCATTGTGGCTGGCAGGGATTTG
>Ga0233425_10011250_pt1 | contig 10522 bp, 5 predicted proteins | sample Watercolumn_Towu_2_FD_181712 | JGI IMG/M metagenome (GOLD analysis project Ga0233425, IMG submission 181712) | Freshwater microbial communities from Lake Towuti, South Sulawesi, Indonesia - Watercolumn_Towuti2014_140_MG | ecosystem: Environmental > Aquatic > Freshwater > Lake | place: Indonesia... | reverse complement strand
TGCTTTCGTCCACGCTGTCCCGTCGAACTTGAAAACCCTACCCGTACCTGCCGAGGCTGAGGGTCTATTCCCAACCCAGAGTTTTCCACTGCGGTCGATTGCCACTGAATAGAACGTGCTGTCGACACTAAAGAACGAGGTATTGGTGTTGTCGTAAATCGTCCATGTCTCTTGGCCCGGGCTTTGAGATACGCAAACAAGGCTCGCTAGTGCTGCAGCGAAGAGGAGAACTAAAAGTCTTTTCTTACGCATGTGCTATTCCTCGCGTACTATTCCCGTCACTGATGAAGCGTTACGAGGCACGCTGACGAGAGCAGCGTGCCTCATATCGTAGATCGATTACTTAACGAGGACCATTTTCCGAACTTGGATAAACGGATCGCCACCACCCGTAGGCAGAGCATGCATTCGCATGAGGTAGACTCCAGTGGCTGCTGACAAACCGGATTCCGTGCAGCCGTTCCAGGTCACGCTGTGGTATGCTGGTGCTTGGATGCCATCAACAAGAGTAACGATCTTCTCGCCTAGGACTGAATAGACCGTCAGCGTCACCTTGCTTTCCTTTGATATTCCATACTTGATCGTTGTTGTGGGATTGAAGGGATTCGGATAGTTACCCATCAACACGAAGCGATCTGGCATGCCATCTGCGTCACCAACACTTGTGACCCCGCTGAGTTTCACGGCAAGTACTGCGCCCATCGAAACAGCAACATTCAGTACAGTGGACGTGTCAGCCGTTTTGAATGCGACGACCTTGTACGAAGAGAATGTCTTTCCACTACTGCTCCGCGTATAGCTCGTCACCGTCGCCAGTGCATGACCTGTACTGCCGGTTGTCCCTGTTGAGACTAGTGTTGCTCCATCATAGACATTCACGGTCGCTCCCTGTACCGGAGACCCCGCCTTGGTCACAGCAATGTCCAGATCGTATCGAACAGTCAACAGACCTGTGCCCGACACAACCACTTTCGCACTGTCGAAATCAACATTCTCCAGCACCAACTTCGCTCCATTGATCAGGTTGATGTCAAGACTGTCGGAGTTTGAGATCTTCGAGTTCTGAATGACATTCTGCATCACACTCCCCGCGGCAGCACTTGCCATCACTGCAACCTTGTTTTTGATCAACTGAGCGTTCTTGACTGTATTGGCTGTATCTTTCACAGTCGCGAAGAAGATCCCAACATTGCAGTTCTTGAGCGTGTCCCCGTCGCTTGTATTCTGAATGGCTCCCCCCGTGAATACTATCCCACCTGTCGCAGCACCACCAACGACCCCCTTGACCCCATCAATCAGGTTGTTTTTCAAAAGCGCCCACCGTGTCAACGATGTACCACTGGCGTTCAGATACATGCCCGAAGCCTCACCGGCACTCGTGCCAAAGACATTTACGATCCTGTTGGTCTGTACAACCTGGTTGAGCCCCCTGAAGCTTATCCCTATCCTGCTGTTATTCGTCAGGACATTGTTGATGATTTGATGTCCTCGGCCATAGGTCGCGATTTGAATCCCTTCTCTTGAACTGTCAACTGCGCAGTTTGACACCACCCCTAACCGACTCAACCGGAAGGAAATCCCCCACGACCAATTTCGCACCGTCAAGTTCTTGACCGTGTCAGCTTGTGTCGTGTCCGCCGTGTTGGCCGGTTTGTTCTTAAACCAGACGCCAAAGGTACCATCATCTCTGTCGTCCTTCGTAGCACTCGTCGCTCTCTCTTTTGCATTACCTCTTACAACAGCCCCATTCCCATCAATGCATACGCTGTCGACACCTCTGCTTGTCTTGCCTCCCCCGGGGTTGAGGCTCTGAGCCGCCGTATCACTCGTGACAAAGAACCCGACCGAGTCACCCGGAGCAACCTGATAAGCGCCAGGAGAAACCACCAAGCGCTTACCTGCCTTTGTACTGTCGATCTTTGCCGGCGGAATAATGAAACTCTGCGCGCTCGCACATGTATATGCGAGTGCAAGAGTAAAGATTGCTCGCACGATATTTCTCATGATGCTTATCTCCTCCCTGTTGTTTTTGTCTCAAGGGGGTTAGTTAGAAATGCCATTCAGCGATACGCCAGTGTCGAACAGGCATCAGGCAACCAAGCCTGCACTCACTTCAGCAATGTCATCTTCTTCTCGTCTTTGTAGAATGTCTTCATGCCGCCACATGATTCACACAGTGCTTCCAATCTGTAGATATAGGTCCCGCTCGATAGCCCGCTACCATTAAATCGCACCGAATGGTTACCCGCCTCTTGTGTTGAATTCACTAGTGCAGAAATCGGGCGGCCGGCAATGTCACAAACCGTGAGCCTCACCTCCGCCTTTCGCGGGAGAACATACTCGATGATCGTTTCAGGATTGAAGGGATTGGGATAGTTCGCCTTCAATGCGAAGCCGGAGGGCAAAAGCGTCTCAGTGCTCCGTCCATCAACCGCTGTTGCCTGCCACGATCGTCCCGGGGACGCTGTCGGTGGCGGATCACCCACCTTTGCAATGTACAGCCAGTCAATGAGAGTATACTCTTCCGCTACTTTGAGATACAGAGTATGGCTGCCGGCGGTCAGAGTGAATACCGTAGGAGGAGGCGAACATTCCCGCGGGTCTGATCCGGGGCAATCGGTTTTGTCTGATCCCAACGAGATTGTGTCGAGAGCGAACCGTCCGCAATACCGGTTATAGGGATACGTTTTCCAAAGCCGCTTTTTAGGCACATTCTCGGTACCTGCACTTTCCAGTACTTTATCGAGAGCACTCAGCGTGTCCCATGCAACAAACCAACCGCTGCATTCCTGCTTGTCGGTTCTGCCGCACCCCCTGTTTCCGACAATCCCAGCACTATCCGCCCAATTAGCGACGAACGCATAGACGAAGTAATTTCCAGTGACGGGAATCTCAACCGGGACGGCCACGTACTCGTTACAGCACAAGTATTGGCACTCGAAGAGAACCCGGTAGTCACACAACCAGTGTCTGTTCCCACAAGTCCCGTAAATGAAATTGCTTGAATGATTCACCCAGCCTGTCCCGTGACTCACGCTAATGCAGGTGCTGCTCCTCATCAGGTCCTCCGCCTCGATCTTAGCGTTAACTTTAAATTGTGCAAGGACGTCGGGGGCAACTTGCATAAGTGCCAACGCCAGTACGGCGGTGAGGAGTACTCGCCGATTCATTGTCCACTCCTTTCTGGCATGCTGAAGAACCGAACCTCAACCACAGCGCAAGAATTGTGTCGCGGTGTGCTTTAGAAGCAGAAGCCGACAGACAATCGATGCACGGCGCCGAAGGCCTCACCGTAACGGGTGTAGGCGTAGTCGAGTTTGAGGTTGATATCCATCACCGATTGGGAGATTCCCAAGCCAGCCGAGAGCTCACCCTCGTCGACATTGAGCTGGTAGCCGCCTCTTACATGGAATAAGTCCTGGAAGCTGTATTCTCCTCCAAAGTACACCCGATCGGAATAGTCATTCGGGTGAGCCACTTCGACGCTTACTTGAAGCGAATGACCTTCAGCCCCTGGCACCATCCCGAGAACATTCATCGCCACACCCATCCTCAGCACAACGGGCAACTGAGAATCATCGTATGCATATCGGACCTTCGTCGAGAAGTTGCGAAACGTCATTGCTACTCTGAAGTCCTTGAATCCGGGATAGTAGACGGTGCCAAAATCGATCGCCACCACACCTCGATCGTTCTTGACATTCCTCAAGGTATCGTATTGCTGGCTTCCCACCTGCCATGTGATATCGGTCGGTCCTAGGTCTTGATACGCATACTTGACGTGACCACCTATGGAAAACTTGTCAGTGATCTGTCGTGCATATCCCAGCCCGAGCGCCAACTGCGTGACCCTGAAGGTCCCATCTTGATGAAAGCCCTGCCGCGAACCGTCAGGGATCGTGCGTGGGATATCTCCATTGTCCATCATCATCATACTAAGGCCGAACGTGCCGACGCCTTCAAACGCATACCCGGCCGCGACACTGTACTGCTTCGTGTCAGCAAGCCATTGCGTGTTGTTCAGACTGATAGCCCCACCGACCATTCGTGCCATCCCGGCAGGATTATGAAAGAGGGCGTTCACGTCACCATCCATACTCGTCGAGGCACCTCCCATGCCCGCCGAGCGAGCTACTGGATCGATGCTGAGAAATGTCATCGTCGATTGACCGGTGCGTCTGAACTCCTGCGAATAGCTCGTGAGCACTGCAACTCCGACAAGCAAAACCGCACACCGGAGATTCGGTACTGACTTCTTCATCTCTGACCTCTGTCCGCTACCGGATAACTACAAATTTCCCGCTGGTCGCTAAGCCAAAATCATTGCCAATATCATCCTTGGTTTGGTCGACGACATAGAAGTATAGCCCGGGGGCAATATACTGCTTTGAATCACTCAACAAGTTCCACTGTTCGATGTTGCCGGATGATGGAAAATGGTGGAGTGTGACCACTAAATCACCACTCTGAGTGTAGATCCGGATGCGGCATTCGGGAGTCAAGCCATAGAATGTGACAGTGTTTGACGCCAATGTGTATAGTCGCTCGCTTCGCCTGTCATAGGGATTGGGGACGACAAAGACATTCAGGAGAGTCCCCGTTGGAGTGACTGAACCTCTCCATGGATCGCTCACACTGGGATCTGTTCTGTTGAGGAATCGGCTCGACTCTAATCCAAGTGCATTTACTGCCGTAACTGCATACCAGTAGTTCTTTCCGACACTTACAATTGTGTCCTTCCAACTTGTACCCGTCACCGCCGCGATCGCGGGAAACGGATCCTTCGACAAATCAGCCGGAGCATCGTCCAGACGAAAGGAAGGTTTCAATCGCTTGTAGATTCTGTATTTCACTGCTCCGACATCTTCCCATTGCAGATCTATTGCACCACCGGCAGCGCTCGGTGCCACTGTCAGATTGGGCGATTTAGGAGAAGCACCGATGAGCGCTGCACCTTTCGAAAGATTGAAGTTGCCGTTGGAATCGCGGAAGAGCTTGCTGGCTCGACTCACTTTCGCAAAGAGGCTGTCACGCCCCGATCGCAGCGCGATGTTCTTGTCCTTGGTCGAGATCCCACCTGCGACGTTCTCGACCGTCTTTTTCCATCTCTGACCGATGCTCACTGCTTGGTTCCACCCCATGCTCCCGACCGCGTAGCAGACTACAATCCGAACGCTGTCATTCAGATTACGAAAATCGTAAGGACCAAAACCGAGAGTCCCGGTCTTGTAGTATTCCTTGTTGGGATTGTTGCCGCCCGCCCAGTCCTCGACTCTGCTCGTATTCCATGTGTCCCAATTGAAGGGGCTTTGGAATTTCCTCCCACTACTGAATTCATTCCAGATACCTTGCGGACCTAGACTACCGCCAGCGCGAATCGAGAATGCATTACCGGAACTTGCCCCTCCATAGCTGTAGTACGTCATGGTGGGCTGATTGGGATCATTTGTTCCATCGTTGACACGTCGGTCGACATGCAGAACCGCCATTCCGGGGTATTGTGTCGACATAAAAATACCAGAGGCCGGATACGGATCCCCTTCATCATCAGTGGGTGCGTTGGCAGGCGAATCCCCATCCCATCCATACAACACCCGAATCGGCTCTCCCGCCCCCTTGATGGTGCCGGCGTAGTAATCGATCCAATCATCGACGCCCGCTGCCCAGCTCGTGTTGCCTGAGAGAATCTGCGGACCCAGGCCGGACGGCTGTGGTACGAAGCTGAGTCCCAGGTAGCATTGCTGGACCTGATTGTTTGGATACTCGATTGCGGTGTCACTATTAATATTGCCGGTGTTCTTGAACACGTATTCTACAATTATGAAGTCGTCGTACGGCCGACTTGCGAACGCATATGCTCTCTGGGTGAGACTGATTCCCGACCCCGTGTTACAGGTTGCTACCACCATTTGGTCGCAAATCATCGCTGCGCCTGCGACCTCGTCATACGGCCTCCAGTCTGCATCCGCATAGTTGGTTCCCTTCACGATCCGATCAGGGGGACGGTACTTCCAGTAACGCTTGATGCTTATTGGTACCGTCGAATGTTGAAGGTCTTGGTAGTACCGCGTGCTGGCCTCCGAAACGAAGTATGGAACGGTTGTCAATTGTGTAGCCTCTGACCAGTTCCCTGTCGTCTGATCATACACCCATTTCGATTTGAAGTCCTTCGCCGCAATTACGAAGCCGCCACCGTACACACAACCCATGCTGCCGTAGACGGTATAGTCAACGGGGTAGACCACCGTGGTCACGGCATCCAGCGCGAGGATTTCGTTGATCCTCAGGCTTGTCGTGCCCACTCCAATATTGACATCGGTCTGTCCATGTGCTTGTTGCCCGATGAAGAGAAGAAGTGAGAGGCACAAGAAATCCACTCTCAAGAAGCGCCCCGTACGGCATCCTGCCGCCCGCCTCACGTAGGCTTGCGCCATATTCACTTCCGAGCTGGTCGTCATTGTTGGAGTCTTGGCTTAACGCATCTCATTTGAACTCGAATCGCAGTCCAAGGAATATTTGACGAGGATGAAGATAGAGATCGTACGGGGTAGTGCCTGGACCTTGGTATGCAGGATTGTTTTGAAGAACCTGAAGTGCAAGATCTTCTCTCTCTCCTGGTTTTCCCCCTTGTGCCTCAAGTAAAGCCACATACTTGTCCCGCAAGTCCCAATCCGGCTCAGCGGCATCACCCGGACCAATGAACGCGTACCTGTTCATGTTCTTTGTGTTGAAAACATTCTCGACTTGAACATACAAAACGGGCACCACGGGCCCGCCGAGCTCAAACCGCTTTGTAAAAACGAGATCGAAAGAGTGGTGCGGTATCCATCGCTTGTTGTCTCTCGGATCGTACGGAGCAGCCAGCTTGCTCGGGTTGTATGAAAACGACGGTTGTGCTCGCCACCAGAACAGAACATTCAAGCGCAGGTCACCCAGCGGATAGAACACACCCAGTGCGGGGCCGAAGTCCCTTGGAGTGTGCAAATCGAGATCGACGTTCAGTCGAGGTTGAGCAGCTGGAGTTCTCTTCGCGTAGTTTGCGGGGACAGGTCGTCTCGTCGGATCCTCAAAGACTTGAGTAACCCCTCTTTGCCCGGTTACAAACTCGTCATAGTCAAAATCCGCCCATGCTGTCCAAAACGCTCCGGCGCGTTTTTCCAGCCTGATTTCGAAGCCTCGTGCATTGAAGTATCCATCCGGAGCGTAAGTTCGATATGTCGTCTGGTATTGAACGCCACCGATCTGATGTGGTAAGCCGATGTACTGTACCTCGACAAGCCTGTTGTTCACATTTTTGTAATACCCGGAGAGCCTCAGGACTACATTCTCAGCGAGCGCGTGCTCGTACCCGATTTCGTACTGGATGGTTCTGATGGGGGGGAGCTCTGGATTTCCGAACACATCCCACCCTGGATAGGCCGTTCTTTTTTCGATACGATATTGGTATTCGTACGATGGGTCGACGTTTTGATGAGAGTAGTTGAAGTAGATCTTCGCAGCTTTGCTGATCGGATGAGAGATAGCAAAGCGGGGTGAGAAAACCCATCTGACAGGCGGATGGTACACGGGACCGCCGGAGACGCTATCGGGCCCTAGGTACGCAGTGCGGAAAAAATCGCTCCAGTGATAATCCCACCTCGTTTCATCGGTAAACGGGTTCAGCCATGTGCAATGCGGAATCCTAAGATCCGCCCTGAGTCCGATCGTCGCAACCATTCCCTCAAATTCCAGTTTGTCCTGAACCCAGAGACCAAGCGTCTTAGGATAGACATGCCAATACCACTGGTATCGGATATTGTCGCTCCCCTCCCTGCGCTCATCTTTGAGGATGTCTACATAGACAAACTCAGTCCCAATACCAATCATGTTCGTTTTGTCTACCTGGCTTGTGAGCGCGAGCTTGATGTTGAAGGACTGATCCCTGTTGGTCTCATAGGCACCATGCGTGCCTCCCAGAATGTTGGCCTGTCCCATGTTGAGCGGAGGATCCGTCAGCCCTACATCATACCAATACCCCGCGGGAGCAAGCGCGTATTCCCCTGTGAGGACTGCCACATTGCCGTCCTCATCACGAAGCGTTACTGTCTTTGTCGTGTCACGGAGAGGCGGAGGTCCTCCGTTTGCTCGAAGCGCATTGTACCAAACCGACACCTCATAGAACGTTTGCGGACTCAGAGTGTGGGTCAGTTTGAGGCCGTATTGATTCCTAATTCGAGTCGCGATCGACATGCGGTCAAGGTAGGGCCAGTGCGTGAGATGATTCCCCTCCCCTGCTGCAGTGAGAGCAATATCCTCCACATTCTCGAACAAGTAGCGATTTTCCCTCGTGCCCATCGGGTCGTCATACCCCAGATCCCTGTCGATGTCTTTTCTGTCGTAGCGATTGATCCCCTCATTTTCGACATACCGGTGTGTGTATGAGACTTTCAGGTTTGGAAGAATAGATGATGTGAGCTTTCCCGACAGGTCAAAGTGTTTGAAGTATGGAATGGCCTGATTGAAGAGATAATACGACTTCTCATAGTTCTCCGAGAGGAAGAATGTCGTCCGCTCAAGATACGGCACCGGTCCTCCGAACGTCCCTCTTATGTTGAGATCCGGCCTATCACCGTATTTCGTGACCTCGTCCCGCATCCTCCACCGATACAGTTCTCGAAGAAGCTTTGGTTTCCCGATGAACTGTGAATAGATACGCTTTGCTACCGCATTCCTGTACTGGGAAGTGTTGCCGGTGTCAATCATGCTCGCCTGCGCCGCCCAGTTTTCCATTTTGTCAAACTTCTCGTCGTAGTACTCCTTTAGCGACTTGCCAAAGTGTTTCCTCGCCGGAATGCCGTAGGCACCATCAAAGGTTGCCTCGTATCTGTTTCCTCCTTCCTTCATCACAAGGTTGATCACGCCCGAACTGGCATTGCCGTATTCAGCGCCAAATCCTCCCTTCATGATACTCGCTTCCTCAAGCGCATCGGCGTTGATTCGAGTCTCAACTTGATTGTCGAGGTTGTCCCGCGTCTCCATTCCGTCTATTCTGAGACTCATTCCAGATTCTCGTTCACCGCGTATGAAAAGCCCTCTCATATCCGCTTCCCGCACGCCTGTCTGCTTGTCAAGAACATCCTTGAATCCCTGCACAGGAAGGGCCGCAATGTCGTTGCCCCCGATGATATCGTGCGATCCACCAACATCTATCTGGATAATTGGCCTCTGAGCTACGACAACCACTTCCTTCATCTCCACAGACTTCTCTTTGAGGGCAAAATCGAGCTTCGTCGTCAGATCTATATCTACGCGTACTCCTGTCACTACCAGAGGATCATATCCAACGACCGACGCACGTATGGTGTACGTTCCAGGAGGGACGTTCAAGATAAAGTACTCGCCATCGGCATCGGTGGAGGCACCCATGGTTGTGCCCTCTATGGTCACGTTTGCGCCAGGCAATGGCTCTTGCGTTGTCGCATCAAATACCTTTCCCGCGATCTTCGCGGACACATGTGCATGTGCGGTCCCCGAGAACGCAATCATCATGATAGATGCGACTACCACCAGTCCAGCTGCTCGTACACTGGTCGAATGTTCCATGCCTGACGGTCTCTTACACAGGCCAGCTATGCCATGGTCCGAGTATGGGTTGCTTCTCACGCTACGATGTCTCTCGAATTACCAGCTCTGGTTTGAGGATGATCTTCTTCGTCGCGGGCTTTTCCTCCGATTCGATCTTATCAAGGAGTATCCGGGCAGCAGTCTCGCCGATTTGATGGGTGGGTTGGCGTACTGTGGTGAGCGGAGGATAGAGGTAAGCAGAGCTTTCTATGTCGTCGTACCCTACAATTGCCATGTCCCCTGGAATGCGGAGGCCAGCTTCGCGAATCGCTTTGATCGCACCTATTGCTAGTCTGTCATCCCATACAAAAATCGCAGATGGGCGCAATGGATCGGCAACCAATTCCCGTACAAGTTTATAACAAGATTCGACCGTCTCCTCGCAAATCCTGACGTCAAGGCAACGCGAGGGCAATCCTGCCTCCTCGATAGCTTTCCTGCATCCGGCGATTCTCTCCTTTCCACTGGAGGCACTCGGTTTACCACAGACATAAGTGATTCTCTTATGACCTTTTTGTAGCAGATGGCGGACTGCAAGGTACGCGCCATGCACGTTGTCGTTGATCACATAGTCGAAGGATCGACCATCTGCGTGGCGATTGAGGAAAACACAAGGTTCCTGGGTTCGCTTCAATTCCTCGAGGTACCTGTTATCTGACTGAACAGGATAGATCAGCACACCGTCTGCGCGCTTCCCTTTCGCCTCGTGCAAGTACTCGAGCTCCTTGTCGGCACTATCGTGCGTACTCCACAGGAAGATACCGTAGCCTCGGTTGCGGCACTCGTCACCAATACCTTCAACGACTGCAGCATAGAATGAATCGACGATGTCAGGCACAAGCACACCTATCGTCTTCGTCCTTTTTGTCACCAGACTCCGTGCGAGATGGTCCGGAGTGTAGTTGAGCTGCCGTGCTAT
>Ga0233425_10011249_pt1 | contig 10523 bp, 9 predicted proteins | sample Watercolumn_Towu_2_FD_181712 | JGI IMG/M metagenome (GOLD analysis project Ga0233425, IMG submission 181712) | Freshwater microbial communities from Lake Towuti, South Sulawesi, Indonesia - Watercolumn_Towuti2014_140_MG | ecosystem: Environmental > Aquatic > Freshwater > Lake | place: Indonesia... | reverse complement strand
ACAGTAGAGGTTAAGTTTAGGACAAAAGGGACTGCTGGCTACAAAGAACCTGGCCGATTTACCTCTGAAAATGTCATGGATATTGTACGAAATCCATTCTATGTTGGTGTGGTGGCACATTACCCAACTGCCAGGCTGGATTTGCAGGATGACATTGACAACCCCAGGAAATTCAGGAAGACCATCAAAAATCGGCGCATTCCCGAAAAAACCTATGCGGGCAACCATCAAGCTTTATATCCTTATGAAATGTGGGAGAAGAACCAGACCATTAGAGTTTCAAAGAAAAAGGTTCCCTCCAATTCAATAAAGTCCAGCCGCACATACTTGTTGAGGGGCATCGCCCAATGCTGGGAATGCCTGCCATACACAAAGTCAGATAAAACCGTTTCACTTCGTGGCTCTACTAATGGTTCAGGGAAAGCTATTTATCGCTGTGCCAGCCTGCACGGACGCGAGAAAGATAGAAAGTCGAAACTGAACTTCACTCAATTCGACGTGCTTGTCAAGCCTGATGAAAACGCGCCGAATTTGCGGGCGCTCCACCCAAAGCCCATTCTTCCTGCAGGGTTACTGGAGAAACAGGTTGAAGAGTTGGTGTTAAATATAAAAATTCCGGAGGAATGGCACGAAAGGATACTGGCGTATGTGGCTTCCAACGAGGGCTTGAGTGAATATAAGAGGATGAATTACAACCTGAGCGCCGAGTTCAAGAAGTATAAAGATATGTACTCCGAAGGCGATATAGATACTGCCGAGTACGCTGCAAAGAAAATGCAAATATCAACTGAATTGAATAGTTTGAAGCCCAGTTCAAACCCTGTCTTGCACCCCATAATTCCGATGCTCAAAGACTTCCCCACGCTTTGGAACAAGCTTTCTCAAGAAGGAAAGCATAGTTTACTGCGCGTTATATTTGAACGTATTTACTTCGATGGAAATGGTCGGATTCGCGAGGTCAGGGCACATGCCCCCTTTGACACCATCCTCAATGTGCGTACAGATCACGATTAACCGTAAAAAGGCTTACTCGTCAAAATATTTTTCGAGTAAGGTCATGATTGCGTTTGATACTTTTCTACGAGTTTTGGGATCGGATATCTTGGCGACTTTCAAGGCGACATCCACAGACTCGACCGGCAGTTTTTCTGGAACATCGGCAGATACGTCAAACACTTCCAGCTTGGGCCACAATGCCAGTTCGAGAAACTCATTGGGGTTTACCTCAAAGTGATTTGCCAGGTAAACACAGGTGGTCAGGCTTGGACGTTGCCCGGAAAGAACCCGCTGGATCGCGGCGTTATCCAACCCGGCACGCAGGCTGGCTTCCCGATAGTTTTCATTTCTTTCTTCGAGCAGCTGGTGGATTCGATCAATCAGCGGTTGCGGTTTATACGCTTTCTTGTATGCGCTCTTTAATTTTTTGGCGAGAGGAACCTGTTCTGTCATGTTCACTCCATTTATTTCAATGGGATAAAATGCTTCGAGCATTATAACTTATGAGATGAAAGGAGATTCAAAATGCAAGAGGTAACAAGCTCGGAATTCTTGAGAGCGGCGGGCTATCGTCGGGTTTCCATGCGCGAGCAGGTGGATGGCTTCAGCCTGGACGCGCAGGAGAATAGTATCACGAAGTATGCCAGGGAGCAGGGGTGGAAATTGATCAATATTTATGAAGACGCAGGTGTTTCAGCAAAAAAAGGAAGTCATCGTCCGGCGTTTGAAAGACTGTTGGCAGACGCGAGATTGAAGAAATTCGATGTGGTTATCGTCGATAAGGTGGACCGCTTCTATCGTCATTTGGGCGGATTGCTTGCCACGCTCGATCAATTAAATGGCTATGGTGTCTCGTTCGTTTCGGTTCAGGAGCGGATTGATTTCACAACCCCCTGGGGAAAGTTAATGCTATCCGTGCTTGGTACGCTGGCAGAAATATATCTTGACAATCTTCGGCAGGAAGTTCGCAAGGGAAAATTACAGCGTGCCCGTCAAGGACTTTGGTTGGGCGGAATGCCTTTTGGTTATTGCAATGGATTATGCTCCAAATGTTCAGACCCAAATGGACAAGGATATTGCCCGGATTACGGTCAGTCCAATAAAGGAGACGGGAAAGCTCTTGTTCTTCATCCGGTGGAAAGCAAAGTTGTTGCCCAAGCTTTTGATTGGTATACATCTGAAAACTATAGCTTCCGTACCATTGCTGATAACCTGAATAAGTTTGAGGTTCAACTTTACAATAATCAAAGCGTGCTCGCGCGCCAAAAGGGTTTACCGGGTAAGTCTGAGCCACATTCCTTCAACCGAGATACGGTGAGGGACATGTTGGGACGAATGGCATATGCCGGGAAATTGACCTATCAGGGCGTGGATAAGGATGGGAAACATCGAAAGCGAAAAGACCCATCTGAGATTTTTGAGGCAACACATCAGGCAATTATCAGCCTCGAAACATTCGAGAAAGCAAAGGAAATACGGGAGACCCGTTACAAGAATTGCTTCAGTCGCCATAACCGCCCTGTGCGGGTTTACATGCTGACCGGGATTCTTCGCTGCGGATATTGCGGCGGCTCCATGAGGGGCGTTTCCAATGCCCACAGGCGTTATTACGTGGATGGAAACCAAAGAGATAAATCCTGTCATTGTCCGCAAAAGACAATCTATGCTGAAGAATTTGAAGAACTATTTCTGGATTGGATCGGCGGTATATTGGAAAATGCAGACCTGGAAGAAGACATCCAAAATGAGGCTATGGTTGGGATGCAGGAGGGTCGCCTTAGCCGTTTAAAGGATTTGTTTTTGCTCGGCGAGATCGATCATGCTTCCTTCGTCGCTGAAAAGAAGCGCACTGAAGATATGAAAGCAACCTTGCATATTATGGAAGCGCGTAGTACAATAAAATTCACACAAGAAAGCCAGTCCCAATTTCGTAACTGGGAACATCTTTCACAACTTAAACGCAAAAGGCTGCTGCAAGGTCTAGTTGCAACAGCCTACCTGCGTGAAAGCGCATTCGTGGCCGTCCAGCCAACTTTTGCGTTTCAACCTATTGTGGCTTCGCAGTCACACGAACTGCGAGCGTGTAACAGCGGGGAGGGCGGGATTCGAACCCGCGACCGGTTTTAAAGCCGGCACTCACTTAGCAGGCGAGCCCATTCAGCCACTCTGGCACCTCCCCAATTCTGTTGTTCGAAAGTTTTCAGGTTCGAATGTTGACACGTTATACCTGCAACCTGAAAACCCGTCAACATGCAAACTTGCAACCTTCAGCGGAGGGAGTGGGATTCGAACCCACGTTGGTGTGACCCAAACATGTTTTCAAGACATGCGCCTTCAGCCGCTCGGCCATCCCTCCAGGCGGGAGCGATTTTACCATAGGTTTGGTAACTGTTCAGGGCGGAGGAGCAATAAATCACTCTACTATGAAGGAGCTCTCAATTTTTTGTCCGGCTATATTTTGAGCGGCAATGACTCACAATCGAGGGATTGCTTCGGGCTAACCTCCACGCAATGGCATTGGTATGGTTAGGAAGCGCTGAAAAAAAAGCCCTTGCAGGGGCATTTTCATTTCAACGTGTTCCGCTGGCTGCTTAAATGTTGACCGCCAGGGTGAGGGGGGCACCCTAGCGGTCAACGCTTGCAATAATACCAAAAGGGCTTATTTCATGCAAGGGTTTTATCTTAAAAAATCATGAGTATTTTGTGAAAGATTTAGTGCCCCGAGCAGGAATCGAACCTACATCTAAGCCTTAGGAGTGCCTTGTTCTGTCCGTTGAACTATCGGGGCGATGATTGGCATTATACCAAAAGAAGGGCTAGATGATGCTGACCTCGGCGCCTTCATAACTGGTTCCCAACTCGAAGATTCGCGCAGAGAGGCCTGCCTGTTCAAAAGCCCGTTTCATAGCGGTGCCAACCGCAGGATCCTCCTTCGAGGAAAAAGCGATCAGGCTGGGCCCTGCTCCCGAAAGCGCAACCGCAGCCGTCCCCGCGTGACGCGCGGCATCGATTGCCGCCTGCGCCCCCGGAATAAGCGGGAGGCGATAGGGTTGATGCAGGGCATCGGTCATGGCTTTGCCAAGCAGGTCGAGGTCGCCGGTGCGCAGGGCTTCGGTCACCAGCACAGCGCGGCTGATGTTATAGATGGCATCCTTGCGTTCCACCTGTTTGGGCAGGATGGCGCGCGCCTGTTTGGTGGGGAAATCGAAATCGGGCAGGACGATGGTGACATGAATCGGCGAACGATTCGCGCGGGCGGGCAGTTTCAGCGAGATGACCCGGTCTTCGTACACGATGGATGCGACCAGTCCGCCGAGCATGGCAGGGGCGACATTATCGGGATGCCCTTCTGTTTCGATTGCCAGTTTGAGGATTTCCTCGTCTGTGAACGGGTTGCCCAACAGGGCGTTTGCGCCCAGCATCCCGGTCAGAAAGGCGGCGGAGCTGGACCCCAGCCCAGACCCAAGCGGGATTCGATTCAGGCAGCGGATGCGCATTCCGCAACAGGATTTCCCAGCGCGGTCATAGATTTGTAACGCAGCATCGACAACGGCATTGTTCGCATCGGTGGGCAATGTTCCAACTCCCTCCCCTTCCACAGTGACATCGAACTTGCAGTCATCTGTGGCAACAAATTCCGTTTCGTTCCAAAGGTTCAATGCCAGTCCCAGGGCATCGAAGCCGGGACCAAGGTTTGCAGTTGTAGCGGGGACTTTTACCAGGACCTTCATTTCCTTCTCCTGTCAGAGCGGTTAAAAAATTTCGCCAAGTCTATCATAAAAAATCGAGCCTGCCTGTTGTCGCGTGAAAATGCGCGCATCTTTTTATGGCAATATGCGTAAATCAAAATGGAGGCTCAAATGACTGCTGAAACAAAAAATCACATCCCCTGGTATCTGTGGCCCTTTGCCGCGTTGTGGAAATTGCTTGCCGCGATCGTGGAATTGACCGGGCGCTTCGTGGCGATGGTGCTTGGCATCGTCCTCATCATCGTGGGCGTTATCGTCAGCCTGACGATTATCGGCGCGATTGTCGGCATCCCGCTGGCAATTGTCGGCTTGTTGCTGTTGTTGCGCGGAATGTTCTAGGAGCGCAAGACACCCTGTCACGAGACAGGGTGTCTTGTGGTGATTCCCGCAGACTAGAACTTGGAGAATTTCTCGGGCTTTGTGCCGCAGATCGGGCAGGGGGCAGACGGTTTGCCCATTTCGATATACCCGCAGACCGGGCAGAGATAAAAGTCGTTCACTGAGAGGTCTTTTTCGTCCTCCACTGCATCCCAGGCCATTTGGTACAGTTTGGCGTGGGCGGCTTCGGCTTCCAGCGCATACCCAAACATGCGTTTGGCTTTGTGGCCGTCTGCCTGCGCCTGTTCCAGCATGGGCGGATACATGACCTCGGTCTCGTATTTTTCCCCGTCGATGGCGTCTTGTAGGTTTTCGGCTGTGCTGCCAGCCTTGTCCATTGCCTTGAAGTGTTCATGGGCATGGATGCGTTCCGCCTCGGCGGCGGCGCGGAATAACCTTGCAACGTTGGCATACCCGTCCTGCTCCGCTTTTTCGGCATAGACGCGGTACTTTTGGACCGCCTGACTCTCTCCAGCAAACGCTTCCTTCAGATTCTCCAGCGTACTTTTCATGGGAAACCTCCTGGTCTGATTTGTGGAATTCGTCACCTTCATTGTATAAAAATTACACCCTCGATTCAAGCAACAGGAGGATTGCCTTCGGAGGATTTGTCTTTCAACTCGCCATGGGGGGTAAAGAGGACTGCCGCCAATCCGAACAGGGCGGAGACAAAGGCGATGATGAAGACGACGTGAATTGCATCCGCAAGGGCAAGGCGCGCGCCCGCGTCGATGACCAGTTCGGAGCCGGGGACGGGATCAAGTAACCGGCTGACCAGATTTGGGTCGAGTCCGGCGGCGTTCAAATTCGAGGCGAGGCGGGCGCTCAACGCGGCTCCCATCACGCTGACTCCCAGAGTCCCGCCAATCGAGCGGCTGAACTGGATGGTGGATGTGGCGGTGCCAAGCTGACGCCGCTCCACGGTCGTTTGTACGGCAACCAGAAATGAGGGGATGGAAAGTCCCATGCCGATGCCCATCATCGAGATGTAAACCATCATCGCTGCCTGGCTTGATTCCGCGCCGACTAACGTCATCAGGAATGCGCCGACGACCAACGTTGCGGTGCCAGCCACCCCCAGCCTGCGGTGACCGACCCGCAGAATCAGTCTCATGCCGATGACGCTTGCAATCACCCAGCCCAGCAACATGGGCGTGATGGTGATGCCCGCCCGCGTGGCGCTGGTCCCCAACACCGATTGGACGAAGAGCGGGATGAAGGAAATACTGCCGAACATCGCCCACCCGGCGAATACGCCGTGCGCAATGGCTGTGGAAAAAAGACGGTCGCGGAAAAGGTGGATCGGCAGGACGGGGTCGGCAGCGCGGTTTTCGACCCACAGCAGGACGGCAAAGAGAATCAAGGCTGTTGCAATCAACAACCAACTGCCGAACGTGCCGACTTCCAGCAAGCCAAACAACAGCGAGACCACACTGGAGGTCAACAACGCCGCGCCGAGGTAATCCACGGCCGGTCTTTCATGGTGTTGGGCATGTTCGCGCCACGCGAATGCGACGAGTGTGGCGGCAAGCAGACCCGGCACCACGTTGATGTAGAAAACCCAGCGCCAGGAGAATTGATCGACGAGGAAACCGCCCAGCAGCGGGCCGATGATGGAGGAGATGCCCCAGACGCCGGAGAAAAATCCCTGCATTTTGGCGCGTTGTTTCAGGTCGAACATTTCGCCGATGAGGATGAACGCCATCGGCTGGACTCCGCCGGCGCCGAGTCCCTGCAGGGCACGGGCGGCGATGAGTTGGGTCATGCTGGTCGCCAGTCCGCTCAGGACGGAGCCGGCGAGGAAGAGCGCCATCGCCACGACGTAGACTTTGCGCCGCCCGTAGATATCCGAGAGTTTGCCGTAGAGCGGGACAACGGTGGTGGATGCCAGCATGTACGCCGAGAAGACCCACGAATAATGTTCCAACCCGCCGAGTTGACCGACGATGGTCGGCATGGCGGTGGCGACGACAGTGGCTTCCATCGAAGCCAGGAACATGCTGAGTAAAATGCCAATGGTGACGAGAATAACGCGGTTACGGGACATGAGAGCCTTTCAAAACGGGTAAAGGTTCGGCAATCATACTCCAAAATAAAAGCAGGGATTGGCATTCCCCGCCAATCCCTGCTGCAAGTTGTTTCCAAAACGTGGTTAATTCATTCCATCCCGAAACGCCAGCGCCCGCTTGAACTCGTCTGTGCAAACGCGGGGGATGCCGAGGTTGGTGACTGCCGACAGCGTTGGCTCATCGTTTGCGTCCCAGGTATGAATCTCGATCCCCTGCTCCTGCAGGGCGTTGACCAGCGTTTGAGATAATTGGGTCGGATGCAGGTGTACCCCTCTGGCATGAGCAAGGCGCGCGAGGTGAGTCGCCTGATGTTGGACCACGTCCAGTTTCATCCAGGGTTCCGAGCGGGGGAAGAGCAGGTCGGTCGCGAGGCCGGGACAAAGGTTTTGAATCGCCAACAGCAGGGACGGGTGGTAGGAAGTGACTTCCAATGAATCCCAGACATCCTTGTGCTTGTGCAAAACATTGCCGATGATCTCGGCGGACTCGGGTTCGGGTCCTTTGATTTCGATCTCCAGCCCGATTTTTCCGGCAAAGAGGTCGAGGATTTCGCACAGCGTGGAAATGCGCCCCGCCTTTGCGGATGGGTTCTGCTGGCATAATACCTTCACATCTTTCAACTGCTCGAAGGTGTAATCGAAGATCGCCCCGCTGGCGGTGGTCTTTTCATTGAGATAGAAATAGTGATAGACGACGGGGATGCGGTCGGCGGTCAGGCGCACATCGAGTTCCACCGCATCCGCGCCCAGGTCGAGGGCGTGCTGGAAGGACTCGATGGTGTTCTCCGGGGCTTCGGTCGGAATCCCGCGATGGGCAACAATCTGGAAAGGTTTCATTTCCCAACTATACAACCAATCCAATCGCTTGACAATAAAACAGCCTCACGCCATTTATCGACGGGAGGCTGTTTGTTCCTTGAATTCCATCATAAAAAACGCCAGGGGAGCAGCCTTCCCGTCCGGGCTTTGTACGCCTCCCATTCCGGGTAACGTGAGAGGGACGAATCGATGAGCAACATACCGACGAAAAATACTGTTGTCCACCAATAAGCCAGTACAAGCCATGGAATCCAGTGTCTGGCAAGCAGTGCATAGGATGCGTATGACATCATTTCGCCTAAATAGTTGGGATGCCGCACATGCTTGAACATTCCATCTGTGATCAGTCCCTGCCGATATTTAAGGGTGAAGTTCTTCTGGCAATCCGATGCGATCATGATGGTCAGTCCCAGCACGAAGAGAGCGATGCAAAATGCAAGGAACCCATTCGAGGGCGCGGGACGATCCGCTCCCAGAGCATCGGAGATTAACAGGTAGGGAGCAATCCAATATGCCGCCAGAAACAGGAAAAGGCACACCGCTCCACCAAACGTTGCCCTGGACTCCCACCGAGTGTCTCGAAAGGCAATATGCTTCAACAGCCAGCAGAAGCCGTACGTGCCGTGAAGAGCCAGATACACCCACGCGGCTGTGGAGTAGTTATTGAACAGGATCATGAATAGCCCGACGACAAAAACGGTCAGAAATTTATGCAGGTTGATCACCCAGGCGACTTTGATCAGTTTGGGTCCGCCGAGCATATTCTGGCTGAGATAGATATTGTAGGCATTAACTGCCTTTACCCAATTCGGCGCTTCCTGTTTTTTGATCGTTTCCATTGCGCAACCTCCTTGCTCATGCCCTCCAAAGAAAAACACTACAAAATCATGATAGCACGTCACGGATGGCGATTCAATAAAAAAATCCTCCCGCCGTTTATCGACAGGAGGATTCACTATTTACTGATCACTGACTCTCCCCATACAATTTCCGATGCACCACGCTCAACGCCCGAACCTGCTCCGCGGCGTGATACGACGACCTCACCAGCGGATTCGACTCGACCCACTTGAAGCCAATCTCTTTGCCGAAGTCGCGCAGTTCGGCAAACTCTTCCATCGAATAATATCTCTGCATGGCGAAGTGCTTCTTGCTCGGCTGTAAATATTGTCCGATGGTCAGGATGTCCACGCCCCAACTGCGCTGGTCGCGCATTACTTCTTTTACCTCGTCCATCGTCTCGCCCAGGCCGACCATGATGCCGGACTTGGTCAACACATCGGGGTCGAGTTTCTTGGCGTTGGACAGGGTCGCCGCCGCCCAAGCATAATTATCCTGCGGCTGGATGGTCTTGAACAGGCGCGGCACGGTCTCGACGTTGTGGTTCAAAATTTCGGGGCGGGCTTCCATCACGATCTTCAAGGCTTCGATTGAACCTTTGAAGTCGGGAATCAACACTTCGATGGAGCAACCGGGTAATAACTCGCGAATACGGCGGATGACCATCGCAAAGATTGGCGCGCCGCCGTCCCGCCGCTCATCGCGATTGACGGAGGTGATGACAGCATGTTTCAGGTTCATCGCCTTCACGGCTTGCGCCACGCGCTCGGCTTCATTCCAATCCAGCAGGGCGGGTTTGCCGTGTTTGATGTCGCAGAAGGCGCAGGTGCGGGTGCAGACGTCGCCAAGCATCAGGAAGGTGGCGGTCCCGCTGCCCCAGCATTCGCCGAGGTTTGGGCACATCGCTTCTTCGCAGACGGTGTGCAACTCTTTCGAGCGCATCAATGTTTGCAGGTTTTCAAAGGTCTTGCCCGAAGGCGCGCGGACTTTGATCCAATCCGGGCGGCGCGGCGGGCGTTGATCTGCTTCGGTTTTAACTCTGTCTCTGGTAGGTGTAACAGCCATTTATCATCCTTGTTCAAACTGTGTCAAAAGTGTCTTGTGTCGAAGTGTCGCTTAACACTTTTGACACCTGACACTTCGACACTTTACTTTTTTCTGACGATCAATCTCAATCCTCGAACTTCGACAACTTCAATTGGGTCGCCCTTACGGATGGGGTCGGACTCGGCGGATTTTTCCGCGCTCCAAAGCTCACTGCCCACCTGAACCTGACCCTCGTTCCCCACCGCGGTTTTGGCGGATCCTGTTTTCCCAAGCAGAGCCTCACTCCCGGTCTGGACCGGGCGGTGCTGGGCGCGCAGGGCAATGAGCAGAATCCCAAAGAAGAGCAAGCCAAGGAAGATTCCCATGCCGACCACCAGCGGGACCGACACCCGCTGGAACTGCGGCGTGCCCGGCGAGTTGAACAGCACCAGCGCGCCGACGATGAACGAAGCCACGCCCGCCGTCGTCAACGCGCCGTGCGTGGGCGCTTTGATGTCAAGGATGAACAGCACAAAGGCAATCAGCAGGAAGATCAACCCAAACCAGTTGACGGTCAATACGCCCATGCCGTAGATCGCCAGAGTCAGGCAGACCGCGCCGATGAAACCTGCCACCCATCCGCCGGG
>Ga0233425_10011248_pt1 | contig 10523 bp, 8 predicted proteins | sample Watercolumn_Towu_2_FD_181712 | JGI IMG/M metagenome (GOLD analysis project Ga0233425, IMG submission 181712) | Freshwater microbial communities from Lake Towuti, South Sulawesi, Indonesia - Watercolumn_Towuti2014_140_MG | ecosystem: Environmental > Aquatic > Freshwater > Lake | place: Indonesia... | reverse complement strand
GTGAACAGTCCGCCCAGGATGTGGAATGTCTGGGCGCGCTACTCTCCCGTCGAAGGTTCACTCAAAGGCGTGATCTTTGGCGTCGGCGGCACCTATCGCAACAAAACGCGGACATTTCCGAATTCTTCGGATCGCTTCCGGTTGAGCGACGACTATCTCCTGGTGCGGGCGATGGTCGGTTACGGTTTTGTCCGCGGGAAGATCAAGCACCGGATCGGCGTCCATGCGGAGAACCTTCTGGACAGGGACTATGTCTCCGAAAACGGCTTGCTGAGCGAGCCGGCGATTTACCGGCTCACCTACACGCTTTCTTGGTGACCTTGAAGGCGTGCTGACCCTTTTCTCGGCCGAGCGATTTGTGAACGTGATGCTTGCCATGCCACCCGTCCGGCTCGCGCACCTTCGGACATTACTTGCCACGATGATCCTCGGCGTTGGCGTGGCCGGAGGGTGCGCGGCCTCGCCCCCTCCGGGCGCTCGGCTGCCCAATATCGTGCTGATCCTGGCGGATGATTTTGGATGGGGCGATGCCGCCTGCTACAACCCGCAATCACGGGTCCCTACGCCGCACCTCGACCGCCTCGCGCGGGAAGGGATGCGGTTCGTCAACGCCTACTCGCCGGATGCCGTCTGCACGCCGTCGCGCTATTCGCTCATGACCGGTCGCTACTCCTGGCGCACTTCGCTGCGCCGGAGTGTGCAGCTGAATTGGGAAAGGCCCTTGATCGAGGAGGGACGCACCACGGTCCCTTTGTTGCTGAAAGCAGCGGGTTACACCACCGGCGGTTTTGGCAAGTGGCACCTGGGGGCCGAATTTCCCACCATCGACGGCCTGCCGCCCGTTGGCCAGGGCGGGCAGCGGCACGAACTCGACGGTGCCAATCTTGACCTGGCCCTGCCCATGCGGGGCGGGCCGATGGCCCGGGGGTTCGATCGCTGGTTCGGCTTTATCTGCGCCAGTGAGAGTTTCGTCTATGACGACCTCTTCGCATGCGCGTACATCGATGTCTACAAGCGGCCCGTGGCCCAGGGAGCCGATCGGCTGCGGCATCTTCCGCTGGCCGAGTACCTGCCCGAACTCACCGAACGATCCGTGGACTTCATCCGGAAACATGCCGAACCGGCCCGGAAAGGGACTCCGTTCTTTTTGTATTTCGCGCCCTACGTTCCGCACATTCCGCTCGCCGTCGGCGATGCGTTCAAGGGCAAGACACGGGGTGGTGACTATGGGGATTACGTGCACCAGCTCGACAGCGAGATCGGACGGATCCTCGCGACCCTCGACCACCAGGGCCTGACCGACTCGACTCTGATCGTGTTTCTCAGCGACAATGGTTCGCACTTTGAAACGAGCGGGGAAGGCCACCGTCCCAATGGGGCACTCGGTGGCACCAAGGCCACCATTTTCGAAGGTGGGGTACGCGTTCCCTTTATCGCCCGCTGGCCCGGGCGCGTTGCGGCCGGGTCGGTCTCCCGCGAACTGGTGGCGTCGACCGATTTGCTTGCGACGTTCGCCGCACTCACGAGGCAGACCCTGGCGCAGAATGCCGGGGAAGATAGTTTCGACTTGCTCCCGCTCCTGTTCGGCCAGCCGGATGCGAAGAACGGCCGCAAGTTCGTCATCGTCAAGGCGGTCCAGGCTCAGCTCGCGATTCGGGAGGGACGTTGGAAGTTCGTCGCTCCGCCGGAATTTCCCTGGACCCGTAACGACACTTCGGGTTTCGCCAAAGCGGGCCTCTTCGATCTCGAGGGGGATGTCGCCGAAGCCAGCAACGTCATTGTCGAAAACCCCGAGGTGGCCGAGTCTCTGCGGAACAAGCTCCTCGCGGCCGTCCACGCGACAGGCACCGCCGCACGCCTGCAGGGTAGGTGACGGGAGAAGGTTGCCGCTTCAGCCTCATCACCCAACTGATTCACCGTAATGCTCCCATCCAATACCTCCCTCCGCTGGTTGGTGGCAGCATTGTTGTTCTTGTCAACGGGGCTAAACTACCTCGACCGGCAGGTGCTCTCGATTCTCGCGACCACGATCCAAGCCGAGTTGAAGATCGACGATGTAGGCTACGCAAGAATCACGAGCTACTTTCTCCTGAGCTACACGATCATGTATGCGGTGAGCGGGCGATTGGTGGATTTCCTCGGCACCCGGCTCAGCTTGGCTCTCGCAGTCATCGGCTGGTCGCTCGCCGGGATCCTGCACGGTCTGGCCAACTCGGTCACCCAACTCGCCGCATGCCGGTTTCTCCTCGGGACCTTTGAGGCTGCCAATTTTCCTGGCGGCGCGAAGGCGGTCGCAGAGTGGTTCCCGCTCAAGGAGCGTGCGCTGGGCATGGGCATCCTCGGCGCGGGAGGGACGGTCGGCGCGGTGGTGGCGTTTCCGATGGTGACCTACCTCGCGTTGCATTATGGCTGGCGCATGGCCTTCGTCGTCGTGGGAGCGACCGGTTTCGCCTGGGTTGTTGCATGGCTTGCAGTTTCTCGACGCGCGCGGGCGGTCGGGGCGGAACGGGCCGCCGGGCCGCTTCCGAGCGCTGCGGCGCCGGAAAAGCCATTCGGGCTTGGGGGACTGCTGACGTATCGCCGGACGTGGGGCTGCATCCTGGTCCGCGTATTCACCGACCCGATCATCTACTTCATCAGCTTTTGGGTGCCGAAGTATCTCGCAGCGAACCACGGCTACACGCTCGCCGATATCGGCAGATACGCGTGGATGCCCTTCGCGGCGCTCTCGTTCGGGCAGATCGCGGGAGGCGTTTTCACCAGCTGGGTGGTGGGGCGTGGTGCGGAACTGAACCGGGTGCGCAAGCGCCTGATGCTCGGAGCGTCGCTGCTCGTGCTTGCTTCAGGAGCCGTGGTGGCACTCACCGCGAATCCGGTTGTGGCGCTTGCCGGCGTGGCGCTTCTTGCGCTCGGTCACGGGATGTGGGGCAACATCGCCGTGCCGGCTGAGGTCTTTCCGTCGCACAGCGTCGCCTTCGTCACGGGTCTCGGCGGCACGCTGGGCGGAGTCGCCGGCCTGATTTCTCAGTTCGGCATCGCATGGGCCGCCGGGCATCAGGGCTACGCCTACATCTTTGCCGTGTTCAGCGTGTGTCCGATGCTCGCCCTTGTCGCGGTGCAGCTGTTGGTCGGCCGCCTCGGAGAAATTTCCTTCAACCTTTCAGTGGGAGCCACACGCCATGCCTAAGCAACTTCGCATCGCCATCGCGGGCGCCGGGCAAATGGGCGCGGCCCACGCCGAAGCGTTTCGTGCCTGCGGTGCCCGGGTAGTGGCGGTCGCAGATAGCAATCCGGCGCGGGCCGGGCAGCTGGCCGCGGCTTATGGCGCCAGAGCGTGCCGAACCACCGCGGAGGCGCTGCGGGTGGGCCCCGACGCCCTGAGCATCTGCCTGCCGCACAGCTTGCACTTCGAGGTGGCGATGGAGGCGGTTGAGCAGGGGGTCGCGCTGCTGATCGAGAAGCCGCACTGCATCACCCTGGAGGAATCGCGCGACCTGCGGGCGGCCTGCGAACGGCGGGGCGTGCCCGCCATGGCGGGCTTCACCCATCGCTTCCTGGCCACGTCACTGAAGCTCAAGGCCGCGATTCGTTCCGGGAGCGTGGGGCGGATCGACTTGGCGGTGGATCACCTCATCGCCAACAGTCTGGGGCCGGGCGCCCCGGCTTGGTACGGCGACCGGACACTGGCCGGCGGCGGGATCGCCATGATCGGGATGATCCACTCCATCGACCGGCTGCGTTGGCTTTTCGACGCAGAGATCGAGTCGGTGCAGGCGCTCGTCCAGCCGCCGGTGTCGGCCGGTGGCGTGGAGAATACCGCGTTGGCCTTGCTGCAGTTTTCCAACGGAGCCCAGGCCTCCCTGGTGGCCCACCGTTCGCCGGTGGCCGGCCACGTGCGTTCGCACCGCTACGAACTCTTCGGCGAGCGCCTGAACGCCTATTGCTCACTGGATTCTTTCGCTCGCCAAGAGCTGCAGCTCGTGGGCGTCGGGGCGGTCGAGCGACTCACCATCACAGATGACACGCCCTTCGTCACCGAGATGCAGGAATTCACTTCGGCCTTGCTGGAGGGACGCGCACCGCGCCCGTGCCTCGAGGAGGCGGAGGTCGCCCTTGGGGCGGTGCTCGCAATCTATGAGTCGGCCGCCTGCCGCCAGCCGATCTACCTCCGCGAATTCCTCGGCACCACGCTTTCACCCCGAACCTGACCTTCGCCTTTCTCCATGCCCGACACGATTTTCCTCTCCAAGTTTACTCCGCTCCCGCGCATTTTCTTCGCCGACGATTTCGACGAGGGCGTCAACGGCTGGTGCGAGCTGATCGGCAACCACGACGGCGACCTGAACAAGGTGCGCAAGGTGATGGAGGATCTCCGGCCGCCACAGCTGTCGAACGCCAACTTCTTCGACATCGGCACCCACGGCTCCCTCTCGGGCACGTACTCGCTCAAGCTCGCGACGCGGGCGAAGGCCGGGCACATGGCCCAGGCGATCAAGCGGACCACCTCGCGCGGCGACGGTCGCGTGCGGGTGGAGTGCTACTTCACCTACAAGGCCGAGCAGATCTTCGGGGCGGATACGAACTGGGATGGCAACGTCGATCCGTCGGAGCGCAATTTCGGCGATTTCACGATCAGCAACGACATCTGCGAGGGCGACGAGGGGCGGCGCTACCACATCGCGCTGCGCTACCTCAACACCGACAAGACGGGCGCGCTGGTGCAGCGCTGGATGTACAAGACCTCGGTGCAGCCGAGCACGAAGATGGTGATGTCAAAGATGGTGAAGCCGAATTACGACTACCATGTCGTCAATGAGGAGGACTGGCTGCCGGTGCCGGGCGGCCACCAACCGTTCTGCTACAACGAGATTCCGACCAAGATCAACTGGCACTACCTGCGGTGGGATTTCGACACGCGCACGCGCCGCAGCGTGGAACTGCAGGTGAACAACCTCGTGATGCCGCTGCAGGAGATTCCCGTGCCGGTGTACGACCATCCCTACAAGGCGCTGAACCGGCTCATGAATTTCTGTTTCGACGTCCGCACGCACCGGCCGGTGCGGAATTTCCTCTTCCTCGATTCCGTGGTGGTTTCCTTCGAGCAGCCATGAGCCTCCGCCGCGCCATCAATCTCTTCCCGTGGGACGTACAGAGCGAAGGGGCCGAGCCGTGCCTCGGGGCCATCGCGGAGTTGGGCTGCAGCACGGTCGTGCTGAGCACGAACTACCACCGCGCCCGGCTGTTTCGGCCACGAACCTTGGGCTACTACAACCGGCCGGTCGACTGGTGCGACTTTGTGCCGACGCCTGCGCTCTACGAGGAGCCCAAGTTGCTGCCGCCGGTGAATCCCGATGCCCGATGCGTGAGCGCGGCCCAGGAGGCGGTCACGGCTGCGCGTGCTCAAGGGCTCGAAGTGATCGCCTCGGTCATCGGGTGTCACAACACGACCATCGGCCTGGCGCACCCGGAACTCTGCGTCGAAAACGCCTTCGGCGATCGTTATGCCTTCGCCCTTTGCCCGGCCCAGCCGCGGGTGCGCTCCCACCTGTGCAGCCTCGTGCGCGACGTTAGCCGGCAGTTTCGCCCCGAGGCGTTGCTCCTCGACAGTCTCGCCTATCTTGATGCCGTCCACCGGGAGCACCACGAGCTGATGTTCGTGAGTCCGGGAGCCTTCGGAAAATACCTGCTTTCGCTCTGCTTTTGTCCCGCCTGCCGCGAGCGCCTGGCGCGGGAAGGGGTCGACCCGGAGGCGTTTCGCTCGCAGGTGAAGGCGTTGATCGCAGCCTCCGTCGCGCGCGAACCGCAGCCGCGTTCCGCCGAGTGGGAGCGGGACGAACTCACCGCGCTCCTGTTAGAGATTCCGGAGGTGCTGGCGGCGACGCGCGCGCGGGCCGCCGCAGTCGCGGAACTCCTGCGGCAGGTGCGGCAGGTGGCGCAGGAGGAGAAGGTGGCCTTGCATGCGCAGAGCGGGCTGCTCGCGCGGCCGGCGGCGCGGGCTTGGACCGAGGGCACCGGGCTGCGGGCGCTGGCGGGCGTTGTTGATCAGGTTTTCATCCAGGCGCACCACGGCTCGGCCCGCGAGGTGGCGCAGGACCTCGGCTGGGCGGTCACGCTGGTGCCGGCGGCGCGGCTGGTGATGGCCACGATGGCGGGGGAGGACCACGTCGCTTCCGAAGGCGACCTGCACCAGCGAGTGCAGGCGGCGCGGACGCTCGGCGCCGCGGGAGTGTGCTTCTACAACTACGGGCTGCTTTCCCCGGCGCGCCTGGCGTGGATTCGCCGGGCCAACGAGGCTTTTCTATGATCAGACAATCCTTTACCGCGGTGCTCGAGCGCAACGTGACCTTCACGGATGCGTTGGTGACCGAACCCTACGAAGTGGCCTGGGCCCGCGAGGCGCGGGTCTTTGTGCGAGCGCTGGACCTCAACGGGCGGCTCGAGGCGTCGGCGGAAATTTCCCCCGATGGCCTTTGCTGGATGCCCGAAGGCACCCCGCCCGTGGCGCTCGAGCGGGCCGGCCTGCTGTCGTTTCCGCTGCGCGAATTCGGCCACTGGCTGCGCATCGCCCTGCAGGTGAAAGGCACGACGCCCTCGGGGCGGGTGATCGTTTATCTGGCGTTGAAAGAGTGAAAATTAGGCATGACTCCAAGATCCACCGTATTCCTCAAGACCTGCTTGGCGTTGGCGCTACTGCCAGCGTCACTCCTCCCCGCCGCGCAGATTCATGTGGCCCCGCAGGGCAGCGATGCCAACGCGGGCACCGCCGAAAGCCCGCTGGCCACTCTCCAGGCCGCGCGCGACCAAGTGCGGCGGATCATAGCGCAGGGGCTCAGCGAGCCAGTGGAAATCATCTTTGCGGGGGGCACCTATACACTGGCCTCGACGCTCGAGCTCCGGCCCGAGGATTCCGGCACCGCGAAGTTCCCGATTACCTGGAAAGCCGCGCCCGGGGCGAAAGTCGTCTGGTGCGGGGGCCGGGCGATCCCTCGAAAGTGGAGCAGGGGCGAGGACGGCGTGTGGCAGGTGGATATCACGGGCATCGGTCCGGATGCGTGGAATTTCCGGCAGTTGTTCGTGGACGGGAAACGCGCCATCCGCGCCCGGTTTCCCAATGCCGATGCGCCCAACCCGTTCCTCTACGCCACCGGCGGCGACCTGGACCACGCGATCATTGCCCCGGCCCTGGTAAAGGCGGCCTGGGGTCGCGCCCGCGACGCGCAGATCAACATCGTGCCCCAATGGCGGTTCTTCAACCAGTGGAACACAGTGACCAAGGTCGACGCCAAGACTGGGCGGATCGACATCGCCGAAAGCGAACGGCACGCGAAGATCATCCCGGGAAACTGGTTCTGGATCGAGGGCGTGCGCGAGGAACTCGACCAGCCCGGCGAGTGGTACTTCGACCTGCCAGCCCGCCGTCTCCACTATATGCCGGCTCCGGGCGTCGACCCGAACTCCCTGAACATCGTCGCCCCCGTGCTCACCCGGCTCGTCAACGTCCAGGGTGACGTCAATGCCGGGACCCACGTCCAGCACGTACACTTCGACGGCATCGAATTCCGCCACACCGACTTCACCCTCGGCCACATCGAGGCCCGCGTGCACACCGACACCGCGGTCATGTTCGAGAACTCTCTCGATTGCTCCGTCCGGAACTGCCACTTCGAGAACATCGGCGGTTACGCCCTCTGGCTGCACCTCGACAGCCGCCGGAACAAGTTCGATCGCAATACCGTCCGCCATTCCGGGGGTGGGGGAGTGCTTCTGACCGGCGCGCGGCTGTCCTACATGGACGACACCAAGATCTACACCCCCGGCGAGGCGGCGGCCAAGGTCGCGCCCATCCTCAACGAGATCACCCGCAACACCGTCGAGCATTGCGGGAAGATCCGCTACTACGGCGGCGGTGTGCACCTCGATTCGCGGCCCTCCCACATGTCGATGGAGCCGGGCAACCTGATCGCCCACAACTATTTCAACGACCTCTCGCGCAACGGCGTCTTCGCCTTCCGCAACCAGGGCGGCAGCGTGGTCGAATACAACCACATTCACAACGCCATGCAGACGACGATCGACGGCGCCTGCATCCACTTCGCGACGATGAACCATCTCAACGCGCCGAACTTCATCCTCAACAACTGGCTCTACGACGCCTGGGGCTATGAGCAGAAGCCGGACGGCAAGCCCATCCGCAAGCTCGGCAACGGCATCTTCCTCGATTGGGACACTTCCAACACGACCGTGCGCGACAACTGGATCTACAACTCCGTCGGCGGCGCGATTAAACCGATCTGGGAAAACCAGAACCTCGTCATCGAGAACAACCGCGAGTCCGACACCCGCATCGTGCCGCCCTTCGTCGACGATCTCGGTCCCAACGGCAAAGCCACCCACGGCATCGAACTCGCCGCAAACCGCCTCACCGGCAGCGTGGTGCATTACACGGATTCCCGGCACGTTGCCACGACCGGCACATGGACTCCCAAAACCGTCACCGGCATGTGGGGGCTCTTCCGCTTCAACTTCCTGGTCGGCACGTCCGCCGTGCCGTCGACCGCCACCTACACGCTGCCCATCCCGCAGGACGGTGCCTATCAGATTTCGCTGCTGTACAAGCCCGGCGCTGATTGCGCCTCGAACGTGCCGGTCGTCATCGACCATGCCGACGGCAAGGCGAAACTCACGTGGAACATGCGCAAGGGTTCGCGGCACGGCTTCTCCGTCCCGGTTGGCACCTACCGGTTCAGGGCCGGAAGACGCCACACGGTCACGCTCTCGACCGCCAACGCCGATGGCAACGTGATCGCCGACGCCGTCGCTTTCGTGAAGGTGGCGGATTGATCGCCATGCCCAAATCGACCCGCTTCGCCTCAGTTGGTCGCGACGTGCCTGAGCAGCCCGCAAGAGGCGGGGTGGGACACCCCGCCTCCAGCGGCCATGATGGCCTGAAGCCGGTTGCAGCCACGTGCGGCGTCACGAAATAATCTTCAACAGCCACGAAACCGATGAAGTCGAAACAGCCCGAAATCGATCAGCCACGCCGGCTCGAAGTCCGAGTCGCGGTTCAGAGGCTCGGCGCAGCGCCGTCCGCATCCCTGGCCGGCCGGAGCGGCCGCCTGCCGGCAGCCGGCAGGTTGGTGCTGGCGATGTGGATGGCCACTGCCGCCGCCATGGCGGAGGACGCGGCGGAGGTCGCGCGGCGGCAGGAGGAGTTTCTCCGCTTGAGATTCGGCCTGTTCATCCATTTCGGCATGGCCACGTATCATGAGCGCCAGTGGGCCACCGGCACCGAGGATCCGGCCAGCTTCGCTCCCGACCAGTTGGATTGCAACCAGTGGATGGAGAGCGCGGCCGCGGCCGGCATGAAATACGCGGTGCTGACGGTGAAGCACACAAGCGGTTGGTGCTTGTGGGACAGCCAGCACACCACCCACGACCTGACCGCGTTTGTGAATTATAAGGGCGGCAAGGGCGACATCGTGCGCGAATACGTCGAGGCGTGTCGCCGTCACCGCATCAAGGTGGGGCTCTATTATTGCTTTCCCGGCGATTTTGCGAAGCGGCACCTGCCCAAGGGCGAGATGGACAAGTTGCACGGCCTGCCGCCGGAGGCGCAGGGGGATTACACCGGATTCATGAAGAAGCAGCTCGCGGAGCTGCTGACCGATTACGGCCCCATCGACCTGCTGTGGATCGACCAATACAGCAACCGCTACACGCGCGACGACTGGCCGGCGATCAAGCGGCACATCAAGTCCTTGCAGCCCTCTTGTCTGGTGATCGCCAACAACAGCCTCGATTTCCAGAACACGGACATTCACAGCTACGAGTATCCCTATCTCAAGGCGACCAAGGCCAAGGTCATCCTGCCGCCCGCGGACAATCCGCATCCCGCCGAGGTGTGCGATACCATCGGCGCGGGCTGGTTCTGGACCTCGAAGGAGACCGCGGCGGCCCTGAAATCCGCCGATGAGGTTGTGGCCATGCTGCGACTGTGCAACGACCGCCGAGCGAATTATCTGCTCAACGTCGCCCCGGACAAAACCGGCCTGATCCCGGCGGCGACGGTGGAGCGCTTGCGGCAGATCGGGAAACTGCGGGCATCCAACTGACGCAGCCCGCGCCTTCAGGCTAACGAGCGCGGCCTGAAGTCTACCCGCCGGAGGCGGCGCCAAAGGCGACCAAGGCTCCGCGCTACCTCAGGTACCGGCCCATCTTTGGTGGCGGTTCGGCAAGGGGACAGGTTCGGCAAGGGGATAGGTTATTTGAGCGACGCTTCCAAAGGGACAGGTTCGATCACACGGGGCAGGGAGCGGAGCCGCAGGCGAACAGGGACAGGTTATTTTGGCCCTACCGGGGAATAGGGACAGGTTATTAACGCCCTGCTTGGCTTCGATGGCTGCGGGGCAGGATCTTGAGGGCGCTTCAATCGCCTCAGTTTCCCAGATACGTGCGGAAGTGCTTTGCCGTCAACTCCATCGTCGTGCTGAACCACTGCTCGCCGTTCCAGAAGGCGTGCGGCG
>Ga0233425_10011247_pt1 | contig 10525 bp, 2 predicted proteins | sample Watercolumn_Towu_2_FD_181712 | JGI IMG/M metagenome (GOLD analysis project Ga0233425, IMG submission 181712) | Freshwater microbial communities from Lake Towuti, South Sulawesi, Indonesia - Watercolumn_Towuti2014_140_MG | ecosystem: Environmental > Aquatic > Freshwater > Lake | place: Indonesia... | reverse complement strand
GTGGCGTCGGCAGCAACGGGAGGCAAAAATGGAAGTTTGCGTTGTGATTTCCATTTCCACCTGTTTTCCCAAGGAGCTACCGACATGACTCCCCTGCGTCAGGGGCAACAAAGGGGTCAGAACTATTTTCCACCTGATGAAGCGGGTATATGCAGGAACAAATAGTTCTCACCCCTTTTTCCGCCTGGGAGTACTTCCTGGCCAAGGTCGATGCCTACATATGTTGTATGGTTTACAGACATCATTGGGGTCACAATGAACCTGCAAGAAGAATTGGGCTTATCCCCTTTTCCGTTCCGATCGTATCCCCTTTCCGATCAACGTGGAGCACGTCAGGCGGTCTATGGCGTCCAGGAGTGGGAACCCTTGGAGGGACTTTGGGAACACATCCTGGACGTGTCGACTTGGGAGGAGTTGTTGGCGTAGAAGGGACCGGCGTCATGCACCCGCGTCCGAGACCTTGAGGCGCCGCGTTGCGGGCGTCCTCACCGCGGCCCTCACAAATCAAAACGGTCCCTGCCACCTCGCCGTGACGAAACCGCGGTGCGTTGGCAAGCCCCCTGGAATGCTTTGCGCCGGTCCCGGCATGTGGTACACTGTTTTCGAGACGACCCAACACAACCGCAAACCGCCCTCACCCCCTGCCCCTCGCGCGCTTCGGACGAGGGGAGGTGTGTCGGGGAACAAGGAACACGCCCATGACGGCGAGAACCAAGACCGTGCTTGCCCTCATCGCTTATGTTGTCGCATCGGCTGGCGCCATCGCCGTCGGCGCGGCTGATCCCGCGGCCTGCGGGCCCGTGGTCAAGCCGGCGCTGCTGCCGCTGCCGCCGGGCGCCGTGGAACCGGCCGGCTGGCTCCGCGACTGGGCCGTGGCGGCGCGCGAGGGGATCACCGGCCACTTGGATGAAGACCATGCCGTCTTCGCCGACGCCTGGAAGGGCTTCCAAATCAAGGCCCCGAACGCGGCCCCTGACGGCACGGGCTGGCCCCTGGAACAATGCGCCTACTGGCTGGATGGCGCCTTGCGGCTGGGCCTGGTGCTGCACGACGGACCGTTGGTGAAGAAGATCCGGGCACGCCTGGACCCGGTGGTCGAGGGCGTGAACAAGGCCGATTTCGGCACCACGTTCATTTACTGGAACAACGGCCAGAAGCCGCAAGGGTTCAACAGTTGGGCCCATTCGCAGTTGGGCCGGGCGCTGGTGGCCTTGTACCAGGGCACCGGCGACCGCCGCGTGCTCGACGCCCTGGTCAAGGTCTATGCCGACTATCCCGTCGCCATGGGAGGCACCAGCTTCTTCGACGTGAGCGGACTGTGCAACCTGGATGCGATGCTGGAAACCTGCGCGCTCAGCGGCGACCGCCGGATCCTCGAGCGCGCCCTTCAGGCCGCCGCGCAGCCGCACGTGGAGAAGGACTTCCAGGCGTGGCGCGAGGGCCGGCTGGCGCCTGGGCACATGGTCATCCTCTACGAGAACATCCGGCTGCCGGGCCTGGTGTATCCCTGGTCGGGCGATCCGCGCCACTTGCAGGCGACCCTGGGCGCGCTGCGGTGGATCGACGCCAACCACATGCTCCCCTACGGCGTCGCCTGCGGCGAGGAATTCGCCTCGGGCATCGGCGCGTTTCGCAAGACCGAAACCTGCGATGTGACGGCCATGCTGCTCACGACCTCGTGGATGTACCGCATCGAGGGCAGCGGCGACTGGGGCGACCGCATGGAGCGGGCCTTCTTCAACGCCGGCGCGGCCCCCATCGCGCGCGACTTCAAAACCATGTGCTACTACCAGTCGCCCAACCGCCTGCGGTCCGACTCGCTGCCCTGCGACCAGCCGAAATGCCCCGGCCCAAACAGCATCCGCTTTCACCGGCTCGGGTGTCCCGCGGTGCTGTGCTGCGTCGGCGCGGTGAACCGCATTGTGCCCAATTACATCATTCACATGTGGATGGCGACCCCCGACCACGGGCTGGCGGCAACGCTCTACGGCCCCTGCACCGTGTCGGCCAAGGCGGCGCACGTGCCGGTGAAAGTGAGCACCACCACCGACTACCCGTTTGGCGAAACGGTCCGCATGCGCGTGGAGCCAGAGAAGGACGTGGAGTTCCCACTCTACGTCCGCATTCCCGGATGGTGCAAAGGCGCACGCATTACGGTCAACGGCTCGGCCGTGAGCGCGGCGGCGGACGGCAAGGGCTTTGCGAAGATTGCTCGCAAGTGGTCCAAGGGCGATGCGGTGGAACTCCGGTTCCCCATGGAGCCGCAGGTCATGCACGGCTTTGAAACCGAATTCCCCGCGTCCAACCGGGCCTACTTCAGCTTCGAGCCAGACGCCGTCTTCCAGCCGCGGCGCTTGCCGTACGCCAGCGTCCTTTATGGTCCGCTGCTCTTCTCGCTGCCGATTCCCGACGTGGATCCCAACACGCCGGCGAAGGACGCGAAATGGCAGTACGCCTTGGACAGCGACGCGAGAGAGATCGCGGTCGAGCGCAAGGCCATGCCCGCGCATTGGGACTGGCCGCTGGACGCCCCGGTGGTGTTGAAGGCCGGCGCGGCGGCCTTCGATTGGCAACCGACCGACGCCCAGGCCCTGCCCGACAAGCCGGTGAGCGGCGGGGCGGCCGAGGTCGTTCGCCTGGTCCCCTACGGTTGCACGAAGTTCCGCGTTTCGATGTTTCCGGTGACGCCGCGCGCGTGGAAGGGGCCGAAAGGCGGCGGCAAGTAGGTCCTGCTGGCCGAGGATGCACCAATTTCCGGCCCGGGACAAGGGAGGAAAGCCGTAGGGTCTTATTGGGGCATGAAAAGGGGGCTTTATTGGTTTTCCGAACACAGAGATAGAGTATATTTAGTCATATATATCATTATCCAATCTCAGTGACGGCCCCTTCTCCGCTCCCCAATGGCAGGCGCTGCTGGGAGCGGCACCGAAATAAAGCACCTCGCTTTCAAGACAGGGACATTGCGCCCGGAGAGGTCCCATGAATGATGTCATTCTCGGCCTTCACGACGGCCACAACGCCGCGGCGGCGATCTTCAAAGACCGCCGCATCGTCGCTGCAGTGCAGGAGGAGAGGATCACCCGGCTGAAGAACCAGGCCGGCATCCCGCACAAGGCCATCAAGGACATCTATGCGCTGGTCACCTACTATCTCGGCATGACCCCACTTGAACATGAGTACAAGGTGATGGGGCTGGCCCCGTATCTCGGCGGACCCGCCAAGGCGCGCGAGTATGCGCAGATCTTCCACTCCCTGCTCGAATTTGGTCCTCATGCTCCCCTGGTCTGGAAGCGTCGGGCAGGCGTTCCGCCGGTCCACTGCGCTTATCGGTTCATTCAAAACCTCCTGCGCCGAAAACGCTTCGACGCCCTGGCGGCGGGCCTCCAGCAATTCACCGAAGACATGCTTCTGCAATGGGTCAGAAACTGTGTCCTGGAAACGGGAATCCGCACCGTGGCGTTAAGCGGGGGCGTATTCATGAACGTGAAAGCCAACGCCAGGATCCTTGCGCTCCCTGAGGTGGACCGGCTGTTCATATTCCCCTCGTGCGGCGATGAATCCAATAGCATCGGCGCCGCCTATCATGCGTATGCGCAATCCTGCATTGCGCAGGGCCAAGCCGTTGAAATCGAGCCCTTGGGCCCGCTTTACTGGGGGCGAGGCTTCGACGATGCGCAGGCGGAACAGGCGCTCCGCGCCTTTTCGGGTCGTTCGCGGCTGAGGTTCGAGCATGTTTCGGACATCGAGAGACGCACGGCCGAAATGCTGGCCAAGGGCGAAATCGTCGCGCGGGCAAAAGGGCGGATGGAATTTGGCGCACGCGCGCTGGGCAACCGCTCTATCCTTGCGCGCGCAGACGATACGCGCACCGTGCGCATCATCAACGATATGATCAAGAACCGCGATTTCTGGATGCCCTTTGCGCCCGCCGTCCTCGCGGAGCGCGCCGAGGACTACTACGTCAAACCCAAGCCCGTGTTCGCGCCCTACATGATCATTGCCTTTGATTCACGCCCGGAAACGCGCGCCAAATACATCGCAGGGCAGCACCCCTACGATTTTACCGCCCGGCCCCAGGAAGTGACGGAGACCTGGAACCCTGATTTCCATCGCCTGCTCAAGGAGTTTGAGGCCATAACGGGAGAAGGCATCATCCTGAACACGTCCTTCAACCTGCACGGCTACCCCATTGTCTATCGGCCCGAAGATGCGCTTGACGTGCTGGACCGTTCCGGTCTCAAATATCTCGCCCTGGCAAACTGGTGGGTCAGCAAGGAAACATGACCGAGCCGGTGTTAAGAGCCTATCCTGAAATGGGGACAGGCACCTCGCAATCGCACTTTCTGGCCGAATTTGTTTCATCGGCTCGGAGCCGATCCCCGTCTCGGGATAGGCTCAGGCTCTAAGGGAGGTCGTCGATCTTCCGCCGGCGGCCTGACTGGCCGAGTCGCGCCGCGTTGTCTCGTCTTGGCCTGCGCGGATTTCTTGTGAAAATCGTCAAACTCTGTTAGAATATAATAAGCCGCTGTGGTTACCCAAATTCGGGTCATCGACCCTGCATAACGAGGGAGATTTGATGTTCAAGAGTCTGCCCCAACGTCGCGCCGTCGAGCGTGGCAAGTCGCAGAACCGCAAGACGACCAGGGACGCATACCGGTCCCTACGTCGCCGTTCGCTATGTTTCCAGGCCCTCGAACCCCGTCTGGTCCTCTCCAGCCATCCGATCATCAGCGAATTCCTGGCCAGTAATTCGAATGGGTTGATGGACCAATTCGGGAACTACTCCGACTGGCTCGAGGTGTACAATCCCGATGGCCAGGCATTCGACCTGACAGGCTGGAAGCTCAAGAGCAAGAACACCACCTGGATCTTCCCCTCGATGAGCCTGGGGCCGTATGAGTATCGCACGGTCTTCGCTTCCGGCAGAAACTTGCGCGACCCCAACGCCGAACTGCACACGAATTTCCAGATCTCCAAGTCGGGTGAGTACCTTGGGCTGCTGGATTCCAGCGGGCGCGAAGTGCAGGCTTGGGACCCGTTCCCCTCGCAAAGTGCCGACATCTCCTACGGCGTGGGCCAGGACGCCGCAGAAACCAAGTCGCTGGCGGCCGGCGCCACGTCGCGGTACTACGTGCCCACCAACGGGACCCTCGGCAGTTCCTGGACGCAGCCAATGTTCAATGACTCGCAGTGGGCCTCCGGCGCCACCGGGTTAGGGTATGCAAACTTGGTCCCCGGCTGGTCCGTCACTGCGTACCAGGGCGGCGTGGGCGTGGGGTCGATTGCCACCGCCCAGTCGGTCATCGCCAATCCGACCGCATCGCAAAGCGAAACGGCCCCCTACGTCGATTACATCGCCGGAGGCCATTTCGCCAACGCCCGGCCAGTGCCGGGCAACTACAGCAGCAACTTCGTCGTCAGCGCCACCGGCTACATCCGCATCCCTTCGGCGGGCGCATACACCTTCGGCGTCAACAGCGACGACGGATTCGCGCTGAGCATCAGCGGGCTGAGTTTCACCAATCTCCAGAGCGCCACCAGCGTGAACGGGGACATGCGGTACGACGGCGGCCGCGGGGCCGCCGATTCCCTGGGCGTCGTCACTTTCCCCAGCGCCGGCGACTACCAGACCAACCTTATATGGTTCCAGGGCGGCGGCGGGTACTCCGGCGAGTTGTTCGCCGCGCCCGGCAATTTCAGTTCGTTCAACGCCGCCATGAGACTGGTGGGCGACACGGCCAACGGCGGGCTTTCGGTCAGCAGTTCGCCCGTTGTCGGCGCGGGCAACGGTGCCGGGTTCGGCGGCGCCATCAGGACCGACGTCAAGGCGCTGATGCAGCCCGCGGGGAGTTCCTATCCCTCGCTTTACCTGCGCAACACGTTCACCGCCGCTCCTGGCATGACTTCGCTGACGCTGAAGATGAAGTACGACGACGGCTACGCGGCCTGGCTCAATGGCCAGCCCGTGGCCAGCAGCAACGCGCCGGTGAGCGTGGCGTGGGACTCCCATGCCACCGCCGAGCGCGGCGACGCCGCGGCCACCGCCTACCAGAACGTCGATCTGTCGCCGTACCTGTACCTGCTAGGCGTGGCGCAATCGGTGGGCGGCATCAACAGCGTGGGCACCACGGCCACGGTCACGCTCAACGGCCACGGCTTTGTCACCGGCCAGAGCGTACACATTGCGGGGGCCACGCAGGTCGTGTACAATGGCGATTTCATCGTCACTGTCGCCAACGGCAATACGTTCACCTACAGCCTGCCCAGTTCCTTCACCGGCTCGGCGTCGGGGACGATCACGGCCCAGCGCAACGACGTGCTGGCGATCCAGATGCTGACCAACGCGGTGCCTGCGCGCGCGGTCGGCAGCATTACCTACAGCGGCGCCACCGCGACCGTCACCCTCGCCGGCCACGGTTTCTCCACCGGCGACAGGGTGCGGATCTTCGGGGCGAACCAGGCGCTGTACAACGGCGATTTCAACGTCTCCGCCATCGACGCAGACCGCTTCACCTACCTGATGGTCGGCACGCCCACGTCGAACGCCACGGGGTCCGTCACCGCCAGCCGGCTGGACACCGACGCCCTGATCGTGCCGGAACTCTCGCAGATCGTCTCCCTCCAGCACGGCGACATGTTCTTCAAGCCCCCCACGCCGGGCGCGCCCAACACGCGCGACACCTGGAAGCCGGACCTGGAGTTCAGCGTCGCGCACGGGTTCCACTACGCGCCGTTCCAACTGGCCCTCACCACGGCCACGCCGACAGCGAGCATCTACTACACGCTGGACAACTCCGCGCCCAGTGCCACGAATGGGACCAGGTACACCGCCCCGTTCACCGTCAACGTCCCCACCAACGGCATCCCGGGCGTGACGGTGCGCGCGGTGGCCATCATGCCCGGCGGGAGCGCGGGCGTGGTCGAGACGCAGACTTACGTGTTCCCCAACGTCGTGCCCTCGCAACCCGCCAACCCGCCGGGCTTCCCCACGACCTGGGGCGCCGCTACGGCCGACTACGCCATGGACCCGCGGATCACCACGGACGCGCGGTACCAGGCCGGGCTGTTGCAGGACCTTATGGCGCTCCCCTCGATGTCGATCGTGACCGACACGGCCGACATGTTCGGCCCCAGCGGCATCTACTCCAATCCCTGGTCGGGAAAGGACAACACGCAGACCCCGGACCCCTGGACCAAGCAGGCCTCGTTCGAGTACTTCGATCCCAATACGGGCAAGGATTTCCAGATCAACGCCGGGGTTTCGATCCAGGGCAACGTGGGGCGCGACGTGCCCTACAAGCACCACTCCTTCAAGCTCACCTTCAGTTCCACCTACGGCCCGACCAAGCTCAAGTTCCCGCTCTTCGGCGACAGCGCCACCGACTCCTTCGACACGATCACCCTGCGCGGGAACTTCAACGACCAGTGGAACTGGGGCAACACCGGGGCCCAGTTCATCCGCGACGAGTTCGCGCGGCGGGCGTTTCTGGACATGGGCAATCTGTCCAGCCACGGGACGTTCGTCCATCTCTACGTCAACGGCCTGTACTGGGGGCTGTACAACCCGGTGGAGCGCCCCGACCAGGATTTCGCCTCTTCCTACGAGAGCAAGGACGCCACGTGGGACAGCATTCACGACGGGCAGGCGGTCAAAGGCAGCAGCACCACCATGTACTACGCGCTGCAGAACTTCGACTTTGCCAGCGACGCCGCCAACAACTACCAGAACGCCTACCAGAACGTCCAGGGCCTGCCCAGGGCGGTCACCAGCATTACCTCGGTCGGTACCACGGCCACCGTGACCCTCAACAATCATCTGTTCGTCACGGGCGACAGGATTGCCGTCGAAGGCGCGTCGCAAGCGGCCTACAACGGGGTCTTCACGATCACCAAGGTGGACGCCAACCGGTTCACCTACGTGATGGTTAGCGCCCCGGGCGAGCCGGCCACGCCCGCCCCCGGGCAGACGCTCACCGCCCGGACCAAGTGCCTGTTGGACATGCAGGATTTCATCGACTACGTGATGTTGAACTTCTACGTGGGCAACGGCGACTGGCCGGGCCACAACTGGTACTCGGGCCGGCCCCAGGACAGCCCGGGCGCCCTGGACAGCATCGGCTTCCAGTACTTCCCCTGGGACTCGGAATTCGGCCTCAGCGACCTGAACGGCAACTACACGGGGATCAGCGGCGGCGAGCCCATCGGCCGGACCTACAGCACCCTGCGCAACAACCAGGAGTTTAAGATGTTGTTTGCCGACAGGGTGCAGAAGGCCATGTTCAACAACGGCGCGCTGACGCCCACCATGTCCGCGGCGCGCTACCGCGCCATGGCCGACCAGATCTGGCCGGCCGTGATCACCGACTCGGCGCGTTGGGGCGACATGAGCGGCTCCTTCTGCACGCCCACCCACTGGGCCAACTATCGCGACTGGTTGCTGAACACGTGGATGGTGCAGCGCACGGGCATTGTGTTCCAGCAGTTCCGCAACGCCGGGCTGTACCCCGCCTTCGACGCCGCGGTGCTGAAGGTCAACGGCACGGCCCAGTACGGCGGCGACGTGCCCTTGAACGCGCAGCTCACGATGGACCTGGCGGCGAATGCGCCGGCCGGCTCGGTGATCTACTATTCGCTGGACGGCACGGACCCGCGCCTCTTGGGCGGCGGCGTCCATGCCCTCGATACCACGCCAGGCGGCCTGGGCGTCAAGCAATACGGCGGGGCCATTGCCCTGAACGGCAAGAAGCACGTGATGGCCCGGGAGTACAACCCGGCCACCGGCGCGTGGAGCGCCCTGGTCGATACGACGTACTTCATCAACACGGCCCCCTACCTCCGCGTCACCGAGGTGATGTACAACCCGGCCACGGCCACCGCCGCGGAAAAGGCATTGGGCTACGTTGACAGCGATTTCGAGTTCCTGGAGATCAGGAACAACAGCGGCACGCTCACGCTGCCCTTGGAAGGCACGCAATTCACCAACGGCGTGGAGTTCACCTTCCCCAACGTCTCCATTGGGCCCAACCAGTACCTGCTGGTGGTCGCCAACCAGGCGGCGTTCCAGATGCGCTATCCGGGCGTGCCCGCGTCGATGATCGCCGGCCAGTTCGGCGGGCAACTCGACAACGGCGGGGAGACGGTCGAGTTGGCGTCGGCCGGCGGCAACCTGGCCCAGAAGTTCGCCTATAACGACAACTGGTACGGCATCACCGACGGCCCCGGCTGCTCGCTGGAGGCGCGCGACCCGCTGCAAGCCATCTTCTCGCCCAGGACGATCGGCGGCCTCGCGGTCAGCGGCACGACCGTGACGGTGACGCGCAGCAATCACGGGTTCGTCAAGGGCGACGAGGTGCAAATCGCCGGCGCCAACCTGGCCGTGTACAACGGCCGCTTCACGGTGACCAGCGCCACGGCCGACCGCTTCACCTACACGATCTCCAGCCCCGCCTCGGTGCCCACGGGAACGATCACCGTGGCCGGGATCGAGGTGGCCTCGGCCTGGCGCCCCAGCTTCGCGCCCGGCGGCACCCCCGGCGCCAGCGGCCAGGCCGTACTCGACCGCAATACCGTGGTCATCAACGAGGTCCTCGCGCACGCCGACTTCCACGGAGACAAGATCGAGCTTTACAACACCAGCGCGCAGCCCATCAGTATCGGCAACTGGTGGCTCAGCAACAACGGCACGATCCGCACCAAGTACCAGGTCCCCGCGGGCACGACCATCGCCGCCAACGGCTATCTGGTGTTCACCGCGGCGGACCATTACGACGTGACCGGCGATCCCTCGGCCTTCGGCTTCAACGAGCACGGCGGCGACGTGTACCTCTCGTCCGACGCCACGAAGCTGGCCGTCACCAACCTGGTTTTCAACCCCGGCACGGGCAAGGCCACGGCCACCAGCCCCAACCACGGCTTGCACAACGGCGACCGCGTCACCCTCGCCGGCGCGACGCCGGCCGCATACAACGGCGATTTCGTCATCAGCAACGTGACCCTCACCGGCTTCGACTACGCCCTGCCGGGCAACCCCGCCTCGCCGGCCACAGGGACCATCACCGTGCGCAAGAGCGACGTGGCCGTCACCACCCTCGCCATCGACCCCGCGAGCGGCAAGGCGCGCGCCACCATTCCCAATCATGGGCTGGCGGAGGGCGACGTCATCCGCATCCTGGGTGCCGCGCAGCCGGAATACAACGGCGACTTCGTGATCAGCAACGTCACCGTAGACACGTTCGACTACACGGTTTTGGGCGCCCCGGCCTCGCCTGCCACCGGCGTCATCCTGGCGCGTCGCAACGTGGCCGGCGGCTACCGCGACCACGTGGACTTCGACGCCACGCCCAACGCCGTGACCGGGCGCTCGGTCGGGCGATGGATCACCTCCACGGGCGACGCGGACTTCACCATCCTGTCGGGCCAGACGTTCGGCTCGGCGAACGCGGCCCCGTACGTCGGCCCGCTGGTGGTCAACGAGGTCATGTACAATCCGGTCCCGCCCACCGCGGCCGAGATCGCCGCCGGCGGC
>Ga0233425_10011246_pt1 | contig 10526 bp, 3 predicted proteins | sample Watercolumn_Towu_2_FD_181712 | JGI IMG/M metagenome (GOLD analysis project Ga0233425, IMG submission 181712) | Freshwater microbial communities from Lake Towuti, South Sulawesi, Indonesia - Watercolumn_Towuti2014_140_MG | ecosystem: Environmental > Aquatic > Freshwater > Lake | place: Indonesia... | reverse complement strand
ATCTTTGCCTTTCGCCCGCCGCCGGCGTCCAGAGAATAGGCTTTGTCCATGGACCAGTCGCCAAGCTGCCCGTCCACCGTAATCTTGCCCGCCTTTCGCAGCGCGAGTTCGGAAACTCGCGCGGAGCCCGCACCCTTCATCTTCGCGGCTTCCACTGCCAGCGCACTCTCGGCCGTGCTGATCGATACTCTCGCCTGGGCCGCGCGGATCGTGTCCAGCCCCGTGATCTCCCAGATCCGCGCGTCGGTGTCGCCGCCGATCAGGTAGATCCGGCCGTTGTCCTTGTTGCGGTAGAAATGGCCGGTAAAGTTCTCGATGTAGTTGGTGTCAGCGTCGGCGATCGCGCCCAGACGGTTGTCCTTGCAAAAATGGTCCACCCACAGGCCGTCGGCGGTGATGCAGTGGTAGTCGCCGTAGTAGCCGTTGGTCATCAGAAGCTTGACGCCGCTGGCGAGCTTGACCGAGCCCACGAAGACGTTGGCGCCGATCAGGTAGCCGGGCTTCCAGAAAGGCGAATCGAGGGCGAAGCACGGCCACACGAGCGAGTACTCCCACAGCACGTTTCCCTGGTAGTCGTAGCAGACCAGCGAGCAGTAGTCGCCGCGCTTGGTGATGTCGCCGGCCGGATGATAGAAGGCATAGACCCGCGGGCTGTCCTCGTCGGGCATGACGTCGTAGATATTGTGGTCGCTGGTCATGAACAGCGGCTTGACGCTCGTCGCGTCCGGGTAGACGGGGGTGCCTTCTTGGGTCCAGGACTGTACCGGCACGCGGAACACGCACTTGTAGCCCCGCGCCCAGAGGGTGAAATCGGCGTCGACGAACAGCGACGCAAAGCGTGGGCTGCCCGGCTCCCAACCCGGGGTCCACACGGTGAGTTCCTCGCCCTGCAACAGGCCGTCGCCGTTGCGGTCGATCCAGCGGTGCATGGGGCGTTTCATCTCCATCACCTGGTTCCTAAAATTCTGCTCGAAGAAACAGAACTTGGCGAACTCCGGCGGAAGGATCTCGCGCGGGTCCTTGGCCAGACCCACGCTGCCTGGCTCCTTCAGCGGCACACCATGGCCGTAGCCATAGGAAGCGATCGGCTTCAGCTCGTAGCCGTCGAAGCGGAAGAGCATGTGCATGCCGTCCGGGCCGCGGAGCCAGGCGTACCTTTGGCCCTTGTAGGTCTGGAAGGAGTAGCAGCTCGCCAGCCGGTAGCCGTAGCAAGGGCTCCAGCCGTAGACGAACGGGCGCCAGGGCGTGGAAACGCACTGGGCCTTGCCCGTCTCGTAATCGACCTTGTAGAGCACGTTGGCCACGTTGACCAAGTCGGGGTGATCGAGGTCGGCGCGGCGGTCGTTTTGCGGGCAGCTTGGCCCGTGGAAATCGCCGACGAGTTTGCCCTCCGCGTTCCACACGCTGACGCGCCGCGGGCTGTTGTCCTTTTCCGTGACCCAGAGCTTGCCCTCGCCATCGACGGTGATGCCGCGGGGCATGAGCATTCCCTGCGGGTCGTACCTGCCGATCCAGGGCCGGCCGCCTTTCTTGCCCACCGTGCGCAGCAGCTTGCCGGCCGGCGAAAAAACCTTCACCTGCATGGCCGTGCCCTGGTCGGCGACGTAGATGTTGCCGGCCTTGTCGAGGGCCAGGCCGTACGGCGCTTCGAGCACTTTTGGGGCCAGCACGCGGGACTGCTTCAGACCGCGGTCGATCTCCAGAAGGTCGTTGCCCGCGGCGGCAACGAGCGTGCCGTCGGGCCGCACCTGGATGCCCGCCGGCTGCCGCACTGCCAGTTCCCCCGTTTTCTGGCCGGTCTTCCAGTTCATGGCAACGATCTTGTTTTCCAGCACCAGCGAGCCGTAAATTGTGTCGCCGCTCACGGCAATGGCGATGAGGTTCAGGTCCTGATGGGCCGGGCCAAAGGCGTTGGTCTTGCGCAACTCGAACACCGGCCGCTCCGGCGGGACCGTTTTCGACGGGTACTGGCTGAAGATCAGCGTGCGCGAACCACCCTTGTCGCCAAAGGGGAAGTTCGCCGGAGAACCGTCCTTGCGGCGCACGATGGAAACGCCGGCATGGATCGTTTCGGGGATTCTTTCGCGGAAGGCGCCGTCGCGCGCCAGGAAGACGTACTCGTCGTTGACGGCCAGGGCGGTGAGGCCCCAGAGCACGTCGGTGCCGCCCAAGCCCGCGCCCCAGAACTTGCGGATGTTGCCGTCCTTGGTGAGTTCCTGGTCCACCGCGATTTCGGTGCAGCCCCCCTCGCAAAATCCCCACCCCAGATACACGCGTTCGCCGTCGAATGCGGCGGCCAGGGGATCGTCCCAATCGCCACCCCAAGCGCCGGTGCCGTCATCGGTCTTCCAGGGCGGATTGCCGCTGTTGTGCAGTGAGCACACGAACTTCTGGCCGGTGCCGCGATGGGTGAGGTATTTTACCGTGTAGTTGCCGGGCGGCAGCGCTCGGCCGTGGTCGTCCAGTCCGTCCCACGCAAGTTCCATCGCGGCCCCGCGGTCGTCGTCCTGGCGAACCGTGGCCGGCAGGGTGCGGGCCGACTTGCCGGCAGCGTCGAAGAGCATGGCGCTGACCACCTTGGCCTGGGCGTCGGGGAGGTCCAGTTTCAATGTGAGCGGGTTCTTGCGCTTGGTCTCGCTCATGGGGCGTTTGGCCAGCGGGATGTTGCCGGTCTTGGAGAGAACCATCCGCCCCCACGACTGCGTGTTCTGGTAAGCGAAGCCCGACTGGCGCACGACCTCGTTGAACGTGATCCGCTGCTGGCGACCGTCGGCGCTGCCCCAGAGTGGCTGAAAGGTAAACGCCAGGGCATCGCCGGTCTTTGGCGGCCTCTGCTTGGCGTTCAGCAACTCCCAGGGGATCCGGCCTTCGAGCACATAGCCCTTGCCGTCCGGGTCCTTCTTGAATGCCAGGCCCGACTTCGCACCCGTGAGGAGTTTGGCCCCGTGATACGCCATGCTGTAGCGGATGTCGAGCACCGGCTCATTGCGAGGCGTGTAGTGCCACATGGTCAAGTGACAGATGCGGTCATTGCCCTTGCTGCTATATGTGTCAGCCGCGAGAGGGTACTTTTCGACAGGGTCGCTGGAAAGGCGGACTTGCAGGCAATCGCCTGCCCAGCCGTTGTCGGGCTCGACCCGCGGGTCGTGGACATTCACCAGGGGCGTGTCGTCCACGAACTGGGCCGCCACATAGAGCGCGTCGGCATCGTACATCAGCGCCAGCTTGACGGAGAAGCTCGGCAGCAGCGACTCGTCATAAAAGGTCTCGATGGCCCCCGAAAGGTCCCAGTCCTTCAGGTCGCCGTCGATGGCGACCTTCCCGGGCGCGGGCACGGCCTGGATCTCGTGGAAGCCTTCGCGTGCCATGACAGGGCACGCCAGCAGGAGTAGAAGCACCATGCAAACGGGCCGTTTCATCGGAGAGTCTCCTTGAGTCTGGGAACCGCTCAACAACACTGTACCACCGGATTCCTCCGATTTCCAGCAACGCCCCATTCATCGGCCATCATGCGGTTGTACGGAATATTTTTCCATCGCGCATCCGAATTCAGTAAAGGCGTCGGGCCCGAAGTGCAGATCCTGGTTGCCACAAGAAAGGCGAGCGGCTATGCTGACAGAGCCCAGACAATACCTCTACAGAGTTGTTCCCCTGGACAGAGTCACCATATTGGAAGGTAAACGACATCTGGAAAGCCGCGCTGCGTGGCTTTGGAGCATTGCGGCTACATGGATCGCCCGGGTCGGCATCTCGTGCGCGGCCGCGCTAACTACGGCTAACGCGGCCCTCGCAGCCAATCCGTCGGACCCAACGAGAACCGAGCAGTGGGGAGTACAAGAGGGCGACCTGCGCACGCGACTGGTGCCGTTGGCCGATCACTTCACCCTCGGCCAGCCGATGAGATTCCGCCTGGAACTGCAAAATGTCGGGAAGGCGGTTGCTCACTACGATCCTCAGCAGGTCGATATCGGTTCGCTGGCGGTCCGCGACCCGCAAGGGCACGCCGTCCGTTATATTGGCGGTTCGTTTCAAACGTGGGGCGGCAGGCGGCCAGCGATCACGCCCGGTAACTTCGTTGTCCTGTTCGACCAGTTGGACATCGATTCGCAGTACCTCCTCGTCAAGCCAGGCAAGCACTCCGTGCAGTTCCGCGGCTACGCGATGCCACCGTCGAACACTGTCGAGATCGACGTGCGACCGGGCACGTTGCCGCCGATCGTGCGCGTCGCCGCGCGGCTGCTGGACGTTGTGCCGAAAAAGTGGGACATGACGATCCGCCGCGATGCTGGCGATGCGGACCGCAGCCAGCCCGTGGGCTGGGACGATCCGCCGCCCGGATGGGAACCTGGGCGCGGCATGCCCAGCATCCTACTGGACTGGCACCGGAATGGAGAACTAGCCGTCGGCGTGCGTGCGGTCTTCTGGCTCAGCCATCGCAAGCTGAAATGGACCGGAAAAGTCCCCGGGCCGGGCCAAACGGCCGCAGCCTACTACGGGAAATGCCGCGAAGGTTGCCTCTACGCAGAATTGCCTTCGCGAGCTGCAGCAGCGGCATCCCAATGGCCTACCTTCGAAAAAGACGTCAGCAAGGCGTTGCAGATCGAAGACGAGAACCCGGTCCTGGGCGCCGGCGGCGTGAAGAACGACGACGACCTGAAGCGTCTCGAAGGGCTGGCGCGGCTCGACTTGTTGCATCTCGACGGCGCGAAGATCACCGATGCCGGTCTCAAACACCTTGAGGGTCTGACGCGACTGAAGAGTCTGTGGCTCAGCCGCACTCAAGTCACGGACCGGGGCCTGCAATCCCTGAAAAAGTTGCCGCAACTCGAACGATTGTCGCTTAACGGCGACAACATCAGCGACGTCGGGGTCGAGAACCTCAAAGCCCTGGGCCAACTCGAACATCTGTCGCTCAACGCCACGAGGATTACGGACGGCGGCCTGAAAAGGCTCAAGGAGTTGACTCGACTTGAATACCTGTCACTCAACGAGACTTCGATCACCGACGCCGGACTGGAAACCGTGAAGGGATTCACTCGCCTCCGTTGCCTGGACCTCGACGGCACTCGTATCAGCGACGCAGGGCTGCAACACATCAAGGGGCTAACCAAGATCGAGCGGCTGTCTCTTGCCAACACGCGGATTACGGACGCCGGGCTTGACCACCTCAAAGGGTTGATCCGGCTAGAGCATCTGGACCTCGACGAAACCCAGGTGACCGACGCGGGCGTCGGCCGGCTCCAGCACGCATTGCCACGATGTGAGTTGTTTTACAGGTCGGAGGAAGACTCCCGCAAACGATGGGAAGCGGCGGAGAAGGAGGCACGCGATTCTGAGCGCGAGACGAGTGCGATCTCTCGCGTGCAACCCAGTTCTCGACCGGACCTGGAAAAGCACTACATCATTCAGTTCGACAAACCGGGGCTGAAGCGACAGCCTTTGCTTGTCATCGTTTGGAAGGGAAGGCAGAGGACTGTCACTCTGGACCGTCTCAATACGGATACGCCGGCCGTCGCGATTAACGAGCACCTGCTGACGCCGCCGCGGACGAAGAAGGCCATCTACGCGCTCCAGCCAGACTATTCCCTCCAACAACTACCTCTGACGGAAGAGGAGATCCAACGCTTGTTTGCGCATATTATGCGAAGCGAAAAGCGGGCAGTATCTTCCATGGAAGTGCGAATCCTGCCCTCGGACCCGTACTGGCAGGAGAAGGTGGATCCGCACACCAGGGTCATTGATCCGGAAGGGAAGGAAAAGCGTCCGTAAAGTGCATAGTGCGGTACTGAGTGCCAATTCAAAGGGCCTTCTGGTCTCGGTCCTTTACAACGAGGTCCACGCCATCTTCGCGGAGCGCTTGCTGCACTTCACGGACGTCGACCTCGCGGGGCACGGTCCCTTTCTTCGCGCAGATCGCGGCCGCCAGGCCCGCGGCATGGCCTGTGGCCATGCAATTGCCCATGCTCTTGCCCGCGGTCGCCCCCACGTGCGTTGTGGAAATGCACCGCCCTGCCATAAGAAGCCCGTCGAGCTTTTCGGGCACGATCGCGCGGTAGGGGACGTCGTGGATCTTCATTCTGCCGAAACGGGCCCCTCGCTGCCCGCCGGGGTCCAGGAATCCGCTCCGCCAGGCGATTGTATCGTCGAACCTGCGGCCGGCCATCGCGTCCTCCTCGGTAATCACATAAATCCCTTTGATGCGACGGGTCTCGCGCACGCTGACTTGTGGCCCGCTGCCGATCCATTCGATGCGCCGCAGGTCGGGATTCTCGGCTTCGCGCAAGGCCTGGACCATCTGCAGGGCCTGGCGGCGGCTGGCGCACTCCGCTTTCGAGCGCTCGATGGGGTCCGTGGCATCGACGCGGCCCATGTCGGCGGTCCCCGAATGGTTGATGTACCAACTGCTGCTGCCGGCGATCTGGTTCACCTCCAGGAAGCCGGACGGGATGAGCGGGAGCTTTTGGCGGGTTTTGTGGATGGCGTCGCGCACGTCGGCGTAGCGCACTTTGGCCTTGTCGATGTTAGTCAGGGCCAACGACAACGTCATGGGCATCAGTGCGGTCGGGTCGATCATCGTCTCGGCCCCGGCGTAGTAGGCCACGTCGCCATCGCCCGTGCAATCCACAATCGCCTTGGCCCGGATGGCCATCAGGCCCTGTTTGGTCGCCAACATGACGCCAACCACGCGGTTGTTCTCGACGATGGCGTCCGCCGCATGCACGTGGACCAGGTAGCGACAGCCGACCTGATCGAGGGCGTCGAGCACGGCCACCTTCAGGTACTCCACGTTGCACCACAGTTCGTGCTTGCCCATGCGCACTGCCTGGTCGCCATAGGCTTTGATCTTTTCCACGAGCAGTTCGTGGACGGCCGAACGCGGTTTACCTTCAGGCCGGACCTGGTTGATGGGCATGCCGAGGGCCCATGCCGCCACCCCGCCGAAGAACGAGTGGTTCTCGATCAGCAGCGTGTTGGCGCCCTTGCGCGCCGCACCGAGCGCGGCCCCGATCCCAGCCGGCCCGCCACCGACGACGAGCACGTCGACTTCGTCGAGTACTTTTCCCCGCGCGCCAGGTTGCCGCGAAGTGTTGGGAACTTGGTCTCGTGCGGCGCCAAGGGCCAGTGCCGGGCCGCCCGCGGCCGCTGCGGCAGTCGCCGCAAGAAGCGTGCGCCGCGTTGTTTTGTGCGTTGTACTCACTGCTTGGTCTCTCGGGTTGTGGGATGAAGAAGGCGATTCACGGTTTCCAGGGAATCGTGACCGGTTCCGCATTCAGGGCACGGACGGTAAGTTGATGTCCATCCTTGCCGGCAGCGACGCGAATCGTGCGCTTCTGCCGTGGCGGCAAGTCGAAATAGTTGTCTTCGAACAGCGCGCCGCTTGGGCCGTCGAACTGGACGGTAACCTGTCGGGCAAAGACATCCGTTCCGATTTCGATACTGTCGCCAGTCCTTTGCAGGCTGAGATGCGCCTGCGGCAGGTGCAGGTAGCGCTCGCCAATCAGAAGATGCGTCACGTCTCGGCCTGCGAAGGTCGCGCGAAGAAACTCGGTCCGCAGGCTGATCTCGCCCAGCGGGGTCAAGTCGAGGCAGCGTTTGGCCTCGCCCGGTTTGAAGGCGACATCGGCATCGAGACCGCCACGCTTATTGCCATCGAACCCCAGACGCTCGACGACCAATTTGCCGACGATCGGTTGCGCGGAGTCGTTGACCACCCACGCACAAATCCTGTCGGGCGTGCGCTCGAAACTCACGATCACGGGCTCGTAGGCCCGGCGAAGGAAGTAGTAGGCGATCTTGGGCTGGAGGTAGTAGTCGATCACGCTGGAGTAGATCATGGGCCAGGAATCGTTAAGCCGCCAGACGATGTTGCCCCAGCAGCGACGGTTGCCGTCGGGCAAGCCGTCCGGCACGCCACGCCGTTGGCGCTCCACCCGCTCGCGCAGGTACTCGCCATGGGCCGTGCCAATCACGCGGATCAAGTCTTCGGCCGAGGCCGGGTCGCAGAACTCCTGCATGGCGCCGATCCGGTCCCAGGTGGCAATCCCCGTGGAGTGGTACGTCCAGGCGGGCGGCCAGGCCGGCTGGCCAGGTTTGCGGATCGCCGGGTCAAATCCCTTGGGCCAAACCTCCTCCTCGCTCAGGAAGCGGCGCATGCTCGCCAGCGAAGGCACGCTGGCGCGCAGCACCTCGGACCCAAAAAGGGGAACCGATGCCTGCGGTGCGAAGTTGATGGTCGTGTAGTCGTGCCAATCGCCTTCCAGCGGCCAGTTGCCGGTCGGCCCTCCGTATGGCGAACTGGTGTGAAACAGCCGCCCGGGGTCGAGCCGCTTGCACACCTCGGGCATCATCCGCTCGAAGATTTCGCGTTTGGAGTGGGAGACGTCCGTCGTGGAGGCCCACAGGTACTGCTCGTTGCCGCCGGCCCAAAGCAGGAGCGAGGGATGGTTGCGCAGACGGCGAATGGCGCCCTCGATCTCCTCGCGGCAGTTGGCCAGGAAGGAGAGGTCGTCTTTGCGGTGCTCGTAATAGCCGAACATGAAGTCCTGCCAGATGCAGATGCCGCGGCGGTCGCATTCCTCGTAGAACGACTGTGGCGGAATCTCGCCCTCGCCCCAAATCCGCAGGACGTTCATGTTGCCTTGCTCGGCCAGGTCGAGCAATCGCCTGGCCCGCTCCGGCTGCCAAACGTGCGTGGCCCCTTCCAGCGGCACCCAGTCGCCGCCCCGCAGAAAGATGGGCTGGCCGTTGATGTCAAAGCGAAACCGCTTCTCGCCGGTGGCGGGGTCGGCCAGCACCGGTTTGACGTGGCGGATGCCGATGGTGGTGCGGCGACGGTCCAGGACCCGATCACCATCAATGAGGGCGACTTCGAACGAGTACAAGTTCTGTTCGCCCTGCATGCGCGGCCACCACAACCTGGGCTGCGGCACGGGAACCTGGATCGTGGTTCCGTGCGAGGCAGCCTTCCCTTCGCCCCTGGTGACTTCGCGGCCCGTTGGATCGATTAGAACCCAGTGGATTGCCGCTTTCTCTCCGCCGGTTTCCACGCGCACCTTCAGGTTTGCTGAACGGAAATCGGGCGACAGTTCCGACTGCACCCAGACATCGTCAATCCATGAACGACCGGGCAGATCCAGCACGACGTCCCGATAGACTCCCACCTTGACTGCATGGGGCCTCGCCCCAAGATAGGAACCAAAATCGCTGTGGCACTTGCGCAAGCTCAGGTGCCCCGAAGCGGTTGAGTCCTTGGACAACGCAGCGGTGCGCATGAATCGCAGCGGCGAGGAGAACACAAAGGCCAGCACGTTCTGTTGACCGGGCGGCGCGAGACGGTCTTTCACGTCCACCGAGAATTCGCGGAACATGTTCTCGAAATGGCCGATCGCGGCGCCGTTGAGATAGGCGTCTGCCAGAGTATCGAGCCCCTCGAAGCGGAGAAACGCCGGCCCGGGGACTTTTGGGGGCGTGGGAAACCGACAGACATAGGCCCAATCCTTGTTGCCAACCCATGCACACTCCGCCGCGTTGCGGCCGACGTGCGGATCGGCGATCAGGCCGTGCGCGAGCAGGACGTCGTGGACCTGCGCGGGCATGCGCGCCGAAAGCCAGGTCTTGTCCGGAGAAGCGGATTGGCGAGCCAGGGCGGCCACGTCCGGCTTGTCGGTATCAAGCTGCTTGATCAGCCAACCGTCTGCCAGCGCGATTCGCTGCCGCGCGGCCTGACCGTCGCTGCCGTCCGCCGCCTGGAGTGCGGCGGTCCCCAAGAGGCAAAGCACCGGGACCAAGCCAAGGAACATCATGCGGGCCGCAAGTGACCTCTCTTGCCGAACTGCCAATAGTCCTGTATTCATAAGTCCTCTATTCATCGCGACAACTTGACGATCACGTAGGGTGTCTCCCGGTTGAAATCCGGATAGATCTTCCCGTTACCCTGATTGTCCATGACCTCAATCAGATACATCAAGTCCCACTCCGGCAGCACGTGCTCGGCCGGGATGGTGGCCTGGTAGCGGTCCTTGTCGCCGGCCGGGAGCATCGGCAAGGTGCGGTAGTCTTCGCGCTGATTGACGCTACGGTATCGCAGACGCACCCACTTGACGCCGGCAGGATCGCGGATCGCGGCGGTAATCGCCAAGAACTTGCCGGCGGGGGCCGAGGTGACGGGCTGGTGGACGACCGAAGGCGGATCATGGTCGCCGGGGCCGAGCGCAACCGTGTATCGAGGGGCAGACTTTGCGTCTGCTGCCGGCCGGAATTCTTGACGTTTGCGCTCCAAGGCGGCTAATCCTTTTTGCAGCGATGTCAACTCATCTTTCCAGTGCCCGCACAAGCCGGCACTGCGCACGCCCATCATCAGGTCATCGGCGTACACATCCCGCGCGGCGGCCACCAATTGCTGCCATGCCTGGATCGCCCTGCGTTCTTCGTCAATCGCCGCGTCCAGTGCCTTGGCATCCCCGGTGCGCTCGAAAAGCCGGTAATGCACCGCGGCCGGAATCCTCCGCGCATGGAACTCGGCCAGA
>Ga0233425_10011245_pt1 | contig 10527 bp, 13 predicted proteins | sample Watercolumn_Towu_2_FD_181712 | JGI IMG/M metagenome (GOLD analysis project Ga0233425, IMG submission 181712) | Freshwater microbial communities from Lake Towuti, South Sulawesi, Indonesia - Watercolumn_Towuti2014_140_MG | ecosystem: Environmental > Aquatic > Freshwater > Lake | place... | reverse complement strand
TGCACATCCCAGGACATTCCACCGACCAGTTCAAACATCAGCCCAGTGCCTAACGTGTCACAGATCAAACCAAGCCAAAAGAATCCGAGATGCCACGCTTTGAGTTGTCCCTGCAATCGCTCGCTCCACACGCCAATCGTGTACAAGATCAACGCGAGCGTGATGATGCTCATCGGGATTCCAAGTCCCGCCATTGAGTTTACTCCGCTTACGAATTTACTCGCGAAATGTTGAGGACGTTTATTTTGGGATTCAACCACTGCCCGTCCGCTGGTTGTTGTTGAATCTTGCGCGCGACTTCCATCCCGCGAATCACTTGACCAAACGCGGCAAACCCTTGTCCGTCGGGATTGCGCTTGCCGCCGAAATCGAGTTCGGGCTGGTCGTTGATGCAGATAAAAAATTCCGAGTGCGCGCTATCGGGCGCGAGCCGCGCCATCGAAATCACACCGTCCGTGTGCAAAATTCCGGTGAGGTTCGTCGTCTCTTGTTGGATCGGCGGCAATTTTTGCGGATGCTCGCCCATGCCCAACCCGCCCTGGATCACTTCGATCTTGATCGCGTCGTTCGGCTGATTGTCCATCGTCACGACGCGATAAAACGTCGCGCCCGTGTAACGATGTTCGTCCACGTACCGCAAAAAATTTTGCGCGGTGATCGGCGCGCGGTCTTGGAAAATTTCCAACTCCAGATCGCCCCATTCGGTTTGGAGCGCTATACGCGGATTAGCCATGTACATTCACCTGGTATCGGCACGTCGCGTCGCCTTTCGCGCGACACGCGACTTCTTTCACCTGAAAATCTTCGTCGCCCAAGCCCCACGCAATCACGCCGAAAATAAATCCAGCAGTCGTGAAACAGACCGGCGATTCGCTCACCCAATCCACGCACGCCGCGCAATTCGTGTCATCCCAAAAGAAATGATCGTCATCTTCAGAGATGTAAACGTGCGTGCCCATTTGCTGGCTATACTCTTTCGAAATTTTTTCGAGCGAGAGTTTCACCTTCATACGGCGCGGCAATGGACTGACGAGCAATTTCACTGCGTTCGCGAACGTCGCATTTTCCTCGATTGCATTTTTTGCGCGCCCGCGTCCGATGCGATTCAAAATCGCGCGCGCGCCGCGCGCGCCGTAAATGTCGTAGAGCGCGTGATTGACTTGCGCCATAAAGCGGAGTTGATGCCCGCCGTATTCGGTGTTGCTCGGCGGATAGTTGTCAATGTACTGCGGCAGATTCGCCCCGCGCAAAATCGCGCTCATTCCGTTTCTGCCGACGACATCTTCGACGCCGAGCAGAACCACGCGGAACGCTCTATTCACAAGTTCAGTACTTGTTGGCACACGTACCTTTCACAACATCGCAGAAGGGATCTTGCTTTCTATTCCTTCTTCCGATTTTTTATTCTTGATTCAACGTGATGCGATATTTGCACATCGCCGCGCCTTGCGCGCTACATTCAATCTCTTCGATGGTTTCCGTGCCGCCGGTCGCGCGTTGCAAAACGCGATGCAAAAATCCGACCATCGTATAGCACACCGGCTTTTCACTTTTCCAATTGATGCAGTACGGACAGTTGTGCATCTCGACGAAAAACAAATCGTGGTCGTGCCGCGCGTGAATTTGCACATCGAGTTGCTCAGTCATCGCGCGTCCCGAGCGTTCCAACACCATCAGCACGCGTTGATGAAGCGGCATCAAACTCATCGCCGCGCGCGCGACCGCGACGAGTGTCGCGCTCTCTTCCAAACCGCGCGTCGCCTGCGCGCGTCCAACGCGTTGCATAATCGCGCGTCCGCCGCGCGCGCCGTAGACATCGTACAACGCCTGGATCACCTGGCTAAAGTAGCGCAGTAAATAACCGTTGCGTTCGGTCGTGTTCGGCGGATAGTTGTGCGCGAACTGCGCGATGCCGCCGCGCCGTAAAAGCATTTCGGTTCCGTGCGCGCCGATCACATCATCGAGTCCCAACAAAAACGCGCGAAACGCTTTCGCGGTCGCTTGCGGCTCGTTGTTCAAATCGCGTTACTCTTTGAGTTCGTTGACCTGGTCAACATCCACCGTCGCGCGCGAGCGAAAGATCGCGACGATGATCGCGAGTCCGACCGCGACTTCGGCGGCGGCGACGGTCAAAACCAGGAAGACGAAAACCTGTCCGCCGAGATTTTGCAGATAACGCGAGAACGCGACAAAAACCAGGTTCACCGCGTTCAACATCAGCTCGATGCTCATAAACATAATGAGCGGATTGCGGCGAATCAACACGCCGACCGCGCCGATGGAAAATAGAATTGCGCTGAGGATAAGGAAATAGTTAATCGTCAACATTTTGAGATTGGAGATTGGAGATTAGAGATTGGAGGTGCGATCTCCAATCTCTAATCTCTAATCTCTATTTTTGTTTTTTCGCTAGAACAATCACACCCACAATCGCGACGAGAAGCAAGAAGGAGGTGATTTCGAACGGAAGCGCGAAATCGGTGAAGAGCAATTCGCCGATGGCTTGCACATCGCCGACGCGCGCGAGGTACGCGGGGGTGTACTTGCCGAGCGTTGACGGAAGCACCGCGCTCGCGCCGATGACGACAAGTTGCGCGACCAGGACGCATCCGAAAATAACCGCGAGTCCGCGTTGCGATTTGAGCGCGCCCGCGCCGCGATCCGTGCCGGGCGAGAGGAGCATAATCACAAAGACGAACAAAATCAAAATCGCGCCGGCGTACACCATCACTTGCGCGGCGGCGATGAACGGCGCGCTCAACAACACGTACAGCGCGGCGAGCGCGACGAACACGACCGCGAGCGACAATGCGCTGTGCACCGGGTTTTGCAGAGCGATGACGCCAATCGCCGCGAGAATCGCGAGGACAGCGAAGAGTGAAAAGACAAAAATTTCCATTTTTATTTTTTTGCCGCGCGCATCGCGTCGGCGATTTCCTTGCAATGTTGCGTTTCGTGACTGTAAATGATGACGAGCAAATCTTTCAACTTGATTTCGCCGAACAACGGATGCTCACCGACCAGGTCAACCTGCGCGGGCGTTACGGTTTCGAGAAACGCCATCATTTCCGCGCGCGTCGTTTCGAGTTCCGCGCGAATTTGCGCGAGCGTTTGCTCTTTGCGTTTCGCGACCTGGCGCGCGTTGAACGTATCGTTGTTGTAACCGTCCGGCAATTTCGGCGCGAGTCCTTGCGCGGAACGTTGCGCGATACCAAACATTCCGCGATTCGCGCCCGCGAGATGCGCGACCTGGTCTTTGATGGACCATTCCGGGTTGACGGTGATTTGCGCGGCTTGCTCGTCACTCAACGCATCAAGCGCGCGCATCAGCACGGTGTGCGCTTCGTTCAGTTTACTCGCGATAGATTCAAGGTCTTTGTGCATTTCAAAACTTTCTAGTCACACGAAGGATGAAGGATGAATACTCCGGTATGGATTTTCATCCTTCATCCCGCGAAGCGTGCCTTCATCTTTTTTTATTTTCCCAACCACACCAACACCACCGCTGTCACGAAAACATTCGCGAGTGAAAGCGGCAGTAAAAATTTCCAGCCAAAGCGCATCAATTGGTCGTAGCGAAAACGCGGGAGCGTGCCGCGAATCCACATAAACAGGAAAATGAAAAACATTATTTTGATGAACAGCCAATGCACGCCCGGCAAAAATCCGAACGGTCCTTGATAGCCGCCGAGGAACATCGTTGACGCAATCGCACTGACGGTGAGCATGTGAATGTACTCCGCCATATAAAACAGTGCGAACTTCAACGATGAGTATTCAGTCTGATATCCCGCGACCAATTCCGTCTCCGCTTCCGGCAAATCGAACGGCAAGCGATTCGTTTCCGCGAGCATACAAATAAAATAAATGACGAACGCGACCGGTTGAAAAATCACAAACCACCACGCGCTTTGTTGTTCGACGATTTTCGTGAGCGACAAGGTTTGCGAAATCATCAACACGCCGACGAGCGACAAGCCGAGCGAAATTTCGTAACTGACCATTTGCGCGGTCGAGCGCAAACCGCCGAGCAGAGAATATTTATTGTTCGCGCCCCAGCCGCCCAGCACAATGCCGTACACGCTGAGCGAACCAATCGCGAGCAAGTATAACACCGCGACGTTAATATCCGCAATTTGAAAATGAATCGTGTAATCGCCAAACGTTACCGGCGGATTGAGCGGAATGACTGCCCACGCGAGCAACGCGGTGCCAACTGCAATCGCGGGCGCGAGGATGTACGCGATTTTATCGGCTTGCGCGGGGATGAAATCTTCTTTCATAATCATCTTGACCGCGTCGGCAATCGGTTGCAACAGCGCGATGGGTCCGACGCGTCCGACGCGATTCGGTCCGACGCGCGATTGAATTTTCGCGATGACGTAGCGTTCCATCAGCGTCAAGTACGCAAAAAGCGTCAACAACGCGATGATGACGACGAGCGATTTCACGAGCGGTTCGATGATGGCAATCATCCACGGATCAAGAGTCACACTGTCCTCAACAATTCACACGTCTGTGGCGCGGGCGGCTCGTCCGCCGGTTGAATGCGGGCGAGCCGCCCGCGCTACAGATTAGGTGTTGATTAAACGTTCGATCAGCGCGTCCAACTTTTCAATCGTCAAATCCGATTGATGCTCGACGCCGTCAATCAACGCGACCGGCGCGTGATCGCATCCGCCGAGACATTCGGCTTCGCGCAGAGTGATTTTGCCGTCGGCGGTCGTTTGCCCGGCTTGGCATCCGAGTTTGTGTTCGAGATGTTCGAGCATTTCATCCGCGCCGCGCAACGCGCACGGCAAATCGTTGCAGAAAAAAATCGTGTGCTTGCCGCGCGGCTCGCGCGTGTACATCGTGTAAAACGTCGCGACCGAACTCGCTTCGGTACGCGACACGCCGATAATTTCTGCGATGTCATCCAACACCGCGTCCGGCAAATGTCCGATCTCTTTTTGCGCGAGATGCAGCGCCGGCATCAGCGCGGAGCGTTTGTCAGGATATTTCGTCGCAAGTACTTTGATGTCGTTGATCGTTTTTTCCGAGAGCATCGCCTTCCTCGTCAAACTTCCACTCTCCAATTTCCAACTTCCAATTTCTCAATCCCAATCGAATCCGCCCTTGCGCCAAATGTACACATAGCCGACCAGGAGAATGAGAATAAAAATTCCCATTTCGATCAAGCCGAACAAACCGAGTTGGCGAAAGAGGACTGCCCAGGGGTAAAAGAAAATTATTTCGATATCGAATAAAATGAAGAGGACCGCCGTGAGGAAATACTTGATCGAGACACGCCGCATCGCGGAACCGAATGGCGGCATCCCGGATTCGTACGGTTCGAGTTTCGCGCGCGTGGGGCGGCGGGGACCGGTCAGCCCGGAGAGAATTAAAGCAATCGCCGCGAACGCGGCGACCACGACAAGCATCACGAGGATGGGGAGAAAATCAATTGGCATTGTTGCCCTGTGCGATCAGAGTGTTTTTCTAACTTCGTGAATCATATTACAAATCAAGATGTTTGTCAAAATTTATTCGCGCACTTGTGGTGCGGGCGGCTCGCCCGCGATTTTTTTACGGGCGAGCCGCCCGCACCACAGCAACCGCGCGTCGCTTGAAATGCCCCATCACCTATGCTATACTCGCGCCGGAAAAATCTGCGGAGGAAAAAATGAGCCGACTCGAATCGCGTCCATCGCGCTGGACATTGTTGATCGTGATTCTCATTCTCGCGGGAATGACCGCGTGTAATGCCGGCGCGTCCAAGCCGACCGTCATCATCACTTCGCCGCCGAGCGGCAGTCAATTTCGCGAGGGCGATGAAATTATGATCCAAGCCACCGCGACCGACAACGCCGGGATCGAACGCGTCGAATTGCGCGTGGATGACGTCGTCGCGCAAACGACGCCGTCGCCGAGCGTTCAGGTTTCGTTTACGCTCGTGCAAATTTGGAAAGCGATTGAAGGCACGCACGTTCTCAGCGTGCGCGCGTACAACAAGTCTGGCGCGATGAGCGAGCCCGCCGCGATCTCAATTTCCGTCGCATCGAGCGTCGCGCAAATCCCCACGCCCGCGCCGAGCGCAACCGTGTCCGCGTTCGCGACACCGACCCAGGCCGCGACGCCCGGCGCGGACAATTGCACAAACAATGCGACGTTCGTCGCGGACATTACGATTCCCGATGGAATGGTGGTCGCGCCGGGACAACCCTTCACCAAAGTTTGGCAACTGCGAAACACCGGCACTTGTATTTGGAATAACTATCAATTTGGATTTATTTCAGGTGACGCGATGACGAGCAACACCGTCGTCAATGTGCCGAGCACCGCGCCGGGCGCAACCGTCAACGTTTCCGTGCCGATGACCGCGACGACTGCAAGCGGCACGCGCACGGGGCAGTGGCGGATGCGCGCGCCGAACGGCACCGGCTTTGGCACGACTGTAAATGTTACGATTGCCGTCCCCGGTTCGATCACACCGACGCGCACGCCGGTATCAACGTGTAGTGGCACGCCGATCATCACGTCGTTCACCGCGTCCACCGCGACCATCACGCCGACGACGACGATCAACATCAGTTCTGGCACTGCCGTTACATTGACCTGGGGCTTGGTCAATAACGCGGAACGCGCGGAAATAGATCAAGGCATCGGCGGCATCGAAACGCCCGGCACGCGCGTTGTCAACCCAATCGCGAACACAAACTATACGCTCACCGCGCAATGCGGCAATGCTTCCGCCGTGCGCCAGGTTTCGATTCGCGTTACGCCGCCCGCGCCCAGCGCGAGCGCGCCGGGCGATGGCGCGGTGTTGCGCGTTCTGCCGCGCGTCGCGACATTCACCTGGAATCCGGTCAACTTTGCCGGGAGCGTAACGTACAACATCGAAATCGAAATGAATACCGGGACGTGGCAACCGCGTCAAACCGCCGCGGGCTTGGGGACGAGTTACACAATGCCGGCGTTCCCCGGCGATAACCAGGGACGCTGGCGCGTGTGGGCGACGAGCATTACTGCCGGCGCGGGCGCGAAAAGCGAGTGGCGCACATTTTCGTTCGACACGAGCGCGAGCCAGTACGCCGGAACCTGGGTCAATGATGATCCAAGCACGAGCGGCATCACGCGCCTCGTCATCACCGCGTCGGGACAAACGCTCACTGTGCGCGCGTACGCGAAATGCGGCGGCGGCGAATGTGATTACGGCACAGTCACGAAAACGCTCGACACCGCGATTGAACCGATTGTGTTGACCGGTTTTTCCGGCGCGCCGGGACAAACGCTGACGCTCACGCTGAACAACAACGCCGGCACATCGCTCAAAGGTGTGCAAACTCCGGCAAACGCGACGTACTTGTTTCACAAGTAAGAACGTACGGCAAATTGAAAATTTGCCCTACCAGGAGGGATTTCGATGCTCCGCAAATTTTTTTCAAGTTGGCGCTTGATTTTCATCGCCGCGCTGTTGTTGACCGCGTGCGCGACCGGTGGCAAGCCGACCGTGCAAATCGTTTCGCCGCCGAGCGGAAGTGTTTTTCGCGACGGCGAAGACATCGCGATTCAATCATTGTCCACCGACGCCGCCGGCATCGTACGCGTCGAACTCGTCGTGGATGGAACGATTGTCAAAGTGGATCCGTCGCCGACGGCGCAAGGACAACCGGCGTTTCCGTTGATTCAAACCTGGAAAGCGACGCAAGGCACGCACACGATTATGGTGCGCGCGTACAATGCGGCGGGCGCGGCAAGCGAACCGACGGCAATTTCGATTTCGGTCGCGCCAGTGATCGCGGGCGTACCATCGCCAACACCACCGATCACCGCGCCGACCGCGCAACCCGGCGCGCCAACCATCGCGCCCGGTGCGCCCACACTTCCACCCGCGACACAACCGCTCGCGAATCCAACGGTCGCGGGACAACCGGCTCCAACCGACCTGCCACCACCGACTGCCGCGCCACCGCCACCCACCGCCGCGCCGAGTTGTGTCGGCTCGCCGAACATCGCGTCGTTCACCGTCGCGCCGAATCCAATCACCGCCGGGCAAACTGCCGTGCTAAGTTGGGGCGCGGTAACGAACGCGCAATCCGCCGAAGTGGATCACGGCATCGGCGGCGTCGAGACGCCCGGCTCGCGCAACGTTTCGCCCGGCGCGACGACGACGTACACGATGATCGCGCGTTGCGGCGCGAACACCGCGAGCAAACAAGTTACACTCACCGTCAATCCGCCCGCGCCCGATGTGCCGCCCGCGCCGACCGGTTTCAATGCGAGCGTTACTGGGCAAACGACCGCGACCGTTACCTTCACCGACAATTCGACGACCGAAGACGGCTTTAAAATTTATCGCAGTATTTCCGGCGTTGATCCACAAGTGGGTGCGAGCGCGAGTTTTGCCGGCACCGGCAATCGTGTCGTCAACTTGACCGGCTTGACGTGCAGTGAAAGTTATGTGCTGTACGCGAAATCATACAAGGGCGGATCCGAATCCGCGACGAGCAATTACGCGACGATTGTAACGGACCCGTGCACGCCGACGAGCGTTATCGCACCGAGCCACACCGGTCAAACGGTAACGGTTACGTGGGTGGACAACTCGACAACGCCGGAAGAAACCGGCTTTCGAATTTATTTCGGCTCGACGCTCAAAAAAGTGGTCGCGAGTCAAGCCGGCACCGGCAACCGTTCGACGGCGATTGGTGGTTTGGAGTGCGGCACTTCGTACACCAATATTCGCGTGAGCGCGTATTACGAGGGACGCGAATCGCCCAAGAGTTCATCGGCGGGCAATGAAACGACGACGAATTGCCAAGTCAAGGTCGAGTTCACGAAAGTCGAAATCAAGAACGATACCGACGCAGACTTTTTTGGCATTGCCAATCCGGGCGAAATTCGCTTGACGTTTACCGTCGAAGGCACGACGCAGTACTATCCAACTTCGGCGACGTTTGATTCGATGAAAACCGGCGACAGTGCGACGTTTAGCCGCGTGTTCAATTTGAGTATGCCGCGCTCGAACACGCTGAATATCTCCGTACACGCGCAAGACCTCGGCGATGACCCGGACGATATGGGTACGCTCTCGGTCAATTACAGTGGCGCGAGCAATTTTGGCGCGGGGAATCGGTGGCTGGAAAACAGCTACTATAAAATCTACTATACAATCACGCTGACTTCGCCGCCGTAATCAGTGCGTTTGCAAAAAACCGGGTTTCGTGCAGAAACCCGGTTTTTTTTTGAAAATTGGTCGCGCCGGGTATTGAAATGCAATCGGATGTATGCTATACTCTCGCGCAAGTATCGAGTTGTAAATTTGCTGGGAGGTGATGATCAGCACTTCACCCAATTTAATTACGCCATCACAGGTTGTTCGATGATGTAATGCGCCGGAAATTTTTGCCGCGCGCATCCGAACCCGAATCCAAAGGAGGACACGATGAGCACGACTCTCGAACTTTTATTGAACTTGGCTTCGCCCCTGCTTCTCGCCGCGCCGAAAAAAGCGGCGAAAAAAGCGGTAAAAAAGGTCGCGAAAAAAGCGCCCGCGAAAAAGAAAGCCGCGCCGAAGAAAAAAGCCGCGCCGAAAGCCAAGCCCGCCGCCGCGCCGGTCGCCGCGCCCGAACCAATGCCCGCCCCGGCACCCGCGCCGGCTGATGCCCCCAAGCCGTGAGCGAATTGATTCACGCGTTCTTTTCCGGTTTGCTCCACACGTCGGGCATTCTGTTTATGGCGGCAAGCAAAGCGAAATCGAAACCAAGCAAAAAACCGGCGGCAAAAGTGCGCGCGCCAAAGTCTGCAAAACCAGTGCGCGCGCCCACGCCCAAACCGGTGAAACGCGCTACGCGTCCGGCAAAAATCGCGAAACCCGCGAAAGCCGCGCCGCCGCCGCGCGCAAAATCGTCCGCGCGTCCGAGCGCACCGCCACCGAAAAAAGTCGAAATGAAACCCGCGCCGCCGGTGAAACCACCGCCGGTCGTTGTGGAGAAACCGAAACCAGTGCCGCCCACCGGTCGCGCGATGTTGCTCGCGCCGGAGAATGGCAAATTTACCGATACTGTCCATCCGCGTTTTCGTTGGCTCTCGGTCGGTGGCGCGACGCGTTACCAAGTCGAGTGGAGCGACAAGCCGGATCTATCGGACAATTATGCGGCAATGTCCGTATCTACCGAAGCCGGTGTGCCGGTCGAAAAACCGCTTCGCATTGGCGGGCTGTACTATTGGCGCGTGCGCGGCGGCAACGAAGCCGGTTGGGGCCCCTGGTCATCCATCGCGTCGTTTCGCGTGATGGAAGAAACCGAATAGTGCTTGCAAGTTCATCACTGAAGCAATCGCGCGTTCAATGCACCGCGCGATTGCTTTGTTTTTTCTGACGCGTGCGCGTTACCAACTTGGCACACACGTCCGGCAAAAATCAATTGACATTCGCTTCGCTTGAGTTTATAATCTTGCCAAATTCATCGCGCGCGATTTTGCGCGCGCAAGGAGGTGCGCGACTCGAAAATAAAATCCGAAACTGTTTTGTGCATTTCACTTTGA
>Ga0233425_10011244_pt1 | contig 10527 bp, 9 predicted proteins | sample Watercolumn_Towu_2_FD_181712 | JGI IMG/M metagenome (GOLD analysis project Ga0233425, IMG submission 181712) | Freshwater microbial communities from Lake Towuti, South Sulawesi, Indonesia - Watercolumn_Towuti2014_140_MG | ecosystem: Environmental > Aquatic > Freshwater > Lake | place: Indonesia... | reverse complement strand
GCGTCGACCGCCGGCTTGTAGATGGTGCTGCGCAAGGCACCCTTGCGCGTGATGCAGCCGCGCAGGCGGCCGTCGGTCGCCACGACCGGCGCGAAGTTGAGGCGGGCTTCGGTGAGGCGCTCGAACATCGTGTTGGCGTCGAGGCCGTCGGGCAGCGCGAACAGCTCCCGGCTCATCACGTTGGCGATCTGCGTGAAGCGGTCGAAGCCGGCGGCGTCGTGCTCGGTGAAGATGCCGATCGGCGCCCGGTCGTCGTCGACCACCACGATCGCGCCGTGCGACCGCTTGTGCACGAGGCTGAGCGCTTCGCCCACCGTGTCGTGGCCCGACATCGTGATCGGGGTGTCGTACACGGTGTGCCGCGACTTGACGAACTCGACGACCCCCTGCACGACGTCGAGCGGGATGTCCTGCGGCAGCACCACCACCCCGCCGCGTCGCGCGACCGTCTCGGCCATGCGCCGCCCGGCGATTGCGGTCATGTTCGACACGACGACCGGGATGGTGGTGCCGATGCCGTCGGGCGTGGTGAGGTCGACCTGCATCCGCGACGACACCGACGAGAGATTGGGGACCAGAAAGACGTCGCTGTAGGTGAGGTCGTAGTCGGGGCGCCCGTTGACGAACTGCATGGCTGACCTCCTTGCTGCCGCGCGACACCGGACGAGCACGGCCGACCGAGTCGCAGCGACCGTCCAAGGCTACCGAGTCGCCGTGCCGCAGTCAGCCACGCCGTGGCGCGAACTGTAAAAATGTACGAGTGATGACCGCCGTGCGCCCGCTCGTTCTCGTGCACGGCTGGGCCGGATCGTTCGACCGCACGTGGCGACGCTCGGGGCTGGTCGACTTGCTGGCCGACGCCGGCCGCGTCGTCGCGCCCTACGACTTGCCTGGGCACGGCAACGCACGCAAGTCGCACGACCCGGACGACTATCGCGACTTGGCGGGCGACCTGCGCGCGCACGTCGGGACGCTGCGCGGTGCTGTCGCGCCAGACGCCGGGCAGGGCGCCCGCCCGGTCGTCGATGCGGTCGGGTTCTCGCTCGGTGCGATCACGCTGTTGCGCGCTGTCGTGCGCGAGCCGCACTCGTTCGGATGTGTGGTGCTCGCCGGCATCGGCGACCGCGTGTTCCACGCGCACGACCCGTCGCGAATGGAGCACATGCTCGCGGGGCTCGAAGGTCGTGCCGAGCCGGGCGACGTGACGGCGCGCATCTTCGGCAAGATCGGCAACGAACCGCACAACGACCCGCTGGCGCTCGCCGCCGTGCTGCGCCGCCCGCGCGAGGAGCCGTTCACGCCCGGGCAACTCGCCGCGATCGACAACGAGGTGACGGTGGTGCTCGGCGACGAGGACTTCTCCGCGCCGGCAGACGCGCTGGCCGCGGCGTTCGCCAGCGGGCGACTCGTCACGCTGAAAGGCGTCGACCACTTCCGCACGCCGGAGGCGTTCGAGTTCATCGACGTCGTGATGGAGACGTTCGCCGCATGAGTCGTGCGGTCGCGTGGCACCAGCCGTCGGCGTGACGCGCATCGTCGCTGCCGACGACGCAGGCATCGCTGCCGCCGCGGCCGCTCTCGCGCGCGGTGAAGTCGTCGGTCTGCCGACCGAGACGGTGTACGGACTCGCTGCCGACGCGAAGAACGACGACGCACTGCGGCGCGTGTTCAGCGTGAAGGGTCGGCCGGTCGACCATCCGCTCATCGTGCACGTCGCCGATGCGTCGTGGCTCGACACGCTCGCCGAAGAGGTTCCGCCAGCCTGCCGCGCGCTCGTCGAGCACGCGTGGCCCGGGCCGCTCACGGTGATCGTGCGGGCGAACGACTCCGTGAGTCGCGTCGCGACCGGCGGGCGCGACACGGTCGCGGTGCGCATGCCCGCGCACGATGCGGCGCTCGCAGTCATCGCGCGGCTCGGGCGACCGGTCGCGGCTCCGTCGGCGAACCGCTTCGGCGGGGTCTCGCCCACCACGGCACGCCACGTGGCCGATGACCTCGTCTCAGACGTGGCGCTCGTGGTCGACGGTGGCGCGTGCGCGATCGGCGTCGAGTCGACCATCGTCGACTGCACGCTCGCGCGGCCCGAGATCCTGCGGCCCGGCGCCGTGACCGACGACGACGTGCGGCGCATCTTGGCGCCGAGGGGCACGAAGATCGGCGACGGCACCACCGGTGAGCCGCGCGCACCCGGGATGCTCGCCCGCCACTACGCCCCGGCGGCGCGACTGGTACTGCACGAATCCGCCGCGACGCTGCCGCCCGACGGCGCCCCCGTGCTCGACTGCACTGGCGACCTCGTCGAGAGCGCGCGAATGCTCTATGCGCGGCTGCGTGAGCACGATGCGGCCGGGCACGCGGTCCTGCACGTGCTGCTGCCGCCCGCCCGGGGGCTCGGCCACGCCTTGCGCGACCGCCTGCGCAAGGCCGCCGCCCCGTGACTCTCAGCCGCTAGTATCCTCGTACCCAATCGGGGCGGTCAGATGCCGCCTCACTCCTAGGGGGAGAAACAATGAAGACATCCAACAAGCGTCGCTTCGGCGCGCTCGTTGCATCTGCGGCACTCGTGCTCGCGGCCTGCGGCGGCGACGACGAAGAGGCGACTGAGGAGGTCACTGAGGAGACCGAGGCACCTGCAGAGGCACCTGCAGAGGAGACCTCGGACTGCGCAGTAACCACCCTCAACATCGGCACCATCCTGCCGGTGACCGGATCCCTCGCGTTCCTCGGACCGCCGGAAATCGCGGCCTCGGGCTTCGCAGTGGACGACATCAACGCCGCTGGCGGCGTGCTCGGCAACCAGGTTGTGCTCAACCAGGGTGACTCGGGCGACGCGACCACCGACACCGCCAACACCGAAGTCGACCGTCTGCTCGCAGCCGGTGCCCAGGTGATCATCGGTGCGGCCTCGTCGGGCGTTTCGCTGACGGTGATCGACAAGATCACTTCTGCTGGTGTGGTGCAGTTCTCGCCCGCCAACACGTCGCCGACGCTGACCGACTACGCGGACAACGGCCTCTACTTCCGTACGGCTCCGTCGGACTTGCTGCAGGGCCGCGTGCTCGCCAACCTCGTCATCGAGGAAGGTGCTGCAACGGCTGCCGTCTTGTACCGCAACGACTCGTACGGTGTCGGTCTTGCCGAAGCGTTCAAAGCCAACTTTGAGGGCGCCGGCGGCACCGTTCCAGAGTTCATCGAGTACGCGGAAGGCACCGAGACCTTCGACGCTGAAGTCGACAAGGTCGTCGCGGCCAACCCGGAAGCGATCGTGATCGTCGGATTCGCCGAGACTGGCCCGATCCTCAACACCATGCACGAGCGTGGTGTCGGACCGACCGCCAAGAAGGTCTACGGCGTCGACGGCAACATCTCCGGCCTCGACAAGCTCGTCTCTGACGCGTCGATCCTCGCTGGCATCAAGGGCACCGTGCCCTCGGTCGACCTCGGCACCATCAAGGAGTTCACCGCCCGTCTCGATGCCGCAGGCGTCGACGGCGTGTACGACTACGGTGCAGAGACCTACGATGCGATCGTGATCTCGGCCCTCGCGGCTGAAATCGCCGGTTGCGCCGACGGTGTGTCGATCGGTGCGCAGATCAACGGCGTCACCAAGGATGGCGAAAAGTGCACCGACTTCGCGTCGTGCCTCTCGCTCGTCCAGGCTGGCACGGACATCGACTACGACGGTCTTGGCGGGCCGTACGAGTTCGTCGATGCCGGTGAACCCGCGGCTGCTTCGTTCCGCATCATCACCTACGGTGCGGCCGGTGCAGATTCCTCGCTGGACAAGTACGTCTTCGCGAGCTGAGTTCGTCTCAGAAAGGGAAGGCCCCGCCCGGGAAATCCGGGCGGGGCTTTTCTTTTGTATCCAGTCCCCCGCCCCGCACGCCGCGTGCGGGGCCGGCGTGCGACGCGCACGCCGCGTGCGGGGCCGGCGCGCGACACGTCAATAGTCTGACCGCGTGGATGCCAAGCGTCTCGTAAAGGCGCGCGGCGATTTTGCCGATCGCAATCCGCAGAGCCGACTTCATTACGACGAAGCTCGCAAGTATCTGCCGGGCGGTCATACTCGCACCGTTCTCACGCACGCACCGTTTCCGTTGACATTCAAGTCCGGGCGAGCATCGACGCTCACGGATGTAGACGGGCACATCTACGTCGACATGCTCGGTGACTACACCGCCGGCTTGCTTGGTCATGGTGACCTGGGCGTGCTCGATGCGGTGGCGGCGGCGCTGCGCATCAACGCGAGCGTCGGCGGCATTCACCCGGCAGAGAGTCGACTGGCGCGACTGATGTGCGAACGGTTCGAGATGGATCGTGTTCGGTTCACGAACTCTGGCTCAGAGGCGAACCTGATGGCCATCACCACTGCCCTGCAGGCGACCGGTCGCGAGAAGGTGATGGTGTTTCACGGCGGCTACCACGGCGGCCTGCTCTATTTCGCCAGCGGCACTGCTCCATGGAACGCACCGTACGACTTCGTCGTGGCGCCGTTCAACGATGCGAGCCGCACGCGCGAGCTGATCGACGAGCACGCCGATTCGCTCGCTGCGGTGGTGATGGAGCCGATGCTCGGCTCGGGCGGCTGTGTTCCGGCCGAAGCCGACTTCGCATCGCGCGTGTTCGAGCGTGCGCGCGCGGTCGGCGCGGTGGTGATCGCCGACGAGGTCATGACCTCGCGACACGGACGTTCGGGCATGTTCAAGATGCTCGGTGTGGCTCCAGACATCGTGACCTTCGGCAAGTACATCGGCGGCGGCTTCTCGTTCGGAGCGTTCGGCGGACGTGCGGACTTGCTGGACTACTACGACACGAGCCCAGAGGCAGGTCGCACGAAGGTGGTGGCTCATGCCGGCACGTTCAACAACAACATTGCGTCGATGACTGCCGGCTGTGTGGTGCTCGGCGAGGTGTTCACTGCGGAAAAAGCCTTGGCCCACACGGCGCGTGGCGACGAGTTCCGCAAGTCGGTGGCCGTCGTGCTCGCCCGCTCGGGTGCGCCGGTGTGCGTGAGCGGGTTCGGTTCGATGATGTCGCTGCACGCGCTGGTGGCACCGCCCCGTGACGCGCACGACGTGGCGAAACGCGACGCCGACCTGCAGGAACTGTTGTTTCTAGGACTTCTCGAGCGGGGTGTGTACACCGCGGCGCGCGGCATGATGAATCTGAGCCTCACGGTCACCGATGACCAATTGGCCCACGTGCTCGACGCACTCGGCGCAACGCTCGATTCACTGCGGGAGTAGCCGCAGGTGTGCGGCGGGGTCGCGCGCGCCACGACGCGCGCTCTACGACGCGAGCGTGCCGAGGTACAGCTCGATGACCTTCGGGTCGTGCAGCAGTTTGTCCCCCGTGTCGGTGTAGGCGTTGGTGCCCTGGTCGAGCACGTAGCCGCGGTCGCAGATCTGCAGGCAGCGCCGCGCGTTCTGCTCCACCATCACCACCGACACGCCCGCCTTGTTGATCTCGCGGGTGCGCACGAACACCTGGTCTTGCAGCACGGGTGAGAGCCCCGCCGACGGCTCGTCGAGCAGCACCACCTCGGGGTTCATCATCAGCGCGCGGCCCATCGCGAGCATCTGGCGCTCGCCGCCCGACAGCGAACCGGCGCGCTGGTTCTTTCGTTCGGCGAGTCGCGGGAACATGTTCTGCACGAACTCCGAGCGCGTGCTGAACTGCTTGGGCTTCAGGTAGATGCCCATCTCGAGATTCTCCAGCACCGTCAGCGAAGGGAACACGTTGTCGCGCTGCGGCACGTAGCCGATGCCGCGCTCGACGAGTTCGTGGGCGTGCTTGCCGACGATCGACTCGCCGCGGTGCGTGATGCTGCCCGACTGCACGGCGAGCAGTCCGAACATCGCCTTCAGCAGCGTGCTCTTGCCGGCGCCGTTGGGGCCGATGATGCCGACGATCTCGCCGCGCTTCAGCGTGAGCGAGCAGTCGTTGAGGATGTTCACCCCGGGCGTGTAGCCCGCGGTCACCTGCGACGCCTCGATCAGCACCTCGCCGTCACTCGTGCTGCCCGCATTGTGTTCCGTGGTGCTCGTCACGACAGTTCCATCTTCGACAAATCCTCGCCGTGGTGCGCGCCGAGGTACGCGTCGACGACGGCCTTGTTGTTCTTGATCTCCGCCTTCGTGCCTTGCGCGATGATGCGACCCTCGGCCATGACCACCACCCAGTCGCTGATCTCCTGCACGACGTCCATGTTGTGCTCGACGAAGATCACCGTGCGTCCCTCGCCGGGCAGCAACTTGATGAGCTCGAGCAGGCTCTGAGCCAGCGCCGGGTTGACGCCGGCCATCGGCTCATCCAGCATCACCACGCGCGGGTCGGTCATGAGCGCGCGCGCCATCTCGAGCAACTTGCGCTGCCCGCCCGACATCGTGCCGGCGTACTCGTCGCGCATGTGCGTGAGGTTGAAGCGCTTCAGCACCGCGTCGGCGCGCGCCTCGATCTCGCGCTCTTGTTTCGTCCACGAGCCGGGGATGAGCGCCGACCAGAACTTCTCGCCCTGCTGGTCGAGTGCGCCGAGCTTCATGTTCTCGATCGTCGACAGTTTCGCGAGCGCCTTGGTGAGCTGGAACGTGCGCACCATGCCCTTGGCGGCGAGGCGGTGCGGCGGCGTGCCCGTGATGTCTTCGCCGTCGAGCGTGATGACGCCGGAGTCCACCTTGTCGAAGCCGGTCAGCAGGTTGAAGAACGTGGTCTTGCCCGCACCGTTGGGGCCGATGAGCGCGGTGATCTTGTTGCGGCGGATCTCGAGACGCTCCACGTCGACGGCGCGCAGGCCGCCGAAGGTCTTCACCACGCCGTTCGCGACGATGATCGGCGGATCCGCCGCCTGCGTCGTCGCGCCGTCGGCTCGGGCTTCGCTACCGGCGGTCAAGGGCCATCTCCTCTCGCGAACCGAAGATGCCCTGCGGCCGGAAGCGCGCGAGCAGCAAGAGCCCGCTGCCGACGAGGATGTAGCGCAGCATGCTGATGTTCAAGTCGGACAACTGGATGGTCGCCTCGAGCGTCTCGCGCGTGTCGGCGGGCAGCTGGCGCAGGGTGTTCTCGACGAACACGATGAGCGTCCAGTAGATCGTGGAGCCCGCGATCGGCGACCACACGCGACCCGGGCCGCCGATGATGAGGATGGTCCAGATGGTGAACGTGATGACGGGGTTGAACGTGTCGGCTTGCACCGATGATTTCTGGATCGACTGGATGCAGCCGGCGACCGCGCCGATGAGCCCGCCGAGCATCAGCGCCTGCATCTTGAAGAAGTAGGCGTTCTTGCCGAGCGCGCGCGCGGCGTCCTCGTCTTCGCGAATCGCGCGCAGCGTGCGACCCCACGGCGAGCGCATCAACTGCCGCACCATCATCACGACGAGCAGCAGCGTCGTCCACCCGACGACGAGCACCCACACGTCGCGGCCGAGGTATTTGAACGGCCCGACGGAGTAGAACTCGCCGAGTTCGAAGGGGCTCAGTTCGTAGAACTTCTCGGCGAACTTGTTGACGCCCTCCACGCCGCCGGTGATCGGTCGCATCACGCGTGAACGCGCGATGAGCCGGATGGATTCCGCCGCGGCGATGGTGACGAGCGAGAGGTAGTCGGCGCGCAACCGCAACGTGGGGATGCCGAGCAGCAGCGCGAGCACCGCACCGTAGACGAACACGAAGCCGATGCCGACCCAGAAGCTCCACTGCAGCCAGTACACGGTGACGCCGATGCCGTACGCGCCGGCCGCCATGAAGCCCGCTTGCCCGAAGTTCATGAGGCCCGTGTAGCCGAAGTGCACGTTGAGGCCGACCGCCGCGAGCGCGTACACCATCACCTCGACGCCGATCGACGCCGACAGCGTGCGCTCGAGGATGAATCCCCAGTCCATCGTCAGCCGATCCGCTGTTTCTTGCCGAGGATGCCCTGCGGGCGCAGCAGCAGGGCGAGGATGAGCACGAGCATCGCCGTCATGTTCTTCAGTTCGGTGTCGATGACGAGCGTCGACCAGTTGATCGCCACGCCCACGATGAGCGCCCCGACCAGCGCTCCGAACGCCGTGCCGAGGCCGCCGAGCGTGACGGCGGCGAAGACGAGCAGCAAGATGCGCGCGCCGAGCTCCCACTTCACGCTGTCGAACCCGAAGAACACCCCCGAGAGCGCCGCGAGCGCGCCGCCGAACATCCACACTTGGGCGATCACGCGTTCCACGTTGATGCCCGACGACTCGGCGAGGTCGCGATTGTCGCTGACCGCGCGCATCGCGCGACCGGTGCGCGTGAGCGTGAGCCCGATACCGACGCCGACGAGAATGACGATCGAGACGAGCATCGCCACCGCGTCACGCGTGGTGAGTTCGAGACCGAGGAACACGTTGGCGCGCTGCGCGCCGTACTGGCTGTACGAGCGGTAGGCACTGCCGAAGAAGTAGACGAAGGTGTAGCGCAGGAGGATCGAGAGCCCGATCGTCATCACCATTTGTGCCAGTAGCGACACCCCGGCGTCGCGCGCGGTGCGGAAGACCACGCGGTTGAGCAGCCACCCGAGCGCCGCGCCCATCACCATGGCCAGCACGGTGGCGACCACGAACTCGCTGCCCCCGCCGAGCGGTGGCGGCAGTCCGGAGAGAAAACCGAACACTCCGACGAGTCCGTAGACGTTGAAGAAGTACGCCATCAGCGTGCCCCACGTGATGAGTTCGGCGTGCGCGAAGTTGACGAGACCCGTCGTGCCGAAGATGAGCGAGAGCCCGATCGCCGCCATCGCGAGGTACAGGCCGAGCTTGATGCCCTCGAGCGTGAGCTGGCCGAGCCGCCGCGCCGAGAAATCGCTCTCCGTGGCGGTCGCGACCGCACCGCCGACGACGAGCGGGAAGATCACCCGCTGGTCGCCGTTCACGCTCACCTTGGCGACGAGCGAGGCGCGTTCGGCGTCGCGCAAGCCGATGCCCGCGGGGAGCGTGGACGTGTCGAGCGTGATCGTGTAGTCACCCGGGCCGGGCACGGGGATGCGGAAATTGCCCTCGGCGTCGGTCGTGGCGCCGCCGACGTCGTCGATCGACAACTCGGCTCCCTCGACGAACACCTTGGTGCCCTTCTCGTCCTGGTACTGCAGTTGACCGATGACGCCGAGGTCGTCGGAGGTCTGGGCCGTCGCGCCCGAGGCCGACCCGAACGGGATGAATATTGCGCAAGACAAGACGACGGCGGCCCGCCATCCCCTCAACGGCATTCGTCTAGTGTGCCACAGTCCCCTGCGCTGCCGAAACGAGCGAACATCGGCGTGCGGTGAGCGAGAGGTTGAGCGCGGCCAACCACACCGCGACGCTGAGCGCGATGTGGGTCGCCACGAGCACGACCGGCACGCCGGTGAAGTACTGCAGGTAGCCCACGCCGCCCTGCAGGACGGCGAGAAAGAGGAACGCCTCGAACGCGTTCTGCAACTCGCGCGTCGCCCCGTCGCGCCACAGGACGACGCCGAGCAACACGGCGAGCGCCACCGTCACCAGCACGGAGGCACCGTGGATGCGGGCCACGTGCGAGATCGAGTAGTCGAAGCGGGGCGAGATCTCGTCGCCGGCGTGCGGGCCCGTGCCGGTGACCACGGTGCCCGAGACGATGGCGACGAGCGTCATGAGCGCGATGATGCGGCTGAGGCTCCGTGCGCGCGACGGTGCGCGCCACGACCAGCCCGCAGTCCCGATGAGCGACTTCCAATGCGGCGCCGGGGCGTACCTGTCGGTGTCCGCCAGCCCGCGCGCGCTGGTTGCATCCACCAACCAGAACGCCCATGCCATGAGCGCGATCGACAAGAGGAAATGCCCCATGTTCGACAGCGGATGAAGCCCGGTGAGCACCACGATGCCGCCGAGCACCACTTGTCCGACGGTGCCGGCGACGAGCAGCAAGGCGAGGCGCACCGCGCGCGCGTCGCGCGGTCGCACGAGCAACGCAGCGAGCATCGCGGCGATCACGCTGGCCGCGACGACTCCCGTGAACAGTCGGTTCACTTGCTCGATCGCCGCGTGCGGCGACGACACATCGACGAACCGTTCCTCGTTGCACGCCGGCCAGTCCACGCAACCGAGGCCCGAGCCGGTGAGCCGAACGAGCGAGCCGGTCACGATGATCACGTAGAGCGACGCAAAAGCCAACCAGGCAATCACGCGGTAGCGGCCGAGCGTGAGGCCTCCGCGCGGCACGCTCGTCAACGCGGTCACGACCCAGACGCTACGCAACCACGCCGCACCTGTCGTCGCACAGGTCGCAGCCGACACGGCGATTGGTCGCGTGACGGTGACCGAATCCTCCCAACGCCGCAACGGGGCGCGCGCCTCGCGCATCGCCACGTTGCACGATCGCTCTAGGCGGTCGCCAGGCGGCTCGCGCATCGCCACGTTGCACGATCGCCGGGAGCGGTCGCCAGGCGGCTGGCGGGTCGCCAGCCGTCGAGAAGAGGTGCTCGACGAGCTGAGGGTGCCGCCCCGGTGGTGACCTTCCGGCGCGGCCCGGTCAGGCACGGCGCCGCCACATCCGGCA
>Ga0233425_10011243_pt1 | contig 10529 bp, 11 predicted proteins | sample Watercolumn_Towu_2_FD_181712 | JGI IMG/M metagenome (GOLD analysis project Ga0233425, IMG submission 181712) | Freshwater microbial communities from Lake Towuti, South Sulawesi, Indonesia - Watercolumn_Towuti2014_140_MG | ecosystem: Environmental > Aquatic > Freshwater > Lake | place... | reverse complement strand
CCGCGTGGCCGAAGTAGGGGCGGAACAGACCTGGATCGTGAGTGTGAACAGGGAGGTAGTCGAAAGACCATCGCTTCGGATCGTCCTCCGGTGCCCATGGCCGGCGCTCCCACAGCGTGTACCTGTCGTGCACGGTCGCGTCGCCGGCACGGGCGAGGACACGGCGTATGGTCGGGGCGCCGGTCACTCCTTCGGCTACCTGTTCGCGTCCGTCCTTCAGGATCGCGAATCCTGCCCGTTCCAACTCCTCGAAGCTCCAGAGGTACCCGGCATTGCTATCCTCGCGTAGCTCGACGAGGAACAGATCGTCCCTGCCTGCCTCGATCACTGTTCCTTCGTCTCGTTCGGTCAGGTGCCAGACGTCGATATCTTGTGTCGACTCGAGCGGATGGTCAGGTAACAGTGCGCGCTTGATGGCCGCAGGCTGTGCCTTGGCGAGCTGGTGACGCGCTCCAGACCCTATGACTCTATTGCGCGTCAAAGCATAGAGCGTCGCGCGATAGCTCGCACCGGCACGCAGCGCCATCTGGTAGACGATGCCGGGGTCGAGAAAATGGCGCGGCGTCCACCTCTGCCGCTCCATCAACGTTGCGATCAGCCAGTCGGGTACAAGGAACTGGGAGGCGAAAGCGTCGGCTTCCTGCTCGGCGGGCGGTAGCCGCGCGTAGTCCCGCGCCAGATCGGGCGACCGGCGGAGGATGCTGTCGTCGTCGGCGTGGGGATCGTGGTTTAGAATGTGGTGTCCGAGCTCGTGAGCCGCGGTGAAACGCTGCTGACCGAGCGGACGGCGCGTCGTGAGGATGATCCCCGGATTGCCATCCTCCCGCAGATAGGCGCCCATCAACGGTTCCAACTTCCGGAATAGAAGCGGCACGTTCTCCTTATAGATCGTACCGAAGACATCCACTCGGTGGCCGCGCGCTTCGCCGCGATCGATGCCGAGATCGCGTTGCAGGCGCAGCGCGGCGCGCATGCCCTTTAGGACCGCATCGCGCGTCACGCTACTTGCCCTCCTTCGGCACCTTCGAGCGCGACCGTAAGAACTCTGCAAAGTTCGCCAGTTCGCTCCTATCATTCTCCGACAGATCACTGACCGTCCGGGCCAGGAACACCACGTCCTCCGGCACGGGTGGTTCGACCTCGCCAGTAAACCACGAGGTCGGCCGCTCATAGAGAGCGGCCAAGCTCTTCATTTCCAGGGCACCGACGCCCCGTTTGCCTGCTTCGATTTCGGATATTGCTGAACGGCGCACCTTCAGATGGGCCGCCGCTTCCTCTTGGGTGATGCCTACATACTCGCGGGCATCCTTCAGGCGCCTACCGAGTTGCACGGCATCGGGGTCCAGACCCGCTAATCCGATCAGCGTTCGCGCCATGTCAGACCTCCTCACGCACGGACTGGCCGGCATTCCACCGCTCGCGGCACGTTTCGATAATGGTCGCTACGCAGTGTTCCACGCTTTCGAAACCTCCAGCTGGCATGACGTCATCCGGGAGATTTATGGCGAACTCTTCCTCGATCCGCAGAACCACGCGAACCATGACCAGCGAATCGACTTCAGGCTCCCATGCCTCACGGGGGACAGGGCGGTCATTGATGGCCGCCGCGATCTCGTCCCTAATAACGTCCTCAAATGCTGTGACAGGGAACATCGGCAAGCCCCGCGCGTCCGCTTTCCAGGCTTCCATATAGTGCATGTCTGGAAATCCGACAAGATGCGACATGTAGGCCTTCCCTCCCTTTGACACCGGCAATTTGAGCGAGGTGTGGGGTAGGCGCACGATGTGAACGAGCAGAGAATGGGGTACTGGTCGCGGCTTCGGGAGATCCGCTTTGCCGCGCTTGTGCCGAGTGAGCAGGTCCGGCCGCAACCCACGACGGCACCCGACGGCTCGCAACTACCGCGAGCCGAGCTTAACCGGATCGAAGATATCCACAACGGAGATTGGCGACTGCGTTAAGGCTTGCGATATTCAAATATGATCGGGCACAAGCCGTCTTGGTCGACTATTCAGAGGGCGTGGATCGAGAGCCTGTCGACGAGCACATGATCAGATTTCAAAAATTTCCTTAAAGTCTTCGAAGAAGTGGAACAGTTATGACAACAGAGGCCATCACGCACCTGCGCAACCAGCTCGCTGCATTCGTCGAAGTACAGGCAGGAGATGTCTCAACGCGCGATCTAGTCACCTCTTTCACCGCTAAGCACGCTGATGCGATCCAAGCGGCATCAGCGCACCTCACGTCTATGGCGCTGACCAAACTGGTGGATGACGTTAGCCGGCGCCGCCTCAAGACACAGCAGACCGGTCAGCGCGACCTCTTCCACGGGTTTAGCCTGCCGCGCCTGATCGTAGTTGATATAGAGGAGAACGGCATGATCTGTCGCCGTCGGCGGCTACCACGGGAAACTCCCTGCCGCCTGATCGACGCCTATCTCAAGCGCAAGCCGAAGGTCTCGCGCAAGACCCGCGACGTCGGGCTAGAGGATGCCCTCGCCCGCGCCCTACCTTTCGCCACTTCCCCCGACATGACTTTGGGTGAAGCTCTGGATGCCGCTGCGGCATCCGAGCAAGCAACGGCTGCCGCCGTTTGACTGAACACGTTCGCCCTAAGTACAGTCTCGAATAGGAAGTGCGCATCAGCCGATCACCGAATGCGATATCTCATTCTTTTCGTCCCGCGCACCGACTGCACGTAGGATCGACTGCTGCAAGCAGTCCTAGAGCCGTGCTCGATCAAACGGAAACATGCGCACGGCTCTAAGTCTTTGTTTTGCCGCGCATTTTTTCGACGAACCGGTATCCACTTCGTCGGAATGCGCTCTAATCGCGAGGGCTCAGCGTCGGCCAATTTTCTTCGGCCTTTAGAATCATTTCGCGTTAAGTCTATAACTCGATGATACTTACAAAAATATTGCAGCATCGGCCAAATCAAAAAATCATCGAAGACGACCCCTTAGGTTGAGCCGAGTTATCAGGAGTATATTTTTATTCGCCCCCACCCATGTTGAACGGACTTACCTACGCAGGTTCGCACTCCATTAGAGAAGTACGGCGCGTTTTTGCAAGGCATTGCAGACTTCTTGCTTGCAGCTTGTACTAAATACCCGCAATTCATCATTAATTTGAGCGAGAGATGTAATTAGTGCGCCGCAAATCAAAATAAAGACGTCAGCTATAAGTATTTTGCTCCGATCAAGCGCGGTTTTGTAACGTTGCAAGCTTTCTCGCGGCTCCGCGCTGAGCACGAAGACGCTCGCCGTAGCGGGCCGGCATCGCCGGCGTCTTCCACGAGCCGGCCTGCATCACCTCGAGCAATTCGAACCCCGCCGCGAACATGTCTTGCGTCGCCCCGACCCGGGTCGAGTGCCCGGAGGGCAGCCGAGCCAGTTTCAGCCCGGCGGCCGTGGCGAGATCGCGAAACACCCGCGCCACCTCCCCTCCCCCGAGCGCAGCCGCCCCGACCTGCCCGCCCTTGCTCAGCGGCCGGAACAGCGGCCCGCTCTCGAGGTGCGCGGCCGCGAGCCACGCCTCGATGTGCGCCATGGTGTCGGGGGCGAGATACTTGATCGCCCCCTCCCCTTCCTGGTCGGCCTTCGAGCGCCGTACCAGCACGGTGCCGGAGCCGTCGGCGCCCTTGTGCAGATCCCCTATATATAAAGAGACGAGTTCGGAGCGGCGCAGCAGCGTGTCGTAGGCGACCGCGACCAGCGCCGCGTTGCGTAGCGCGATCAGCGGCGTCTCGCGTTTCGCCTCCGTCACGCGGCGATGCCGCCGCCCCGGCGTCTTCACTTCCAGCATGCGCTCGATGCTGATGCGGTTGAGCGGCTCAGCCTGCTTCTGGCGCCGGCCCTTGGCCCGGTTCATCCGCTTCACCGCCAGCCGCACGATCTCGTCGGCGCAGGGGTTGGGCAGACCGGCCGCGCGATGGAGCGCCGCGATCGAGGAACGGTAGCGTTCGACCGTGGCGCGCGCCTTCGTCTCAGCTTGTGCGTCGATGAAGGCCGCGACCGTCTCGGGCGTCGCCGGCAGCATTGCCCTCCCCGCCACCCGGCACCAGGCCGCGAAGATCCGGCTGTCGGCGGCGAGCGCGCGGACCGTGTTGTCGGCGAACGCGCCGCGCGCGGCACGCGCGTGCTGCTCCAGCCGCTCGATCAGAAGGTCGAGACCGGGCGGCAGCGCATCGGCGAACGGGACTGGCGCTGCGAATGCGTTGCGGATCGGCTCGGAGGCGGAATCGACGGCGTCAAGCTCCATGGCGGGAGCTTAGCCGTTCAAATCCTAACGATCCACAAATTTCCTGCGATAGGTGCCATTATCGGTGGCAATCATGCGCTTCAAAAGGGTATACCCCTTTGAGGCGGAAAAGCGAGTTTCGGATGGCAGAGTGACAATCATGCTGGCGGCAGCAGCGACACCGTTCTGACAGCAAGGCTTAGATGACATTTCCTTGGTATGACGATATAACGAGCGGGACAGCTTGAAGCGAGGCGCTCTCCGATGGCGTTTGTTACCGATGTGAAACTGGCGGCAAACGGACGTATGGTCTTGCCGCAGGCCGTGCGTGAGGCGATGGGTGTGTCCGGCGAGACTCGGATCATCGTGACCGTCGATGGCCCTGAGGTCCGCTTGTCTCCGATCGCGAACGTCGTCACTAAGCTCCAAGCTCTTTATCGTGAGAATGTCAGGGATGATGCCGATGCCGCCTCGTTCCTCGAGGAGCGGCGCGCGGATGACATCGACACCGAGGATGCCAAAGCGTGAGTGCGGTCGTCTTCGACACCTCCGCCGTGATCGCGCTTCTACGCAGCGAGCCAGGCGCAGCCATCGTCGCGGCGCGCGTCGGCCAGGCCGCGATGTCCGCCGTCAACCTCCAGGAACTCGTCAAGGCCCTGATCCTGCGCGGGCTGGCGCTCCCGGTCATCGAGGAGGTGGTTCAGGAGTTGCGCCTCGATCTGCACGCGCACGACCGCGATGCGGCCTTTGCCGCCGCACGCCTGATGGAGGCGACGCGGCAACACTGCAGTGGGCTCGGCGACCGATCGTGCATGGCGCTGGCCATGAAGCTCGGCGTGCCGGTCCTCACCACCGATCGGGTCTGGGCGAAGCTCAAGATCCCCGGTCTCACGGTCGAGGTAGTCCGCTGAACCTGCAGGTCGAGACACCTGCTGCATACATCTGATGAAAGAAATTATTTCATTTCATATTTCCCTACGGCATTACGAATTATGAAAACGCATCACGTACTTGCAATATTGCACGGATCAAGCTGACATATCGATAAGCTGACCTTTCTTGTCGTTCCCTGCCTTCATCTTCTTGATTTGCTCCTTAATCTGATCCTCGATTTTGGTCCGCTCAGATTGAGGCAATGCGGCAAGCTGCTCCTCGGTCATCTTCATCCCCTTCAAGATGCTCGCCCGCATCCGCTCCATCGGCGACATCTTCGCGTACTTGAGGAACTCGCCCTCTACGCTGCTGGCATCCTTCTTTGCCGCTCCGCCCGTGCTACCCACGTTGAAGGTGGACCGACCTGATACTGCGGTTGCATTCATCACGTTCATGGAAGGCCTCGTCCCTTTCACGAGCGATGGCAAGATTGATGCCGAACGTTGAAGCGTGAAAAGTCATTTTATTTCATTCGCTTAAGTACATCCCCTCCTCTCCTCGTACGCGCGGAATAGGAAATATTTACCGTCTTTATGAGACTGGTATGGCACATCCTGCCGCCAGACCAGCATGCGCGAACCGATTTGAGAACAGCTGCATCCCGGAGCGGGTCACCGTACGCCTGTGGTGAAGGCCGCGGTCTTCGTTGAGGCGGGGTGTCAGGCGGCGATCGGCTGAGGGCAGGGCTCGGTCCAGTTCCAGGGGAGCAGGTCGTCGAGGCCTCGGGCCGGATGGCCGGGCAGCCGCGCGAGCACATCGGCGAGCCAAGCCTGTGGGTCGACGCGGTTGAGCTTGGCGGTCTCGATCAGCGTGTAGAGTTGCGCCGCGCGATGGCCGCCTGCGTCCGAGCCGGCGAAGGTCCAGTTGCGGCGGCCGACCGCGATGGGGCGGATCGCCCGTTCGGCGGCATTGTTCGACAGACAGATGCGCCCGTCGTCGAGGAAACGGATGAAGGCGACCCAGCGCTTGAGCATGTAGTCGATCGCTTGCGCCACCGGAGCCTTGGCCAAGAGCTTGGCGCGATTGGCCCGCAGCCACGCCTCCAACTCGGCGACGAGGGCTGCCGAGCGGGCGTTTCGATGCGCGCGACGCTCATCGGGGACAAGGCCGCTGATGACGCGCTCGGCGGCGAAGATCGCGTCGATCCGCGCCACCGCCTCGATGGCGATCGGAGCCTTCCTCAGATCGGCCAGCTCGAAGAACTTGCGACGGGCATGCGCCCAGCAGGCCGCCTCATGGATCGGTCCCGGTTTGCGGCCGGGTTCATAGAGCCGACCGAACCCGGAGAAGGCGTCCGCCTGCACGATGCCGTGGAAGGCGCCGAGCCAGGTCTCGGCATGCGTGCCGGAGCGGTCGGGCGAGTAGAAGTAGGCCGCGGCCGGCGGTTCGGGGCCGCCATAGGGGCGATCGTCGCGCACCACCGTCCAGAGCCGGCCGGTGCGGGTCTTCCCCTTGGCCAGAACCGGCACCGGGGTGTCGTCGAGGTGGAGGCGATCCGCTCCCCGGACATGGGCCTCGATCCGGGCGACCAGCGGCAACAGCGCGGTGGTGACCGCCCCGACCCAGCCGGCCAGCGTCGAGACGTCGATCGGTACGCCCTCATGGGCGAAGCGCTGGCTCTGGCGATGCAGCGGCAGGTGCAGGCCGAACTTGGCCATCATCACCTCGGCCAGGAGGTTCGGGCCGGCCCGACCCCGCGGGATCGGATGGAAGGGAGCCGGGGCCTGGGCGATGGTCTCGCAGTCGCTGCAGGAGAAGCGCTCGCGTACGTGCTGGATCACGATCCAGCGCGCCGGGATCCGCTCCAGGGTCTCGGTGACGTCCTCGCCGAGAGGCAGCAGACGTGCCCCGCCGCAACAGGCGCAGGTCGTCGGGCCGGGATGAACGAGGCGCTCGCGCGGCAGGTGCTCGGGTAGAGGCCGACGGGCGGGCTTGCGCCGCGAGGTCGCCGCACCGGAGAGCGCTTCAGGCTCGGCGGCGGCTTGCGCGTCCGTCTCGGCCAGCGTCTCCTCCAGATCCTCCAGGACGAGTTCGAGCTGGTCGATCCGGGCGCTGCGCTCCGAAGAGGCCCCAAAGCGCTCCCGCCGCAGCCGGGCGACCTCCAGCTTCAGCCGCTCGACCGCGATCTCCGAGGCGAGCCGGGCCGCCCGCTCGGCCAGGATCATGGCGTGGGCGGCAGCGAGATCGGTGGGAAGCGGCAGGGGCTCGGGCGCGTTCGGCACGCCCGAGAGAAGAGCATATTCCTCAAGCGTTGTAACGTGTTATCCTTAGCCGAGAGCGCTCGGACGCCAGCTCTCCTGCGGCATGCGCCAGTCGATGCCCGACAGCAGATAGCCGAGTTGGGCCGTCGAGATCGTCACCGCCCCGTCCGCCACCGACGGCCACAGGAAGCGGCCGCGATCGAGCCGCTTGGTGTAGAGGCACGCGCCCTGGCCGTCGTGCCAGATCACCTTGATCAGGTCGCCGCGCCGGCCCCGGAACACGAACAGGTGCCCGCAATGGGGATCGCGCTTGAGCGTCTCCTGGACGATCAACCCGAGGCTGGAAAAGCCCTTGCGCATGTCGGTGTGGCCGGTGGCCAGCCAGACCCGGACATTGGCCGGCAGCGGGATCATCGGCCCTCCAGGGCATCGAGCACCCGGCGCAGCGCCGCGGCATCGACATCCCGGTCGACCTTGAGACGACGGCCGCCGCCGAGATCGATCTCGATGACACCGGTCTTGCGTCGTGCGCGACGGGGCTGGGCCGCAGCACCCGGATCATCCAAACGCAGAGCGGGAACCGTCGACGACGGCTCCGGAGTGATGGCCACGGGGACGAACACCGGAGCCTGCCCGTCCCCGCCCAGACGGCCTTGCCGAGCCTGGCGTCGCCACGTGAACAGCAGGCCCTGAGCGATCCCGTTCCGGCGGGCCACCGAACACACCGACACGCCGGCCTCGTAAGAGGCTTCGACGATCCGCGCCTTGTCCTCGAACGACCAACGCCGCCGTCGTTCGATCCCCTCCAGTACCTCGACCCGCATCATCCTGACCCGCCGACCTTAACGCCAGCATTAAGGTCAGGCTTCAGCCGAGCGCGCGATGCCTCCGAGGGCGGCCTTCACCGGACGCGTACGGGTCACCGTGCTGTTTACGGGGTCGTCCTTCGACAGGCTCAGGATGAGGCCGATCTGCAGGGTGCTGCCGATCGCCCCGTCGACGTACCACGCCCATGCCGCGCGGCGGGCCGATCCCGGCAAGCGGCCAGCTCGGGTTCGCTCGGATGCAGCTCTGATGGTCGAGATCCGGCGTGTGCCCTTGCCGGCGACGACGCCGAACTCGGCCATCAACCCTCTGATGGCGTTCACCGCCGCCGTTCTCTGCCGCACCAGCAACGAACGGACCCGATGCAACGCCAGGATGCCCTGCTGCTCCACCGTTTTGATCGGGACGAACCGCATGTTGGGGCGAGCGACCGCCTCGCAGATCGCCTCCGCGTCGGCCGCATCCGTCTTGTTCCGCTTCACGTAGGGCTTGACGTATTGCGGCGGGATCAGCCGCACCGTGTGGCCGAGCAGAACGAATTCCCGCGCCCAGTGATGGGCGTTGGAGCAGGCTTCCATGCCAACCAAGCACGGCGGCAGCTTGGCTAAGAACGCCACCAGTTCGTGCCGCGAGAGACGCCGTCGCAACCCGACTTGGCCGGATGCATCGACACCGTGCACCTGGAAGACAGTCTTGGCGATATCGAGACCGAGGACGACGATGGACATGGCAGGATCTCCTGATGCTGGTCTGCCTCTGTAGGCGCCCGATCTCCGGGCTCGAACAGGGGCGGTCCATGCCATCAGTGGGCCGTCCAGCGCGCCCGCTACATGACCCTGGAAAGCCTCGTCGTCCTGAGCGATGATCCCATCCTCAGGCTGTCCGCCGTGGCAGCCTGATCATCATCCTCGGACCCTGCCGAGGATCGGCACTCCTACACCACATCACGGGACACGACCCCCACAAAAGGGGAGTGGACAGCCACCCAGACCGAAGCGATCAACCGGAAACGGTATAAATGGTCATCCTCGGGCCTATAGATGGTACCCTGTGCGGCAGGCACCCCAGTGGCGACCCTGAACGCGGACCGGAGCATCAACCTCGCGCACCATGATGGACCGATCGCTCAGTTGTCGCTGATAGACTTGGATTGTCACCGGGCGGGTCGAGCGCGCCGCCGTGATGCCGGTTCGGTCATCGAAGATCCGCAGGTTGCGGCAGTTGGCGTCGTTCCAACCAGGGTCACCCTGGCGTTGCGACTGCGATACGGCGCGGTGATGGACCGGCACGTAGCCGTTGCGATCCACAACGAGGCAGAACATCATCCGAGGGTCGCGCGCAAGTTCAGGGTCCAGCATATCGCCCAAAATGGGCTCGAGCTTAGCCACGGAGCGGGTCCGGTATTGCTGGGGATTCGTGCCGGGGATCGGCTGGTAGTCGGTATCGAACAGATCGTTCGTTTGAAGGCGTCCGGACGCGATCTCACTCTCGAAGAGCGCGCTGACCCGGCCCGCGAAATCCTGAGCCTTCGCGATGAGCGGCGCATAGTCGGCCTGGATCCCGGCAATCGCAACGGTCACCTTGTCGCGCGCCTCGGCCGCCAGGGGCCCGAACCGGCAGTGCAGGCCCAGGCCGCTGCGGGCCAGGACGGCAAGGCGTACCGGGCCGATCGAGGCGATCTCGGCCGTAACGGTGCTCCCGGGAGCCGGGCAGGCCCCATCGGGGACCGCCAGCAGGATGCCCCCCTCGCTGATGTCCATGATGCGGCAACGCCGCCCGTCCCCGAGGACGACGGCTAGATCGGCCGGGTAGCGGTCGAAGCGGCGCCGGTCGCCGATCTCGCTCTGGCGGATCACCGCGACGAAGCGGCGTCCGAGTCCGTCCGCCTGCTCGGCGGCACGGCCGGCCGCCGCTTCCATGGTCGCCGCCTGATCATCGAGCTCGACCGTCGCGCCGCGCGCCGAACCCGCCCCCCTGTGGAGCGTCGCGACCAGGTCCGAGGTTCGGGCGGCCTCGCTCACGACGCCTGAAACGGTCTCCACCTGCGCGTCCGCGACGTCGCGCACGATCCCGAAGGCTGGTCGCGTCGCGTCGAGGGCGTCGGCGACCGATTCGATCGCGAGGCTTGAGGCCGTCGCACCCTCACGGAGGCGCGCGATGCGGGCGCGCACGTCCTCCGCGGCGCGGGCGGTCTCCACCGAGAGCGCCTTGACCTCGGCCGCCACCACTGCGAAGCCACGGCCTGCTTGGCCTGCGCGGGCGGCCTCGATCGTGGCGTTGAGGGCCAGAAGATTCGTCTGCCGCGCCACCGATGAGATGGTGTCGACGATG